>OBEQ013047708.1_pt1 | contig 20476 bp, 22 predicted proteins | sample 1670901 | NCBI WGS metagenome assembly OBEQ01 (sample SAMEA104232315, study PRJEB22302) | groundwater metagenome | biome: forest; feature: aquifer; material: groundwater | place: USA | collected 2011-08-07 | depth 5.4 m
CCCCTGCACCAGTACGCGTGCTTCGACGCGGAGCACTACAAGACGCCGCGCGGCTTCTGCTCGCACACCTACCCGTCGCTCAAGCTTCCCGAGGACCGGGAGGCGCTCTGGTCCGGTCTCCTGCGCGACAGCGTCTCGACGCTGGCCACCGACGAGTACCCGACGCCGCTGGCGGTCAAGCTCCGGGGGAACACCATCGAGGACGTGACCGGCGGCAACGTGGGGGCCGAGGCGCGGATGGGGATCGCGTACACCGAGGGCGTGGTCAAGCGCGGGATGTCTCTCCCGCGGTTCGCCGACATCACGGCCACCAACGCGGCCCGGATCTTCGGTCTCTACCCGAAAAAGGGCCTCATCGCGCCGGGCAGCGACGCGGACCTCGTCGTCATCGACCCCACCGTGCGGAAGACCCTCACGCGAGCCGACTTTCACGTCGCCGACTACAGCCCGTGGGAAGGGTGGACGGTGTCCGGCTGGCCGGTCACGACGATCCTCCGCGGCAAGGTGATCGCGGACCACGGCACGCTCCTGGGCCACCTCGGCGACGGGTGCTTCGTGCCCCGGAAAATCGATCCCGCGGTCCTGCGCCGCCCGGAGTGCTGAGGTACGACGATGGACGAGTGCCGGATCCTGTCGCCGCTCGGCATGCTCGGTCACGGCGCGATCCTCGCGGAGCTGATTCGCGAGAGCGGCGACCCGGGTGGCCTCGGCGGCGACCGTCATGCGGGAGCTCGAGGGCCTGCCCGCAGGACCTGACCCGGCCCCCGCGGGCCGGAGGGCGGATGGGCGCCGCGCGCCACTCGTGACGCGCGCGGCTTGTGATTCTCCAAGAGGCCTCGAGGACGATGGAGAGCGCCATGGATTATCGGGTCATCTCGGCCGACGATCACATCGACATGCCGTGGTTGCCGAAGGATCTCTGGCAGACACGGGTTCCGCGGCAATGGCGGGAGCGCGCCCCGCGCGTCGTCGACACTCCGGATGGACCGTACTGGGTGTGCGGCGAGGCGCGCTGGGACCCGTGGGGCGGGCGCATGGGAGCGGCCGGCGCCATGGGGAGCCGCCGGCTCGCGCTCGACCGAGGCGGCGTCCTCGAGCCCGGCGTCCTGCGCCCGACGACCACCGAGCTGCGACTGGCGGACATGGACCGTGACGGGATCGACGCGACCGTGATGTACGGCCCGATCGTCCCCCTGCTCATCGAGGACCCGGAGCTCCGGCAGGTGTGCTACCGGGCCTACAACGACTGGCTCGCCGAGTTCTGCGCGACCGCGCCGGCGCGGCTGGTGGGCGCCGGCCTGATCCCGATCGACGAGCCGAAGGCGGCGGCGGACGAGGTGCGCCACCTGAAGCAGCTCGGGCTGCGGACCGGGATGTTCCTGGCGGCGCGCGTCGAGCGGCCGCTGTGGGACCCCGCCTGGGAACCACTCTGGCAAGCCGCCGCCGAGGCCGGCATGCCGCTCGGGTTTCACCTGGGCGGGGGCCTCCGCACGGTCGTCTACAGCGGTCCCCAGGCGACCGACGCGGGCAACATGGGCGTCCGCGTCTCCTGCTCGACCCTCCAGATGGACGAGCCCCTGGCCGCCGTGATCTTCTCCGGGGCACTCGAGCGCCATCCCGGCCTGAACATCGTGCTGGCCGAGACCGGCATCGGGTGGCTGCCCTACATGCTCGAGCGGATGGACGACACCTACCGGAAGTTCCTCGACGCCGAGGAGTACTGGCGCACGCACGGCGGGCTCCAGCTCACCATGCCGCCCAGCGTCTGCTTCCGTCGCCAGGTGTGGGCGACCTTTCAGACCGATCACGTGGGCGTGCGGCTGGTCGACGTCCTCGGCGAGCAGCGCGTGATGTGGGCCTCCGATTACCCGCACGCCGACAGCACGTGGCCGGAGTCGCAGACGGCGATCGAAGAGAACTTCGGGGCCGTGGCTCCCGGGGCGCGTCGCCGGATCCTCTGCGACAACGCACGGGAACTGTACAAGCTCTGAGCGGGCGGCGGGCCGGTCCGCCTGGCCCACGCTGCGCGGGTCCTCGTGTCCTCCCTTTAAAGAAGCACGCGGTCGTCTCGGCGATCGGCGCGGCGGGCCCCTGTATCCGCCTGGCCGATCTGCTGCCGTAGGCGGGGGATTGGCGCCCACCTCTCACGGCCTCCGCCCCCTCTTGTCTCCCCTTCTGTCACACTCCGCGATGGGCCGTGTCTAAGGGACTAAAAGGAGACGACCCATGAGCAGTACGAATCCTCTCGCCGACAGTGCGCCCACCGACCCTGGGGACCGTGCCCTCGTGGCGAAGAGCCCTCGTCCCATTCGCCCGAACAGCATGCTGCCGATCAGCCCGCCCAGGAGGAGCCCACCGATCCCGCCCATGAGGCCGCTCGTCCACCCGGAACGCGGAGGGGCGGGCGGTCGGAGAGAAGACGGGGCGGAAGTCATCGGACGACTGGGCGGGGCGGGCCTCACCGGCGCCGAGTAACTGCGAGAGCCGCGGCTGCCGCTGAAGCCGCCGCCACCGGCACGCGCCCCGCGTCGGCGGTCCACAGGAGCCCGGCGAGCAGCATCAGCGCACCAAGGTCGTCAGCGCAACCGTACGCCGCATTGCCGACTCTCCTGCCGCAGCCTCCCGGCACTCAACCCTGGTAACAATTACTCTGGATCGACAGCCGTCCACAGGCTGCACCCGCGCGGAGTAGTAGCACCGGCCAGACGTAGTGACGGGACGTCAGGGCGTCGGCGGATGCCCTGCAGCATGGCGTGTCTTGGAATCCGCCACTTCTCCGCGATGGCCTTCGGGATCTCTTGCCCGGGCGCTCTGCCAAGACTACTGACTCCGCCGCGTCATCGGGATGGGGGCCGCACCAAGGACGTCCCCACGCTCGCCCTGGACGAGGCGCGCCAGTACATTGCGGGTAATCCGCCGGGCCATGACGTTGAACCGAGACGGCCGCAGCGCGGGCGCGTTGAAGTCGTCGAGGCCCCAGCTCCATTGCATGGAACCCGTTGCGAAGACGACAGCGCCGCTCGCCGCCGTGTAGACCGTCATGTCGGAGTACAGGACGCGGGGGGCAACCCGGACGAGTAGGCGGGTGAAGAGCCCGAAGGGACGGTAGAGATAGGGAGAATGCGCGAGTCGCACGGTCGTGGGCGGGGTGTGGTCGTGGATACGATCGACTTCGGGGCCGAGGAGCCCTTCTAGCCGATCACCGTTCCGGAGCCCCGTCCCGCGGAACGCCCAATGGGAGGCGTCCGCCACGACGAGATCTCCGTCTACGCCATCACTTTCGTACATCACGCCGATCAGGGCATCCTCGGGCCGATTGAGGGGGGAATCCCGCCAGCGATGGCCGTCCAGCACGGCATGCCCGTCGGCGCGCACGCGGCGCCGCTGACCGTCCTGACGCCGTCCCTTTGCGCACACGATGGTGCGGTACGGGTCTCCGGTGATTGGGCTCGGCTCGAGCCGGATCTGCCAGTAGGCCACGTTGGAGGCGAAGAACCCAAGGCTCACCCCCGCGTCGCGGGCGATCTCCACGGTCGTGCGCATCTCCACGGACCAGTACTCGTCGTGCCCGACGACCAGGAAGGCGCGGTGCGACCACAGCAGCGTCGGATTGGCATGCGTGTCGATATCCGTCGCGTAGGTGACGTCGTACCCTTCCCGTTCGAGCCAGCGCACCATGTTGTACTCCCAGGCCGCCGGGGAGCGCGTCATCACGCGGGTATTTTCCTCGAGCGTCGTCAGGAACTCTCCAGCCCCGGCTCCCGATGCCCGTAAAGGATCGGCGCTCACGGCATACGGCCGGTTGAAGGAGACAGCGCCGGCCCGCCGGCCCCCGGTGCTGTTCTCGTCGTAGAGCGAGGTGCCGCCCCAGCTGTTGTAGGCCTGGAAGGTGGTGACGCTGGATTGAAACAGGTAGTCTGAGGCGCGCTCATCATCACGAACCACGAAGATCACGTAGGTTTGCCTGCGTGTCGTGCCGGTCGTCAGCCGAGCCAGATAGACCCCGCTGACCCATTCCCGGGGAATCGTCAAGATATCGGGATCGGTCCAGCGGCACTCGATCAGCCCGGTCACAGGATCAAAGGTGGGTGCCGGCTGTCGGCGCCCTGGGCGCCTGATCGGTCCCATGACGCGGCGCGCGCCCAGACCGCCATACCAGCCCATCCGGAAAACCTCAATCGTGTATTCCGAGTCGATGGTATTGACGAAGAGCTCGAGCCGGTGACCACGATTCACGCTGGTGAGCGACGCGTAGCCTTCGATTTCACGATGCAGGGCAGGGTTCGACAACTGCCACCCTCTGGTGCCCGGCTTCGAATTCTCGATCTGAACGATGGTCGTGGCCTGAGCCAGACATGGCCCCAGGAGGAGGACGAGCGCGGTCACCAGCCGGGAAAGAGCTCTCCGAGTGTGGGCGCGTACGAGAGAAGACCGCGACGCTGACATGCTGTATTTCGTGTGCCCGAACGGCCGACCAGGGCCGGCGCGAAGGAGACGACAGGAGCGGAAGCAACCCAGGTGCCAGGGCGTCGTACCGCGGCAACGCACGTCGGAAGAAAGCAGATGTGTTGCGGGCATGCACGTCTCACCGTCAGTGCGTACCACCCCGCCCGCGTTATCAACTTAATCGGGACCCGCAAGATTTGCGGGGAGGGGGTGCTGTCACTGGCCGCACATCGTCCGGGGAGCCGCAACCAAGGGATCGTCGTCAGGCGTGAGTCTCCGACGGCTTACCAACGCGTCCGTCATCCTTCTCAACAAACGCGATCGACCGAGGCGAAGTTACGAGACGGCCCCGTCACGCGCGTCCGGCGTGGCCGGGTTGGGCGCTCAAGGTTTCGACTTTCAGCCACGGGGACAGGACGCACTTGCCGAGGCGCGCAGGCTAGCCCTCGGGATTCATTTCATGACGAACCGGTCACCGTCGAAGAGTCTTCCGAGCTCCGGCCTGACCGGCTCCCGACTCACGATGCCCCGATCGACGGTCACCATCGCCGTTCGCCGTGGCCGAAACGCCTCGATCAGGCAGGCGGTCGCCTCCTCCATCCGGAGCCGCTCCGCACAGGAGAAGAGGTCGACGGCGGCGTAACCACACTCGGGCCAGGTGTGGATCGAGAGATGAGACTCGGCAATGACCACGACCCCGCTCACGCCGATCGGGCTGAATTGGTGGAACACGACCTCCACGATCGTGGCGTGCGCTCGCTCCGCGGCCTCGATCAGCGCCCGTTTGACGCCGTTGAGGTTGTTGAGGACCGCGCCGTCGCAGTCGAACAGCTCAAGCAGGAGATGCCGTCCCAAACCTTTCATCAACCCCTCCTTCTCTCCCACCCCCAATTGATTGTGAGCCGCGTACGCCTCGGCTCTGCAGCGCGCGGGACAGGGCCGCGCAGTTAAGCCGCCAGCTCCGGCCGGGCGGCCAGTACTCCCTTCGGGCGCGCTGCCTCGGCGCTGAGGATCGCCCGCACCTGCTTCGGCAGCCGGAACATGTGCCCGTGGGTCTCCCCATCGTAATGCCTCAGTGCCGGGGTCAGCCCCCGCCGGCTCAGGACCCCGTCGACCTCCTGACTTGCCAGGTGGGCGATGTCGGTCTGGTCGCCGGCGACGACAAAACCCCACGAGGACCAGAACGAGGGGATGAACACCGCGTAGGAGCTGACGTGCTGAAACAGCCGCGTGAGTGTCTGGTGCACCACTACATGATCGGCATGCTCGGCCGTCGACAGCTCCATCGCCTGGACGGCCAGCACTCCCCCACCGCTCAAGACACGCTGTACCGCTCGGTAGAACGGCTCGCTGTACAAGGCAAGGGCGGGGCCGCCCTCCAACGCGTCGCAGACGTCGACAATCACGACGTCGAACCGTTCCGTCGTCCGGAGGACGAAAGCCCGCCCGTCTTCGAAGACCATCTGGACCCGGGGATCGTCGAACGCCCCGGCATGCCACGCGGGAAGGAGGTCCCGACAGCGCTCCACCAGCTCGCGGTCGAGGTCGACCATGACCCCCCGCTCGATCGTAGGATGTCGGAGGATCTCCCGGATCGTCGCCCCCTCCCCGCCCCCAATGACGAGAGCGGTTCGAGGCGCACGATGAGCCGTCAGCGCAGGATGAACGAGACTCTCGTGATAGATGTGCTCGTCCTCTTCGGCAGACTGAGTCCGGCCGTCGACGACCAGCATGCGCCCGTACTCCACGCTGTCGAGGATCGTGACGTCCTGGAAGGCGGTCGTCCCACTCCAGACCACCTCCCGAATGGCGAATTGGTGCGTCTCGTGCGGCGCCCCCTGCTCCGTGTACCACAGGCTCGCGGACATCGGGTAGTCTCCCCCGCCGGGTCCCTCTTCGGCAGTCGACTGCTACTATCACGGGCTGGGGTGCCCTGAGCGGCCCTCCGGTCGTCCGGGGACGAATGCAGATTTCGTGCCACTCTTCCCGGCTCTCCCAGACGGGCGCATAACCTCACGTCGCTGCGAGGAACTTTGCCACTCGGGACTCATGCTGCCAACGGCGGACCGCCACTCGGCGACGCGTCAGGGATCCCCCACTGTCGACGGGGAGCCGTTGCCAGGCTGACGGTGACAGCGGTACCCTGCCTTCCGCATGCGAAGACACCTGTTGATCGTCGCGCTGGCCCTCGCCGTGCCCCTCGCCTCGGCGAACGCCGAGGCTGAGGATCTCGAGCCTCTGGCCTCGTTCTTTCCGTTGCTCACGCGTCGGCCTGTCTTCGAGCGCCTGCTTGAGCTGCACGTGGAGCACGCCAAGGAGCCTGCGGGACGCCAGACCACGAGTGGTCTTGGGCTTGAGCTGCCGCTGCTGCCTCGCTGGAAGGTGGGGCTCGACGGCGGTCTTGTGTTTGCCGACCCACGCGATCGTGGGTCGCAGGAGGGCCTGGGCGACACGGTCATCGAGAATACGGTCCTGCTCTTCGCACCCCGCGACCGCCGTTCGCTCGTCGCCGCTGGCGTCGCGGTCACGTTCCCGACGGGGTCAGAACGGCGAGGCCTCGGTGGCGAGACGGGCATCGAGCCGTTTGTCACCGCGGGCCTCGTGCGGAACGGATGGTATATCGTCGGTGAGATCGCCCGTCATTGGAACCTCTCGGGGCCGGGGGCCGATCAGCTTCAATCCGGTGTCGCCGTCGGGTATGCGGTTCATCCCCTTCTTATTCCGCTGCTCGAGCTGCGGACGACGACGGATCTCCGCGGCACCATGGAGACCCATCGGCCGCCCCTGCGCGATCGGACCTTCCTGGCCCTGATCCCCGGGTTCGATGTCGAGGTCCGCCCTTCCGTGTCGGTCGGGCTCGGCGTCGAGATCCCGGTGACGCGCGCCCGGACCACCGACTACACGCTTCGCGGGTCAGTGAGCTGGAGTTTTTGAAGGCCGGAAGCCACCCGGTCCGGCCTACCTTTCCCCCCGCCTTGTGGCTCTCATCGAGTGTTGCCTAAAGCGCCAGCGGGCCGGTGGGCCCGGTCAGCGTCCGTGCCTTGCCGCCGTTGCGATACCCGCGGCGATCGGCCCCGCGCTCGTAGGGGGCGGCCCCCACGGTGATCGCGATCTCCTCGCGCACGGCCAGCTCGATGGCCTGCCGCACGTATTCGTGGATGAGGGCGCCCAGCGAGAGCGGCGCCTCCTCCCGCAGCGATCCCAGCTTCCCGATACTCTGGCCCATGGCGCATTCCTCCGGCGGCTGCCCGGGCAGGCGGCCGGTTGGTGGTTCACTTCTCCCACCGGAAGAATGCGCCATTTCTCTTTTCCACACGAATCGGGACACGACCTCAACGTGAGTGACGAGATTGCCCTGACCCCAATAGAAGTGGCGCGACGGTCGCCCGCTCCGAGACGGCCGTCCGCAAGATGATCGCCCGCGGCGAGCTGCCAGCTCACCGCATCAACGGCCGGGTCTACCTCTTCCCGAGCGAGGTGGCCGGCGTACTCGGCGCGCTCATCCGGCCGCTGGCATGATCGCTCGGTCTTGGAGGAGCAGCAGTCGCTGTGGCGGAGACGGCCGGCTCGCTGAACCGGGGTTGATGAACGGCCGCTATGAGCGATCCTAAATACATGAGGGCGCCATGCGAGGCTCCCCTCCCCGCCCCGAGTCTTCCCGCGAGGCGGGCGTGAAGCTGACGGCCGCGCTGAATTCAGCCGCGAAACGGGACGCTCAGTGACAATCCGAGCCTATTGGTGACAGGGGCAAAGCGGGCGACGGCGAAGCTATTGAAAAATTGGCGGGCTCGACGGGATTCGAACCCGCGACCTCTGGATTGACAGTCCAGTGTGCTAACCAGGCTGCACCACGAGCCCGCCACGCCGCTTCAGATCCGGACAACAAACGTGACGGGGAATTATACACCAATCGCCGCGACGCGCAGTCCCGCGAGCTCTGACTCAGCTCCCCGACACCCGCCCGGTCACCTCGGCCACGACCCGGACGAGGCGGTCGGGTTCCACGGGCTTGGCCACGTGGACGCGGAACCCCTCGGCGAGAGCTCGCTCGCGGTCGCCGTCACGGGCGTACGCGGTCAGCGCGATCGCCGCCACGCCGCGCTGATACCCGCCCTGCTCGACTCGACGGACCCGGCGAATCAGCTCGTAGCCGTCCATCTCCGGGCATGGAGATGTCGCTGACCACGGCGTCGATCGCCGCCGGCGAGTTCACGTAGGCATCCAGCGCCGGGGCGCCCGACTCCGCGGCGATCACGTGGGCGCCGCTGGCTTCCAGTGAGCTTTTCAGGACCTCGAGCGTGTCGGGATGATCGTCGACGACGAGGATCCGGAGGCCCTCGAGCAGGCGGGTATCCGGCTCGACTTCCGGGTGCCGCCCCGCCCAGGCCCCGGCCGCGTACGCCGCCTGGCTCGGCAGGCTCATCACCGGCAGCTCGACCGTGAAGGTCGCGCCCTGGTCCTTGCCGGCGCTCTCCGCGTGGACGATCCCGCCGTGCAACTCGACGAGCTCCCGGACGAGCGTGAGCCCGAGGCCGAGGCCGCCGTGCCCGTGGACCGTGGTGCGATGTCCCTGGCGGAAGCGGTCGAAGACGTGGGGCAGCAGATCCGCGTCGATGCCGTGCCCCGTGTCCGTCAACGACGATCCGCGCCATGGAGCCGTGCGGCTCGAGCGACACCTCCACGCGGCCGCCGGGCAGGCTGAACTTGACGGCATTGGAGAGGAGACCTGGAGCAGATCGCGCGGAGGGAGGCCGAAGCGGCCAATCGCGCCAAGGACGAGTTCCTGGCCACCCTCTCCCACGATCTGCGAACACCGCTCAACGCGATGCTCGGCTGGATCGCGATGCTCCGCTCGGGGCGCCTCGACGGGGCCACCGCCGCGCGCGCGCTGGAGAGCGTGGAGCGGAACACCCGGCTGCAGGCCCACATCATCCAGGACCTCCTGGACGTGTCGCGCATCACCTCGGGCAAGCTCCGGATCGAGCCCGACGCCGTCTATCTGGCTTCGGTGGTCAACGCCGCCGTCGACGTGGTCCGGCCGGCGGCCGAGGCCAAGGGGGTGCAGCTGAGCCACGTGGATATTCGGCTCGCGCAAACGGAGACGGAGGCGGTGGTGACCGTCACGGACACGGGGCCGGGGGTCAGCGCGGAGCTCCTGCCCCACATCTTCGAGCCCTTCCGTCAGGCCGACAGCAGCACCACCCGCCCGCACGGCGGGCTCGGGCTGGCCCTCGTCCGGCACCTGGTCGAGCTGCACGGCGGCGGGGTGGCCGCCGAAAGCCAGGGAGAGGGGCGAGGCGCTCGCTTCACGGTGACGCTCCCTCTCCTCAGGACGACCAGCCGGATGTTCTGAGGGGGCGTTGACGTCGCCGCCCCGCTCGGTGACCATTGATGGCTCGACGTATGAGAACAAAGGAACGCCGCCGGCATCCGCGCCACCCCGCTACCTGGCCGCTCCGTCTCTGGCTGACGGAGCGCAGCTTCGTGGCGGGGCACGCGGTGAACGCCAGCCGGTCCGGCGTGCTGGCACAGCTGACGTGGCTTCCGGCGGGGATCGTGAAGCTCGAGGAGCGGTACGTGCTGGAGATCGAGCCCGGAATGGACACGGCCGTGAAATGCCCCGTCGTGATCCGGCGTCTCAGCTTGCCGACGGTCGGGCTGGAGAGCCTGCAGGAGATCGACGTCGAGTAGCGGAAAGGGGGCAGCGATCCGGATGATGATGCCGAGGCGGCTCCACATCCGCGTCGTTCCGATCGCCGCTCTGGTCGACGACCCGACCGGGCACGGAGGCGAGGTGACCCAGGTCGATCCGGACACGGGACGGATTCTCGGTCCACCCGTCACGCTGGTGGCGCTCCAGCGGTTCGACGCCGTCGGCACTCAGCTCGGACAGGTCTCGTCCTTCACCGTCTCCGAGACGGGGATGGCCTCCTCCGGCCGGCCGCGCGCCATATGGACGACGCCGGTGTAGTAGAGCGCCTCCACGTGGTTCGGCTCGATCTCGAGGGCCCGCCGGAGGTTGGCCAGGGCATCGTCGTACCGCTTGTCGTCGAAGTCGAGGATCGCCGGGGTCCACGAAGACGTCGGCCTCCGTGGTCTGCGCGGACACGCGGGACGCGCCGAGCACGCTGAACGGGAGGGCGAGCCAGACGAGGAGCCACCGGGCCGGACCGCCCACCTTGCGGCTTCGCCGGCGCGCCTCGACCGCCGTCCCTGATTCAGGAAGGCCGGATTGATAGGGGGCGATGTCGCGGCTGCCGCTGAGCGACTCAGCGCAGGTACAGCGCTCCGTCTCGAGCGGTAGGTTCACGCGCGTCGTCGGCGGCCCAAGTGGGATTGAAACTGCGTCAGGCTACGGGGATGCGCCCGGAACGTCGAGAGGGCCCGGTACGCCCGCGCCACCTCTCCAGATGTCAGCCTGACGTCGGAGACTCATTGGCCAGAACCCTCCTGGCACTCCCGGGCGTTGCGGCGACCTGTAACTAATGAAACTCCAAGTCCTCCGGGGATGCTTTGACACTGGCGTCCTTCTTGCTAAAGAAGCAGGGGCCGACAGACGTGATCAAGGAAAGGCGACGATACCCGCGTTACGGCGTTGAATGGCCCGTCCGATTCTGGCTCGACGACACAGTCTCCGTGGCGGGCAGGGTCGTGGACGCCAGCCTCTCCGGCCTGCGCGTAGCCTTGATCGATCCGACCGCGCCCGCTCTGACTCCCTCGAATTACCGCGTCGACGTGTACCCGGGGAGCGCCAAACAGTTCACGTGCATCGCGGACGTTCGGCGCAGTGACGCCCGCGGGATCGGGATGCAGCTGGTGTTCGTCCCGGGAAGCGTCCTGGTCGTCTCCGCCGACGCGGAGATCCGCCGGGCGCTCTCGCCGCTTCTCGCGAACACCGGGTACGGCGTCACCGAGGCGAACGGTCTCGAGGACGGCCAAGAGGCCGGTCGGGACCAGACCGACGTCGTGCTGCTCGACCTGCCCGATCCGAAGCTGTCGGCGACGCTGCGTCGGCTGCGCCAGGACGACCAGTGCACCAGCATTGTCACGATCGTCCCGGACGGTACGCTGTCGGCAGCGCGTGAAGCGCTCCGGCTCGGCGCGAATCACTGCCTCTTCAAGCCGATAAACCCGGACTGGCTGCACGAGGTGACGGCGTCGGCGGTGGTGACGACCAAGTACGCGAGAGCGGACCTGGTGATCACCGCTCACCGAGCGCGCCATCCCTCCTCCTTCTAGCTGGTCGTCCTGTAGCGCACCACGGCGCTCGCCTCACGGTTCGCCTCACCGGGGCCCGGTCGGCGCCCGGCGATGGGCTCAGCCGTTCTTGGCGGTTTGTACCGCTCTTGAATCGGCGCTGCGCACATGAGCACGTCGCGCAGATTCTCGCGGGCCGCCGGAGCCGTCATCGCGATCCTCCTCCCCCTGTTGGCCGGGTGCCGTTCCCAGCTTCCACCGGCGGCGGCGGCCACCGTGATGCGTCCACCCGAGGTGAGCCCCCACCCAGCCCGCTTCCCATGACGGGCAAGTATCGCTATCGTTCAAGGGCAGGCGCTCGACGCGCGGGAACCCTTGCGAGACACCCGTCGACGACGAAGAGAGGGAGGTATGCAAAGCGGCGGCATCATCGCGCACTATCTGCTGCTCGGCGCCGTGCTGGCCGCCCCGGTGGTCGCGGCGGCCGCGCCGTGGGATTCCGCCTGCACGGACGTGGCCGGCGCTGGCGCCGGCGCGCAAGACGCGCAGCACGACGTCCAGGAACGCTACGAGCGATTCCAGCCTTGATCCGCCCTTCCCCGGCCCCCGCGGCTCGGCGGTAGGGTCGCCCCGTTTGCCGCACGTTCGATCCACGCCGCGCAGTGGCTCTAGCCATCGTCCTTCACCGACGATAGGCACTACTTGGGCCGCCCGATATTTTCGAAGCGAGTGATCCGCAAGGGGACGGAAATCTGGTGGGCGGAACAGGGTTCGAACCTGTGACCTCAGCCTTGTAAGGGCTGCGCTCTACCAAACTGAGCTATCCGCCCGTGCTGAAAGATCAGCGAGTTACGGACAAGAGTCTACAGCAGCAGAGGGTACTGTGCCCGGAAATGTGCCCGTCAGCTTCCGGGCGACCTCCTGAAGGTCAGCCGGGCTCACGATATGGTAGCGGTCGAAAACGTTCCGTGTCTTATGCCCGGTCACGGCCATCGCCACGCGCTCGACCACGCCCGCGTTGACCATGTTCCTGACAGCCGTCCTACGAAAGTCATGCCGGTACTTCCCTGGCACGCCGGCCTTCGTGCAGGCCGTCGCCCACGCCTTGCGGAAGTCGCGCATGCGCTGCCCGCAGCGGATCCCGGTCAGGTGCGGGAACACGTGAGGGATGATGCGCCCGAGCCGAAGGCTCAGGCGGTCCACGCGGTCGAGTTGCTGGCCGAGCAGCGTCTTGAGGTCTGGCGTGAGGTACACGAGGCGTCCGTCGCTATTCTTGGTGGCGCCGGGGTCCAGCCGCAGGGTGCCCGCGTTGAGGTCAACCTGCCTCCGCTCCAGCGTCAGGACCTCGCTCTGCATGCGCCACCCGAGCGTGTAGGCGATCGCCGTGGCAACCTGGAGGTCCGGGCGCAGGCGCCGCCTGACGGCGTCGTACTGCTGGACCTCGAAGAAGCCCTCCCGCGGGGCGCCCTCCTTCGGCTTCTCCACCAGTGGCAGGCGCAGCAGCTTGCCGTTCTTGTACGCGATCCGCAGCATGCGCGTGAGCGTGCTCAACTCGCGGCGGATCGTCGAGTTGACGGCGCCCTCCTCGCGCCTCGCTGACACGTAGCGATTGACCTCGGGTTGCCCAATGCCGGCAATGCATCGGCCCGCGAAGAAGCGGTCCAGGTGCTTCACGCGGTGTGTGCTTGACTCCCTCACCGAAGTTCTTCTGAATATCGTCCTCTCCCATATCCACCCACTCTGGCCCGTGCTGAATGCGGTGGTACTGGAAGCGCCGGTACTCGGGCGAGTGCGGGCCGTAGATCGCCAGCACCATGTCGCTGAAGTTCTGCGCGGCGCTCTTCACGCTGGGGTCGTCGTACCCGACCCGCGTCGGATCGAGGGCCTGCACCTCTTCCAGCCGTCGCCTCAGTTTGACGATGGCCTGCTCGACCTCCTCGACCATCGTGAAGACCTTCTCTTCGATGATCTCGACCTGACGCCCCTTTCCTGCCACGTCGCCACCCCTCCCCTCGCCGCCGACGGCTCCTGGCCTGGACGCGGCCGTCCAGGCAACACCCGATTCTACCCCGTCGGGGTCACGGGCACCGGGACGGGGGCCCGGAGACGTACCGCCGCGCGCCGCGACGTGCTCAGGCGTCGCGGAGTGGGCGTTTCCTGCTCACCCGCCATCCGGCAACAGCCGGATCGGGGTGTCCGTGATCTTCAACTTGGCGAACAGCGCATCACCCGCTGCCACGGCCTCGGCGGTGTGGCTCGGCACGGCGATCTGCATGACCTCGTAGCCCATGCCGTCGCGGTCCACGATGATCATGCCTTCCTTCTTCCCGCGCTGCGCGAGCCCGCCGAGCAGCAGAATTTGAGCACGGCGCAAAATCTCGGCTCTGTCGAGGCCCCTCGCAACCGCCAGGACGTAGAGGAAGTCGGACTTTCCGTCCGAGAAGAAGGAGCGGTAGCCGAGGTCCCAGCCCTCCGCCGCCACTCGTTCACGTAGCCGAACGAACCCTTCACCGATACCTCGTCGCTCACCCAGCCGAAGATCACACAGGTTTTCCTGAATGATGAGGTAGTTCCGTCGATTCGGCTCGGCATCGAACTTCGCCACCGTCTCGGGATCGAGGCCGCCGGCATAATCAGGCGCCCTCACCGCGAGGGCGTCCGACACGTGCTCGATGACGCCCGCGAAGAAGTCCTGCCGGTGCTTCTCGGCGATCCGCCGCTCCAATTGTCCTGCGTTCCTGGCAAGCGCCGTTTCGAGATCGGCGCCGCTCCGGCATCCGTCGAACGTCTCGCCGTTCAAGAGGTAGTAGCCGTAGAGCATCTTCTCCCGCCCGATGATCCGGCGCACATCCAGCGGCAAGTTCAGCCCCGCGTCGAGATAGTCCATCAAATCCGGGAACGAGCGGAGTTCCCGGATCAGGAGCCCGCCGCGAGGGCCGCACCGGTATCCTGCGCTGAACCGGCGCGGTCGATGAAGCATATAATGGTTCCTGGTGGGTACTGCCCAGGGATGTTGAGCGGCCCAGGTCGTCGTACCTCGATCTTCTTCTCGCGTTCCAAGGGTGCGAGCGTCGCCCGCTTCAGGTGGCTCTTCTCCGAGAAGATCGTCTCCTTCAACACGAAATCCTCGACTCCCTCGATCGGCACGCGCTGCCCCTTGAACCGCTGGACAAGCACGTCCCTGAGCGTCTGAACGGGCGCGGTAGCGGGAACGAGGGATAGCTGAGGGTTCAGCGCGATGTGGTCGGAGAACGCAGTTCCGCCGGCAGGGTCCGCCTTCCACATCGCCCGCTTCATCGCGCTCAAACCCTTGGGACTCGTCGTGCCGTAGTAGAGGAAGTATTCGGTGCGGTTGCCCTCGTCGAGCATCTCGAAGTTGGTCACGAGCGGGAATCCAGCCGCGATCAACTGACGCCGGTAGAGATCGATGAGCCCGCGCCGCCGACGATCCGGGTCACTGTCAGCAGCGATCGGACGCCACGCCTCGGTGCCGTATAACTCGTCGAGGTGCGCCTCGATTTTCGGCTGATGACCCGCGAAGCGGTTGAGCGACTCGAACATGAACGAGACCAGCACCTCGCACCGAGGGTTCTTCGCCAGCCGTCCGATTAGCCGCATCGGGACGCCGGAAAAGCCGAAAGGGTCGATGAACGCGAACGTCGGCGCGATTGTCCTCCCGGCCTCCTCCAAGCCGGTCAAGATGCCATTGAGGTACTGGTCGAAGCGACCCTCCGCGACGTTGACGTACACACCGTTAGGGAGGGGCGCCGCCGCCTGGAACTTCTCGATCTCCTCCTTCAACACCGCTACACGATCGGCGCGCTCCTCGACGAAGTGGAACCGGACTTCCAGCCCAGAGCCGAGGCGCTGCGCCATGTGGCGGTGATCCAACAGCGCCCGGAGCGCGATCAGCGGCGAGCCCTCTTCGCCGCCCGTGTAACGGCCCGGGCCAGCGAACCCATCGACTATCAAGACTCTGCCGTTCCACGAGCCCATGATCGGAAGCCATGCATCGAGGTAACACCGGAGGATGCGGTGCTTGGCCGCCGTGTGGGGCTCGATCGGCCAGAGGGTGTCGCGAACCAGGGACGACTCCTAGAACAACGAGGCGACCGCCGTGCGAGGAGTGGCGGGCATTCCGCTCCACTCCTGGCCGTCCAGCGTCCGCCCTCCCGCCTTGGGCGTCGGCCCGCCCCACTGCTTGAAGAAGAACGCAACCCCGGCCACTGCGCACTGATCTCGGATCGCGCGGACCCATTCGGGCTGAATCGGGCGGTGGCCCGGCCCGCTCTCGCCGCCGACGATCACCCAGTCGATGCCGTCGAGCGGCAGATGTGGGATCGGTCCCAGGAGCGGCTCGACCGAGAGGAACCGCAGGGCCGCTGGCACCTTCACGAGGTCGGCCACACGCGAGGTGTAGCGGGCGTTCTCGACCGAGACACCCTGCCAGACATTCGAGGGCCACGGCAGGCGCGGGGCAAGCTCGGCGAGCCGTCGCGCCCGCTTCGTGAGCACCTGGAAGACGTGCCAGTGCGCCTGCGCCATGATGTTGAACGTGCGGCAGATGAACTCCTCGGGCACCCCCTCGTGGAACAGGTCGCTCATCGAGTTGACGAAAATGCGGCGCGGATCACGCCACCGGAGTGGCAGCGTGAGTTGGTCAGGGTGGAGCGTCAGGTCGAACCCGTTGCGGTAGCGCGGGTTCCCCATCGCCTGGAGCCGCGCGGCGAGTCGTTCGGCATAGCAGTGCTTGCAGCCGGGGCTGATCTTCGTGCAGCCCGTGACCGGGTTCCAGGTCGCGTCGGTCCACTCGATGGCGGTCTGGTCGCCCATGACAGTCGGCAGTCTAACACCAGGAGGCTGCCACCATGAACGAATAGGCTTTAATCCGTCGTGCGTCGGGCATGACGGATAAAACCAGTTGGACTAAACCGCCGTCCCCTCACCGCTATGGGGATTCTAGACTGACCGCCCCGCGCGGGACGGAAGCGGGCTTTACGGCGACGAGGACTGCGACCATCGGAAGGTGGCGGTGACCGGACGGGCCTGAGCGGCGGGCGGGTCGGGCGGGTGCCGAGAACGGGCTAGTTTATGTCGCCTATCGCCTCGGGTTCGTAGTAGCTTCGTCGGTGCATGAGGTTTGAAGACAACCGGGGTCGTCCGATCGGCAGTCTCGAAGACTGGCAGCGCGCCATCCCACCGGACCACTGGGTGCCGGAATGTTCCGCGTACCTTCTGGCTCATCGCTGGTGGAGGGCGGAGGGCCTGCCCGAACCGGTCTGGCGCGTGCTCGACGCTACCCGAGTTCCCGCGCTCGTCGACCTCAAGCTTCGCCGCGCGATCGTCGAGCACAAGACGGCGTTGCCCGGTGAGGGTCTGGACAGCTCCACGGACATCATGGTCGAAGCGACGAACGCGCTCGGCCAGGTCTGGATCGCCGTCGAGGGCAAGGCACGCGAAGCGTTCGACCTCGACCTTCCGGGCTGGCTCGCGAGCGGCACGTCGCCCGGCTCGCCAGCGAACCGCGACGCCCGAGCGCGCGGTCTCTGCTCGAAGCTCGACATCGATTTTCAGGAGGCGCGTTCCAAGGCGGTTGGCTATCAGCTCTTCCACCGCACCTACGCAGCGGTGCGGGCAGCGGAGCAGAACCGATCGAGGCACGCGGTGATGCTGGTCCACAGCTTCGTGCGCGCTCAGCCTGAGTCCGAGTCGCACTTCGACGACTATCGAGAGTTCGCCGAGCTTCTCCGTCTTCCACCGTCCGCCCCCCAGCCTAACGCGACCACGCCCGAGGTTCAGGTTGGGCCAGTCGCCCTCCGGTTGGCCTGGGTGAGCGACAACGAATGGGCGACGCGTGGAGCGAACCCGTGACGGCAGCTTGCGCACGACCGCCGCGACGGCGGGACGTGATATGGCTCCAGACCGACCCATCCTAGTCCTGCGGCCAATGGACAACTTTGGCGACCGCCCGCCAGCCGCTACGTGACTGATCGTGGCGCGACGATCTACGATGAACGCGGCTGAGCGGTTGACCTTCTGTCCGGCATGAAGCACCTTCCGACGGGGCGACGGGCTCCGCTTTCGAGGGGGCACCGTTCAGAGCCATTGAAGTCGCGGAGTGGGAGACGCTGGCCACCGCACCCCGAGCATTCCAACAGGTGGCGGCGGACGGCGGCGCTGAAGACCGCCACGAGGGCGGCGATCGCCCGCGCGACCACTCGGGCGACAGCGGGTCGACGTGGCGGTCGAGAAGGTCTGGGGCTGCGCTTCCTGAGATGGGTCGGTCGTCTTCGTGACGGCCGTGTACCGAACTCGCACGTACACGTTGAACGGGTTCACGGAGTGTTGAGATCATCTTCCACGCGGGACCCCGCCGCGAGTGCCACGGTGATGGACCCGCGTGAATATGAGGGTGGCGACGGATGCTGACCTCCCCGTACTCGATCTACGTCAACAAACGGCCACTTCGCATCGCCTTCCTCATCGAGGACAAGCCGGAGTCGCTCGCGATCATCGACACGGTCGTCGCCTACAACCGGGATCGCTGGGGCGGACGCTATAACCCGATCGTCCTGACGGACGGGCAGACGTTGACCGAGGCTTGGTGGTTGTTCCTTGAGGCCGTGGACCCGGACGTTGTGAAGTCGTTCGTGACCCTGACGGATGATCTCGTTGCCAGCATCGAACGGCGAGTCTCACCGTACCTCATCCAGCAGCCCGACCGTCATGAGCAGGAGAACGGCTACCGCCGTCTCAACCTGCTCGACGAGGGCCTATCACTCTTGCCCACGGCGCTGAACGCTCGGATGGCGAGTTGGGCCATTGGTGAGTCCAGCCTCGTACTGTTCGAGACGAACTGGCAGAAGACCGACCCGCTGATCAAGCGCTTCACGGAGTGGAACTTCGGCGGCTACTCGCCTCCTATCCAGGCCGTGACTCGTGCCCTCGCTGATGTTCGCACGCAGCCCTACACCATCACCGACGCGGCCAGCCTCGTGACGCCGCTCACCGAACTCAGCACCTTCAGGTCGTTCACGTACCCGATCCAACTGTGCTCGATCCCGAAGGACGCGCAGCCGGACGTAGAGTACGACGGGTTCGGTGAGACCTTCCACGTCGTCATCGGTGACACCCCGGCTGAAGTTGCCTACTTCTGGAACCGGCCGGTGACAATTCCTCAGTGGAGCCGGAACTACCTGAATCAGGTCCGGCTCCCGCTCGACGTGGCCACGAACGCCCAACTGACGACCGCCCTCACTTCATGGCTTCAGCGCGCAGCGGACCCGAACGGTGATCACCAGCATGGCATCCGGTTCGTCTCGCTGAGCCTGTCCCAGGAGCGACTCCAGGAAGTCGTCGAGCCTCTCGCGCGTGAACTGCGCATGTTCCGGAATGTTGACGCTCTCGGGGAGATACAGCCGCCGAAGATCAGAGAGGGTTTCCCCGGACCTCCGGGCCAGGACAAGATGGACCTCTACCGGGCGACCGGCACGACGGAGCGGCTCACAGTCCGGGAGCCCGATGTTCTCCAGGGACCCAGGGGGGGCGAGCGCTGGAAGGCGGACCTGTACATCGAGTTCCGGCCCGAGCGTTACCCGACGATCGGCGGGCGTCCACAACGACGGCAAGCCGTGTGGTGCCGACTGCCGTTGCTGACGCTCGACTCGGCGACGGTGGTAGACAGGATCGCCGCTCACACTGGGGAGCAGTTCGCCGACTTCGAGGTACGGCCTGGACAACGGAGCGGCAAGCTGGTCGCTGTAATCGACTGTCGAGGGCCTGTTTCCACCGATGGTCTTCGTTCGAGCAGGCACCTACGATGCCTGACGGCAAGAAGAAGACGAAGACGGCGTTCAACGTCGGAACAGTCTACTTTCGGCACGGTGCCAAGAGCGAGCCAGCGAACTCGCACGACCTGAAGGCGGCGTTCGACCGGAGGCTCACGGCCAGACGCAAGGCGCTCATGTCGAACGTCCGCAGAGTCGTCCAGATGCCAGCGGCGCCGAGGTCAGGATCACTCGCCAAGACCGGGGACCCGAACGCCGTTACCGTGCGACTCGTCGGCGACGACCCTGGGGCTCCCACTGTCCGCGCTCTCGATCCCGACCGGACCTATCCGTTCCGTCAGACCGATTTGCTCGCGGAGTTGAACAAACGCCTGGCTGCCCACGGCGAGCGTTGGGAGACGTGCGCATCGAGATTCATGAAAAGGACTAGCGATAGTTTGGAGGTCAGCTATGCGAGTGGATATGACGGAGCGCTACCGATTGGCAGTGGGCCAATACAAACTCGCCGCGGATATACGTGTGAAGATAATTCAGGGCTGCGGTCTGATTTACGTGGCCCTCGCGCTAGCGTTTGCCTGGGCGCAGAAGGGACCAAAGCATCTCAGTTGGATGGTGACCGCGGCTGGCATTCTTGCCACCGTCCTGATGTGGCTGGCGGAGATACGCAACCGCTCTGCTCTTAGCCACGCGAGTAACGTTGTCACCGAAATTGAGAAGGCCGGGCCCGACGCGGTACCGCCGGTGCAGCGCTTGTTCCGAGGACCAGACGAAAGCAGCCCCCGGTGGCCGCCGCTGGCGCACGGTCGCTTGATCGACATCACCGCGGTGCTAATCATCGCCTTTCTTCTGTTTGCAACCGGCTGGCTACTGTGCAGCAAAGGCAGCCTATGAGCTTAGGATTTTTGCGCTCTTCACCAAAATCTGTACTGGACACGGCGTTCATGCGGCTCGCAAAGACTGGCGCCGCTCGGCCGTAGCCTTCTGGACCTTGAGCAGGAGGTACTCGTGATCTCGATACCCACGACCGCGCCGGAGCACGGCGCGGA
>OBEQ011699567.1_pt1 | contig 20475 bp, 14 predicted proteins | sample 1670901 | NCBI WGS metagenome assembly OBEQ01 (sample SAMEA104232315, study PRJEB22302) | groundwater metagenome | biome: forest; feature: aquifer; material: groundwater | place: USA | collected 2011-08-07 | depth 5.4 m
AAAGCTTCAGTATTTTTAAGGTATCGAGTATTCAGGATTTTATGAGTAGGGCGAAAAAATTTTTCGATCAGCTTGCGCCCTCCGGATCGCCCAATCCAATAATTGCTATTGTCGCCTAGAAAAGCGCCTAGGATTAAGATTCCCATCAAAAGATAGATATTTAGATTTGTTGCAGCAATGAGACTTCCCGTGGCAAAAAGCAGAGAATCTCCGGGGAGAAAAGGGGTGATAATCAAACCGGTCTCGCAAAAAATTAGTAAAAATAAGAAAAGAAAACTTAAGGATCCATAAGTCTCGATGAAGGTCTTGAGATAAAAATTGAGATGAAAAAAGAGATCGAAAATGGCTTTGATATCATCTGAGAAAGTCATATTTTTAGAGCTTATTAGAAGGTTGGAAAGCCTGAGACTCTAGGGAATACCAAGAAGCTTAGCAATATCGAAACTCTCAAAAGCGAGTTTCGAGAAAGAGATCTAATGGAGACTCTTTAGCTATACTCCCCTTTCAAGGCTGAAAAATGGAATAAATCATGAATCGAAAAACAAAAGTGTCCTATGTTGTGATGGGTTTGCTGGTGATTGGGGCTTCAATCTTTTGGGTGGAAGACAGCTTTTTTTCTCAAAAATCTACAGTGATGAATACGCCTCTCCCGTTAGTGAGTATGGCTCATGCTACGATGGAAAACATTCCTTTCAGTGTCTCCGCTCTAGGGGAAATTAAATCGACGCAGGAAATTGATTTGATGGCTCAGCAAGCGGGGTATTTGACAGCCATCAAGGTGCAAAATGGGGCGATGGTGCAGAAGGGGCAGTTACTGTTTCAGATTAATAGTCGAGTTCAATCGGCTTCCGTTGATTCTGCTCAAGCGGGCCTTGATCAAGCTCAATCGCATTTTGATCGCATTCAAGCTTTAGTGAAGGAAGGAGCGGCCAGCCAGGACGAACTGGATACCGAGGATAAAAATCTTCAGCAAGCCAAGGCCACTTTGCAGCAAGCGCAAAAAGCCATGTCAGAAACGCAGGTCTCCGCACCTTTTTCAGGCCAGGTTACTGAGACGGATTTGAGTGTCGGAAGTTATGTGAATGTAGGCGACAAGTTGATTGGCATGGTGAATGGCCAAGATCAATATGTTCAATATGTGTTGCCTGCTCAGTATTTGAAATCTGCCAAACTCGCCCAAGCGGTTTCCTTTGAAGACCCCTTGGATAAAACGCAAAATATTCAAGCTAAAGTGACGTATCTATCTCCTGAGGTGGATTCGCAAAATGAGACTTTTTTAGAGAGAGCGGCTTTAAAAGCGCATGTTAATGATTTAAGTCCGGGGATGATGGTCATGGTGACTCAAGTCTTGGAAACGGATCGAAAAGTCTTAGCTTTGCCGGGGCTTGCGATTCAAGGTGATCCGAATGGCTTTTATGTCTTTGTCATAGAACCCGATCAGGCGGGCTCAGGCCAAGCGAATATCTTAATTCAACGTGTTCAGATTGGTGAGAAATATGGGGACTTTGTGGAAGTGACTTCCGGTTTAAGTGATTCAGATTGGGTTGTGGTGGAAGGCCAAGAGAAAGTCCATGAAGGGCAACGAGTGCAATATCAAACGGCGGCAAATTCATAATGCGCCTATCCGAAATCTGTATTGAACGCCCAGTATTGAGCATGGTGATTTCACTGGTCTTGTTAATAGCGGGAATCGTGAGTTTTTACGAGCTCGATATTCGTTATTTTCCTCAAGTGTTTCAGCCGAGTTTGGCGGTCAGTACGATCTATGCTGGAGCCAGTGCGAGCGTTGTGGAAGATACCCTAACACGGCCTTTGGAACAGGTGTTGAGTAACACGCCTGATTTAGATTCGATGACTTCTCAATCGAGCCAAGGTTCTTCCAGTATTCAATTGCATTTCAATCAGATTTCACAGTCCGAATTTGTAATGGATTTAGCCAAGATTGAAGAAGAAGTGTCCTCAGTAAATCTGCCCAATGGAGTAAAGTCGCCCAGCATTAACCAGCGGGGTGACAATGGGAGTCAGATTTTAGTCTTGGGGGTGACAAACCCGAACTATTCCGTCTTTCAGCTAGCCGATTATGGACAAAATCTTTTAATTCCCAGGCTCACCCGAGTCTCTGGCGTGAGTAATGTGGATTTATGGGGAGTGGAATCAGCCCTGAGAGTGTCTTTCAAGCCTTTATCTATGGCACGTTTAGGACTGGGAGTGGATGAGATTATTTCGGCGATGGAAGCCAGCAATAGCTCGATTGCTTCGGGAAATTTGATTTCTAAAAACCAACAAATTTCAATCAATACGAATTCGCTTTTACCTTCTATTCAAAGTTTTCGGGATTTGACTCTGACCTATAAAAAAGGTCGATTGATTCATTTGTCGGATATTGCTTCGGTAGATTTTGGTCCTGATGCCTGGGAGGCGGGGAAATTTTATGTAGATGGGAAGCCCGGCATAGCGCTTTCCGTCAATGCATCTGCAGATGCCAATCCCATTGCTGTCAGTAGTGCCGTGCAAGCCCTGGTCAAAACTTTAAAGGCCAGTTTGCCCCCGGGTATGCAAATCAGTCTACCTTTTGATATCGGAGCTCCCTTAGCAGAGTCGATGAAAGAGGTGGTGCTGACGATTGTAGAAGCGATTCTTTTGGTGGCCTTAATTATTTTGATTTTTTTGGGCGATGTTCGAGCCATGTTGATTCCGACAGTAACGATTCCTGTCTGTTTGATTGCAAGCTGCACGGTGCTTTTAGCTTTAAATTACAGCATCAATATCTTCACTTTATTAGCAAGCGTTTTGGCGGTGGGACTCGTGGTGGATGATGCGATCGTCGTCTTGGAAAATATTCATCGTCATCGAGAGACTGGGATCTCAGCGTTACTAGCGGCGAAAAAGGGAAGCGCAGAAATCACTTTTGCGGTGATTGGCATGACGATTTGTCTCGTCGCGATTTATCTTCCCAGTAGTTTTATTCAAGGCCGAGTTGGATCTTATTATCGAGAGTTTGCTTTTACCTTGGCGGGGGCTGTTGCGTTTTCAGGGCTTTTAGCCTTGACTTTATCGCCGATGATGTGCGCGCGATTGCTTCGTGTGTCGCACGAAAAAAATCCTCGGAGTTATGCGGTTCGAGTGAATACGCTTTTCGAGAAAATTCGTGAGATTTATTCGAAGCTTTTGTTGAAAGCCTTTCGTTGTCGATATGTGTTCTTGGTGATTTTTATCGCATTGGGAATTTTGGGGGCTTGGATGTTTAAATCCTTGCCTTCTGAGACTTTGCCGCCCAGTCAATCGGATTATATTACCGCCTTTGGAGATACTCCCAATACGGCTTCGGCAGCGTATACCTTTGATCAATTTGATACGGTCATGGCGAAGGTTCGTGCGATGCCTGATTATCAAACCAGTATTGAAGGCGCGGGCTTTCCCTTCAGTTCAAATCGAGAGGCCTTTTCTTGGATTCGCATGAAACCTTATGCGGAAAGAAGCGTTAAAAACATTGATGTCTTGGCAACCCACATCAATCAATATTTTGAGAAGACTCCTGCAATGGATGCTGGAGCTTTTGCTTTTGATTTGAATCAGCAAGGCAATCAAAGTTCACCGGGATCTCTCGGTTTTAATATTCTGGGGTTTCAGGATTATCAAACCTTAAATCAGTACGCCGATCAGCTAGTTCAGGTCTTGAGAAAAGATCCCCTGATTCAAAACGTGAGCAATAACCATGCGTTTGATAATGAACAATATGAAATTACGATTAAGCGCGACTTGGCCAATCGACTGGGTATTCCTTTAAGTTCCATTAATCAGAGTATTCAAACCATGCTAAACGGATACACCTTGCGTTCGGAATATGAAGTGGGAGGATTGAGTTACAGCATTATCTTGCAGCTTCCCGCAGAGACTATGACAGACTTTCGTTTTTTAAGTGCAGTGTTTGTGTATGGATTGAATGGCACGGCTTATCCCATGAGTCAGATCCTGAGTGTGAAACCCGTCGTTGATATGTATATGCGAAACCGGGTGAATCAGATGCGCGCGATGCAGATTTATGTCACGCCGATGTCGGGGGCCGCTTTAAGCACGGTGCTTGCTCATATCAGCCAAGCGGCGGCTCAAGTCTTGCCTTCAGATATTCAAATGGCTTGGACGGGAGAGGCAAGAAAACTTCAGCAAAATAGTTTGGGATTATATTTGGCCTTCGTTTTGGGACTTATCTTTGTGTATTTGATTTTGGCTGCGCTTTTTGAAAGCTTTGTGGATCCCTTCATTATTTTGCTCACTGTGCCGATGTGCATGGTGGGAGCCATTTTTGCCTTGAAACTGGAAGGGGGCTCTTTAAATATGTACACGGGAATTGGCTTTGTAACCTTGATTGGATTGGTCTCCAAGCATGGCGTTTTAATTACACAGTTTACGAATGAACTTCGAGCTCAGGGGATGGCGATGCAAGAGGCTTTAGTCAAAGCTTGCGGAATTCGTCTTCGACCCATTTTAATGACGACCAGTACCATGGTATTAGGTGCTTTGCCTTTGCTTTTTTCGACAGGGGCTGGAGCGGAGGGTCGGATTCAAATTGGATGGGTTATTGTGGCGGGTCTCTTAATGGGGACGATATTTTCTTTGTGGGTGGTCCCTTTGGCTTACTATTTTCTTGCGTCGACTAAAAACGAACGCCGCGGTCTTACTCGTGAAATTTCTTAAGATTCTTGCTGGGAGCTTTTTGATTTTTTTGGGGTTTTTCAGCAGTGCTTGCGTAGACAGTGCTCGTCTTCCACTCCCTCAAGACCCTGTCTTGGCTTGGAATCTTCACCAAAAATTCTTAGAAACTCAGCAAAATTGGACAGTAACAGGCAAAGCAGGACTTTCCGATGGGGTTCATGCAGAGGTCGTGGATTTTGTTTGGCAGCAGCAGAATCAGGAGTATCACATTGATTTTTATGGGCCTTTAAATATCAAATTTGCTTCCTTAATCAAAGATAAAAGCGGGCTCTTTTTAAAGACACAGTCCGATAAAATTTTTGCGCTAGATCCAGAACATTTAATGCAACAAGAACTAGGTTTTTCTTTACCTATCGACGGTTTGCAGCACTGGATTATCGGTTGTCCTCAAGGCAAGGCAGCGAAATGGACGCTGAATAAATTTGCCTATCTTGACACTTTAAAAGAAGGGGATTGGGATATCCGTTATGAAGATTATCAGCCTGTGAAAGGAAGAGCATTTCCCCATCAAATCCTCTTGAAAAATGGAAGATTTAAGGCAGTGTTGAGGATTCAAAAAATTATTGTGGTACAATCCCCTTTTTAGCGCTGGGCATAGTGTTGTGGAATCCTCTCGAATTTTATGGGCCTGTCGTCGTGGAATGTTAGAGTTAGATTTGCTTTTGGGCCCTTATGCCAAGGAAGTTTATCCTCATTTGGACGCCTCAAAACAACGATGCTTTGAAGCGCTTTTGGAGCAGGAAGATCAACTGCTCTTTGATTGTTTCATGGGGAAGCGGTCGCCGAATGCTTCATTTCTTGATTGTATTAATGAGGTTCAACAGTATGCGAAACGTTAATATTTTGTCTGACGAAATTGCTCTGCAGCCGTCTGTGGGGATGCTGTCTCTCCTGTATTGGCTTGGCGCGAGTGTATGGTTTCCCATGATGGGAGAAGGCCTTCTGAATACGTATATCAACATGATGGGAATTTTATGTTGGGGATTTGAAATTAAACGATTGCGGGAATTTATTGAGAATTATCCCGTGATCGGCTTGAGCCGAGGGTTTTGGTTTTTGCGACCTAAAAAGGCAGGCTTATACGACAATATTTTCGTTTCATTGCGTTTAAATTCAGTGATTATTCCCGGCTTGCTTTTATTGTCTTTTCGAGACGCAAAAGAGAAGACGTATTCCTACTTAATTGTCCCTTCCATGGTGGGTGGAAAAGAACGATTTTCCTGCCTATCGAGATACGCGAAGTTAAGCCCCGTTTTTCAATGATTTTTATGACAAGGAGTTCTTTTAATGTCTGAGCTTGAAGTACAAGAGAAAACGGTGGCGGTGCCAGCGCCACAAGAAAGTGAGTTATTTACGAAGGTAACCACGGCGCCGCTTTTAGCTCCTGGGGTGATTGGTCCTTACTCGCAAGCGATGCGAGCAGGAAAATTGCTGAGCTTATCGATGCAAATTCCCGTGGATCCTAAAAATGGGAAAATGCTCCAAGGCTCGTTTAAAGATCGAGTGAGGCAGGTCTTGAAAAACGTGTCAGGGATCTGTCAAGCCGCAGGTTCTGACATGTCTCGAGTGGTGAAACTAAATATTTCGCTTTTATCGTTTGATAACAATAATTTTGAGGTCGTCAATGAAGTGATGAGAGAGTTCTTCAAAGAACCCTATCCGGCACGTTCAACGGTGGCGGTGGTAGAGCTCCCCAAAGGCGCAGATATTGCCATTGATGCCATGCTGGTCCTGCCCTGACTTCTGAAAATCCGAAAGGGCTTCTCTTTTCCGAAAAAAAAGCGTAGGATTGCAGAAAAATCAAGGACATAGGGGGCTTTTATGTCGAATCAGACGCTGATTAAAGAAAGTAAAGAATACGCTCAAGACGACCGAAACAAAGCTATGCTCAAAGATGCCTTGGGTGCTCAATGTTATCGCCTTTTTGGAAATCACTTTGCGCGTAAAAGTTTGATGAGAAAGGGACACAATCTAGTGGTTGAGCAGGATTTTGTGGAAGGCGAGATGTTGCGTTTCAGCTCTCAGCCGAACCCTATTTTACCTAGGGATCAAGACTCGGTTTTAAGCCCAGAACATCAGAGTCAACTGGCTCGATTAGCGGTTTCTTCAATATTGCTGAAAGACACAGACTTCTGCGGCTTTAATCATTCTTTTGAAAACGAACAAGAAATATACGCGTTGGGGCATAATTTAAAATTGGATCGCAATCGTATTGTAGGGTTTGATGCCGGAGAAGTCTTTTGTGATGAGCCTGAATGGCTACTGCCTAGTGGCGTACTGTATCAAGAATTTTACCTGAATAATCTTAAGCATTTCCAAGTGAAACCTCCTGCTTTAGCGTTTTTAAGCTGGGTCAATGCTGTGATTTTTTTTCAAGATTCTTCCAATCAGGATTTAGCTGAAAACTCGGATTTGAAAGCCTTGCGTCAGTTTTATGCGGTCAATCAAATTACTCAAGTTAAACCTGAGGATCTTTATAAATTGAGCCATGATTTAACAGAATCTGGAACGAGTGAAAATCGATTGTGGCAGTGCTTGAAAAGCTTGCGTCAAAAATATTGGCGAGGGGAAGATCTTCCCGTAGTATTGTCGGATTTTTTGCGCAGTTTTAGTCATGAAGAAGATCTAAGAGATTATATAACGTTTGCTGGAAATGATGTTTTTTATCCATTGCAAGACGATAAACAATCTCTCCTCTTGCATTCCAAAATGCTGGGAGGAATTTCGAATGAGATCTGGGCGAAATCCATTCAAGAAGTCTTGGATAGCGCTCCTCAAGTAGAAGCGTATTTGCAAGAAGTTGATGTGCCTGATGAAATTTTATCCTATCAAACAAGGCAGCAATATCTTCAGATCATTGAAGAGCAGAAAAAAGCTTTGCGAAAGATTCAAACTGAACTCCAGCAGGGAGTAGAAGGAAAATACGAAGAGAAATTTCAAGCCATACAGCCCGAAACAACGAGTTCTCCTGAGGCAGAACGCCTGTATTATGGGCTCGACGTGGGTGCTGAAGCAAAATCAGATTTTGAGGAGAGAGGGCGTATCTCAGTGGTCAATGGACTCCTCAAGCCGATTAGTCCCTTGCGCCGAGAGTTGGAGGGCGTTTCACTGTATCACTATGAACAAGCAAAGGGCTGGGGCCGTCGTACAGTTAAGAAAGCACAGTCTAAGGAAATTGAACAGCTCAAAGCCAGGCTGAGCGAAGAGCAAACTTGGCAAGATGTAGAGCGAGTGATTGTTGAGATTTTTGTGCAAGAGATCGAGAAAGGCCAAGACCCCTTTAATTGGAAAAAACTCAGTCATCGCATTCTGTGGTTGTTTTTGATGGAAGCGCAGTATCGACAAGAAAAACTAGGTCAAGCGCATGCAAATGTGAATTTTCTGCCTGAATCGCTGGAGGCTAAAATCTGGAACAGTGTTTTTCATCCAGCGGGACAGGCCATGATGGGTAGGGAAGTGCCAGGGGCCTCTTCAATGGTCTGGGAAGGCAAAACATATGATTCTGGAAAAGTGCTTCAAACCGCGGAAGTTTTTGCGCGATTAAGACCGCATTCGGCTGGATTTGATGTCCTGTTGAGATTTTTAGGGAGACAGACTGATGCGTTTCAGTCAAATGTTAAATGGTGGCATTTGGGTCGAAAGTTGCTTGGAATTAAAGGAATTAAGGCAATCAGAAAGCATTTGAGCAACGGAGAAGAAACTCCGGCAGAAATGCTTAAAAATATCGCCGAAATTTTGCAAGATAGAATGAAGCATAAAGGGCCTCAAGATACTCGAATGCTGTATCAGGATTTATCCATGCAAATTGCCAGGCATTTAGACGGCTCAGACTCGAAGAGAGATGCTGAAAGTACAGGCACTTCAAACTCATGAGCAGCGCAAATCTCTCAGTGGAAGCACTTTCCGCCAAATCGCTCGATGAGTTAGAACGAATTTTTTCAGTCACTCGAGTGTCCATCACGGAAGCCGAAAAACCTCAGGCTATTGATGCGATTAAAGTTTTTTTTACGGCCTTTAAAACTGTCGGGATGGCGGACCCACATTTAGACACCGATGAAAAGAAAAGAGCGAAGTTTGCCCTCATTGCGCGAAGTTTCAGCAAAAAGTTTGCGGGTTTGGAAAATTTGTTAAGCCCAGGAGAATTTAGAAAACTTCAGATATTTTTTCATCCGGATAGACATATAGGTGTTATAGAAAATTTTCCCAGGGCTATTTTTCAGTTAATGGTGAAATCTTCTGAATCTGCTGAGCTTCCTGAGCCTTCAGTAGCAACGGAAGAAAAAGAGGAAGATTCAACAGTCGATGAAACGGGAGCTACAAAATTCTGTTCGACATTGATTCAGAAGATTGAGAAAGCGAGAACTGTCTACGATAAACTGCAGTATCTTATCAGTGAAAAATCAGACAAATCTGAACGCGACGCACAATTATTTGACCCGATTAAAAGCGTGACTGATTTCATGAAAGTGTGGGAAATTTTTGAAGGACTCTGTGCTAGCGTTTCTGATCGAGAACGTCAGAATATTAGACTGAGGATGCGTTCATTTTTAAACCAATTCTTGCTCATGAACTATAAAATGTGGGCATGGAATGCTGCCCGAACGATTAATTACAAAATTAAAAACCTGGGGGAATTGAATCGTCTGTTGCGGCTTTCTCAAGCAGAGGACTTGTTGGATAACTTATGGGCTCAGCCTGGGCTAATGGATACTTTGATTTCAAGCATTAAAAAGCCGGCGGATTTCCAAATTTTGCTTGCCTTTGTTCAAGATAAATTATTGCCGCAAGGGACCTCGGCTTGGTTACTTGAAAATTTACGCAGCTTAGTGAGAAAAATGAGCTGTGCGGCAGATCTCAATGTTTTGGTGGTGCTTTGTCGAGAACACGGCTTATTGTCGAGTTTATTCAATGTACCAAGAGTATTAGTTTATTTGGAAAGAAGCTTCCCCATGGAAGAGGCCGATCGGATTGAACTCCGAACTTTCTTTGTTGAGCTCTTGAGTAATAGTAGTTTTATTCCTAATGATGAGTTTTGGGGAAATTTGATTCAAAGCAAAGCGGAATTATTGGGGGTTTTGGCGAGTTTGGGGCAGACAGAAACCTGCACGTTTGACTTAGAAAGATTACTCGAGGCTTTTTTAACCAAAGAAGGTTGGCGTCATGAAACCTTCGCCTCTTTAGTCAAGGGAATGACTCAGGCTTTTAGTGGAGAGGGTCTGGAAAAGGACTATAAACCCACTTTGATTGAGCTTTTCTCAAAAAAAATCACAGATTGCCGCTCTTTGTTCCGTACCTTTAAAGCGTTAGCGACACAATCTTGTTTTGATGACGTTGATGTGTTGTTGTCGCAAGAAAGAGTCATTCAACTGATTCACCGTGAAGTCATGACTGGGCGCATTCAAGATTTAAATGAGTTTGTTCGAGAATTGCAGAAAACGGGAATGAGAATGGCCATTATAGGGTCTTGTTTGATGACAATCCCCGGATTTTTAGAGACCTTGAATAGTCAGCGTACTTCACTGGCGGACATCCAGAGTTTTATAGATCTCTTTGATAAAGGTTCTTTTGGTTTTCGATTTTTTGAATTGATCGCAGACAAAATAAAAATCACGCTATATGCCTTGGTTAATCGAGATCAAATTCAGAATTTTATGAAATATCTAAAATTGCGCGTTGCCGAAGAGGATTTCTTCAAGATTGCGCTGAGATTGACAGAGTGGAATTTGAATCTGGAGAGGGCTTCAGATTTTGACTATCTCAAAAGGGTTGTAATGAGCTTTAAGGCCAATGAGGTTCCTTTTTTGAGGCTATGTCAGGAAGTTTTAAGGCGTTGCAAAGATCGAGTGAGATTGATTCAAACCTATCAAAAATTAAAGTCCTTATTTACGGAGATTTTTTCAGACTTGCCCGAGGCAGAACGAAGAGTTTTTATTGAATCCTTCGACGATTTCCTTAAGAGCATTGCCTTGACGTTTCAAATTAATACGTTGAGCGAGGTGAGAGAGATTATCCAGGCACTCGTAACGGCGAAATTAACTCGAAGCTTGCATGAATTTGTTAAAAAGCCCGAAGTGCTGGAGAAAATTTCAAGTGCGGAAGGAGGCTTTTCTGTTTTGCATTATTTGACGGATAAGCAAGATCGAGAAATCATTTTTAATCGTGTGATTCCTTTGCTGAGAGATTCCGAGTCCCTGTGCCACTTACTGGCCGAAATGGGCTTTGAAGAAGACATGCGTTCGAAACGAGAAGAGGCTTTGAATGCCTATTTAAAGCAAATCTTAAATTTGGAAGATCTCATGTTCTTTATTTCGGTGATTTCACATCGAGATCAAAGAGTATTTTCCAATTTTATCAGTCTGCTTGAAAAAGCACGTTCAGATCCTCAGCACTTAACTCCGGCGATTCGGGCGGAATATGTACTGATAACGTTGATCACTTTTTTTAAAACCCAAGAAGAGCTGGCTTCTCAAGAGCAGAAGGTGATGACTTTAAGCATCGGTCTGATTTCTGCTGAATTTTATTCCTGCTTGGGCAGGCAAATTCAAGGACTGATCGAGAATTTCTTGAGAGTGCATTCCAAGACGAAGTCCACGAAAAACATCCTGAAACTCCTCAAAAATTTTGAGCAAAGCCCATTTGAAGAGAAAGTTCGGATGATGCAAACCATTCTCACTATTCTGGATGATTCTAATTATCGAACCGGACAGTATGATGATCAGCGCAATTGGATGTTTAGATTATTTCACGGGAGACGTTCTCCAGAAGCAGAGGGTTTGTATGAGGAAATTCGTCAAAAAGTGATTTTTATGGGGCAAAATCTGCCGGGATCCTCGCATCCGGGAGCAACGATTGAAATTCAGCCGAGGTCTTCAGCTCTCGTTTTTTCCCCTAGAACCTCGCCTCAAACTGTGGAGACGGGAGTCTTTGAATATAAATAAGTTAATGCCATGTACGGGTTTTTCTAATTGAGTAAAAACCCGTGCATGGCGTTAGGCTACGATTTAGGTATTAAAAGCAAAAGTCTCTTGACTCCAAAATTCCCCTTGCAGCGGTTTGAGAGTTTCAGCGTTCCCAGCTTGATCAGGGAGTACATAAAAAGTTTCCGCGTTTTTGCGAGCTTCTTCGACATGCTTGGGGAGCAAATTCACGATTTGAGCCAGGCTTAATAGAATCGACAATTCAACACATGAGCTGTTTTCTGGACTCCCAAAAAACACATCAACACCAGCTTCCAAAGGGAAATGGCCAAAAGCGGCGACGAAGACCTTTTTGGATTTTACTGCAGTGACAGCTTTAAGCAGATGAGCATTTCCGTAGTGCAAGAAAAGCAGGACATCGGATTTTCCAAGTCTGCCTAACATACCAGAGGATTGATCTTCTCGGGCACAAACTTGCAATCGTTTATTGAAAGGCAAAAGTTGCCTAAAAACGAGATCTGACACTTCTTTTAAGCTGGGATCTGCCAAGATCAACACTTGTCTCGCTTCCATTAATTTATTCAAAAACTGTTTTAGATCCTGACTGGGTAAGCTTTTTAAAATTTGATCTTGTAGGCGTTGCCATTGTTTTCGAAATAGTAATTGATCTGCCAAAAAAGGATCTTGAGGAGGGGCTTCGCTTAGGGGCTTTTTTTGAAGAGAAATTAGCAATTTTGCTTTGAATTCGCGAAATCCTGTGCAGCCGAGACGCTTTGAAAATCGAACGATGCTGGGTTCTGAGCTACCTGATTTTTCCGCTAATTCTTGAATACCCAATTGAGCCGCTTCTTCGGGAAATTTGAGGACCCAACGCGCAAAGCGAGTTTCGCTTCGTGGAAATTCATCGAGCTGAGATTCAATTTTATCAAGAAGAATATTGGAGTTCATGCCTTTTCTCCTAAAGCCTTTTTCAGCACTTCATACACATCAGCACAGGGATTTTCCTGGCTTAAACGAGTTAAAACAGCTTTCATTTTGGCGGCTCTGACAGCTTCAAAGCGTCCATAATTCATCAGGGTTTTCGTTAATCGAGAGGCAACCTGAGGATTCAAAGTATTGAGTTTCACAATGGCGGACTCCATTAAGGCATAGCCACGACCTTCAATGTGATGAAAATAATGCGAATTGCTGGCGAAGTTTACCAGCAGAGCGTAAATCCGATTGGGATTATGTAGGTTAAAGTCGGGATGCTGGCTGAGTTGAATTACGGTTTCTAGTAAGTCGCGATGATTTCCCAGAGCATGCAATTGGAAAAATTTATTTAAGGTTAGCGCTTCATGGCGATTGTTCTCATAAAAGAAATCGCTGGCTTCCTCTCGGAGCAAGGCGTTATCGTTTTCTAAAATTGCACTAAAGGCCGCAGATTGATCCGTCATATTGTTCGCGCTTTTCAATTGCCGCAGGGCCAATTCTTCACCGATTTTGCTTCGAGCCAGTTGATGTAAAGCAAAATTCTTCAGTTTCCGCTGACTGGAATTCAAGATGCGTTGAGCTTGTCGATCTTGATAGAGTGTAAGCCAGGCAGAGTGAAGTTTTGTTTGGATTTCAGCTTTGAAGGCTTCTCGCTTTTCGTGCAGAGCGCCAGGATCGATAAGGCCTTCGACGAGTTCACTTAAAATTCGCTCAGAAGGGAGGCTGATCGCTTCCGCAATCAAACCTTCATCGCAGCCGGAGTTCAAAATAGATTGAATCATTGCTAAGTAAGGCGAAACGTCCAGAGTGGAGGATTCCTCAGTTCGCAATAAGGTAGATTTGAATAAGGTTTGAGCAGCATCCCAACGATTAAATTCATTAGAGTCATGGCTGGCCAAAAACATCAAATCCTCTATCGAATACTGAAATTTCAGCTTAATAGGAGCTGAAAAATCTCGAAAGAGTGAAGGAAGAGGTTCAGCATCAAGATTTTCAAAGCTGAAAATTTGGGTTTTTGTCTTCAGAGATAAAATTTCTGCATGAAGCTCTCGTCCAGATTGCCGATCCAGTAAAGCCATTGAAATAGGGATATGGAAAGGTTTTTTATCTTTTTGATTGACGGAATCTTCAGAAGATTGAGAGAAGGTCAAGGTATATTTTTTTGTGTCTGCATCAAAATGTCCAGAAGCCTCGACTTCTGGCGTGCCATCTTGAGAATACCAATGTCGAAAAAGAGAAAAATCGACATGATTGGCCTCTTCCATGCAACGAAGAAAATCTTCGCAAGTCACGGCTTGCCCATCGTGACGGGCAAAATACAGATCCATCCCTTTTTTAAAGCCCTCTCGACCTAGCAAAGTCTGCTGCATTCGAATGACTTCAGCGCCTTTGTTATAAACTGTGACGGTATAAAAATTGTTCATTTCAATATAAGAGTCGGGACGAATAGGATGCGCCATCGGGCTTTTATCTTCAGCGAACTGAGCGCTACGAATGATATTGACTTCCTCGATACGCTTGAGCGTTTTAGAATAAAAATCCGAGCTAAATTCTTGATCTCGAAAAACGGTCAAGCCTTCTTTCAAACTCAGTTGAAACCAATCCTGGCAGGTGATTCGATTACCAGTCCAGTTATGGAAATATTCGTGGCCGACGACAGCTAAGATATGAGAAAAATCATCATCAGTCGCGATTTTTTCATTGGCGAGAATATATTTCGTATTAAAAATATTCAGACCTTTATTTTCCATCGCCCCCATATTGAAATCATCCACGGCGACGATCATAAAAATGTCGAGGTCATATTCTCGGTCGAATCGATTCTCATCCCATTTCATGGCATGTTTAAGCGAATTCATGGCATGCTGACATTGTGAAACTCTTTTCGCATCCGCGACATAAATTTCGAGAGCCACACTTCGCCCGCTTCGGGTGACAAACGTATCTCGCAGAGCTTTTAAATCCCCCGCCACTAAAGCAAATAAATAAGAGGGTTTTTTGAAAGGATCTTCCCAGAGGGCATAGTGTTGATGATTCGGTAGTACGCCTTTCTCGATGAGGTTTCCATTAGACAAGAGCACAGGATAAGCTTTTTGATCCGCAATAATTTTGGTCGTATATTTCGTCATCACGTCTGGACGGTCGAGGAAATAAGTCATGCGACGAAATCCTTCCGCTTCACATTGGGTACAGAAAACATCGGAGGAAAAATATAAGCCAGATAAGGCCGTATTGGCGGTGGGATTGATTTCGGTGTGAATTTTAAGTTCGACTTCACCTTCAGGGGAAAGATCCTCAGGATGAATCTCGAGCTTAAGACAATGCGCTACGGTATCCAGGACATATTCAGTCGCACTCAGTTGGTTTGAATTTTTCTCAATCTGAATTAATTTTACGACTCGAGAATCGCCATCCAGCGAAAGCTTGAGCGGTAAGGCTTGAGGATTTTTTGGACACAACTTCAGAGTAGTGCTGATCTGTGTGCGCTCTGGATCAAGCTGAAAGCAGCAAAAAATGGATTTGATAGTGAAATCAACCGTTTGATAATCCTTTCGATATTTAACTAGAGGCATGACTGCCATCGAGATCTCCTTAAATTTATCCCGCTCTTTTGACACTCGCTTCAATAGCCGCTAAAGCATTTTCTGCACTTTCAAAGCCTTCCACTTTCACCCATTTCCCTGCTTCTAAATCTTTATAATGCTCAAAAAAATGTTTGATTTGTGCCAGCAAAGACGCCGGTAAATCTTGGGGCTGTTTTACGTCCACATAAAGCTGCGTCAGTTTAGCGATGGGAACGGCCAAAATTTTGGTGTCGACTCCCGACTCATCACTCATTTTTAACATTCCAATCGTTCGACACTTGATCATGCAGCCGTGACGCAAGGGAATAGGCGTAATGACGAGAACGTCCAACGGGTCTCCGTCTTCCGACAAGGTATTGGGAATAAATCCATAATTGGCAGGATATTGCATGGCGGTGCCGATGAAGCGATCGACGACTAGCATTTTTTCTTTTTTATCAAATTCGTATTTGACAGGTTCAGAGAAGGCGGGGATTTCAATAATGACGGAAAAGATTTCATTCATGGTAAGACTTCCTTAGCAGTTTTTATAAAACGAAGGATCTTAAAATGCTTATAGACATTTCCAAACAAAAATTTTCGGATATCTTTAGATCAAAAGCTCATCATCATTAAATTAAGGGAAAGGCATGCCTTCAGCGCGCATTCATATTCTGGGTATTTGTGGGACCTTTATGGCCGGCATTGCGACTTTAGCAAAGTCTCTGGGTCGAGAGGTGTCAGGGATGGATGCCAATGTTTATCCGCCGATGAGTACGTATCTTTCTTCACTCAAAATCCCCGTGTTTGAAGGCTATTCCCTGGGAAATTTTTATGAAAAAGCAGGTGTTCAAGCAGCGGACGAGATTATCGTGGGGAATGTGATTGCTCGAGGAAATCCTGTTTTGGAAGAAATACTCTCAAAAAATCGACCCTACCTCTCAGGCCCTGAATGGTTGAAAAAGAATATCTTGGAAGATAAATGGCGCATGGTGGTGGCAGGAACTCATGGAAAAACCACAACAGCTTCAATGCTGGCTTGGATTTTGGAGCAAGCAGGTTTGAATCCGGGGTTTTTGATTGGCGGCCTCCCTCAGAATTTTGGGGTGAGTGCTCGTTTGACGGAGAGTCCATTCTTTGTCGTGGAAGGGGATGAATACGACACGGCCTTCAGCGATAAGCGTTCTAAGTTTGTGCATTACGGTCCCAAAACTTTGGTACTAAATAATTTGGAATACGACCATGCGGATATCTTCCCCAATCTCGAGGCCATTGAACGACAATTTCACCATGGAGTTCGACTGGTTCCTCAGAACGGATTGATCATTGCCAATGCGAAATCTCCAGCCATTGAAAGGGTTTTAAAAATGGGGGTTTGGTCACCAGTTCAGCGCATTCATGGAGACTGGAGTTATTCCCTCTTGAAGGCAGACGCTTCCCGGTTTGCTGTTCATTTTCAGGGTGAAAAAATAGGAGAAGTGTCTTGGCATTTAGGTGGAAAGCATAATATTGAAAATGCCTTAAGCGCAATCGCTGCCGCGAAGCATGTGGGAGTGGATCCTTTAATCGCGATGCAAGCTTTGAGTTCATTTCAGGGTGTGATGCGTCGAATGCAGTGTCGGGGAGAAGTTAAGGGGATTCGCGTGTATGACGATTTTGCGCATCATCCCACCGCCATTGCTGTGACTTTGGAAGGGGCGAAGGCTGCGATGAAAACAGGGAGACTGATTGCGGTGCTCGAACCTCGTTCCAATACCATGCGCTTGGGAGAACATCGAGAGCAGTTAGCCCAATCAGTGAGCTCAGCAGATTATCTTATTATGTATGAGCCGCCTCATCTCAGTTGGAAGCTCTCAGAGGTGTTTGAAGGTCTCTCGCTTCCCGTCAAAATTTTTGCCTCTACGCAAGCCGTAGTAGAGCACTTAGGCGAAATGGCTCGGGCGGAAGATCATATTGTGATCATGAGTAACGGGGGATTTGAGAATATTCACGAACGTTTACTTCAGCATTTGCAAAACCCTTGCTAAGATGGCGACTTCATGGGGATTCTTGAGCAAAATTCATGCAAACCGCACCTTCTGCCTACTGGAATGTCTCTGATCCAGTTGTGCTTTCAGCCTTGTGTCAGCTTCGTCGTGAGGATTTTGTTCCCGAAAAATATCGAGCCTTTGCTTATGCCGACTGGGCTATTCCTTTGTCGAGAGGACAAAGCATGCTAACGCCTGCACTAGAGGTAAAATTATTGCAGGCCTTGCAGCTGAAGAAAAAAGATCGAGTATTAGAAATTGGAACGGGCTCTGGATATTTTTCCGCCCTACTTGGAAAATTATCTCGTGAGGTCTTGAGTGTAGATTTATATCGAGAATTTTCTGATCAGGCCGCTTTAAACACCGTCTCTCGTGGAGTTCATAATATCTCTTTTGAAACAGGAGACGCGTCGCGATGCTGGACCTCTTCAAACAAAGCCCCTGCCTTATTCGATGCCATTATTTTGAGCGGATCTTTAAGTCATTTTCCGGAAACGTATCTCGACTTGTTGGCAGAAGGAGGACGGATGGTCGTTGCGGTAGGATCAGCTCCTGTGATGCAAGTCATTCGAGTCACCGCAGAAAACTTAGAGTCACGAAAATTTCATCGAGAAAGTTTATTTGATACGGTCCTGCCCCCGCTACAATGTAAGAAAAAGGAAGTTTTATCATGAAAAAAATTAGATCTGTTCTGCTTCCTTTGTGCTCTCTTGGGATTCTATCCTTGACAGGTTTTGCTATTGAAACCCCTTCAGAGGCGCCAAAAGCGAAGACGGATCTCTGGGGCATTTATCAAGAAGCTTCAACGCATAATGCGACTTACCTTGCAGCGGCACAGACCTATTTAGCAAAGAAAAATGCAGTGGGGGTGAGTCGAGCGGCGCTTTTGCCTCAGCTGAGTGCTTCTGGTGCGTTGACCTACAAATCCTCATCAAATATCAAAACCTTAAATCCCTCTCTTAATGTGACGCAGTCGATCATTAATGTGGCGAATTGGGCGACGCTTTCGCAAAGTCAAGCTAGTGCGCAATTAGCGGCGGTGACTTATGCCACAGCTTTGCAAACTTTGATCTATTCGATTAGCACGCAGTATTTCATCATCTTAAACGACAAGGCACAGCTGAAATACGATCGTTCTAATGTGTTGGCGCAGCAACGCACTTTGGAACAAGCAGAAGCGCAATATAAAGTGGGCTTAAATGCAGAGAAGGACGTGCTGTCTGCAAAAGCGGCGTATGAAAGTGCAGTGGCTCAAGTCGCGAGTGATGAGGCCTTATTCCAAAATGATTTAGAAACTCTGAACTCTTACACGGGAGGATTTTTATCGGGAGAGGACAGTATTCAAGACCTTCGTGAGGATTTTTCTCTGCGGGCGCCCAATCCAGCCGATCCCGTGGCTTGGGCCAAGGTTGCTGAAGTGATGAACTTAACGGTCCAAGCACAAAAGATGCAGGCTAAAGTGGATGCGATGGGAGTGGGAGTCGCTTCCGCAGGATTTTTCCCGACGCTGAGTGTGGGGGCAAGTGATACCCAAACATTCATCAGTGTCGATACTAATAATTTTACCCTGAACGCCACCGCGACTTATAATTTTTTCAGCAGTGGACAAACCTTATTTGGTCTAGCGTCTGCGGAAAATACCTATCAAGCGAGCAAGCTGACTTTATTGCAAGACCAACGCAATGCCATCAGCGCTGTTACGCAAGATTACTTGTCCATTATGTCGGATTTGCAGCAAATCGAGGCCTATCATGAAGCGGTGCTAGCGGCTCAAAGTGCAGTGGACGCCACTTTTGCGGGCTATAAAGTGGGGACGGAAACCATGGTGAATTTATTACAGGAGCAAACAATCTTGCTCCAGGCTCAAGGGAATTATGTGAAGGCCTTGTTTAATTATCTTAAAGACGGAGTGACGTTAAAGCGAGATGCTGGTGTCTTGACGGTGAATGACTTAAGCGCCTTGAATGAAGGCCTGCAAGGGAGCTAGCTTTTAGCAGAAAAATGCATGAAAGTTCGAGCTGAAGCATTGAGGGGAAAAAATAGAAAAAATGACTGCGAAATCGAATCAGTTCTCGGAAGTGACGCAATCGTTAGTGACTGAAAATGACTTGTCTCTGACAGAATGCGAAAAAATCTTATCTTTCATGCATCAGCGCAAGCTTGATGAGGCTGAAATTTATCTGGAGTCCTCGGTTCAAGAACATTGGGGCCTTGAAGATAGCGTGGTTAAAAATGCGGGATTTTCAAGTGGACGAGGCTTAGGCGTTCGTGCCATATCAGGAGAAAAAACAGGATTTTCCTATGCGGATGAAATTTCCCCTTCGGCCTTGAAAGAAGCTGCCGCTGCCGCGCGAGGCATCGCGGGAGTGGGGGGAAAGTTCAAACTTCAAAAGCCCAAGCAGAAACTGATTCAAGCCTGGTATACCGATCAATCCCCTTTGCTAAGCCTACACGAAACGCAAAAAATCCAATTGCTTCGAGCGATTGATGAAGAAGCTCGTCGATTGGATCCCCGCGTCAAGCAAGTCATGGCTTCTTTAAACGGGAGCTATTCTGAGAAATGGGTAATTTCAAGCGATGGCACCTTAGCTGCAGAAAAAATGCCGATGAGCCGACTAAATGTTAGCGTGATTATGGAAGACGGAGGCCGTCGAGAAGAGGGCTATGCTGGATGCGGGGCTCGAAAGACTTATGACATGTTTGCGAATGAATGGAAAAATGTCACCGCGGAAGCGGTTCGTTTAGCCTCGGTTGCGATGGGAGCGAAGGCAGCCCCTGCTGGAGTGTTTGATGTGGTCTTGGCCTCAGGTTGGCCGGGTATTTTATTGCATGAAGCGGTCGGACATGGCTTAGAAGGAGACTTCAATCGGAAAGGAGTCTCCAGTTTTTCAGGAAAAATAGGCCAAAAAGTGGCTTCAGAGCATTGCACCGTTATTGATGATGGAACCTTAGCTCATCGTAGGGGTTCTATTTCCATGGATGATGAGGGAACAGAGAGTCAACGAACGGTTTTAATCGAGAATGGAATTTTAAAAGGATATTTATTCGACAAACTCAATGCTCGTCTGATGGGAAAAAAATCTACCGGCAATGGTCGACGAGAGTCTTATGCAGAGTTGCCGATGCCTCGAATGACCAATACTTATCTGATGCCAGGGAAATATACTCACGAAGAAATTATTTCCTCTGTTAAGCGTGGAATATACGCCGTTAATTTTAGTGGTGGACAAGTGGATATAACATCAGGAAAATATGTATTCGTTTGCAATGAAGCCTATTTGT
>OBEQ011163990.1_pt1 | contig 20459 bp, 18 predicted proteins | sample 1670901 | NCBI WGS metagenome assembly OBEQ01 (sample SAMEA104232315, study PRJEB22302) | groundwater metagenome | biome: forest; feature: aquifer; material: groundwater | place: USA | collected 2011-08-07 | depth 5.4 m
CGCGCGCGCACGCGCGGCCACCGGCGCCGGCGGCCCTCCCGGGGGGCGGCGGGGCCCGCGGCCGGCCGCCCGCCCGCCTCCAGCTCGGCGTGCTTGATGGCGGCCTCCACCGCCTCGGTGCCCGTCGAGGCGAGGGTGACCACGTAGTCGCGTCCGGTGGCGCGACCGACCCGCTCGGCCAGGCGCTCGGCCAGCAGGCCGGCCTGGCCGCGCACGCTCGCCTGCGCGTTGAACGGCCGCTCGCCCGCCAGGCAGGCGCGCGCGATGGCCACCAGCGCCGGGTGGTTGTGCCCGCACAGCGACGCGCCGTAGCCGCCCAGCATGTCGAGCACGCGCACCTCCGCGCCGCTGGCGTCGCGGTAGGTGACGTGATCGCCGCGCGCCTGCTCGTAGACCACGTCGAGTCGGATGGCCGCGAGCATCTCGGCGACGCGCGGTCGCAGGTAGCGCGCGAACGCTTCCTTCATGCCCCCGACGCTCATAGGTTCTTCCTGACCTTGCTGGCGTAGAGCGACCAGTTGATGGCCAGGTGCAGGAGCGTCAGGCACAGCGAGCCGACCAGGAAGATCTTCCAGCCGTAGCCGAAGACCAGCGCGCCCAGGCCGAGCGCGGCCAGCACGCTGTCAGCCTGATCGAGCAGGAAGAACAAGCCGCCCACGAGCCCCGCGCCCATCTTGCCCGGCGTGATGGCGAGGCGACGCTTGGCGAACGAGTTGGGCAGCTCGCCCAGCGCGTAGCCCAAGCCGTTGACCGCGTTGACCAGGGCGTAACCCGCCGCGTAGGCGAGCGGCCCGCGCGGCAAGCCCACGCGCGTGCCCAGGGCACCGAAGTCCATGCACGCGGCACCGGCGCGCTCGGCCCACGCGCCGCCCACCAGGCCCTGCACGGCACCCAGCAGCGCCGAGCCGACGATCATCACGAACACCCCGCGCCAGGTCTTGTTGTCGCCGAAGATGGGCAGGCCGCCCAGGGTGCGGCCGCCGTCGATGGGCGTGGCCAGCGCGGCGAACCAGCGCTTCTTGACCACGACCATGTGCAGGATGCCGGTGAGCGCCACCGCCACCGAGAGCCAGAATGCCTGTCCGACGAGCGCGGCCACCCTGGCTAGCTGCCCTTGTGGTCGTCGATGTACCGGGCCAGCTCGCGCACCGTCTGCAGCCGGGCCAGGTCGTCGTTCTTCACCTTCACGCCGAAGGTCTCCTCGATGGAGAGCACCAGCTCGACCACGCGCACCGAGTCGATGCCGTAGCCGCGCAGGCGGCCGTCGGGCTTGATGTCGCCGGCGTCGGTGTCGGCGGCCCCGGCGGTGAGCGGCAGGAGCTGGGTGAGGGTGTCGTCGGTGCGAGCCACGGCTGACATATTTACCGCAGATCGGGCGCCAGGTCTTGCCAGGCGATGCGCGCGGCTTCCTCGTCGGCGAGGAAGCCGGCCAGCGCGCCGCGCAGGTCGGGGTCGGGCGTGGCGCCCGTGCGCAGCGCCAGCGCGTCGGCGGCCTGGGCCAGGCGCGCGCCCTGCGAGGCGCCGGCGTAGCGAGCCACGATGGGCTCGGCGCGCGCGGCCAGCGTGTGCAGCGCGACCACCGCCTCGAGCCGCGCCAGCACGTCGGCGGCAGCGAACAGCAGCGCCTGGTCGCTGGAGCGGCGCAGCTTCGCCGACACCGCGGCCAGCGTCCTGACCAGCGGCTGCAGCGCGGGCGGCGCGATGCGGCGCAGCGGCAGCACCTGCACGCGTGCCGAGCGGCGCGCGACCTCGACCAGGCGAGAGGGCGCGCTCGCCGGCGGGCCCAGGTCGAGCGGGTCGTCCTTCTCCACCGCCGCGGTCATGCGCCGCGCCACCTCCGCCAGCATGACGTGGCGCGTGCCGTCGAAGGTGCCGTAGAGCAGCACGTCGCGCACCAGCTGCGCGTAGGGCATGGCCTCGACCAGGGCGCGCCCGCCCAGCACGTGTCGGCCTTCGTCGACGGCCTGCTCGGCGTAGGCGCAGCAGGCGTACTTGGCCGCCGCCGTGTAATAAGCCGCGCCCGGGCCCAGCTGGTCGACCAGCAGCGCCGTGCGCACCGACAGCGCGGCCGTGAGCAGGTCGAACGCGGCCGCGCGCAGCGTGTGCTCGGCGATGGCGCCCAGCTTGCCGATGGGCGCGCCGTACAGCTTGCGCTCGCGCGCGTGCACGCGCGCCAGGGTGGCCGCGTGGGTGGCCACGCCCGCGGCCAGGCCGCTCACGCCGCCGCGTGACAGGGTCAGCGTGCGCTGCACCACGGTGAAGCCCTCGCCCTCGTCGGAGAGTCGGGTGTCGTCGGCGACCCATGCGCTGTCGAAGTACACGCCCGCGATGTCGGCGGCGGGCGCGGGCAGGGTGTGCCAGCGCGGCGTGGCGTGCACGTCGGCGGTGGCCTCGCGGTCGACCACGAAGACCGAGAAGTCGCCCGCGCGGTCCATGAAGTCGCGCCCGCCCCGGTCGTCGCGCGTGCGCGCCAGCACCGTGAGCAGGGCGTGGCGCGTGCCGCCGTTGATGATGTCCTTCTCCCCGCTCAGCCGGTAGCCACCCTCGACGCGCAGGGCACGCGTCTGGCAGGCGAGCAGGTCGGAGCCGGCCTGCAGCTCGGTCAGCAGCAGGCTGGCGAAGGCGCCCTCACGCACGCGCGCGAAGGTGCGCTCGAGCTGCGCCGGGGTGGCGAAGGCGTAGCTGGGCAGGAGCGCCAGCGCATTCACGCCCAGGGTGATGGCGAGCGCACCGTCGACCGCGGCGGTCATGGCGTTCAGCGCGGTCAGGTGCGGGAAGGTCAGGCACGACGACGGCTCGCCCGGCGCCTCGGAGAGCAGGCGCAGCACGCCGGCCGCGCGCAGGCGTGCCAGCACGCCGTCGGGATAGGCACGCGCCACCGCGCCGCGGCCCAGCTCGGCCGCGACCTCCGGGTCGGCCAGGACCCGTGCGACCTCGGCGAGCGGCGCGTCCGCTGCCAGATCGAACGGACACAGCCGCAGCCACGTGCTCACCCCCGCGCGGCTCCCGCCACGCGCTCGAACTCGGTCGGATCGTGGGCGCAGAAGATGGAGATCTCCGCGCCGTGGTCGCGCTTGAGCGCGCGCAGCCGGCGCCGGTTGCGCGCGCGCGCCACGCCGTCGTGCTGCTCGGAGGCCTGGAACAGCTCGAGCACCATGGGTCCGCGCTCGCGCTCGAGGTCGAGCTCGCCCTCGTGGAAGTAGGCGTCGCCCGCGTGCATCAGCCAGCCGCGCTCGTTCTTGACCGCCACGCCGGCGTGGCCGCGCGTGTGGCCGATGAGCGGCACGAGCAGGATGTCGTCGGGCAGGCCGGCCAGCCCGCGCACCGCGTCGAAGCCGAACCACTTCTCGCCTGCGACCGGGTAGCGCTCCCAGCGCGGGTGGTGCGCCCACTGCACCGGCTTGTAGCGCAGCTTCTCGATGCGCGTCTCCGGGCGCATGGCGGCGCGGAACTCCGGCTCGTACACGTGCACGCGCGCGTCGGGGAAGTCGGGCAGCGCGCCGCAGTGGTCGAGATCCAGGTGGGTGGCCACGATGTGCTTCACGTCCTCGGGGCGGAAGCCCAGCCGCTTGAGCTGGATGATGGCCGATTCGGCGGGGTCGTTCTTCGGCCGCACCAGCAGGCCGAACTGCGCGCCCACGCGCCCGGGCAGGGCCATGTCGCGCACGCCCAGGCCGGTGTCGACGAGCACCAGCCCATCGTTGCTCTCGATGAGCAGGCAGTGGCACACCATGGTGCCCGACGAGTTGATGAGGTTACGACCGAGCGGAGGGCAGAGCGTCGAGCAGTTGAGGTGGTGAACCTTCACTCACGGGATATTAGCGGCCCCCGGCGAAGGCGTCGCGCACAACTTCCAGTCGCTCGCGGCATTGTTGCTGTCCTGGCCATTGGGCGCGCGGCACAGCGCACCCGCGCCCACGTCGGCGATCGCGGTCGGCAGCACGGTGCCCTCGACCAGGCTGACCGGGCCGCTGATGCCGGCCAGGGTCACGCTGGTCATGGCGCCCTCGTACGAGAGCACGTCGATGACGCTGCCCGCGGTGGCGTCGATGAGCGCGATGCCGTCGGGCGCGCCGTTCTGGATGAGGTCGGTCTGCGGCGTGCCCATGATGCGTAGCACCAGCGCGCCCGGCGCGATCGTGGTCACGCCATCGGAGGCGACCACCAGGTAGCCGCCCGCGGGCAGGCTGCCCACCGAGCTCAGGTCGATGGTCTTGTAGGTCGCGCCGCCCGAGCCATTGATGAGCAGGATCTTCTTGCCGCTCAGGTCCACGGCCTGGCTGGTGCCGTTGTACAGCTCGATGTACTCCTGCGCGTCGGGGTTCACGCTCTGGTCGTAGTCGATCTCGTTGATGACCAGGCGCCCGACCACGGCGACGATGGTGATGGCGCTCTGCAGGCTGACCGTACCCAGGGTCGCGGTCACCGTCGCCGCCTGGGCCACGGAGCCGTCCACGTAGTCGAAGCTGACGCTCTGCTGCCCGGCCGCCACGGTCACCGCGGTGGGCATGGTGCCGGCGTTGGCGGGCGTGAGCGCGAGGGTGACGACCGTGCCGCCTGCGGGCGCGGGCAGGTCGAGCGAGACGCTGAAGTGGACCGTGCCGCCCGGCGTGGTCGTCTGCATGGGCGGCGTCAGGGCGATGAGCGTGGCGTTCTCGCCCGCGCCGACGACGCGCACGTGCGCCTGCGCGACGGTGCTGGCGAGCGTCGCGGCGAGCTGTACGCTGGCCGCCTGGGCCAGACCGTTCACGCGCACCGGGGCGCTGATCTGCCCGGCCGGGATGGTCACGCCGCCGCCGACGACCGTGAGCGCGGTCGGATCGGCGCTGGTGACCGCGACGAAGGTGTCGCTGGCCACCGCGCCGAGGAGGCTCACGGTGAGCGGCGTGGGCACGGTGGGCACGTTGGTCTGGCCCACGTTCACCGACGACAGCGCGGGTCCGAAGCCATTCAGGATGGCGGTACCGTTGACCAGGTCGGCGGAGCTGCGCAGCTCGATCTTGGAGCTGGCGTCGCGCGGCGCCAGCACGCCGGTCACGGTGGCGAAGTTCTGGCCCACGATGGGGAAGGGGTTGGCACGGAAGAACAGGTCGTCCACGTGCAGGCCGCCGTCGACCACGAACTCGAAGTTGGTCGTGTCGAGCGAGGCCACGGTGACATCGGCGACCTGCACCAGCACGCCTTCGAGCGCGGCGGCGCGCGCGCCGCCGGTGACCACCTGGGCGGGCGTGACCACGATCGGCGCGGGCGGGGTGCTGGCGTGCGTGGTCGCGGTCATGGCCGCTCCGGTCAGCTCGATCTCGCCGCCGAAGACCGCCACGGTCGCCGCGCTCACGTCGACGCGATCGCCGAGCGCGATGCTGTTGGCGCCGAACACGAACACGCCCGAGAAGTCGGCGCCCATGAAGCCGATGTCGCCTTCCTTGACCTGCAGGAACGCGCCGTTCGACACGCGCGCGGTGACCAGGGCGTTGCGCACGCCCACGATCGCGCCGACCGGCGCGACGCCCTTCTTGATGTCGTAGATCGAGACCACGCAGGCGGTGCTGCCCGGGTTGGCCTCGCCGGGGCACGCGTCGCAGGCGTCGCCCTTGTGGTCGCCGTCGCTGTCGAGCTGGTCGTGGTTGGCCACGCCCGGGCAGTTGTCGTCGTAGTTGGGCACGCCGTCGGAGTCGCCGTCGTCGGGGTTGACCAGCAGGCAGGCGGTGGTGTCGGCGTCGAGCGGGCAGGGGTCGCACACGTCGCCGTCGGCGTCACCGTCGGCGTTGGCCTGCGTGCCCAGGTCGAGCGGACGCACCGGGTTGAACACGTGCGGGCAGTTGTCGGCGGCGTCGAGGATGCCGTCACCGTCGGAGTCCATGGCCGAGATCGCACCCGTGTACACGGTCGAGCCGGCCACCGGCGCGGTGCGCGCGGGCAGGCACGACGGCTCGTTCGTGGGCTCGCCGCAGAAGAACGTGGGGTAGTCGGTGCCCACCGCGGTCTGCAGCTGGGCCAGGGTCTTGCCGATCTCGCTCATCAGGCAGACCCGCTTGGCCGTCGAGCACACGTCGAGGCTGTCGCAGCCGGTGGCCAGCACGGCCACCAGGGCGTCGTCGCCGTAGAGCGCCTTGCCCGCGCGCACCACCAGGGCCACGTCGGCAGGCTCGGCGGCGACCACGGCCTTGAAGCTGTCGTTGACCGAGCCGTCGAAGATGGTGATGTCGGCGACGCGGCCGGCGCTGAGCAGGCCGATGACGTCGTCGGTGGCGGTGACCGCGGCGGCGTTGACGGTGACCATCTTCCACAGGTCCTCGTCGCTGAAATAGCCGCCCAGGTAGGCGTCGTTGAGCTCCGACGCGCAGCGCAGCTCGCGCAGCAGGCTCATCGAGCCGGTGGGCATCCAGTCGGTGCCCAGGGCGATCTGCACGCCCAGGCGGTCGGCCAGGGTGACCTCGGCGGTGTTGCCGTAGAGCGTGATGTTGGAGCGCGGCGACCAGATGAGACCGGTGCCGTCGTCGGCCATCAGCTTGTAGTCGGCGGCGGTCAGGGCGATGCCGTGGATGAACGCGCTCTTCGACTGGGTGAGCACGTGCGAGATGCCCGGCGCGGTGGTGTCGTAGGTGGCCGAGCTGACGCACAGGAACTCGTTGTGGGCCTCGGCATCGATGCCCTCCGACACGTGCGGCAGGTAGGAGTCGACCGTGGCGATGGTGCTCTCGCTGTCGGCGCCGGTGCCGTAGTTGCAGCTGCCGGTGATCTGCTGGCCGTCGGAGTCGTCGAGCGGGAAGGTCTCGAACTTGACCGCGTTCTGGCCCAGGTCCTCCTGCTGACCAGCGCGATCCAGGTTACGCAAGAGGCCGGCCGCGCCGCCCGAGCCGACGATCGACGTCGCGCCGCCCATGAGGAAGCGCAGCTCGCCCCAGCTCATCTGGCTGCTGTTGGCGCTGCCGGGCGAGGGAATCTTGGTGTGGCTGCGGATGCCCTTGCGCCAGTCGTGGCGCTGCTCGTAGCGCTCGGCCGTCTGGGTGTACGGGTTGTTCTGCGTGAAGGTGATGTGATCGTGCGTGTTGATGAGGCCGGGCGAGATCACGCCCTTGGGGCAGGTGATCACGGTGGCCGAGGCCGTCTGCGCGGCGCAGTCGCAGCCCACGCAGGTGATGGCGCCGGCGGCGTTCACCGCCACCTGGCCGCCGCGGTAGACCTTGCCGGGAGTGAGCACGGTGCCCTTGAACAGCTTCGAGGCGTCGCCCGGGGTCACCGAACAGACCCCTTCGGCCAGCGGCGCCAGCGTCTCGCACTGGATCTCGGCCGTGGGCGTGAGGCTGCAGTTGGCCTCGCAGCCGTCGCCATTGATGCCGTTGTGATCGTCGCAGGCCTCGCCCGGGTCGCGCACGCCGTCGCCACAGACGCCCATGTGGGCGTCGGGACCGGCGTCGATGACCGGGGGCGGAGCGGTCGCATCGGGGCCGCCGTCGGGCGTCGGGATGGTCGAGCCGTCGGGCAGGTCGGTGCCGCCGTTGGGTCCGCACGCCACCAATGCGGCGCATACCAGGGACAGGGCGAAGATTCGGCAGGTCAGATGCATGGGGCCTCGCACAGAGGCCGCATGCCTACCACGGCGGGGCTCTAGTTGGCGTGAACTTATCGCACTGGACAGGAGGTGCCAGGCCTCAGGCCCGCGCGGCTGCTTCACCGGCACGCACGTCGACGCGCGCCAGCAGCGCGCCGCCCAGCACGAAGAACACGACGATCGACAGGATGGCCGAGCGGCTCGAGCCGGTGGTCTCGATGGCGAGCCAGAACACCAGCGGCCCGAGGATGCCGGCGAACTTCTCGAACACCGAGAACAGACCGAAGAACTCGCCCGAGCGCTCGGCCGGGATCATGCGCGAGAACAGCGAGCGCGACAGCGCCTGCACGCCGCCCTGGACCAGCCCGACCATGCCGGCGAGCAGGTAGAAATGCAGCACGCTGCTCATGAAATAGCCCAGCACGCTGGTCAGCACGTAGACCGCCAGGCCGATGAAGATGGCCGCGCGCGCGCCGATCTTGCCGGCCACGGCGCCGAACAGGAACGAGCAGGGGATGCCGACGAACTGGATGATGACGATGGCCGGGATCTGCGCGTCGAACGGGATGCCGATCGAAGTCGCGTAGGTCGTGGCCAGGCGGATGATGGTCCCGATGCCGTCGTTGTAGACCAGGAAGGCGAGCAGGAACAGCCACGCCTGGCGGAAGCGGCGCAGCTCGCGCAGCGTGTGGCCGAGCTGGGCGAAGGTGGTGCGCAGGAGGTGCCGCGTCGGGGCCGGGCGCACCGCCGGCTCACGCACGCGGCGCAGGAGTGGCAGGGAGAACACCAGCCACCAGACGCCCACGGTCAGGAAGGCCACCCGCATCGCGGCCACCTTGTCGGGCAGGCCGAACGTGGTCGGCTTTAGGATGAGCGCGAGATCCACGAGCAAGAGCAGGCCGCCGCCCAGGTAGCCGAGCGCGTAGCCGGCCGTGGACACGCGGTCGACCTCGTCGGGAGCGGCGACGTGGGGCAGGAGCGCGTCGTAGAAGACCTGCGCCGCCATGATGCCGACGTTGCCGAGGATGAACAGCAGCGCGCCCAGCTTCCAGTCGCCCTGGCCGACGAAGTAGAGGCCGAAGGTGGTCGCGACGCCCAGTGCGGTGAAGCCGGCCAGCAGCGCCTTCTTCCACGGCCGCACGTCGGCGAGCGCGCCCAGGATGGGCCCGAGCAGCGCCGCGATGGTCATGGCGATGGTCGTGATCAGGGTGAAGCGCGCCGATGCGACCTCGGGTGCGAGGGGGGCGGCGGCGACCTTGGAGAAGTAGATGGGGAAGAGCGTGGTGATGACGATGGTGAAGTAGGCCGAGTTGGCCCAGTCGTACATGGCCCAGGCGCGCAGCTCGGGACGTGACAGACCGAGTCGTGTCGCGAGGCTCATGCGCGCGCACGTTAACCCGTTATAGTGCGCGGCCGAAGGGGGAACCATGGCCGACAATCCGTACCTCTCGGTGATCCGCGTCTGGGCAGCGATGGCGTGGGCCGACGGTAAAGTGGTGCCGCCGGAGCGAGCCGCGATCGAGCGCCTCATCGCCTCGGCCGAGCTGAGCGAAGGCGAGCGCGCGGTGGCGCTCGGCTACCTGGACGAGCGCCAGGAGTTCGACGTGAAGGACTTCGACAGCCTGAGCGCGCCCGCGCGCGAGGGCGTCTACCGTGCCGCCTGCCGCCTTAGCGCGATCGACAAGCACGTCGCCGATTCGGAGCGCGCCCTGCTGCGCAAGCTGCGCGGCGTCCTCGGCATCGACGAGCACCTGGCCAAGGCGATCGAGGCCCAGAGCGGCGTCTAACGCTCCCGGGGCGCGCCGGGGGACAGGATCTACCCCCGTAAACCACTGAAATCACATCGGATCTAGCTGCGAACGCGCATTTCGCTCGGGGGTCACTCTCTCGCTCCGTATCTGCGCGTAATCGTTCGACTTCCAGAACGGACTGGACGACCTGTCTCGGCCTACTTGCGCGGAAGGCCCGTCTCGGCGCGCCTGGCGCGCATGGGGACAGGATCTACTCCCGTAAACAGCTGAAATAACAGTGGATCTGGCTGCGAACGCGCATTTTGTCTCGGGGTCTCTCTCGCCCCATATCTGCGCGTAATCGTTCGACTTCCAAAACGGACTGGACGACCTGTCTGGGCCTCTTGCGCGCTATGCCAAATGGGTTGTGATTTCATGCAGTTGCAGACGGGCGGGTGAAATGCGCGTTTGAGTCCAGAACCTGAATGAGATCAGTGGGATACGACCCAGGATCCTGTCCCCGAGTCGTGTAGCGTGAGGTGGGTAGGTGTCATACCTTTCGGGTAGGCTGCGGAAGCATGACGCTGGATGGATTCGGCCTGGGGGCGCTGGCGGGGCTGGTCGTCGGCGCGGCGAGCGCGGGTTTGGTGGCGCGTGCCTGGTTCCGTTCGCTGGCGGCGCGCTGGCGGGAAGACGCGACGCTGCGCGCACAGGGCGACGCGGCGGCGCGCGAGCGCGGCTTCGATGAGACGGCCGACGCGCTGCGCGAGGCGTTCCGTGCGCTCTCGTCCGATGCGCTCGACCGCGTCGACGCGCGGCTGCGCGAGCTGTCGCGCGAGGCGGCCGGCGGGCAGGCCGCCATGGGCGAGCAGATGCGCCAGCTGGCCGGGGCGAGCGCCGAGCTGGCACGCGAGACCTCGCAGCTGTCGCGCGCGCTGCGTTCGCCCATCGCGCGCGGCCGCTGGGGCGAGGTGCAGCTGCGCCGCGTGGTCGAGCTGGCCGGCATGGTCGAGCGCTGCGACTTCGTCGAGCAGCTGGCGCTGGTCGGCAGCGAGCGCAAGCTGCGCCCGGACCTCGTCGTCCGCCTGCCCGGCGGACGCTCGGTCATCGTCGACGCCAAGACGCCGCTCAGCGCCTACCTGGACGCGGTCGCGGCCGGCGACGACGCGACCCGGCGCGCGCACCTCGACGAGCACGCGCGCGCGGTGCGCTCGCACATGCGCCAGCTGGCCAGCAAGGAGTACTTCCGCGGCCTCGAGGACACGCCCGAGTTCGTGGTCATGTTCCTGCCCGGCGAGGCCTTCTTCGCCGCAGCGCTCGAGGCCGATCCGTCGCTCATCGAGGCGGGCGCGGCCGAGCGGGTCATCCTGGCCACGCCGACCACGCTCATCGCGCTGCTGCGCGCGGTCGCCCACGGCTGGCGCCACGAGCAGGCGGCCGCGCACGCACGCGAGGTGGCCGCGCTCGGGCGCGAGCTGCACGAGCGCCTGCGCATGCTCGCGGCGCACTTCGCGGGCGTGCATGGCGGCCTGACGGCGGCGATGGAGGCCTGGAACCGTGCGGCCCATGCGCTGGAGACGCGCGTGCTGGCGCCGGCGCGGCGGCTGGGCGAGCTGGGCGTGGCCACGGGCGCGCCCATCGAGGCGCTGCCCGGCGTGGGTGCGGCTACGGCCACGGCTGTGCCGGAGGCTGCTTCTTCGCCAGGTACCCGTCGGTGACCTGGAGGTCCTTGTCGTTGTCTTGTCGTTGGCGCGCTGCTCGGCGGCCGCCTGCATGAGCGGTGCGGGCACGATCACGTCGTCGCCTGGCTTCCAGCTGGCCGGGCAGGCCACGCCGTTCTTGTCGACCGTCTGCAGCGCGTCGATGACGCGCACCGCGCCGCCTAGTGAGGCTTGCCGCCCGCGCCGAACTTCACCGCGCCCGTGTAGCGTCCATTCGTCGCCGCCGGCGCCACCGGGAAGCTCACGCTCGCCAGCGCGTCGGTTAGGCACTTCTTCAGCGGCGCCGGAGCCGCGGGCTCGAGCACCACGACGCGCGTCGGCTTGCCCCCCACGGCGGCCAGCTCGATGCGCACGTACACCTCGGGCAGCTGACCCGCCTGCGCCGCGCACTTGCCGCTCGCGGCCTTGAACGCGCCGCTCGCCGCGATCTGCAGTCCCCGCATCTGCGCCTCCGCCTCGATGCGCGCCGCCTCCGCCGGCGAGGGCGGCGTGTCTTCGGCCACATCGGCGGCCTCCTCGCCGCCGCCGCGCAGCCAGGCGTCGAGCTCGCGCGGGCCGCGCGCCTTCTCGGCCTCGACCTCATCCGAAGGTCCCACATCCGGGCCGGCGAAGCGGGCGCGGTTGGCCTTCAGCAGGGCGTCCATGCGCGCGTCCTGGTTGAGCGCGATGGCCTGGTCGGAGGCGGCCAGCGCCTTGTCCTTCTCGCCGCGGTAGTGCAAGACCTCGGCGAGCGTGTCGTACACGCTGGCGTCCTTGGGCGAGAGCTCCACGGCGCGCCTGGCCGCATCGAGCGCGGGGCCGAGGTCGCCGGTGGCGAGCGCCGTGTACGCCAGCTGGTTGAGCGCCGCGGCCTCGCTCCAGCTCTTCTTGAGCACGAGGTCCCAAAGCTTCTTTCGGCGCGGGTCGGGCAAGAGGCCCGAGCGGATCGCGACCAGCGCGGCGTCCGCGCCCTCCTCGCTGGCCGGCCAGCGCTCGGCGAAGGCGGCGGCGTCGTCGACCATCTTGCGGCGGTGCTGGCGGTGGTGCTCGATCGCAAACGCCTCCCACTCGGCCACCGGGGCGATGCCCAGCTTGCCGCCCTTGTCGGCCTTGGCCGCGCGCGCGTAGGCGACCACGGCCTCGTCGAGGCGCCGGTGCGCGGCCAGCCAGCGCGCCGCGCCCAGCAGGTGGCGCGCGTCGAGCTTCTTGTCGGCCAGGCGCGTCGCGACGGTGGCCTGGTCGAGCGACAGGGCCACGCCGCGGTCGATGAAGCGCAGGAAGGGCGTCGGCTCGTCGGGCGCGCCGCTCGTGCGCGCGATGGCCTTGCCCTGGCCGTCGATGACCACGAAGGTCGGGTAGGCATCGACGCGGAAGCGGGTCGCGGCGGCGATGCCGTTGCCCTTCTCTGCGTCGTAGCGCATGAACATCACGTCAGCGAGCGCGGCCTGCACGCGTGCGTCGGGCAGGATCTTGTCCTCGAACATGCGGCACGGCTTGCACCAGTCGGTGTAGAAGTCGATGACGAGCGGCTTGCCCGCCACGCGTGCCGAGGCGATGGCCTCCTCGAGCGGAGGTTGGGGCGAGTCGGGCGGCGCCGCGGCGGCGCGCCGGGACAGCGCGGGCGCGGCCACGAGCGAGAGCAGGACGACGGCGGCGAGGCAGCTCCTGAGCATGCGGAAAGCCTAACATCCGCGCGCGCGGTTATGCTGCGCCGGCGTGCGCGTCCACTACTCGGATCACCATGTGGTGCCGCTGCCGGCGGGCCACCGCTTCCCCATGGGCAAGTACGCCAGGTTGCGCGCGCTCCTGCTGGCCCGCGGTCTCGTGCGCGAGGACGAGCTGGTCAGGGCCGAGCCGGCGCCGCTCGCGGCGCTCCTGGGCGCGCACGACGAGGCCTACGTGCGCGCCTTCCTGGCCGGCCAGCTCGACGAGCGCGCCATGCGCAAGATCGGCCTCCCCTGGTCGGAGGCGCTGGTGGCGCGCACCCTGGCCTCGGCGGGCGGCACGCTCATGGCCGCGCGCGCCGCGCTCGCCGCTGGCGAGGGCATCGCCGCCAACCTGGCCGGCGGCACGCACCACGCCGCTGCCGCCGAGGGCTCGGGTTACTGCGTGTTCAACGATCTGGCCATCGCGGCGCGCGCCATGCGTGCCGAAGGTCGCGCGCGACGCGTGCTCATCGTCGATGTGGACGTGCACCAGGGCGACGGCACCGCGGCCATCTTCGCCGGAGATCCCGACGTGTTCACCCTGTCGCTGCACGGCGCGCGCAACTTTCCCTTCCGCAAGCAGCAGAGCTCGCTCGACGTCGAGCTGCCCGACGGGACGACCGACGAGATGTACCTCATGGCGCTGGCGCCCGCGCTCGTGCGCGCGTTCGACACGGCGCGGCCCGAGCTGGTGCTGGTGCAGGCGGGCGTGGATGCGCTGGCCGAGGATCGGCTGGGCCGGCTCTCGCTGACGCTGGAGGGCCTGCGCGCGCGCGACCAGCAGATCCTGGGCACCTGCCACGCGCGTGGCGTGCCGGTGGTGCTGACGCTGGGAGGAGGTTACGCCGAGCCGATCGAGGCCAGCGTGGAGGCGCACGCGGGGACGTACGCGGTGGCGCGGAGGATCTACGGGTAGCTACGAGCCGACGCCGATCGACATGCGCACCTTGATCTGCGGCTTGCGCGGATGGCGCTCGCGCTGGTGCACGTCGACCTGCACGATGGGGGCGAGCGAGCCCTCCTGCTGCACGTCCCAGGCGATCTCGCCCCCCTTGGCGCTGAGCGCGCGCAGGCGACCGTCGAGCTTGAACTTCACGCCCTCGAGCACGGCCTCGGGGCCGCCCAGGGCCATGTCGAAGTTCTTCACCGGCAGCGGCACCTCGATGTAGGCCACGTCGCCGGGCACGAGGAAGCGGCTGAGCGCGTAGCTGCCGCGCGCGGTGAACCAGTCCTTGGCGTCGACCTGGTAGTCGAGGCCCGACAGCATCAGCGTCTCGTCGGTCGGGTTGGAGATCTCGACCAGCACCATGACCGTGGTGGTGCTGTGCACGAAGCGCGCACCATCGACGGCGACCAGGCGCGCCTGCGGACGCGGCGTGCAGGCGGAGAACACGGCCAGCAGCACCGCCAGGACACTCGGACGAAGCACGGTCTTCACAGCGCACCTCCCGTCGTCGCCACGGCCACTCGGACGACACGCTCGCGAGCGGGCGCCGAATTCTGCGCGATCACGCCTTCACCCGAGACACCCACGGCCAGGCCGTCCATGCCGCCCGCGAGCACCAGCGATCCGGTCACCACGTAGGGCTCGCGCGCCTGCACCGCCGCGAACACCGGGCTCGAGCGGTCGATGGGGATGTAGAGCTGCACCGGAGCCCACTGGTGCTGCACCAGGTGGCCCTTGGCCGGCACGCTGCCCTCGACCGCGGCGCCGCCGGCCTCGATGCGGTAGTCGAAGCGCTCGGCGGCGAGGTCGACCGGGTTGGCGTTGTACAGGTCGACCTCGAGGGCGACCCCGACCGCCTGGCCGGCACCGTCGAGGGCGAGCTTGGCCTGGCGGGCGCGGGCGCTGGGAGGACCGGCCGCCAGCCTGACCAGCGCGGTACACGCGCTCGTCGAGACGAGCAGCAAGGCGAGGGCGAGCAGTCGACGTCGGTGTCTCATGCCGCCGGGTATAGCGAGCGGCGTGCCGGCGCCAAGGCTGCGAAAGGACTACCGAGCCACCAGCGGACCGGGCGTATCGTTTGCGCCACAGGTCAACGCGCGGTCACACCGCGCGGCGGCTACGAGGCGTTGGCCACGCTGCGCACGCGCGCGATGATGAAGTCGAGCGCGACCTGGTTGTCACCACCCTCGGGAATGATGATGTCGGCCCAGCGCTTGGACGGCTCGACGAACTGCAGATGCATCGGCCTGACCGTCTTGTAGTACTGCTCGCGGATGGCCGAGAAGCTGCGGCCCCGCTGCTCCATGTCGCGCCGGATCCTGCGCATGAGCCGGATGTCGGCGTCGGTGTCGACGAAGATCTTCACGTCCATGAGCGAGCGCAGCGGCTCCTCGACGAACACCAGGATGCCCTCGACGATGATGACGGGCGTGGCCTCGACGTGACGTCGCTCGGCCAGGCGGCGGTGGGTCTTGAAGTCGTACATGGGCACTTCCACCGGCGCGCCCTGGCGCAGCGCGGCCACCTGGCGCACCAGCAGCTCGGTCTCGAGCGCGCCCGGATGGTCGAAGTTGAGCTGCGACCGTTCCTCGGGGGCCAGATCCGGTTGATCGCGGTAGTAGGCGTCGTGCTCGATGATCGACACCTGCTCCTGTGGCACCGCGGCAGCGATGGCCTGAGCGATCGTGGACTTTCCCGAGCCGGTTCCTCCGGCGATCCCTATGACGAGTGGCGCCATGCGATGGGTTCCATACCACGAAGTGCTATAGATTCGCGGGTAACGTGAAGGCCTGGCAGTTCTGGATCGTTTTTTTACTCGTTGCCAGCGTCCTCGTCGTTCTTGGGCTGCTCGGGCTGGCCGGGTGGTGGTGGTGGCGCCGCCGCAAGCGCCGCCGCGCCCTGCCGCCCCGGCTGCTGCGTCATCCGCTCGTGCTGGTGCACGGCATCCTCGGCTTCGACTCCATCGGCGTGGGCAAGGTCAAGCAGCACTACTTCCGCGGCGTCGCGCACGCGCTCGAGGCCATCGGGGTGAAATGTTACGTGCCGCGTCTGCCAGCGCTCGGCTCGGTGCCCGAGCGCGCCGAGCGTCTGGCCGCGTACATCCGCGCCCTGCCCGAACCGCGCGTGAACATCGTTGCCCACAGCATGGGCGGCCTCGACGCGCGCTACGCCATCTCGCGCCTCGGCCTGGGCGACAAGGTCGCGTCGCTGGTCACGGTGGGCACGCCCCACCACGGCTCGCCGCTCGCCGATCTCGCCGCCGAGGGCCCGGCGCGCTGGGTGCGCGAGTGGTTCGCACGCGTGGGCACACCGTCGGAGGCGGTGGAGTGGCTGACCACCCACAGCGCGGCCCGCTTCAACAGCGACGTGCCCGACGATCCGCGCGTGCTCTACGCCAGCGTCGTCTGCCGCGCGCCCAGCGGCCTGTGGCGCTCCAACCCGCTGCTGGTGCCGACGCACATGTACCTGCGCAAGCGCTCGGGCACCAACGACGGCGTGGTGCCCACCGACTCGCAGAAATGGGGCCACATCTTCGTCGAGCACGAGATCGACCACTGGGGCCAGGTGGGCTGGTCGATCGTCGTGGGCGGCGCGGGCGTGTACGAACGCGTGGTCAGGGAGCTGGCGCAGCGCGGGTTTTGATCCGCGTGGCGCGAGCGATCTTGCGGGGTCGAACCCTCTGTCCAGAAATTGGGCACATGAGCCCGAGTAGGGTCGGGAGTCCCCGGGTGGGATGTCACCACTTCCATCACAATCGCCGCGCAAGTGCGCGGAATTGAACAATTGACGCACCTGGCCAGACTTTTGCTCCCCGTACGACTCCATGAATCTTGCGACCAGAAGTTTCGCCCTCGTGGCTCTGGGGATCACCGCTTGCTCCGGTTCGGTCGAAGTGCCGGTCGGTGGCCCCGCCCGGGACGACATCGACTCGTACGTGCGCGGCCTCGGCCGCCTGGAAGAGCAGTCGCCCGGCATCGAGGAAGGCGCGCGCGGCGAGCCGTTGCGCGAGGGCGACTACTCCTGCTCGGAGCAGGACTTCAAGGAGACGCGGCAGTACGACAAGATCGTGGCCTACGCGGCCAACTCGGAGGCGCTGTGGCCGGGCGCGCTGGTCGCCGGCGACGCGGTCTACAGCGGTCACTTCACCCAGCTGGCGCTGCCGCGCGCGCCCATGCGCTTCTCGGTGTCGCTGGAGAACCTCGACGGCGCCAAGTCGGCGACCATGGACGCGCCCAGCCTGTCCAGCTTCCGCGACCAGCTGACCGGCATCCTCGAGGCCAAGATCACCGGCGCCACGCCGGCGAACCTGTTCGCCGACATCGAGGAAGTGCACTCGGAGAAGCAGCTGTCGCTGGCCCTGGGCGTGCACGTGGATCTGCTCACCGCCGGTTTCGGCACCAGCTTCGACTTCTCCCGGTCCAACGTGCACAGCCGCTACCTGGTCAAGTACGCGCAGGCCTACTACACCGCTGACGTCGACGCGCCCGCCTCGCCGTCGACGGTGTTCGACTCGTCGGTCAGCCTGGCCGACGTGCAGGCGCGCATGCCCATGGGCAGCCCGCCGCTCTACGTCTCGTCGGTGACCTACGGCCGCATGGTGCTGTTCGCCTTCGAGTCGGAGTACGCGGCCAACGAGGTCGGCGCCGCGCTCGACTTCGTCTACCACGGCGGCGTCGACGTCTCGGGCGACGTGTCGCTCACCTACAAGGAGATCCTGTCCAAATCCAAGATCACCGCCTACATCCTGGGCGGCTCGGGCGGCGACGCGGCCATGGCCATCGACTCCTACGAGGCGCTCATCGCCTTCATCCACTCGGGCGGCGACTACACGCGCGAGTCGCCCGGCGCGCCCATCGCCTACAAGCTGAGCTACCTGGGCGACAACTCGCCCGCGCGTCTCTCCTTCACCGACGAGTACAAGGTCAGGTCGTGCGAGCGCGTCGCGCAGCAGATCCTGGTGCGCCTGAAGTCCATCCAGGTGGAGTCGGTGGGCAGTGACCCCAACAACGACCTGGAGCTGTTCGGGCGCGTCTGGACCACCGGCACCGAGGAGAAGACCCTCTTCGACCGCGGCGAGGGCGACTTCATCGGCATCCCGCAGGGCCAGGTCTTCCCCTCCAACGCGGTCGAGATCAGCCAGACCATCCTGTCCGTATCGCCGCAGGCGGGCGCCAGCATCGAGCTGCACGCCGACATCTGGGACTCGGACGGCATCCTGCCCGACGACCACATGGGCAACGAGGTGGTGCTCGCGCCCTACGAGACCGGCTGGCGCAAGGATGTGACCGTGTTCCTGACCGGCGACGGCGCGCGCGTCAACGTCACGTTCGAGCTGCAGCCCATTTAGTCGCGCCAGCCCGCGCTGGCTGTGGGGCTAGCCAGTCCACCTGTCAGGGGCGGTCTTCTCGCCGCCCGCGCCCCGTCTGCTAGTCTTCCTCGCATGAACATGTGGAAGTACTCGACGTTCGCGCTCGCAGGCGTCCTGGCGGTCGCGCTCGGGTGGGGCCAGCTGGTGCATCGGGCGGAGGGTGGCGAGAAGCAGCCCCACATGCGCTCGGCCATGGTCAACCTGCGTTCCGCCAAGGCGCAGCTGGAGAAGGCCGACGACGACAAGGGCGGTCACCGGGTCAAGGCCATCGATCTCACGCAGCAGGCCATCGACGAGGTGCAGAAGGGTATCGACTTCGACAACGCGCACTAGCGTCGTCGGCCTGGTCGCGCGCGCTACTTGCCGCTGATTCCGGGCAGGTCGGTGCGCAGCTCCAGCCCGATGCCGATGCTGGTCAGATCGTCCACGTGCATGAGTGACGCCTTCGTGGCCCAGGTGGCCTTCGAGTCGGGCATGAAGCGTCCGCGCAGGCCGATGTCGGCCACGACCACGTTGCTCACGTCGCGGTTGAACTGGTGCATGATGCCCACCTCGCCGAGCAGCATCGGGCCGCCGGTGAGCCGCATGCCGGCGCCGACGGTGGCGGAGCCGACCTCGGGTGGGTCGCGGCTCAGGTCGTTGGACGTCTGGTGGTCCGGGCTGAGGTGCGTGAGGCCGATCTCGGCCTGGACGAATCGGTCGTCGTCGCCGCCGCGCAGGCTGGCAAAGCCGTGCAGCGCGGTGCCGACGCTGTAGTAGGTCGGGATGTCCATGTGCATCACGATGCCGATCGAGCCGTCACTATCGGCGCCGCGCGAGACCGATCCGCCAATCGCGGCCCTGGCCTGGCCTGATCCGCCCTGCAGCTGGGCTCCCAGCGTCACATTTCCGCGGCCGGCAATGCCACTATCGGACTCCGAGTCCTTGGCGGCGGTCAGCGGGAATGACGCGTACAGCTTCACGTGGTCACCCAGTGCCAGCTCGCCGTCGAGCGTGAGCGCTCCGGTATAGAGGGTCTCCTTGCCGCTCAAGAGGTCCTGCTGGGTCATGCTGCCGCCGGCCTGCACGCCGATCGACGAGGTCGCGCCGAGGTCGCGCATGGTCAGCGGGCGTGACTCGTTGGCCTTGACCGGCGCGTCGACGCTCTCGTCGACGTTCGCGGCGGTGCCCTCGTCGTCGGCGTGGGCCAGCGACGGGACCAGCGAGGCGAGGGCGAGCGCGATCGCCGCGGGGATCGCGGAAGAGGAGAAGGGACGTGAGCTCGAATTCCACCGGGTGAGAAGCATGATTGCCTGCTTTGCACGCGACGTGCCGCGACGCGTTTGCTGGTACTTGGCGGCAGGAACGTGCGCCAGGTCTCAGGGGGCGGCGTGAAGCGGCGAGGATTCACCGCTCGCGCTGTCAGTTGCTGGGCACGAAGCGAGTGCCACCTTCGACCACGCCCCTGGCGGCACGCTCCTGCCTGTCGAGGGCCTGCCTCGACACGACCGCGCTCGCGCCGCGTGCCTTCACGTCTCGCGCCCGTAGCGCCAGGCTGCCGGCGTGCACGATGGTACGCTTCACTTCGTCGGTGGCCGCGCCAGAGGAGTGCTTCGTTCGGTCACGATCTCCTCGCCGTGGCGCGCGCCGCGCGGTCACGACGCCTTCTGGGGCACCTCGAGATCGGTCAAGGTCGGCTCATCCCAGTCGGTCGCGGTGAACAGGCGACGCTTGCGCACCTCGGATTCGACCGCGGAGCGCCGCATCCGGCAGTCGTTCCAGCGGGCGCGGGTGCGCGCGAAGCGCTGGGGCAGCTTGCCCAGTGGTCCGCGCGCCGCTCCCGGCCGGTGCAGGAGCGAGCGATCGTGCTCGAGCAGTGCGGCGAGGCGGTCGTGCTCGCGCTCCATGACATCGAGCAGCGCATGCAGCTCGGTATCGGTCAGCTCGGCCAGCAGCAGGCGGCGAAGGGCGTCGTGAATGGAGGTCATCGGGCGGCTCACCGCGTACGGGAGCACGCTTCGTGCCAGTGCGTCGGATCACACGATCTCGAAGGCTTGCGCACGGTCGGACCGCCAGCGGCGCGGACGACGCGTGTCATCGAGCATGACCGGGTGCCGTCCTGTGTCACCTCCTGTGCTCGCACGTCGACCGCGCGCGCTCAGGGCGAGAACGCGAACGGATACGCGATGCGCACCTCGCCGCCGCCCGTGGGTGGGTCGAGCTCGACCGCGTACATGTTCTGGCTGACGCATTCGGCCATACCGGCGTCGTCGATCGTGCTCGAGGGATCGATCTCGCTCGAGGTCACCAGACCGCCGACTCCCGGCTCACCGCTGACGGTGAAGTTGACCACCATGGTGCCCTCGAGGCCGGGGTGGTCCTCGAGCGCGTGGCTGTAGCACTCGGCGACGAGCGGCAGCACCGCGCGTACCTGCTGCCGGATGTAGGTCGCCTCGAGGCCGGCCGGCGCAGGCTCC
>OBEQ010346483.1_pt1 | contig 20456 bp, 12 predicted proteins | sample 1670901 | NCBI WGS metagenome assembly OBEQ01 (sample SAMEA104232315, study PRJEB22302) | groundwater metagenome | biome: forest; feature: aquifer; material: groundwater | place: USA | collected 2011-08-07 | depth 5.4 m
ACATTCATTTTATCCACTGACTCGATTAACATTTTGAACTTCTCTGGTATTTGAATTTCGTTTTCCATAATATATAACACTAATACGCTAATCAATCGCGAATGACGCTAATAATTTTTCTTCATTCGTGTCATTAGTTTCCATTCGTGTATTGGTGTTATTACTTTTAACGACCTTTTCTTTTTTGCTAATTCCATCCAACACTCTGGCCAAACCGGAAATCGGCGACATCAATAATTGAACAATCTGCGTTAACAAAATTTCGCGCGACGGCAATTTCGCCAAAAACACAACTTTTTGGGCATCAATCCAGCCACCCATCAAAAATCCGCCCAATATATTTAGCTTTTTGGTGGAACTGGCAAAACTATTTATTGTTTTGGCCATAGCCGCCCCGTTCTCGGAACTATAAGCCACCGCCAACGAACCCTTGTGTCCCGTTAAATCAAGACCGGTTTTATCCGAGGCCATCAAAATTAAATCCAGTAAGGATTTCTTTATAACCTTATAACCAACCGACCCGCCCGGTGACAAAACATGTTGTTTTTTTAACTCTTTTCTTATAGAAGTTATTTCAGCCATAGTTAAACCGGCAAAATCAGTAAAGATTATACTGGAACTATTTTTTAGCGCCGCGCCGACTTCCAAAACTAATTTTTTCTTTTGTTCTTTGGATAACATAAAAGGCCTGTGTTTCCACAGACCTTTTATATAGGACCTATTGGACTAATAGGACCGATATTTCCTCGGCGGGACTTACTGTTGCCCGCTGTCTGTGGAAGTTAAACCATTATAAGTCCAATAGGACCTATAAGTCAAATAGGACCTATTATTCTCTAAACCCGGTGCCGGCGGGAATAAGCCGGCCGACGATGACATTTTCTTTAAGGCCGCGCAGATGATCCTCTTTGGCCTCCACCGCCGCGTTAATCAAACTGCGAGCCGTCTCTTGGAACGAAGCCGCCGAAAGAAAACTGCTGGTGGTCAGCGACACCTTGGTAATGCCCAAAAGCATTTGTTCAAAAGTAGCTTTCTTGCCTTTTTCTTCTTCCCCTTTTTCTCCCCTTTTACCCTTTCTGCTCCCTTTATTTAACCCGGCATTTTCATTCCAGATCTCCCACTTTTCAACCACCTCGCCCGGCAACAACGGCGTATCGCCCGGATCTATAACTCTCACCCGCGACAGCATCTGGCGGACAATAACTTCAATATACTTTTCGTTGATGCTAGCGCCTTGGGTCACATAAATTGATTCCACTTCTTTGACAATATAACGCTCCACCGCTTCCTGGCCCGACATTTCAAAAAGTTCCTGCAAATTTAGATTGCCTTCGGTTAGTTGAGCGCCTTTAACAATCAGATCGCCCTTGGCCACAAACACGCCCACACCCACCGGGAAACTATATTCTTTAGTATCCTTTTTACCATCCTTGGTTTCAACTTCTATTTTTATAACCTTTTGTCCGCCTTGAGAAATAATATCTTGCACCCGGCCTTCATATTCCGAAACAATGGCTTGCCCCCGCGGCGAACGGACTTCAAAAATTTCTTCTATTCTAGGCAAACCTTGAGTGATATCACTGCCGCCGGCCACGCCGCCGACATGAAAAGTTCTCATGGTGAGTTGCGTGCCCGGCTCGCCGATGGCCTGCGCGGTCACAATACCCACCGCGTCGCCTTTTTTGGCCAAAGCGTTATCGCCCAAATTCCAACCAAAACAAGCGGCGCAAATTCCTTTTAGCGATTTACAGCGCATCACTGTCCTGATCTTAAATTCGGCCAATTCCATTTTGTCTATTTTTTCGCCTTGTTCTTTGTTTATCAAATTGCCTTTTTTTATAAAGACCTTGCCCCGTTCATCTTTAAGTTCTTGCAAAGAAACCCGGCCAATCAAACGATCGCCCAAAGACACGCCGATTTCATCGCCGTCGGTTTTGTATTTCATCACACCTTCAGTATCGCCGCAGTCGTCCTCCCGCACCACCACATCCTGCGCCACATCAACTAAACGACGAGTTAAATAACCGGCCGCCGCGGTTTTTAGAGCTGTGTCGGTGGTGCCTTTTCTGGCGCCGTGAGTGGAAATAAAATACTCCAGCACATTAAAGCCCTCTTTGAACGATGGAATTATAGGCAGTTCAATGGTTTCGCCGGCCGGATTAATAACCACGCCTTTCATGCCGGCCATCTGGGTTAACTGGCTGATATTGCCCCGGGCGCCCGAATCAAAAATCATGAAAACCGGATTTTCCGCCAACATATTTTTGGGCACCATTTTAGAAATCTGCTCTTTAACTTTATGCCACACGGCGATGGACTTGTATCTTCTTTCTTCTAAAGTCAGCAAACCGTTTAAGTAATGCTCTCTTATTTTATCCACTTCATCCTGGGCTATTTTGATCAGAGCGTCCTTTTCGGGCGGCACGATAACATCATCCATGCCCCAAGAAATACCGCTGCGAGTGGCAAAATCAAAACCAAGATTTTTAATGTCGTCTAAAAATTGAACCACCTGCTCGTTAGGAAATTTTTGAATAATTTCGCTGGTTAATTTAACCAAGCGTTTACGGTTCATGGTCTCGTTAATATAGTCAATCTCATCTGGCAAAATTCGGTTAAAAATTACCCGGCCGACGGTGGTCTCTATAAGTTCGCCCTGACTTTTTTGGAAACGCACTTTAATTTTCGCCCGCAAATCAATCTCGCGAAAATCATAAGCCAGAATGGCCTCGTTGGCCGAGCCGAAGGTCTTGCCTACCCCCTTTATCCCCTTTTCTCCCTTTTCATCCCCTTGATGACCTTCCGAAGTCATCCAATAAATGCCAAGCACCATATCTTTTTGCGGATCAACAATGGCCTCGCCGGTAGCCGGTTTAAGCAGATTTTCGGTGGACAACATCACTTCCCTGGCCTCTTTTTGGGCTTCGGCCGATAAGGGCAAATGCACCGCCATTTGGTCGCCGTCAAAATCGGCGTTGAAGGCCTGGCAGACCAGCGGATGAACTTGAATGGCCGAGCCCTCTATCAACAACGGCTTAAAGGCCTGAATGCCGAGGCGGTGCAAAGTCGGAGCGCGGTTAAGCAAAATAACTTTATCGGCAATAACTTCTTCCAACGACTCCCAAACCACATCCAACTCCTGCTCCACCAACCGCGAAGCGTTGCGGATGTTGGAAGCGGCTTCTTTTTCGTAAATTAGTTTATGAATCACAAACGGTTTGAAAATTTCCAAAGCCATCCGCTTGGGCAAACCGGCTTGATCAAGTTTAAGATCGGGACCGACCACAATAACCGAGCGCCCGGAATAATCCACCCGCTTGCCCAAAAGATTTTGGCGAAATCGGCCTTGTTTGCCCTTTAATAAATCAGCCAACGACTTGAGCGCGCGTTTCTGGCCGCCGGCGGCAGTGGTGCTGGACTCGTTGCCGCGATGAGCCGAGTTGTCTATGAGCGAATCCACCGCTTCTTGAAGCATTCTTTTTTCGTTGCGGACAATAACTTCGGGCGATTTTAAGTCAATCAGTTTTTTAAGGCGGTTGTTGCGATTAATAACACGGCGATAGAGATCATTAACATCGGAAGTGGCGTAACGGCCGCCATCCAAAGGCACCATCGGCCGCAGATCGGGCGGGATTATGGGAACAATCGTCATAAACATCCATTCCGGCCTGATCCCGCTGCGCAACAATGATTCAGCCAAACGCAAACGGCGCAGTATTTTTTTGCGGTCTATTTCATTTTCAATATTATTCACTTTTCCGGCAATATCTTTTTTTAGTTCTTCCAGATCAATATGTTCAAATATATTTTTAACCGCCTCGGCGCCGATATCGGCCTTAAAAATTTCGCTGTACTTAACCGACAAATCGTAATACTCGGCTTCGGATAAAATTTTATGCCGGCGCAGGGACTTAACTTCATCCACGGCCTTATCGCGCAAGGCCTTTAATTCCTTTTGCTTGATTTTGGTCTCTTGATTTTTTGATTTGGTTTTAAACTCCCGTTCAATTTCAGCCAGCACTGTGGCTCGCGCTTCTTCATCCACTTCGGTAACAATGTAAGCGGCGAAATAAATCACCTTTTCCAAATCCTGCACGCCCAAATCCAACAACAAACCCATTTTGGAAGGCACGCCCCGCAAAAACCAAATGTGGGCTACGGGCGCGGCCAAAGTGATATGCCCCATCCGTTCGCGGCGGACAATAGAACGTGTGACTTCCACGCCGCATTTATCGCAGATAATGCCTTTGTAACGGATGCGGCGATACTTGCCGCAATAACATTCCCAATCCTTAGTGGGGCCGAAAATCGCTTCGGAAAACAAGCCCTCTTTTTCGGGTTTCTGGGTGCGGTAATTGATTGTTTCCGGCTTGGTAACTTCGCCGTAAGACCACGACAAAATATCCTCGGGCGAGGCAATTTTTATCCGAATGGCTTTAAAGTCCTTGATGTTGGAAGTTATTTTTTGCATTTACGAATATATTTAACACCAATACACGGATGAAAACTAATGACGCGAATAAAGCACACGAATAGCGCTACACGAAAGCGCCCACACGAATAAGATTAGCGTCATTCCTGCCTACCGCAGGCAGGCACGATCCATTAGCGTATTAGTGTTATGTTATTTCTCTTTCCGTCTCGGACGAATACGGCAATTCCGACCCAATCAATTCCACATTCAAACCGAGACCTTTCATTTCGTTCACCAAAACAAAAAACGAAGCGGGGATATTGGGCGTGCGGATGGGCTCACCCTTGATAATGCTTTCGTAGGCATGACCGCGACCGACTACATCGTCTGATTTTATGGTTAACATTTCCTGCAAAGTATAAGCCGCGCCGTAGCCCTCCAAGGCCCAGACCTCCATTTCGCCGAATCTTTGGCCGCCGAATTGGGCCTTGCCGCCCAAGGGCTGTTGGGTAATCAACGAATAAGGCCCAATGGAACGCATATGGATTTTGTCTTCAACCAAATGGTTCAACTTCATTATATAAATAACTCCCACCGTGACTGTTTGCGAAAATTTTTCTCCGGTTTTACCATCGTATAGCGTAACCTTGCCGTCGGCCGACAAGCCGGCTGATCTAAGTTCGGCGCGAATTTGATCTTCCGTCGCCCCAGCCAAGGCCGGCGTCACTGCCCGCAGACCTTGGGCTTTCATGGCCCAACCCAAATGCGTTTCCAAAATCTGGCCGATGTTCATCCGGCTCGCCACGCCCAAGGGATTCAAAATCACATCCACGCTAACGCCGTCTTCCATATAAGGCATTTCTTCTTCGGGTAATATTTTGGAAATAACGCCCTTGTTGCCGTGCCGTCCGGCCAGTTTATCGCCGACTGACACTTTCCGGTATTCGGCCACTTCCACCTGAATTGTTTTAATGACCCCAGCCGGCAGTTTGTCGCCTTTGTCGCGCATTAAAATTTTTATGCCCACCACTCGGCCTCTTTTGCCGTGCGGCAAATGGAGCGAGGAGTCCTTAACATCGCGCGCCTTCTCGCCAAAAATCGCTCTAAGCAGCCGTTCCTCGGCGGTTAAATCGGCCTCGCCCTTGGGCGAAATTTTGCCCACCAGAATATCGCCTTGTTTTAATTCGGCGCCGACACGGACAATGCCTTCTTCGTCCAAGTCCTTTAATTTTTCTTCGGACACATTGGGAATGTCGGGCGTGGTCATTTCCGGGCCGAGTTTGGTTTCACGAACATCCACGGTGTAACTTTCAATATGAATAGAAGAAAAAATATCATGCTGAACCATTTTTTCCGAAAGAACAATCGCGTCTTCAAAATTGGCGCCGCGCCACGACATAAAGGCCACGGTCAGGTTTTGGCCCAAAGCCAAAGCGCCCTGATCGGTGGAAATTCCGTCGGCTAAAACATCGCCTTTTTTTATTTTTTGATTTTTGGCCACTCTAGGAAACTGGTTGAGCGAAGTGTACTGGTTGGAACGGATAAAATTATGGAGTTTGTATTCCACAATTTCGCCGCCGCCCTTAGCCGATTCTATTTGAACTGTTTTAAATTCGCCCTCCATTTTTCTTTTGACGGACTTGCTGTATTTAATTTTTATGCGGCGGCCGTCCACGGCTTCAACCACACCGTCTTCTTCGGCCAAAATAACATAACCGGAATCCTGCACCGCGCGTTCTTCGGCGCCGGTGCCCACCAACGGCACTTGCGGCACCACGCAGGGCACGGCTTGGCGTTGCATATTAGAACCCATCAGCGCGCGGTTGGCGTCGTCGTGTTCCAAAAATGGAATCAGCGAAGTGGCGATGCTGATAATCTGCTGGGGTGAAACATCCATGGCCTCAACTTGGCCCACCTCCACCTGGGTCGGTTCGCCGCGGTAACGCACCTGAACGAATTCATCCAAGAGTTGGCCGGTCTCATCTAAACCAACTCCGGCGTGAGCGATATAATGGCCTTCTTCTTCCAAAGCGTTAAAATATTTTATTTCATCGGTAATTTTACCATTTTTGACCACGCGGTAGGGCGTTTCAATAAAACCAAAATCATTCAGCCGCGCGTAGGAAGCGAAATATTCCACCAAACCGATGTTGGGGCCTTCGGGCGTTTGAATGGGACAAATGCGGCCATAGTGCGAAGTATGAACATCGCGAACTTCAAAACCGGCTCGCTCGCGCGCCAAACCGCCCGGGCCCAGCGCCGACAAACGGCGCTTGTGTTCCAACTCGGCTAAAGGATTAACCTGATCCATAAACTGCGACAACTGCGACGAGGCAAAAAATTCTTTGGTGACGGCAATCAGCGGCCGGGCGTTTATTAGTTGAGCCGGGGTAATAGTATTTATATCCAAGGTGGACATGCGATCGCGGGCAATCCGTTCCAAACGAGTCAAACCCAAACGCAACCGTTGTTGGACCAACTCGCCCATGGCTCGAACCCGGCGATTGCCCATATGGTCAATGTCGTCGGGACGGGCGTGAGGATCGTTATTTAGCCGAATTATTTCGGCGACAATAGCCACCATATCGCATAAATGAATGACTCTATCGCTCTGGCTTTTATTTAGATCAATTTCCTGCAGGCCTTTTTTTACTTTGGTATTTTCTTCGTGTCGGATGTGATGCAAGCGTTGTTCCATTTTCCAGCGGCCGACTTCGGAAATATCATAACGGGCCGAAGAAAACATGGCGTCTATCAGGCCTTTGGCATTTTCGGCGGTGGCCATATCGCCCGGGCGGATGCGCTTATAAACCTCTATATAGGCCTCGCTGTCGGTTTTGGCGGTATCTTTAGCCAAAGTTGTTTTAATATAGGAGGTCTCGGGATCGATGTCGTATTTATCAAAGGCCTGAATTATTTCTTCATCGGTTTTTAATCCAAAAATTCTAAAAAGAGAAGTTATTGGGACTTTGCGTTTGCGATCTATTTTTACCGAGATAACGCCTTCGTAATCGGTTTCAAATTCCAACCAAGCGCCGCGGTTGGGAATTATTTTAGCGCCAAACTGATTTTTGTTTCTTGTATTTTGAACGCTGAAAAATACGCCGGAAGAACGGATTAATTGAGAAACAATAACCCGCTCCACGCCGTTGATAATAAAAGTGCCGCGGGAAGTCATTAGCGGAAAATCACCCAAATAAACCTCTTGCTCTTTTATCTCGCCGGTGCGCTTGTTCTTGAGCCGAGCTTTGACACGGAGCGGGGCTTCGTATGATGTAAAATGATCTTTGGATTCGTCTTGAGAATACTTGGGTTCGTCAAAATAATATTCGCCAAAAGAGAGTTCTAAATTGGTTTCGGTGTAATCGGTTATGGGCGAGATCTCGTCAAAAATCTCCCGCAGGCCTTTATTTATGAACCATTTATAAGAATTTATCTGAACCTCCAGAAGGTTAGGCAAAGGAAAACTCTTATATTTATGGGAAGAGAAGATTTTTTTCTTCATATTTTTCCTATGAGTGTAACGAATAGCTAAAAAATATAGAACCCAGCACCAATTCTGACATCGACCTTACTGATAAGTGGAACAGAGACGAAGTCGGCTTCGCCTTAAGTTAAGTGGTATGTATATGAATAATCATTGGAATTGGTGCTGGGTAAGGTTTTGTTATCAATCACTATCGTTCACTATCGTTCTTGAACAAAGCCCTTAAAAAAGACACAAAAACAAAGCAGACACAAAAAACCACCTTTTTATGGTTATTTTAGGCGTGCCCTCCACTCTACGCAAAATCGCGACAGAGCTGATAATTCATTTGTTATTCCTACCCCAAGATTCGTCTTATATGCCCAGTATAGTTCAAGCCAAATTTCTTGTCAACAACCCTGTGCACAAACTTATATAACACCAATACACAAATGAAAACTAATGACGCGAATCAAGAAAAATTATTAGTGTCATTCGCGATTTATTAGCGTATTAGTGTTATAACTATTCCCACTCCACCACTTTTAACTCCGCGCCGCGGGCTAGAGATTGGATTCGGATGGATTGGATTAAACCAATGGCAACGCACATGCTTACTAAATTGGATCCGCCGTAGGAAACAAAAGCCAGCGGAATACCGGTGATGGGCATCAGCCCTAAATTAGCCCCGACATTTATCAAAAAATGCGCGCCTAAAATTATAATAACTCCAGAAATAAATAGGCGTGAAAAATTATCCGGGGCGTCCAAAGCGCCTTGACTCAAGCGAAAAAAAATTATAAACCAACCCGCCAGCAATATCAACACTCCCGCCCAGCCCCATTCTTCGGCAATGGCGGCAAAAATAAAATCGGTCTGGTATTCTGGCAAAAATCCCAAGCGGGTTTGAGTGCCTTGGCCCAGCCCTTTGCCCCACACTCCGCCCGAGCCCACGGCGATGATGGCCTGCTGGCCTTGATATGCCCCGCCCAGAGGATCGCGTTCGGGATAAAGAAAACTTACCACCCGATCTTTTTGATAATCCTTAAGGCCATAATTCCATAAAAAAGTTCCCGCCGCGGCGGCTAAAATCATTATCAACAAAAATTGGCGGGCTTTTATCCCCGCGACCAAAACCAAGCCCAGCCAAACCGCCATTAATATCACCGCCGAGCCCAAATCGGGATGCGCCAGCACCATAATCACCAACACTCCGGCGTAAAGGCCCGAAACAATAATATTGCTCCAACGGCGCGATTCTAAAAAACGGCTGGAAAAATACTTGGCCAGCACCAAGACCAAAATAACTTTGGCGATTTCCACCGGCTCAAAATTAAAAGCGCCGAACTTAAACCAACTCACCACGCCCCGAACCCTTTCGCCCACTCCAAACAAAATAAATAACAGCGCGGCGGCGACAGCGTAGAAAAAAAACACCAGCCAGGAATTGTCCCGAATAATCCGCCAGTCAAAAAAACTTAAACCGATTATTATAGTAAGACCAATCAGCCCGAAAATTAACTGACGCCAAAAAAGATCATGATCAACAGGATTGCCGTAAAAAGTTAACAAACCCATTAAAAAAACCAGGGCCATCGCTCCCAGCAACGCCCAGTCCAGTTTGTGAAGATGATCAATGAAATTCTGCATAAACATAACACCAATACACGAATTTATCGCGAATGACGCTAATTAAAGATTCATTCGCGTCATTAGTTTTTATTTGCGTATTGGTGTTATTTTTCTACCTCCCCGGCGGCTTCGCGGTAGAGACAGTAATCGCACTCCGGATTTGACAGAGGTATTTCGTCGTTAACCAAACATTGATGTAAATCCACAATGGCCTGATCCACCCAACTATCATTGCCGATATACGGCAATAAGACCACGGAAAATTCTAACTTGGCGTCAAAGGCCGCTTTATCGGCCTGGCCGTTGGCGTAGACAAAATAACCCGTGTCGCTCACCTTAAAATTATTTTTGCGAAAAAGCCATTGATAGATTTCCATTTGGCGCTTGTAGCCAATCTGCCAGTCGGCGTCTAAATTAACTTCGGAATCCTTGGCAGTGGCTTTGTAATCCACAATAATAATTTCTTGTTGAGGATTTATCCAAACATCGTCTATAGCGCCGGTGATTATTAAATTGGTTTGAGGGTGCAGATACTGCGAACCCCCGCCCAAAGCGTCGCGCCAGTCATCTATTTTAGGATGATTCCATGGAATCGCGTCCAGGCCGTATGATTTCATTAAAGGATGGGCCGAACCGGCGGCGCGATGAGCGTCAAATTCTTTTTTTAAAAGTTTGTCCACGGCGCTGTTTAAGGCGAAAGGAAAACCGGGCGGCTGGCCCACGCCCAAACGCCTATCCAAATAAAAACAGCGCGGGCAGTTCAAAAAAAGATCAATTTTAGACCGGCTTATTTTGAACGGCTGTTTTGAAAGCGGCTCAAACAAGTTGCGGGTTCGTTTGGGATTATAGAATCTAGACATTGTTTAATTTAATATGAATATTTTATCCACTTCAGATAGATTTCTCAACTAATAGAAATATAATCGAAATCCCCAACCCCATCTGTTTAGCCCTGTTAGACACCGAGTGTCTAACAGATGTATAGTTAAGCTACTATGAGAAAAGTTAAAATAGCTCTAGGAGAATACTACCACATATACAATAGAGGTAATAACAAGCAAGAGACATTTCTTGATACCCGCGACTGGATAAGATTCTTATTTTTGATAATCTACGACCAATCAAGTCAAATTTTTTACAACTTAGGTCGCCAAGTATCCCACTTTGTTAGACACTCGGTGTTTAACATTGATAATAATTGTCTAGAAAAAATAAACAAAAGCAGAAGTGTGGAATTGGTAAGCTTTGCGTTAATGCCCAATCATTATCATCTTTTGGTAAGAGAGTCATCTGAAAACGGAATTTCTACTTATATGCAAAGAGTCCAGAATGCTTATACTAAGTATTTCAACACAAAATATAAAAAATCTGGTCATTTATTCCAAGGGCCATTTCAGGTAGTGCATGTTAAAACAAACAATCAGCTCCTATACCTCTCCGCATATATCCACAGGAATCCAAGGGATATAGCCGGATGGAAAACCAAAGAGGACAAATATCCGTGGTCAAGTTATCAAGATTGTGCTGGTTTTAATAGATGGAATAAACTTCTAGAACATCAAGTTTTAACTAAACAATTCAAGAACAGCAATGAATACAGAATATTTATTGAAACAAATCCTGCAAAAAAATTAGCACAAGAGTTACTACTAGATTGAGACGCTCTATTTCTGTTAGACACTCAGTGTCTAACATTTAACAGATCTTGAATAAAATCTAGCTTTAATTTTAGGGCGGGACAAGTTAAGATTAGTTAATGAGACGATTAATGTATTCATTGCTGATAATCGCGGCGGTGTTTTTTATTGTCCGTTATCAATCAACTGCTCCCCCAACGGTTAATGTTCCCGACATTGGATCAACCGAGCCCGCGACGCTAACAGAAAATCAAGCCGCGAGTTCTACCGCTACGACTCTAAAACAAACAGCACCCAAAGTTGCCAAAAAAGAACCTCCGCCGGTGGTAAAATCAACACCGCCGCCGCTGGATCAAAAAACACTCCAACAAATTCAAGCCGGCCTAAACCAAGCCGCCCAGGGCGTTGAGAACTTAAAGACGACGACTACTCCAGCCGCGCCAAAGATACGATTGACGCAATTAGAACTCTACAACAAAGCCCAAAATCGCATTGTTAATTTTTTCTGCCAGCAAGGCAACCAATTCCGAGTGGCCTCGGGTATTATTATCAGTTCTCAAGGATATATTCTAACCAACGCTCATGTCGCCGACGGCTACGACACCAGTTTTGAATGTTTGATCAGGCAGGGTTCGCCCGCTCGCAACTTCGGTTATGCCAAAATAGTCATGTTTCCCAAGGCCTATGCCCAAGCCGCTAGTCGAAAAGAACAGGCCGAAAACGATGTTTCTATTTGGAAACTTGTAAGAGGCCCGGGCGATCCCAACAATCCGATTCCACTGCCCGAAACATTTCCTTATTATGATATTGACCCTAACTATTATCCGGAACGAAACCAGCCGCTGGCGACTTTTAGTTACCCTTCCGAACTTTTGGGTTATGAAGTCATCTTAAAATCGTTAAATATGCTTTTTGCCGAAACCATTGTGACTGATTTTGACCAAAAACTGATTCTCTCCACCACCGGTCTCTCCTCGCAGATCGGCTCTTCGGGCGGAATTTTGGTGGATGTTTACACCAACCAGATGGCCGGGCTGATTTTTGCCGTCAGTAAAGATGAGGAAATTTCCAAACGCAATCTTATTTCGCTCACCAATAATTCCATTGATAGAATCGTGCAGGCCGAGACCAGTTTAACCCTCGCCCAATTTTTAAACCAGTAAATATAACACTAATACACGAATGGAAACTAATGACGCGAATAAAAAATCTGATAAAATAATACATAAGGAACTTTCCTATAAAGTTGTCGGGATCCTGTACCAAGCCCATAACAAGCTAGGAAGATATGCTCTTGAAAACCAATACGGCAACATCATTGAAAATATTTTGAAACAAGAAAAAATTCCTTATGAAAGAGAAAAATCAGTAACCTTGTCTGGGACTGACCGCAATAGAATTGATTTCGTAATCAGTGGTATAATTCTATTAGAGTTGAAAGCGAAACCGTTTCTGGTAAAAGATGATTATTATCAAACCTTAAGATATCTAGAAGCATCCGAACTAAGATTGGGCATAATTGCCAACTTTAGAAGCGAATATTTAAGACCAAAAAGAATTATTAATCCAAGATTTAATTAGCGTCATTCGCGATAAATTCGCGTATTGGTGTTATATATATAAAATATGCCCGAAAGAGAACATTCTGGATCGCCTCTAGGTGATCATTTGTCGGAAGAAGAAAAACAAAAACTCTACGAGGTTTCAAACTCTCCCTCGCCGGAGCAACAACTTCCTCCTCCTGCGCGCGAGGCCACGGAGGGCGAAGCGGAACTTTCTCCCGAAGAACGGGCCGAGGTGGATAAAGACGAGGCACAAGCTCGAGCCAAAGTTGGAGATGAATTCATGGAATCATTAGTTGTTCAACCGCCATCAGCTCCGACGCAAGGGTCGGAGCAAATCGGGACTCCGACCTCTCCGAATATCGAAACCAAAGAAACTCCCCCACCCACAATCGAGTCAAAGCCGATAACACAAGAAAAAGAAAAACCTGAACAGCCCCGGCCAGAAATCACGGCCGAAATAATAAAAGAAACCGCGCTAAAAGTCCGCGAGACATATCGTGATGCTTTAGATACGGGCGCCACGGAAAAAGAAGCGGCCGTCCAATCACAAACCAAACTCAACGAACTAACAGCCAACATACCCGGTTTTAGAACTTCTGTACTTAGGGAAATCCAAAGAAGTGCTAAACAGGCCTCGCCGGAAAACTTGCCAACCCAGCCACCGGTTGCAGAAACTCCCTCTCTACCAACAGAAAAACCAGCCGAAGTCACACCGGTTGAAACCAAAGAAGAAAGACAAGCTCGCACTGAACAGGATATAATCACCCAACATCTAGCCGAAAGAGGAGAGCGAGAAGCGGCTCCCCTGCCGCCGGTTGAAAGAAAAATTTCGGAAGAAAAAGAATCGATGCCAATAGAAACCGAGAAACCAGAAGCTCCATCAGATTTAACATCAGAAGTCGCCCAAGAAGGACTGGAGATATATCAAAAGACAAAAACCGAGACCGGAAACGCGGTAGAGGCCTTTGATAAAGCCCAGGCATATATAAAAGATAAGTTAAAAGAATACGGCGATGTATCGTATGTTTTGTCTTGGTGTGAAATGCGTGGAAACATTCCGGACTCCGATTTTCCACCCGAGCCCGAACCGACTCCCGAAGAAAAAGAAGGCCTGGCCGAGGCCGAAGCGACTGCGGCTGAAGTTTTAGCCGAAACAATTGAAAAAGCTAGTGAGCCCGAACCAGCTCCGGCAGACGGGGCCGAGGAAATTCCAGATGCGTTAAAGCCCATAGAGGCGCAGGAAACCAAAGAACCAATCACTGTTACCGAAAGAGTAAATAAGGAATTGGCCGGCTTTGGCATAACCCCAGAACAAACCGCCGAGATACCCGGTTTTAACGATTTGTCCGAAGGCCGTCAGCTTTTGGTTATAGAAAATTTAAAACAAGTTACACTGGGGCGTATTCAAGAAGAGGCCAAAGTAAAATTTAAAACCGATACCGCCCAAGTCAATATGGCTGGAAAAATATGGCGACATATGTTCAAAAAGGCCTACGGCGCCAGCGCTGAAAAAGAAACAGCCAAAGAAATAATTCATGGCGGTTTAGAAAAACACAAAGAGGTGTTAACAGAACTTGTGTCCCAAGCTATGGACGGACCAGAAGCGGAACTAACCAGTGAGGGTAATTTAGAAATCCATTACCTCAACCCAGATTTATTAAAACATGGTCTCCGCGTCGATGAAACTATAACTGATGAAGACAAGCAAAAAATAGCCGAATTTAATAAGGTATCAGCAGCTTACTCCCGTATACCCAGAGAGTGGTTTGTTACTAATAAAAAACATGAAAAAATTGACGAAACCTCCTTTGCTACCAAGAAGAATTATGAAGACCTGCGCCAAGAAGTAATGGTCCTTCTCTTTAAGAAATTGGAACCGGGAGCGGGAGTTATGCTTTTAAATCAAGTGGAATCGCAGATTAAAATAAATCAATTCCTAAATACTAACCCCGAAATTGAAAAAGCGCTTCAAAATGTTGAATACCAACGCGTTTGGACTAAGGTCTTAACTGGAACAGCTAAAGAACGCTTGCTTATGTCTGGGGGTGGTTATGCGATCAGAGCCGGTTCAGTGGCTCTTTTGGGCACTGTCGGATTACCCTTAACACTGGTCGGCATAGCGTCAGCGGGGCTATATTCGGCTGTCATAGGCGCGGCCCGAGCTATCACACGAACTAAAGAAAGCCAAGAAGAAAGAGAAAAAGCGGCACGGCATGGCCAAGAAAAAATTCGCAAATCCACCGAGAAACTCGAGGGTGAAAAAGGTAAAACCGTTAGCCAATTTGTTAAAGCCGAAAAATTGGTGGGTGCTGGTTATACTCTTATGGAAAAAATAGAGGGTGGCGGCACTACGGAAAAATTTGTCAGCGCCGAGAAAAAAACCGAAGGTGAAATTCCTCAAGAGTTAACTCCCGAAAAAAGAGCTGGCCAACTCCTTTACTTTGCTCAATATATTGAAGCTCAACTAAGAAACGGCACAATAAACTTTGGCACTTCCGAAGTAGGACGGCTTAAAAATCAATATGAGCTTGTAACTCTTCTTGGAAAAATAAAGGCCTATAAAGAAATGGTAACTAGAGAAGATGCTCTGGCTGGTGTGGAAAGAGCTGTAAAAATAAGCGAAAAACAAAAAGAAAAAAAAGAAACAAAAAAGGAAAAAGAACTCAAGCATCAAATACTAAAAGGCGCGGCCATCGGCGCGGGGTTTGCTATCGGCGGTTATGCCTTGAGAGCGTTTGGTGAGGTATTGGGCTGGTGGGGCAAAACAATACCTCACGGCGAGAAACCGGATTTGCATTTAGCCGCTTTGGAAAAGGACTTACATATAAATTCCAAAGACGGCATTGATCAAACAGAGTTTGGCAAGATAGTTAAGCATTTGACTCAATTGCAAAAGGAAGGCCGAGTTGAGGAGGTCGACAGTATAAGAAAAAATTACGGCGGTATGGAAGTTAAAGGCACAAGTAGAACTGTCGAAGAAACACTAAAGGAGCTGGCCAAGCGTCCCGCTTCCGCGGGAACACCTCCCCCACCCGAAACTCCGCCGACAGAAAAAACAATCTCCACAGAATCCAAAACCATGCCGCCTGAATCGGCCGAAAAATCTGGAGTGCCTCAAGAAACTCCACCGACCATTAAACCAACAGCTCAGGAAGTCCCAGAAATAAAACCGTCGGTATCACAACCACTGGAAAGTATTCTGCCTCAACTAAACCACGCCGAAACAATCCATGAGGGCGGGAATGTTTGGAATACTACCCGAGACATGTTTTTGTACCGCTCGCCGGAAAAACTAAAAGAACTGGGTTTTGATGTGCCCCGTACCGATCCGGAATTTGGCGAGAAGCTGTCGCACTGGGCCGATGCTAAAACATCAGAATTATTAAACCAATACGCCCGCGAACATGGCGGTCATATGCCTGATGTAGTTCATGAAGGTGATAAGGTTTTGGTGGAATTCAAGGATGGCAAGTTAGATTTAAAAGTATTGGATAGCCACGGCAATGAACTGGAACCCTCCTCTACTGAAATCGCAGAAGAGCAAGCCGAATCCAAACAACCACCTATGTCGGACGAAGAAACCAAGGCCTTGGAAGAAAAACTTCAACAGAGAGTGATGGAGGAAGGACTGCCTAAATCAGGAATTACTCCGATGCCGCCAATTGAAACTCTACCAGTAACAGAAACACCGAAGACCCCTCTAACCGAACTGGTTCAAAAATTAAAAGAAACCGAATCACTGATAGGAAATCAAGAAACAAAAATAACCAACGCGGTCAAAGAGTATGTGGCCTCGACCATAAACAGCGAAAAATACGCCGGCTTAAAAATTGATGGAGAAAAATTAAATACCTTCGCTCATATGTTTCCGATGAAAGGCATTGCCGAAAATATTGACGACTTAGATACGCCCGAAGAACTCGCCAAAGCCATTGAATTGTTTAACAACAAACTTCACCTGGCCGCCGAGACGCTAATAAGAGGCGAGATGAAAGGTCTTACTGTGAGAGATTCTCCCTTTCCTGTTGAAAGCATGGACGGAGCCAGAATTTATTTTGCTAAACCATTAGGCAATAATGAATGGGGATTAGTAAAATATGACCAGACCGGCCAGCATTATCAGGATATCCAAAACCCATCCAAAAACTTTTGGGCGGGAGATAAATTAAAATTTAATCTAAAGGATGTGATTAAAATTCTGGGCTACAAAAAATAACCCATCCCCAAGCCAGGCTTAGGCAACCTAAGCCTGGCTTGGGTAAAAATTAAAAACCCCCTCCAACGCATTGCGTCGGAGGGGGTGACTCGTTTAAGGTGCGATTGGTCTTTCCAAAACTCTGCGGAGTTGGAACAGCTCCGCGGGCGTGAGACCGATTTTGTTTGCGAGCACCGCCAGAACTGTGTCCTGCGCGGCGTTGATACTGTCTTGCGCCGATTTGGCCTTTTTGAGTTTTGTGATCTCGGAGGTCAGGATACCTTTATCCTGATAGTACTCCTTGTTCCGGAAATTTTCGAATCGGCTCTTCAGGGTCGCGGTTTTCTGATCGCTGGCATCCGCCCGACCAGCTAGTATCCCCAAGCTCTTAGTGTTGGCAATGGCATCCTCTCTGACTTTGCCGAGGTCAGATTTCAATTGACTCACGGTAGAACCATCGGCCTTGGTATTCAGCTGATCTTGAACATCGGCAAACCTTTGTTCAAAATTGGTTTTGACCGAGGCGATGATGTCTTTCTGGCTCGGCCCGGAAAAGAACGCGACCAGAACAGCGATGACAGAAATCAGAATTGGCACTACAACGGCCCACTTGATCCCCTGCCACCACCGCGGACCAGAATCTTCTTCCATCGTAAATGCCGGACGAGGCGATTCGTCTTCGTCTTCTCGAACCTCTGACCGTTCTTCCTCTTTGATATCAAGAAGACCGGTATCGTCCTTTTTGCGAATCAACCTCATTATGACGATCACAAGACCCAGAAAGACACCTGCACCCGCGGCAGCCGGCCAGTAGGTTTCCAGGTAGACCTTCCAGACCGGCTTGGACTTACCCTCATCCAGAAGCTTCTGGAGTTCGGCCATGGGGTCCTCGGCCGTCGGATTCTCTGTCCGCACTTCCGATGGTGCCGATGAAATCTTCTCTGGCTTGTTAATCAGCAGAGAAAAAATCATCCAGCCGACCAGCAAGACAAGAACCAGGAAAAGACCTCCAGAAATCTTTGATGATGTCGGAAGTGCTTTGATCTTCGCAAACATAACAGACCTCCTTTTTGAATGGATTCTACCGTTTTTAGACCTCTACTTTCGCATTAAAAAGAACACTTCCAGTATATACCATGATTTAACTCCTGTCAACCCCACACACCCTGTTCAACACTCGGTGTTTAACACTCGGTGTTTAACAAGTCCCGCACCCTTGCAGTCACTTAGATATTTGATGTCCCGCATATACACAAACAATAAAAACCGCCCCTGGCTTTTAGCGAGGGGCGGGAAGAGAACAAAAAGAACATTCACTCCTTCGATAACTTGCCTTCAAGTTGAAGAAGTAGTCGTTTGGCTTGACTCATGGGCTCGGGCGGTTTTTGGGAAACCGCCGGCTTTTGAAGAACCGCGCCGGTTGTCTCCACCTTCGCCAGCTCGATCACGACCGCTCGCGATTCCACCCGCGCTGGCTGAACCAGAGGCCTTTTTTCCGGCGGCGTCTCCGCCGTCGCTTGTTTAACAACTTCTTGGGCCGGCAAAACCACTTTCTTCTGGACCGTCTGGACCGCATCACCTCCTCCACTATTCAATCCCCGATACCAAAACCCAGAACCAAAACCGGCAACAATGCCAACTGCTAAAAATCCCAGACGAACCGACCATCTCACCAAAGAAGAAACATCGGTTTGCGTAACCAGTATTTGATGAGGGCGCTTGAACCGTTGAAGTTTGGTCTGTTTATTCTTACAACGATCAACCATTTTCAACAGTCCCAAACTATTATTAGCACCTCCTTCCCTTCTTTTGAACCACATCACCTAGACCTCCGAAAGAAAGAAGGACTACGATTTGCCATCTCCAGCTCCAACAGCAACTTCCCTTTGGGCTGGCAAAGCCCTAACTTCGCGATGAGCCCCGTTGCCCAACAGATTGGTCAAGGCCTCGTTAGCCGATCCGAGAGGCGACCGAGCAAATAGCTCGGTCTGCTCGGTCAGATCGGTTTCGATGTAAGCCAGACAAAAACCCACCGCCACGGTCAGTTCTTTGAAACCTTCCTCTACCGCCTTGACCCAATCAGTCATTTCTTCCTTCTTCTTGGGCCTTTTTGTTTTGATTTATTCAAGGCGGTTATCCAATCTCTTGGTCAGTTCCGAGAAATCATTGCTTCTTTTCTCTCTGCCAGACATAACTACCTCCCTACTTTTGGGTTTAAAAAATTCCTGCCTCGTTTTGGGGCAAGAACGGATTTACAAGGTACGAACGACATCTTAAAACAACCTGCTTACGATTGTCAAATCACCTCAACCCCCTGATTGAAGTTCGACTTCAATCAATAAAAAATTCAGACAACTAAAAACACCCCGCGATTTCTCTGGGATGTTTTTGGGTTTATATAATTTCGTCGCAAATAACTCGGCACCGACCCCCGCATTAGAATTTGCATGTGCTACGCACTGGCCCAAAATGCAAATTCAATGACGGGGCTTCGCTACTCTCCCGCACTAAAAATTTTTATACTCTCCGCTCCAAAAAGTTGGGCATTGACCTACTCTCCCTCGTCACATGAACGAAGTACCATCGGCGCTGGCGCGTTTCACTCTAGCCCGGTAAGTGAATTTGCAATTTGTATTTTTCATAACGAAGTTATGTTTTGCAAATTCTACTTCCGGGTCTTTGTCCCCGCACCAAAAACTTTTGAAAACGCATTAGCTTGGTTACAATAATTTCGGCATCGACCTACTCTCCCTCGCCACCTGGACGAAGTACCATCGGCGCTGATGCGTTTCACTTCTCTGTTCGGAATGGGAAGAGGTGGTACCACATCGCTCAAGACACCGAAATCACTGAAACCAAACTCGGCAAAAGTTTTGGTGACGGGGCACGGTCGGAATGGAAAAAGGTGGTTCCACACCGCTCATGGCACCGAGATTTCTGCGACGAAATCAAAACAAAATCAAAACAAATTTTAGTCATTTGTTCATTAGTATGCGATCGCATGCTAATGAACACCCTACTATGCTAGACCTCTGAATTATTTGGTAGAAAAACATACTGATAGTCAACTATCGGTTAAGCGTTGATAGTTGACCAATGCCTGCGGCCTTGGTGCTTTTGTGAACTCGCCCTATTAGTACGCCTCGGCTGAAACCCTTGCGGGCCTTGCACCTAGCGCCTATCAACCTCGTCATCTTCGAGGGGGCTATGAGATCTCATCTTGAGGGGGGCTTCGCGCTTATATGCTTTCAGCGCTTATCCTGTCCGAACGCCGCTACTCGGCAATGCTCCTGACGGAACAACCGATACACGGGAGGTTCGTTCCTTCCGGTCCTCTCGTACTAGGAAGAACTCCTCTCAAATCTCCACGCCTGCAGCAGATAAGGACCAACCTGTCTCACGCATCTTTTCACATATTCCTATGTGGATTGGACTCTATCTTCACCCTGAACTTTTGTTGAAGGGTGGCTAACATATAGTCTCTACGGGTGATCAAATTTGATCTTCCCTCGGTATTGCCCGTTCTGGGTTTCACCGATATTAGTCA
>OBEQ012960131.1_pt1 | contig 20453 bp, 31 predicted proteins | sample 1670901 | NCBI WGS metagenome assembly OBEQ01 (sample SAMEA104232315, study PRJEB22302) | groundwater metagenome | biome: forest; feature: aquifer; material: groundwater | place: USA | collected 2011-08-07 | depth 5.4 m
GTCCTACGCCAGTGTTTTCCACAGCATAACGCACTTTTTTGACGGGAGAAAAGATCGAATCAATAGGAATAACCCCAATCGCCTGATCTTTCTTTTTATTTTCCTCAGCCGGAATAAAACCACGTCCTACCCGGATTTCTAATTCAGCCTCAAACTTCATTTTTTTGTCAAGAGTTGCGATCACATGATCGGGATTGATTACTTCAAGATTTTGGTCGGTTTTGATATCGCCTGCTGTAAGTTTGCCTTCTTTATTTACATTTAAAAGTACCGTGCGCGGCACACGATCGTGCATTTTGAGTAGAACTTTTTTGAGGTTAAGAATGATATCGGTAACATCTTCAACGACGCCATGGATTGCCATGAACTCGTGAGCAGCTCCATCGATTTTGACACTAGTGATTGCAGCACCTTCAATGGATGAGAGCAGGACACGGCGGAGAGCGTTGCCTAAGGTATGGCCATAGCCACCTTCAAAAGGTTCGGCCATAAACTTCGCATAAGTATTTGTTGCGCTGGAATCCTCACGAACTAACCGTGAGGGCATTTCAAAACGACCAAGTTGAATTGGCATAAGAATATCCTTTAAACGATTTTAATCTAGCATCCTCTCACCAAACGAGAATGCTCATCTATTCGTTAACCGCCTTGTGGGTTTGTCGGTATGGGGAGCAGGCGGATATCCTCCCATACCGAGGGTTAAAAAACAGTCATTAACTTCCTCATTCTCCTATAAATAGAAATAGAATGAGAGGAATAATTGATTTATCGAGAATACAGCTCCACAACCATACGCTCATTTACAATAGGAGCAATTTCTTCACGAGTGGGGAGGCGCTTTACTTCTCCTTTAGTAGCCTCTTTGTTTAAGATCAACCAGTCTGGAATGGTAAGCATTTGACTGGTTTCAAGGTTTTTTTGCACTAGAGCCTTTGTTTTGGTTGAATCACGTACCTCAATGGCATCACCTACTTTAACATTAAAGGAAGGAGAAAGGACTTTTTTTCCATTGACCCGTATGTGACCATGAACCACTAGTTGACGAGCAAAAGGACGAGTCGTTGCAAATCCCAAACGGAAAGCAATATTGTCTAAGCGCGTTTCTAAGAGCTGCAAGAGTGTTTCACCGGTCACACCTCGTTTACGCAATGCTTTATTAAAAACATGCCGAAATTGTCTTTCGTAAAGTCCATACATGTACCTAAGTTTTTGTTTCTCCGAAAGAGCCAAACCATATTCGGAATGTTTGCGGCGGACTTTAGGCCCATGCATTCCTGGAGGATAATTTTTCCGTTCGAAATATTTCGAAGGCCCAAATAGTTGTGCGTTGTGCCGGCGACTAACTTTTTGTCGTGGTCCAGTATAACGTCCCATAATTAAACTCTCCTTGCTTTGCGAGGACGGCACCCATTGTGCGGCATGGGTGTGACATCACGTATAGCTGTAATCTCCAAGCCGATAGCCTGGAGTGATCTTACGGCTGATTCCCGTCCCATACCCGGCCCACTAACATAAACTTCAATTTCCTTCATGCCATGTGCCATCGCTTTACGTCCACAATCTTGGGCAGCCATTTGAGCAGCATAAGCCGTGCTTTTTCGTGAACCTTTAAAGCCTGCCTTACCAGCGCTTGACCAAGCAATAACATTACCACGTTGGTCTGTAATCGAAACAATCGTGTTATTAAAGGTGGAGAGAACATGGGCGACGCCCGTGGTGATATTTTTTGCACCCTTGGCTTTAATAATTTTAGCTTTTACTTCCTCAGCTAGCGGGTTCTCTACGACGATGGCAGAAGAAGATGGTGATGCGATCGCTTTCTCGGACTTTGTGGCAAGAGATGGCGTTGCTTTTGCTTTGGTTGATTTTTTAGGAGGTTTTATTTCTTCGGCCATAAAGAGTCTTAGTTTAAGTTTGATGAAAATCTTTCCTTTTAATAAGGATTAAAATACAATTTAGACTTTAGCAGTTTTAGCATCCTTGCTGCGAATGACACCCACTGTTTTGCGTGGTCCCTTGCGCGTGCGAGCATTGGTACTTGTACGCTGTCCACGAACGGGTAGCCCACGTTTGTGACGCAGGCCGCGATAGGAACCGATGGCCATCAAGCGGCGAATATTTTGCTGAATCTCTCGCCGCAGGTCTCCTTCGATTACATATTTATTTTCGAGAATAATATGGCTGATTTTATTGATTTGTTCGGGAGTAAGCTTGTTGGCTCGTAAATGAGGGTCCACCTCGGCTTTGATGAGGATTTCGCGGGCACGAGTCGGACCAATCCCATAAATATAAGGAAGCGAAGCTTCAATTTGTTTATGATCGGGAATATCGACTCCAAAAAAGCGTGGCATATACGATTAACCTTGACGTTGTTTATGGCGTGGATTGGTGCAGATCACTCGAACGACACCTTTACGGCGAACAATTTTACAACGTTCGCATAAGCGTTTAACAGAAGCACGAACTTTCATAGCAATTTCATTTTTGTCTAAAAATAATACGCCCCTTGGAGAGATCGTAGGGTGACATCTCCAACATCACTTTGTCTCCAGGCAAAATGCGAATAAAGTGTAGTCTCATTTTCCCAGAGATGTGAGCCAAAATACGGTGCCCATTAGGGAGTTGAACACGAAACATCGTATTAGGGAGTAATTCCACAACCGTGCCTTCAACTCGAATAGGTTCCTCGTTTGCCACGTTATTTTATGGGGTTATGCCCTACTTAGCTTGCAGGTTTTACCCCCTATTTTTCCAATCTTTATTACCTCTTTTAATTTTCGGCCTACCTCTTCGGATTTCCCTTCTGGAATAGTCAGGATTTCTGGGCCATTTCGTGTAATGAGTATGGTGTGCTCAAAATGAGCAGATGGTTTTCCATCTGCAGTTACAACCGTCCAACCATCCTGCAACAATTCCACTTTACTGACGCCAGAATTTACCATGGGTTCAATGGCCAATGTCATTCCTGGTTTCAGTTTAGGACCCCTTTCCGGCGGCCCATAGTTGGGTATTTGCGGTTCTTCGTGCAAGGTTCTTCCAATCCCATGCCCAACGAACTCACGCACTACTGAAAATCCATTGGCACATACAAAGGATTCCACAGCATGCGAAACGTTAGATAATCGGTTACCAGGCCTAGCTCTGTCAATCGCCAAATAAAGGGCATGCTCCGTCACTTCCAGGAGTCGATGGGTCTCCTCATCGATGGCTCCGACCGCAATCGTCGTTGCGGTATCCCCGACCCATCCGTCATAAATCACTCCAAGATCTAGACTTACGATATCTCCATACTGCACTTTTCGATCGCGTGGAGTTCCATGAACAACTTCTTCATTAATTGAAATGCACGTATGTCCTGGAAATTCTTTATTCCCAATTTTATATCCAAAAAATGGACTCCGCGCCCCGTGTTCCCTAATTAAGACGCCGGCATATTCATCAATTTCTCGGCTGGATCGTCCCGGTTCAATTATCTCCGTAACACGTGTTAACAATGTTGCAGCGAGCACACAACTTCTCCGAATGGCTGCAATTTCTCGTTCACTTTTAATGGGAATCATGGTGCAATTACTTCCCAGGTTTGTCGGCACATTTCTTCGATTCCCATATCAGCATCTACTTCAAACAAAAGTCCTGATTCACGATAAAATTCTATTAATCCAGCTGTCTGTTCTTTAAAAACGGCCCATCGTTTTTCAAGCATTTCTTGATGGTCGTCATCTCGGCGGACCAATTTTGCATCACAACGGTCGCAGATTCCTTCCCTTTTTGGTGGACGATTTTGAAGGTGGAAATTCTCACCACACTTTTCGCATACCAACCGTCCTAAAATGCGCTCTTCGGCCTTAGTTTGAGAGACCTTTAGATAAATGACGGCATCCAAATTCATCGAGTGTTTTTTTAATAAATCCTGAAACAATCGTGCCTGCGAAAGTGTACGCGGAAAACCATCGAACACAAAACCTTCCCTTTCATGATGAAGGAGCCATTGGTCTACAATTTTCATCACAATCTCATCCGACACAAGTTGTCCTTGTGAAATGAAGATATTAGCTAATTTCCCTATGGGACTCTCGATTGTAATTTCGTGTCGGAAAATTTTGCCTATTGATATATGTGAAACACGCAATTGTTTTGCGACCCACGAGGCAGCAGTTCCTTTACCAGCACCGGGAGGACCAAGAAACACCAACCGCCGGTAGTAAATCGCATCTTCTTTTCGCCTCTTGGGGTACAAGGAAGTAAACGAAGAGGACACAGATAATTTTGTAATACTTTTTGCTTTGAACACGAATTCGTCAACGCGTAGACCTATTTTTGATCTTAACTAAATACGACCACGCATTCGCCCCTTTTTGAGAAACCCTTCGTAATTACGTGTAAGAAGATGAGTTTCAATTTGACGAAGCGTATCTAGCAATACTCCTACGACGATAAGTAAACTTGTACCGCCAAAAAAGCTTGCCGTCAGATAGGGAATGCTTAAAGAACGGCTCAAAATGATCGGGATTGCTGCTACAAGAGTAAGAAAGATCGCGCCTGCAAAAGTAATCCTTGTCATCGTATAGTCCAGAAAGTCAGCACTTGGCTTTCCTGGACGTACGCCGGGGACGTAGCCGCCATGCTTTTTGAGTTCATCTGCAATCTGGATTGGATTGAATACAGTTGCCACCCAAAAGTAACTAAAGAAAAAAATCATCAAGGAGTAACTAATAAGATAAAAAGTGTGACCTTCCTGGAGCCAGCTGCTTACTCTTTGCAACCATTCTACACGGAAAGAACTCGCAATGGTTTGCGGGAACATCAGGATAGCCTGGGCAAAAATAATTGGCATAACCCCTGAGTAATTTACGCGCAATGGCATATAAGTCTGTCCTCCTGGCATAATTTTTCTGCCTACCATACGTTGGGCATATTGGACGGTAACTTTGCGCTGTGCTTGAGTGACAACGATCACGGCCGCAATTACTCCGAAAAACATCACGATAAATAGAAAGCCCTCAATGATGTTAAACTTTGCTTCAGTTCCCAGTGGAGGAAAGAACATCTGCCAGGTTAGACCAATCGCAGCAGGGAATCTGGCAAGGATGCTGGTAGCAATTAACATCGAAATACCGTTACCAATACCACGTTCTGTGATTTGTTCCCCTAACCACATCATAAAAATTGTGCCAGCGGTTAAGGTAATCACGGTCGTGATTTCGAATGGAAGTCCAGGGTGGAGGACCAACGCTTTTGTTAGTCCACGAAACATAGGAAGGTTTTCAGGGTGTTGAAAAGTGCGCGCAAACATGAAGCTTTGAAAGAGTGAAATCAAAACAGTGACATAACGAGTATATTGGGTAATTTTCTGTCGGCCGCCTTCTTCTCGAGCAATCTTACTAAGTTGTGGAATCACGGCTGTTAAAAGTTGAAAAATGATCGATGCCGTGATGTACGGCATAATGGTCAGTGAAAAAATAGCCATATGCTCAAGTGCCCCACCACTGAAAATATTAAGCAATGCGAGAATACTTCCCCCTTGTTGTCTCTGCATGGATTTAAAAAACTCTGCGAGGGCACTCGCATCCACTCCTGGTACTGGGATTGCTGCTCCAACGCGCGTAATGATAATAATCACTAGGGTAAAAAGAATGCGCTTTTTTAGTTCAGGAATCTTAAAGGCATTTGCGAATGCAGAGATCATTGCGGGAGGAAGTTCGAGAGGACGATACGAGCAAATCAAGAGTTTATTTTGAACTAATGACTGTTACAATTCCTCCAGCGGCTTCGATTTTGCTTTTTGCCGAAGCACTGAAAAGATGAGCTTGAATTTTGAGTTTTTTCTTAAGGTCTCCTGTGCCAAGAATTTTTACAGTATCAAATCGACCGTGAATGAGACCTTTTGCACGAAGGGCTTCGATATCAATATCTACTCCATCTGGAAAGTCATTTAAATTTACAATGTTCACCACTACAACCTTGTGCTTGAAACGGTTATGGTTGAAACCCCGTTTAGGAAGGCGTCGGTAAAGCGGAGTTTGTCCACCCTCGAAGCCATGTCGAATTGAACTTCCAGACCGAGCAGTTTGTCCCTTTCCACCTCGCCCGCTGGTTTTGCCATGGCCAGATCCTTCACCACATCCTAAACGTTTAGTACGGTGCTTTGCCCCTTTGGCATGTTTGAGCTGGTGAAGTCGCATAAAGAATCAAGTTTCTACTGGAAGAGCCGATTTTTCAGAAACTGTTGTTACTAGACCACGTGATTGCATGATTTGTGCGTGATGTCGAAGTTGACGAAGGCCATTCAATGTCGCCTTCACCACATTAGCCATATTACTCGAACCCAAAGATTTAGAAAGAATATCACGGATACCTACTGCTTCGACCACTGCGCGTACACCACCTCCGGCAATAAGCCCGGTTCCTGGACTTGCTGGCTTTAAAATTACACGCCCACCACCAAAATTACCCTCCACTTCGTGGGGAATGGTGTGTTTATCCAAGCAGATTTGAATCATATTATGGCGCGCCATTTCTGTTCCCTTCTTAATGGCATCGGCCACTTCATTGGCTTTTCCAAAACCATAGCCAACATGTCCTTTCTGGTCTCCTACAACAATCAATGCACTAAAGCTAAAACGGCGTCCTCCTTTTACTACCTTTGCACATCGATTCACATAAACTACTTTTTCGATGAGGTCACTTTTCGGTTCGTTGGCATAATTGCGGCGATCTGTACGGCGAGAACGGTCTCCGCGGGATTTGGTAGGTGCTCCAATTGCAGATGCAAGCTTAATTGCAACCGGCACAACAATATTTACGTTAGATTGAGAATCGACTTCCACAAAGCTCCTTATCAAAAGATTAATCCTGCTTCACGAGCCGCATCAGCTAGTGCTTTAACTTTACCGTGGTAACGAGACCCGCCGCGGTCAAAAACTACCTTTTTGATTTGTTTAACAAGAGCACGTTCTGCTGCCAGTTTACCCACCTCAATTGCTGTTGTAATATTAGCCTTACCTTTTTTGCCGCTCTTCTGAAAATGGTTTTCTACTGTAGAAATAGAAGAGAGGGTTGTTCCCTTCACGTCATCAATGAATTGCACGTGAATGTTACGCCCAGAAAAGCAGACGCTCATTCGCGGTTTTGCGGAGGTACCTTGCGCCTTCTTCCGGATTCGCCAATGTCGTCGTTGTCGTAATTCTTGCCTTGTTTTTGCCATGGGCTGAAAAATTATTGAACAGTTTTTCCTTCTTTGTGACGGACCTTCTCACCAACATATCGTATCCCTTTCCCTTTGTAGGGTTCTGGGGGATAAAATTTTCGAATGGAAGCCGCCACCTCTCCTACTTTTTGCTTGTCCACACCATCAATTTGAATTTGGGTATTTTCTGTTACCTGGACTTTGATGTCGGGCGGAATAGGGAAAAGGATAGGATGCGAAAAGCCAAGGCTTAAATTGAGAGTCTTATCCTGAACTGCAGCCTTAAATCCCACACCTTGAATTTCCAATTTTTTCTGAAATCCTTCTGTGACACCGCGTACCATGTTATTGATCAAACTACGGACTAAACCATGCTTAGCCTTCGCTTCGCGTCCTGTTGCATGAGAAGTAACGGAAACAGTGTTATCACGAACCGTTGTTTCTACCAAAGGTAGCAATTCTAAGTCCAATTTACCTTTAGGTCCTTCGATCTTGATGCGTCGTCCTTCGACAAGCACCTTAACCGTTGAAGGAATCGCGATAAGTTTTTTTCCGATGCGTGACATGATATGAATAAAGATTTAGAAGAGGGTTATGTTCCATTGAAAATTACCAGACATAACAGAGCACTTCGCCACCCACATTTTTCTTTTTGGCTTCCTGCCCTGTCATCACTCCATTCGAAGTAGAAAGAATGCAAATTCCCATGCCACTCAATACACGAGGAATTTCACGTGCGCCCACGTATTTACGACGACCTGCGGTACTAATACGGCGCAATCCTAAAATAGCACGAGATGCTCCTTTTCCTTTGAGAACAATTTGGAGATTTATTTTTTTACCTTCTTTTTGAAGTTTAAAGTCATCAATATACCCTTCCCGTTTGAGCACACGGGCGACGTCGCTCTTTAAACGCGAATGAGGCATCTGTAAATGGGATATGCTACCTTGGTATGCATTTCGTAAGCGGGTTAACATATCAGCGATAGGATCGGAAATACTCATCTTTAATAATATACGTGGTTTTTGTTACTGATTTTTAATCGGGTTCTGGTTGCTGTTCTCGATTCATGGATTACCAGCTTGCTTTAGTGACTCCTGGGATCTTGCCATTAAGTGCAAGTTCACGAAAGCAAATCCGGCACATTTCAAAACGGTGTAGAAAAGCACGAGGACGGCCACAGACCTTACAACGATTGTAGCGACGAGTTCTAAATTTAGGAGGGCGCTGTTGCTTTTTGATCAGACAAAGTTTGGCCATAAAATTATTCTTTAGTTTTTGCGTTCGACAGCAAACGGCATGCCCAAAAGTTTAAGGAATTCACGTGTTTGTTCGGAATCTTTTGCTGTGGTGACAAAAGTAATATCCATTCCAAGACGGCGTTTGATTTTGTCTAATTCGATTTCCGGAAAAATGGTTTGGTCATCCACTCCATAGGTATAGGAACCGCGTCCATCAAAAGAACGGTTTGAAGCTCCACGAAAATCGCGTACACGTGGAAGTGCGCTGTTAAAAAATCGTTCCATGAATTCATACATCTTTTTACCGCGTAAAGTAACTTTACAACCAATTTGTTGATTTTTTCGTAGTTTAAAATTCGAAATACTTTTTTTAGCTTTGGTAATGATTGGTTTTTGACCAGACACAATCATCATTTCGCGTACAGCATCCTCGACAGCTTGTTTATCAGCAGCTGAACCCACGCAGGTGTTTAATGCAATCTTTAACATCCGCGGCACCTGCATTGGGTTTTTGTAATGTCCGCCAGCAATCAATTTGGGGACAATCTTATTGCGATAATTTTCTAAAAGCTCGCTCATATAATAAAAAATAAATTAAGACTTGTCCGAAGATATTTTTTTAGTTGTTCCGACCCGTTTTTTGTCATAGGCCTCAGCCAGCATAACCTTGGATGCGTGGATCCAACCCTCACGTTCCAAAAATCCACCTTGGGGTCGATCTTGGCTCTTGCGCACAGCCTTTTTAATCATTTTCACACCCTCGATCACCACGCGTCCACTCGTAGGGTTTACGGTAAGGATTCTTCCGCGTTTACCCTGTTCGTTTCCGCCTAGCACAACAACAAGGTCATTCTTTTTCACATGCATCTTCATTTTCAAATGACCTCAGGTGCTAAAGAAACAATTTTCATAAAATTCTTTTCTCGCAATTCACGTGCTACGGGACCAAAAATTCTGGTTCCGACGGGGTTCATTTGCTTATCAATAAGCACTACAGCATTTCGGTCGAAACGAAGAATAGATCCGTCTTGCCGTCGGATACTTTCTCGAGTTCGCACCACCACAGCGTCGACGACAGCTCCTTTTTTTACGGTGCCATCTGGATCAGCCTCTTTGATATTGGCTTTAATAATATCCCCTATTCGTGCAAACAACGTTGGCCTACCAATCACGCCAATCATTGAGGCCTTTCGGGCTCCCGTATTATCTGCCACGTCAAGAATAGAACGTACTTGAAGCATAAAACAACAAAGGCGAATGGGTTATGGTTAATTCGCCTCAACTTTTGGAAGCGCTTCTTCCTTGTTCCGCGTCGAGATTTTACCAGTTTCCCTCTCAACGATTTCTACCAAGCGCCAGCGCTTTAGACGGCTTAGAGGTCGTGTTTCGATGATTCGAACACGATCTCCAATCTTTGCTTCGTTCTTTTCATCGTGGGCATAAAATCGGCTCGTAAGAGTTAAAACTTTTTCAAACTTGGGATGGCGGACTCGCCGATCTACGAGGACAACGACCGTTTTGTCCATTTTGTCGGAAATAACATATCCAACGCGTTCCTTTCGAACGTCTCGTGATGTTGATGGAAGATCGCTCATGGCATTTCTTTGCTGGACTTACTTTTAGCTTGATTTAATAAAGTTTCCACACGGGCAATGCCAATTTTTAACTCACAAAGACGACTCGGCCGATCAAGTTGTCCGGTCGCTTGACGAAGTCGCAAATTAAAAAGCTCGTGCCGAAATTCCCGACCTTTTACCTCTAATTCAGATATTGTCAGTGGTTTTAACTCTTTTAATTTCATAATCGTTAGACGTTTTTAGTACCGTGAAAACGTCCTATAAAACGAGTCCTGACAGGAAGTTTTGCTGCTGCGAGGGATAAAGATTCACGGGCGGTGTTTTCAGGAATACCATCCAATTCAAAAAGAACATTTCCGGGGCGGACAACAGCAACCCAAGTTTCGGGCGCGCCTTTACCTTTACCCATTCGGGTTTCGAGAGGCTTTTTAGAAACTGGTTGATGAGGAAAAATTCGGATCCACACTTTACCTTTCCGTTTCATATTGTGGGTAAGCGCCACACGAGCTGCCTCGATTTGGGTCGTAGTGATCCAAGCGCGGTCGAGGGTTTGAAGGCCATAGGTGCCAAAGTCGATGTGCGTAGCACGCGTGGCCATACCGGCACGACTCCCTCGTTGCATGCGGCGGTACTTCACTCTGGCGGGCATTAAAGGCATAAATTTTTATTTATTTTGTTACTACGCAACTTTCTGGAGTTCGAATTGTTTTTGTCCTTTGTAAATCCAGACTTTGACACCGATCTTACCGTAAACTGTAGAGGCTTCTGCAAAACCGTAGTCAATTTCCGCACGGAGTGTTTGGAGAGGAACCTTACCTTCGTGATAACATTCTGTACGAGCTAATTCAGCTCCACCTAAACGTCCTGAACAACGAATTTTAATACCTTCAGCGCCAAAATTCATGGTGGTTTGGATCGCTTTTTTCATGGCACGGCGAAACGAAATCCGTCGCTCCATTTGAAGAGCCACATTTTCAGCAACAAGTTGAGCGTTTAATTCAGGTTGCTTGATCTCTAGGATTTCGATATAAATTTCCCTGATTGTAGTGCGTTTACCTACTTCTTCTTTGAGCTTCTCGATCTCGGTTCCTTTGCGTCCAATCACAATGCCGGGGCGTGCAGTATAAATCGTAATGCGCATCCTTTGGGCTGCACGTTCAATGTCGATTCGTGGCACAGCTGCTTGCTCTAGCTTCTTTTTTAGAAAATCACGGATTTTTAGATCTTCATGTAGAAATTGGCGGTATTCTCGCTTGGGAGCATACCATTTCGAATGCCAATCTTTATTGACGGCAAGTCGTAACCCTATTGGATTGCATTTTTGGCCCATAATAAGTTTTTAAAAAAAGAAGTGGGAGTTTAATCGATAATTATTCATCACTCAAGATAATTTTGATGTGACTCGTTCTTTTACGAATTATAGAAGAACTTCCACGTGCTCGTATAGCGATGCGTTTTATTGTAGGTCCAGTTTCTACAACTGCCTCATGAACCTTAAGAGATTCTCGAGAAAGGCTTGCATTATTTTCAGCATTAGCAATCGCTGATTTCAATGTACGTGATACAAGCCTTGCTGCTTTAAGAGGCATAAAGCGCATGAGATCAATAGCACGGTTCGCAGAAAGGCCTTGGATTTCGCGTGTTATTTCGCGCACTTTACGAGGTGATATTCGTATATGTCGTGTAATTGCTTGAACTTTCATAAAACTATTCCATTCTAATAATTTACTTCTTAGTCATTTGCCTACTCTCACTCATATTTGTTCCTCCAATTTTGGAAACGAATGGATGTATATTGCTTTTTGAGGAAGCGTTAACTTTTTCTCAGGATTGCGATATCTCCTTCTTTAATAGGTTTATCAGGATCCATTTGTTCGATTAATGCTAACGAAGTTTTTTCTCTTACCTCGGCAAGGGTTAAAACCGCTAACACGGTTTTATCATGCAAAACCAAAAAAGGCATTCCAACGTGGGCACCATGTTGGTGTCCTGCTGCTAATGCTGCTACACCAAGATCGAGCCGTACCCCAATGATTTTTACATGGGATAATACGGAAGTCTCAGATCCTGGAGTAAAAGCTTGGAGAGAAGGATCTTTTTCTCCTGAAAGGATTTTCTCACTCTGCCGAATTTCTCCTTCTAAGAGCGCCCTCTTGGATGGATTCACAATTTTTGCAGATTTGGCCGCCTCTTTAGCAGCATAAACTAACATCTGAAGCTGTTTCTGAAAGGTAGCGATTTTCTGATCGGCTTCATTCAGGATCTTTAAAGCGTTCAAGAGAAACGCCCGCCATTCTTCTGCGCTCCGTGCTTCATCATCGTCTGCAATCAACCCCCATCTTGCCTCCTCTTTTTTCCATTCAATGCTCATAAGCCGATTGCTTACTACTACAAGCCCATTTTGGCGAGCTGCAGCAGTTTTGCGCAATCCGGCATTTTCTTCACGGAGAAGATCAATCGTAACCTGCAACTCCTGTTTTTCTGGATTTGTCCGTTCTGGTGAAACGGCAAATCCTAACAAAGAACAAAAAAACCAAATAACCCCGGCAAACGACAGTTCCCGCCATTTTCCTTTTAGCAATTTTGGAGGAGAGGTGTTCATGCTCCTCCTAAAATCTTACTTTGCCGCTGCTTTCTCGGTATGCGCGCCATGTTTCTTGAACGTTCGCGTAGGCGAAAATTCCCCTAACCGATGTCCGACCATATTTTCAGTTACGAATACCGTGTTAAAAATTCTTCCATTATGAACCAAGAAGGTATGACCCACAAACTCCGGCACAACCATGGAGCGGCGCGACCAGGTTTTAATGGGTTTCTTGCTTCCGGAAGAGGTGATTTTCATTACCTTTTCCATAAGGGATTCGTCAACAAAGGGTCCTTTTTTTAAAGATCTGCTCATATCAAAAATCGTGATTTAAGGTAAAATTAAGTGAGGTCACCATCTCTTTTATTCTAAGTCTTCCGTTTCAAATTGTTTTTTTACGTCGTTGGAGAATGAATTTATCAGAAGGTTTATGTTTTCGCCGTGTTTTGAAACCTTTGGCAAGTTGTCCCCAAGGAGACACAGGATGTTGTCTTCCTCCGCCTCCCTTGCTTTTGCCTTGTCCTCCTCCATGTGGATGGTCCACGGGATTCATGGCGACACCACGTACTTTTGGGCGCCAACCGAAATGACGGGATTTACCGGCCTTACCATAGGAAATTTTTTCATGATCTAGGTTTCCCACCTGACCCAGGGTTGCATAACAATCTAAGTGAATTATTCGAATTTCGCCTGAAGGAAGTTTTACATTACCAAAGTTACCTTCTTTTGCCATAAGGGTTGCAGCTACACCCGCACTCCGGACCAATTGTCCACCCCTTCCTCGGATAAGCTCGATGTTATGAATCGGTATTCCCATGGGGATATTCCGAAGAGGGAGCGCATTCCCTACCTCGAGAGGAGCCTGGGGACCCGCCTCTACGTCGCGTCCCACTTTAAGTTCAAACGGTGCAAGGATATAACTTTTTGTGTTATCAGCATAATGAAGGAGCGCAATTCGTGCAGAACGTACTGGATCATATTCAATCGATTCCACTCTTGCTTTTATTCCTTCTTTCCTACGATGAAAATCAATCATGCGGTAACGCTGTTTATGACCACCTCCACGATGTCGCATGGTCAAGCGTCCATAAGAGTTACGCCCTCCATGTCGGTGCAAAGATTCTGTGAGGCTTTTTTCGGGGCGCTCTTTTGTCAATTCCTCAAAGGTCGACGAGGTTCTAAAGCGGATACTGGAAGTGTATGGTCGATAAGTGCGAATTCCCATGGGTGTGTCCTATTTGAAATTTATCGTTAAATTCCGAGATCGATCTTTTCTCCTTCTTTAAGGGTTACGATCGCCTTCTTCCAGTTGGAAGTACGCCCGCGTTGTTTGGTTTGTTTACGGCGGACCTTGCCAAAGCAGTGCATCGTATTAACTCGGAGCACTTTTACTTTAAAAAGATTTTCAATGGCATCACGGATTTCAATTTTGTTGGTATCCGGCTTAACTGCAAACACATAGGAATTATGTTTTTCTTGAAGTGCGGATCCTTTTTCTGTAAGACGTACTCGTTGAATGATCGAGAATGGATGGTTCATGGAATTCTTTTTAAAATTACTCTTCGTGCTGTTAATCTATCAAGTGCGATACGAGTAAGCACGATTTTATTACAGTTCAAGATTTCGTAAGTATTTACCGAGTGGGCGGGAGCTGTGTACACCCATTCTACATTACGCGCAGCGAGACGTAGATTTAGCGAGGGTGCCTCGTGAATGACTAAAGTCGATGCCTTAGTTAGCTTCAACTTCTTGAGAATAGCTAAAAAGTCTTTCGTTTTAGATGTTTTAACTTCAAGTGAATCGAGAACAAGCACATCCCCTTCCTGAATTCGAGTTGAAAGGGCCTGTTCAAAAGCGAGTTTCCGAACACGTTTAGAAACGCTCTTCGAGTAATCGCGTGGCTTTGGCCCAAAGACAACACCTCCTTTACGCCAGATGGGTGAGCGCACTAATCCTGCACGTGCACGCCCTGTTCCTTTCTGCCTCCATGGCTTCTTTCCAGAACCCGCCACTTCTGCAATGGTCTTCGTGTTTGCGGTACCTGATCGCTGAGCCGCACGATAAGCAGTAATCACATCGTGGATAACTTGCGGGCTGGTATCTTTGAAATCATTCTCTAACTTAAAATCATGTTCTCCTCTTGCCGTACCATCCTGGTTATAAATCGTGATTTTCATAAAATTTTACCCGCCTTCGCTAGAAAGCCACCATCCCTCAGCCATGGAACGGACATTGGACTACAGCGGGTTTCACAATAATTAATCACATAAAAGGAAGCCACCATCTTTGATGTAGAGGCTTCACAATTTAGTTTTTGTAGTTATCTTTTTAATGGCTGGGCGAATAACCAAATAAGAACCGTTAGAACCTGGCACCGATCCACCAACAATAAGAAGATTTTTATCCTCATGGACTTGAAGCACAGGTAGGTTTTGTGTGGTAATACGAACATGACCCATATGACCCGGCATACGGTGATTCTTCCAAATACGCCCAGGCCATGCGCGCATTCCGATGGCGCCGGCTCGACGGTGCGATTTCGATCCATGGGCAGCTCCACCTCCTGCAAAACGCCAACGTCGGACGACGCCTTGAAAGCCTTTACCCTTAGAAATACCAATCACATCCACAAATTCTCCGGCTTTAAAATGGGCAACGGTAATGTGATCCCCAATATTAAAATTTTCATCCTTTTTCACATGAAATTCACGGATAAACCTCTTGGCTGTACTTTTCGTTTTTTTAAAATGGCCTTTTAATGGATTTGAAACATTCTTTTCTTTTTGGTCATCAAACCCGAGTTGATAAGCCATATATTTTTCTTTTTCCGAGGTTTTCTTTTGAAGCACCGTACACGGACCAGCTGTAATGATCGTGACAGCATGTAACGCGCCCTTTCCATCATACAGTTGGGTCATGCCAAGTTTTTTACCTAGAATTCCGATGCTCATATTTAAATCTTAATTTGAATATCAACTCCTGCAGGGAGGTTTAATTTCTTGAGTTCGTCCACTGTCTTTGCAGTAGGATCGATAATGTCGAGAAGCCGTTTGTGGGTGCGAATCTCGAATTGTTCCATCGATTTCTTGTCAGCATGCGGTGAACGGTTTACCGTGAAACGTTCTATACGTGTTGGTAGAGGGATGGGCCCAGCGACCTTGGCACCACTGCGTTTTGCAGTTTCCACGATTTCCGTTACCGAGGTATCGAGCACACGGTAATCGAATCCTTTGAGTTTAATTCTGATGCGTTGATGTTCCATGGTTAGGGGAAAATTATTTTTTACTAGCGTCAATGATCTTAGCCAAAATTTGTTCTGGAACACGCTCAAAGTGGGAAGGCTCCATGGAGTAAGCAGCGCGCCCCTTGCTAAGCGAGCGAATGTCTGTAGCATAACCAAACATTTCCTCAAGAGGAACTTCTGCATGCACAACGCACACACCATCTTTGTTCTCGATATTCTGAATTTTACCGCGGCGGCGATTGAGGTCGCCCAATAAATCTCCTTGATATTCTTCTGGAGTAATAAGTTCGATCTTCATAATTGGCTCCAGAATGATGCATGCTGCCTTACGCATCGCTTCTTTAAAGGCAAAGATTCCTGCCATCTTGAAGGCTAGTTCGCTGGAATCGACTTCATGGTAAGTTCCATCAAGAATGTGGACTTTGACATCCACGACTGGAAAGCCAGCAAGGACACCTCCGAGAATTGCTTCCTCAATTCCATCTTTGGCTGCAGGAATATATTCCTTTGGGATGTTACCGCCGACAACCTTGTTTTCAATCACATGCCCTGTGCCACGTTCTGCTGGTTCCACTCTTAAAATGACATGGCCGTACTGACCACGACCGCCTGACTGGCGGATGAATTTCCCCTCACCTTCTGCAGGTTTGGTAAGTGTTTCACGATAAGCAATTTGGGGTTTGCCTGCATTGGTTTCTACTTTGAATTCTCTCCACATGCGGTCGCGAATAATTTCAAGGTGGAGTTCTCCCATCCCTTGTATGATCATTTGGCCGGTTTCTTCATTCGTTTTGATACGAAAAGTTGGATCTTCCTCCACAAGTTTTTGGAGTGCTTCTCCCATACGCTCACGATCGGCATTGGTTTTAGGTTCGATTGCCATGGAGATCACTGGTTCTGGAAAGGAAGGTGGCGATAATAGGACCGGGAAATCTTCATCGCAAAGGGTATCGCCAGTGGCAATATTCTTAACCCCGACAAGGGCAGCGATATCACCCGAGTAAACGGCATCGACTTCTTCTCTTTTATCGGCTTGAATCATCATCACACGACTTACCCGCTCTCGTTTATTCGTGCGTGGATTATAGATGGTATCTCCTTTTGAAAGTTTTCCGGAGTAAACTCGAAAAAAAACTAGCTTACCGACATAAGGATCTGTCCAAAGCTTGAATGCCATAGCGCAAAACTTTCCATGGTCGGTTACTGGTACTTCAATGACGTGATTGCCACCATCAGGATCGTGCCCTTTTATCGGAGGAATATCCAAGGGTGATGGCAAATAGTCTACAATGGCATCTAACATATTTTGGACAGCGCGTTTTTTGAATGCAGAACCACACAGAACGGGGACGAGTTGGATTTTGCGAGTCAGGCGGCGCAATCCTTGTTTAAGAATTTCGTTTGGGATGGGTTTTTCTTCCAAATAGAGATTGGCTACTTCCTCATCTTTATCTGCAACCGCCTCTACTAAATTCTGACGTGCTTTCTTCACTGCTTCGACCATATTTGTGGGGATCTCAGTGATTCTAAAAAGCATTCCATTATTTTTTTCGTTTTCTTTATCTTCTGGCCAAAGGTAAGCCTTTTGATTAATGACATCTACTACCCCACAGAAATCTTCTGCTTGACCAACCGGCAATGTAATGGGCCATGCATTTGCATTTAATTTGGTGCGAAGCTCATGAATTGCCTTTTCAAAATTTGCTCCCATACGGTCCATCTTATTTACGAAAGCAATGCGAGGCACATTATACTTTGTTGCTTGTCGCCAGACTGTTTCTGATTGGGGTTGAACCCCTGCCACGCCGCAGAAAATCGCAACTGCACCATCCAAAACTCGAAGGGAACGTTCTACTTCTGCTGTAAAATCTACGTGCCCCGGTGTATCGATAATGTTGATGCGATGCTTAATCCCAGGAAATAGTTTTGTGATTTCTGGTTCAGCTTTTTGACCCCAAAAACATGTGGTGGCTGCGGACGTAATCGTGATTCCACGTTCGCGTTCCTGCTCCATCCAGTCTGTAACCGTATTTCCATCATCCACATCACCGATTTTGTGAATCAACCCTGTATAAAAAAGGATACGTTCTGTGGTAGTCGTTTTACCGGCATCGATGTGCGCTGCAATTCCAATATTGCGTGTGCATTCGAGCGTAAAAGGGCGCTTCGGATCATTCGGTCTGGAAACCCTCGTTACCGGAGGCGAAGACTCTGAAGCTGTAGCGATTGCAGGCATAACCAGGAAGTTTTTAAAGGGGTAAGATATAATGGATGACCTTATTTTTAAGGATGTGCATCATTCACCATCGTAAATGTGCAAAGGCCTTGTTGGCCTGAGCCATTTTATGGACATCTTCTCGTTTTTTAATGACAGCTCCCTGGGCATTAAAAGCGTCGAAGATTTCCTCTGCAAGCGCCTGAGGCATAGAGATTCCTTTGCGGGCATCCGCAAAGCGTACTAACCAGCGTAATGCTAAAGAAAGTTGACGTTCGGGGGTAACTTCTATAGGAATCTGATAAGTGGCGCCTCCTACACGGCGAGATTTTACTTCGACCCGTGGTTTTATGTTCTCGAGGGCTTTGTTCAATACTTCGATAGGATTTCCTTTGTTTGCTTTTTCACTTAAAAGATGAAAGGCGTGATAAACAATGCGCTGGGCTGTGGCTTTTTTTCCTCTCCACATGACGGTGCTAATTAAGCGATTTACCACCGGATTCTGATAGCGGCTATCGGGCTGAACCGGACGATGTTCTACTCTACGACGACGAGACATAATTTTGAGATATAAAAATTAAGAGGTTCAAAAGGTCTTCACTTACTTTTTGGCAGGTTCAGTTGTGGTTTTAGCAGCGGCACCTGACTTGGGTCGTTTCGTACCATACTTTGAACGCCCTCGGCGCCGACCATCAACACCCAAAGTATCAAGTGTTCCACGAACAATATGATAACGTACCCCGGGTAAATCTTTAACGCGTCCACCACGGACCAGCACAATAGAGTGTTCTTGTAAATTATGTCCAACCCCACCAATATATCCCCATATTTCCGCACCATTCGTCAAGCGGACGCGCGCAATTTTACGCAATGCGGAATTCGGCTTCTTCGGTGTCATGGTCTTGACTTGGAGGCATACCCCACGTCGTTGAGGGCATCCCATTAAAGCAGGCGACTTGGATTTGTAGCGTGCCTTTTGACGGCCCTTCCGAACAAGTTGGTTAATGGTTGGCATAAAGGATCTTAGAAAAAAGAACGGCGATTATGTCAATGGAGTGACTCAGACGCAAGTGTTATCCACGACTTCTTTTTATGCGACAATGGTTCTCAAACGTTGGGGACAATCCGTGGATCGTCTTGCCAAGAGTTAGACTGCTGCCTGAGCAACCTCCTGAGATTTTTCTTCGCTTTCTGATTCTACGAGAATCTTGAGTTTAATGGAACGATAAGTAGGAAATCCCGTTCCTGCAGGAATGAGATGTCCCATGATGACGTTTTCCTTGAAGCCGTGCAAATAATCCACTCGACCTAGAGTTGCTGCTTCGGTGAGCACGCGAGTTGTATCCTGAAATGATGCTGCTGAGATAAAACTCTCTGTTTCAAGTGATGCTTTAGTAATACCAAGAAGCACAGGTTGTGCTTCTGCAGGCTTGCCACCAGCTTCAGAAACACGCTCATTTTCCTCGAGAAATTTCACACGATCCACATGATCGCCCCATAACATTTTCGTATCCCCTGGGTCACTGATACGAACTTTCTTCATCATCTGCCGAAGAATAGTTTCGATGTGTTTATCGTTAATTTCTACTCCTTGTAGACGATAAACTTCTTGAACTTCGTTGAGAAGATATTGTTGCAATTCTGCAGGGCCCTTGACTTCGAGGAGTTCGTGAGGATCTACAGGACCTTCAGTGAGTTGTTGACCTTGTCGCAGCATGTCACTTTTAAAAACAATGACATGTTTGTTCATCGGAATAAGGTGCTCTTCTTCCGTACCCGTTTTTGGATCTTTAAGGATCAATCGTCGTTTTCCACGTACGTTGGCGGCGAATTCTACCACTCCGTCGATCCGGGCAATATCACAAGCATCTTTGGGGCGACGTGCCTCGAAAAGTTCCGCCACGCGTGGTAAGCCACCGGTGATATCTTTGGTTTTTGCCATCTTCCGAGGCGTCTTCGCAAGCGTCATACCCGCTTGTACCTTTTGTCCAGCTTCAACTATAATGTGGGCTCCCGAAGGAATACTGTAACTTGTAAGGATGGTTTTCGAAGAGTCTAAAATTACAATCTGTGGATGTAAATCTTCCTTATGCTCAATGATCACGGTTCCGATACGGCCTGTTGTTTCATCAAGTTCCCGACGCATGGTAATACCTTCGATAATGTCATGAAACTCGATCTTCCCCGCTTTTTCCGTTAAGATGGGCACATTGTAAGGATCCCATTTTACAAAATTTTCACTTTTTTTCACATGTTCACCATCTGCAACTGAAATCGTCGAACCAACAACGAGGTTGTAACGTTCTAGTTCTCGTCCTTCTTTGTTTTGAACGGTGACAGATCCTGTCTTATTCAACACAATGAAACCGCCTTCTGTGGATTGGACCACACGAAGATCATGGTAA
>OBEQ012651812.1_pt1 | contig 20452 bp, 17 predicted proteins | sample 1670901 | NCBI WGS metagenome assembly OBEQ01 (sample SAMEA104232315, study PRJEB22302) | groundwater metagenome | biome: forest; feature: aquifer; material: groundwater | place: USA | collected 2011-08-07 | depth 5.4 m
CAAACAAGCAAAATCAGATGAAAAGCCCGGCCAAATAGTTATCGTTATTCCACCCAACACCATCGCCAATGCAGAAAAAAAATCTGCTTCACGGCAATCAGAGCCCAACTCAGAGTCCAACAATGAAGAAAATATTAAGGACTCCGCAAAAGAACGTTCCACTAGTAAAAGCTCCGAAAATAAAAGCGGCGCAGCCGATAAGAAGCAAATAAAAACAGCCTCTGGGCAAAAACAAAAGCCGAGTGAATCAGGCAGCCAACCTGAATAAACCTGCGTAACTAAATTTAAGTCTTAGTTGATCGGTAAGAGAAAACCTTGCTTGCACGATCTGCAAAAAATTTACCCGAAGCGGTATCCAAAATAAGAGACACCCGATGGCAACCCTAAAAGCACTACACCTCGCAAAGAGTTATAAAAAACGGCAGGTAGTGAAAGATGTCTCACTTGAAGTCAAAAGCGGTGAGATTGTGGGTCTATTAGGTCCCAATGGTGCAGGTAAAACCACGTGTTTTTACATGATCGTTGGTATCATCAATGCCGACCGCGGTGATATCTATATTGATGATCAGAATATCACCACTCAACCCATGCATGGCCGCGCGAAAAAGGGCATAGGTTATCTTCCCCAAGAGGCATCCGTGTTCCGCAAACTCACGGTAGCCGAAAATATTTACGCTATTTTGGAAACACGCCCTGCGCTTTCTAAAGCAGAAAGAAAACAGCAACTTGAAAGTCTGCTTGAAGAGTTTCATATCACGCATATTCGAGGCAGTTTAGGCATGAGCTTATCGGGTGGTGAACGGCGGCGGGTGGAAATTGCCAGAGCCTTAGCCACCAACCCTGCCTTTATCTTACTTGATGAACCTTTTGCCGGAGTTGATCCTATTTCTGTGAGTGACATTAAAGAAATTGTGAAGCATCTGAAGAACCGAGGTATCGGCGTCTTGATTACCGATCACAATGTGCGCGAAACCCTCGATATCTGCGAAAAGGCCTTTATCGTCAGCGATGGGAATATCATTGCCGAAGGCTCATCAGAAACAATTCTAGCCAATGAACTGGTTAGAAAAGTTTATCTCGGTGAACATTTTAGACTCTAAACTTCCCTCATTTATTGCGTTGCCTAATCAGCTATCGAGCAATAGACCAACATCCAAAAAAAATCGAACGCCCTTTAATCACATTGCGACTTAAGAACTTCTCCGATTAGAATAAAATTAGGCACAGAGATTGCTTGATGAGATTGCTAGAAAGGCTTTTGCCCTGCTACACTTAAAATAACGCAGGGATTACATCTGCGGGATAATGCGGAAACTGTATGTGGGCGAAAATATCTCCGCTCTTGAACAGGGCTAGATAACACAATAAATATCAGCACGCGGGCAACCACTTACAGTGGGCCTGTAATCCGACTTATCTCTGCGCTGTAATCATCCTCAATTAGTAGGTTTGGATCAAACAAATAGGTTTACTGGCGGGAGCGTAAAAGCTGTATCCATGTTAAAACAATCGCTTCAACTCAAAATCAGTCAGCAGCTGACGATGACTCCACAGCTGCAACAAGCTATAAAATTATTGCAGCTGTCGACATTAGATCTGCAGCTAGAAATCCAACAAGCCCTCGACTCTAACCCGATGTTAGAAATTGAGGACGACGGCGCAGTTAGCCTCAGCGATCTCTCCGAGCGTGAAATCAACGGTGAAAATACCGAATCACCTGTTGGTGAATCAATCAATCTTGATGGGCTCAACTCCGATGGGCTTGGTTCTGATGGACTTGGATCTACGGCAGATACGCTGGATGGCGACTATAACGCTGATACAGAGTACGGCTCCGATACCGATTACACCATTGACACCGAATTTCGAGCAGACATCGCCGCTGAAACTCCAGGCGAACAAGAATGGTCAGACGTCATACCAACCGACTTACCTGTAGATACAAGTTGGGAAGATGTTTACCAGACTACCCCTGCCTCGACTCAGTCCGGCTCCGATGATGACCGCGAATACGAACGCAACGGCACGACCGAGTCGCTGCAAGAACATCTGCTGTGGCAACTCAATCTGACGACCATGAGTGACACCGACAGATTGATTGGGATGGCCATTATCGATGCAGTTTCACCCTCAGGCATGTTATCCATTAGTGCCGCAGAGATTCACTCAGGGTTTGAAGAAGGTTCCGACATTGAACTCGACGAGGTAATAGCAGTACTTCATCTGGTGCAGCAGTTCGATCCCGTGGGTTCTGCAGCGCACGACCTAAGTGAATGTCTATTAATTCAACTTAATCAGTACAGTTCAGCTGTTCCTCACTTAAGTGCGGCTAAAACCATCGTCGCCGAGTATCTCCCACTTCTCGCCAACCGAGATTACAAGCAGATAATGCGAAAAACTCGGTTGAGCGAAGAGGAGCTGAAAGCTGCGATTGATATCATCCAAGATCTCAACCCAAGGCCAGGTGAACAAATCGCATCAGCATCCACAGAGTATGTCATCCCTGACGTCTTTGTGCGCAAGATCCATGGTCGCTGGCTCGTCGAATTAAATCCAGAAATTGCTCCAAAGGTTAGAATCAACGCAGATTATGCCTCTCTGGTGAAACGCGCAGACAGCAGCGCTGACAACACCTTTTTAAGAGACAACCTACAAGAAGCTCGCTGGTTCTTAAAAAGTCTCCAAAGCCGCAATGAAACCTTGATGAAAGTTGCGACACAAATCGTTGAGCATCAGCGCGGATTTTTAGAGTATGGCGATGAGGCGATGAAGCCCTTGGTTTTACACGATATCGCCGAAGCCGTCGAAATGCATGAATCAACTATTTCACGGGTGACCACGCAAAAATATATGCATACCCCACGTGGCATATTTGAGCTAAAATATTTTTTCTCCAGCCACGTTAATACATCCTCTGGTGGAGAATGCTCTTCAACTGCGATTAGAGCGATGATCAGAAAGCTTGTTGCTGAGGAAGATACTAAAAAGCCCATGAGTGACAGTAAGATTTCAAAATTGTTGGAGGACCAAGGCATTGAGGTCGCTCGTCGAACCATTGCGAAGTATCGCGAGTCACTGTCTATTCCACCTTCGAATGAACGAAAACGCCTAGTTTAATGACATTTTTAGCTGACAAGCTAAAGAGGACTGTAATGCTAGCACTGCTTAAAGTTCCAATGCGTTGGATTGGAAAGCTTCTACATACCAACCAGATTTTAAAGTCTAATCAGGTGTCAAAGCTCAGTGCGCGTGCGTATTTCTTCCTGATCATTGAGCTAGATCAGCAACCTATTGTTTACCACTTCCATAACTTCTGTAGAAATATATCCTGGGGAAAGTGAGATAAAGAATGGATTGGCTAAATTACGATTTGCCATTCATTCGAGTAATTCATGAGAGAGTCACTAGTTTTTTGACATTTGGGCAATAGCCCTGATGTTAAATATGAAAGCAATGAGAACGCGAAAGGAGCACTCTATGCAAATTAGTATCACAGGCCACCACATTGAAGTTACACCTGCATTAAAAGAGTATATAGAGACAAAATTCGAGAAGTTATCAAGACATTCTGATCAGATCACCAACATCTCGGTTACCCTTACGGTCGATAAACTTGTCCAGCGCGCCGAGGCAAGAGTACATGTGTCAGGTGCGGACCTCTATGCCAACTGTGAATCGGAAGATATGTATGCAGCAATTGATATGCTGACCGACAAACTCAACCGTCAGCTGATGAAACACAAGGAAAAGCTGGTGGGAAGGCGGCATGGCTGAGACTCTGATGACGATCATAAGTGCAGTCATTCATCGCGCATACTGCCTTTATGACGACAGTATCTTGCGACTACAGCAAAAAATGAGGTTATAGCCAGTAAAAAACTATGCAACTCAAATCCATCCTAACCCCCGAGCGCACATTTTGTGGTGTGCAAGGGGGCAGTAAAAAAAGAATATTCGAAGCCGTCTCCGATCTTATTGCCCAGGATTTACCCTATATTAATGCAGATGAGCTTTTTACCAATCTCTTAGCCCGCGAACGGCTAGGCAGTACTGGTCTGGGCTATGGCATAGCCATTCCACATTGTCGTCTTCAAAATTGTGTTTCAAGTGCCGCCACTCTGGTCAAACTCGATAAACCGATAGATTTCGATGCCATTGATGGCAACCCAGTTGATCTGCTCTGTGTATTAATCGTTCCACAAGAGGAAAGCCAGGTTCATCTCGAAATTCTTGCCGGGTTAGCGGAATTGTTTAGTCAGGATGCCTTCAGACGAAAATTGCGCAGTGCGCAGAATACGACATCGCTCTACCAATTAGCCGTCAACTTTCCTGATTAATCGGTTTTATAATTTTCTTGTTGGCCGCCTATCATTAGAGCGCACGCTTTAGTCTATACTCCTTAATGGCCGAAGGAGGTAGAAAAGTAACAACACGATTTGTATGAGCCCACTTAGAACATGAAACTTAAAATTATCAGTGGTAGATCTGGTTCCGGAAAAAGTACTGCGCTTCATGTGCTCGAAGACATGGGTTACTACTGCATCGACAATTTACCCGCTGGACTCCTCCCCTACCTCACTGAACAAATTAGACCACGGCAAAATACCGATGACCCCATACTGAATATCGCGGTCAGTATCGATGCGCGCAATACCTTTACCGACTTTGCCGAATTTCCCGAGCTCCTCAGCCGCCTCGAAAGCTCCGGCGAAGTGCAGTGTGAAGTTATCTACCTGGATGCGAGATCTCCCACACTGATCAAACGCTTCAGTGAGACCAGGCGTAAACACCCACTGAGCGATAAGAACACTGGGCTTAAAGAAGCCATCGCCATGGAGAAAAAACGCCTCAGTCCTATCGCGATGCGGGCTGACTTAACCATCGACACCAGTACAATGACATTGCACGAACTACGCGACCTGATTAAAAAGCGCGTAGGCAACGCGGCGTCAGAAGGCATTGCTCTGCTGTTTCAGTCGTTCGGCTTTAAACACGGCATTCCAGTCGATGCGGATTTTGTCTTTGATGTTCGCTGTTTGCCCAATCCTTACTGGAAACCTAACCTGAGATCACAAACGGGTTTAGATAAAGATGTCATTGATTTTCTACTCGAGCATAGTGAAGTCACAGAGATGTTCGCTGACATCCAAGCATTCCTGGAGAAATGGCTGCCATCATTCCAACAAAACAACCGCAGCTACATGACAGTCGCCATCGGTTGCACTGGCGGGCAACATAGATCTGTTTACCTGTGTGAACAGCTAAAAGATCAGTTCGAAAAAACTCTGGATAACGTCCAGGTGAGACACAGAGAATTAGCGTAAACTACTCAATAGCAGAGCGTTATCAAGTGGACCCAAGTTCAGCCTATGATTAAAGTAGAAGTAGAAATAATAAACAAACTCGGCTTACATGCGAGAGCCGCTTCTAAACTGGTATCCAGCGCGGCGGTTTACGCGTGTAAAATAGAAGCTGGTCGTAACGGTCGATTAGTGGACGGTAAAAGTATCATGTCTATCATGATGCTGGCTGCGAGCAAAGGCACTGTTCTCGAACTGGTGTTTGATGGCGAAGATGAACAAGAAGCAAGAGATGCGATCATCGGGCTGATCAACAATCGTTTTGGCGAAGAGGAGTAAGGTTTAAAGTACCCTCAACGGTAAAATCTACAGCATTTAAAAATCAATGCGCTTATAAATCAAAGTTTCAATATATCAAAGTTCCCATAAATCTGAGCGCCTGTAATTGATAGCTCATCAAAGACGTTGGATAGTCCCACTCTATGCCTCACACTCTTGAGAAACATAAAACTCAGCATCAGTTTGCAAAACTGAATGAGGCATTAGAAAGTGGCACATTCATCCAAGTTCGCCGCATGTTAAATGGTTTGCCCGCAGCAGACGTCGCCGACCTGATAGAATCATCTCCACCCCCTACCCGACTCATTCTCTGGCAACTGATTGACAAAGAGTTGGAAGGCGATGTCCTGCAAGAACTCAGTGACGAGTTGCAAAACCAATTTGTCAATCAGATGAACACCCAACATTTATTGGAAATCACTGAAGACTGGGAAGCTGATGACCTGGCCGACATACTGCAACAACTGCCAGATCAGGTAATAGCTGAAGTACTACAATCTATTGACGCACAAGATCGCCACCGTCTTGAAGCCGTATTATCTTACGCAGAAGATACCGCCGGCGGTATCATGAGTACAGACACCATTACTGTTCGCCCGCGTCTGACACTCGATGTGGTGCTACGTTATTTGCGCCGTCATACTGAACTGCCCCCAATGACAGACAACATCATCGTGGTTAATCGACGCGATGAATTCGTTGGCCTTTTGCCAGTAAGCAAGCTGCTAACATCCGACCCAGATTTCACCGTACGTGAAGTGATGAACACCGACGCGGAGGCCATTCCCGTTGACATGCCTGATACCGAAGTCGCGCGGCTTTTCGAAAAACATAATTGGGTGTCGGCACCGGTGGTCGATAAAAATGGCAAGCTGCTTGGCCGTATTACTATCGACGATGTGGTAGACGTTATCATTGAAGATGCCGATCACTCTTTTATGAGCATGGCGGGCCTCGACGAAGATGAAGATACCTTCGCGCCGGTGCTTAAAACTCTACCCCGCCGCGCTATTTGGTTGGGCATCAATCTCATCACCGCATTTATCGCCAGCGCGGTGATTAAAAACTTTGAAGCCACCATCGAGAAAGTTGTCGCGTTAGCGGTCTTAATGCCCATTGTCGCCAGTATGGGTGGTGTAGCAGGAAATCAAACATTAGCCGTAGTCATTCGTGGTATGGCGCTCGGACACATAAACAAAGATAACATACGTTGGCTAGTGAACAGAGAGCTCTACGTTGGCACTCTCAACGGTCTGTTCTGGGCCGCGATTGTCGCCATGGCCGCTGCGGCTTGGTATCAGGATATCTATATTGGATCGATCATTGCCGCTGCTATGGTTATCAATTTAATTACTGCCGCCCTCGCTGGAGCACTTTTACCGATCTTTCTCAGAGCACAAAAAATTGATCCCGCGCTTGCTGGCGGAGTTGTCCTCACAACCATAACAGATGTAGTAGGGTTCATGTCGTTTCTCGGCCTGGCAACCTATTTTTATCTTTAGAATTCCACCACTAACTAGATTTTAAATTATGTCCGACTTAGATCAAGATCCAGAAGAACAAGAATTTGAAACCCAAAAAAGCAAATCCCAGCTAAAAAGGGAATCGACTGCACTGCAAGATATGGGTGAAGAACTGGTGAAGCTCACGCCAAATCAGTTAGCCAAAATCCCGATGGACGAAACTCTGCGAGGGGAGATTATCAAAGCGCAAGGTATGAAAAAATTTGGCTCGCTGAAACGCCAATACCAATACATCGGCAGATTAATGCGCACGACAGAGACGGAAGCAATCGCGCAAGCGCTTGATCAAATGAAAACTCACAACGTAGAAGAATCGCAACGATTTCATCGATTGGAAAAACTCCGCGACCTACTCATCAGCAACGGTGACGACGCGATAAATCAGATTGTTGATCTCTATCCCACTGCGGATCGCCAACATCTCCGTCAATTGATAAGACAGATCCAAAAAGAAGCCGAACAAAAGAAGCCACCAAGCGCCAGCCGTAAGCTGTTTCGCTATTTACGCGATCTTGATGAAAATAAAACGTTGTAACGTGTTTTTTTCTCGTTCCCACGCTCCTGCGCAGCTCGTTACACACAAGTTTGCGGAGCCTGCTGATCAACTCCCTCTCCCTTTGTGAGATGGTAGGGGGGATGGTATAAATGTTGAAAATATCACTGTAATTCGGCATATTTTACTCTACCAACTCCGTTGCCCTCACCCTAGCCCTCTCCCAAGGGGAGAGGGAACTACTCTGTGCTATTTGCTAATAATGCCCTATTTTACGGACTAAAAAGAGATGTGTGTAACGATTTGCGCGGGAGCATGGGAACGAGAGAACAACTAGTCCTCAACAAAGAGGCGCTGATGGCTCTTGATGGGGATCTGCTGGCGGATCTGTTGTTGCTGTTTTTCATCAACATCAAAATAGATAAAGCCTTGGCCTTTATCTATTTCAGCAACGACTTCACCCCAACAATTGATAATCACCGAGTGTCCGAAGGTTTCCCGTTTCGGATTGTGCACACCACCCTGATTAGCGCCAATCAACGTGCAGAAATTTTCGATCGCCCGAGCGCGTAACAACGCTAGCCAATGGGCAGCGCCAGTGACCTGAGTAAACGCAGCAGGGATAGCAATTAAATCTACACCACGTTGAAACATAACCCGAAAAAGTTCAGGAAAGCGCAAATCGTAACAGATCGCCACGCCTAATCGTCCGAACGGAGTATCTATGACGACGACCTCATCTCCCGGTGTTATGCTATCTGACTCACGATACTGACCCTGTACATCATTGACATCAACATCGAACAGATGGATTTTTCGATAACACGCACGCTCGATGCCTTGCTCATCAAAAACAAAACAGCAGGCATATACTTTATTATTCGGATTATTAGTAGCAGGCACATCAGACGCGACTGGAATACTGCCACCGACAATCCACACACTAAAATCTTTCGCCAGGGTCGACAGAAATTTTCTGACTCTACCCTCTGCAGAAGTTTCACCCTGCCCCAATTGCAGCATCAAGGGCGCAGAAAAAAGTGCAAAGTTTTCCGGTAGCACAATCAGTTTCGCGCCCACTGCCGCTGCGGCGCTCACAAGTTGTCGAGCATTCGCCAAATTTTCTTCCAGCTTATCACTACTGACCATCTGCACTGCGGCAACGACTGCCATACTTAAACCTTCCATCGAGACTTTTTAACCTAATCCGCCACCCAGCTAATTATCGGCTGCATGGTTACCGTTATTATCTTCAAATATCTTATCCAGTTTCACCTTAGGATCATCCCAGCCGCCATTAACCGAATAACTTGCGCTGGATATTTTCTCCACCTGTTTCTTAAATATTTTTGTCACCACGTAAACTCCCGCAGCCACGGGAAGACCTGCACCGGTCAGCGCGGCGACCCAAGGCAAACTCTGACTGAAGGGCAAGGTAAATACCACATTGGTATCCAGCGTCTCATTGATTAAATCGATATTGCCACTCATGCGCATTTCGCTGGATATGCTCTCCAGCTGAATCGGCTCCACAATCACCACCTGACCCTCATAAAAATCTGTGACGCCTTTGACGGTATCATAACTGAGACCTTTGTCGGTGAAGTCAGAAAAATCTAACGAAAGTCGTCGGGCATAGGTCGCAAAATTGAACACGCTTAACAAGCGCATCGCCGGTGATGGCCCAGCAATTTGAGAGAAGTAACCTTTATCCAAACTCACCGCAATTCGCCCGTTTAATACTCGCGTATCTATCACTGCCGGAGAACCACTCCACCACAACTCGCCCACAAAGTTGCCCTCTTTACTGTGAACGCTAGGGTTGTAGTCAAAGTGTTGCAATGCGCCACCCAGATCTTTAAAGCTAACTTGGCCGGAAAATCGCGTCTGATGGCCCTTCTCTGGAGAATAGATCCACTCAAGATTGCCGCCTTCATTCTCCGCACTGCCATGCAAGCGTATATCGTTTAATTCAATAAAAAGATTATTGAACGCCATTTTATTAGGGTGCGGTCTCATTTGAAACGACCACTGCCCGAATTTTATTTTGCCGATCGAAAATTCCTTGGTACTAAAATCTATGGCCGGCAATTGTCTGGGGTCAATAGCACGCAAGGGATCGTTGGCGAGGTGTTCTTGAATATTAAAGAGGGGGTTTTCTATTATCGCTATCGCGTCAGCAGAATCATTCTGCTTTTGCTGCGGACTATTTTTTTCGTTCGCTATAGTTGTTGAATCGGTTGCATCTTCGGCCTGAGTTTGCTCTGCCGAATTTTTTGCAGCGTCTGCCAATTCACTCTCTGCTACTTCATCCTCATCTCCCGGCAGACGAATATAGTCCATCGCAAAACGGAACGGGCGCTGGTCATCAAAAAAAGTTAATTCACCCGCGGCTATTGGGCTTTGCGCATTCACAATCCAATGATCAGGTTGTCGCTGAATTTTGGCGTTCACTTCTGCTAAAGTAAATTCACCCATACGAAAAAGATCAGTAGTGAGCTCAATTAAACGCAGACTAAAATTACTTTTATCTTCTTCTTGGCCTTGGCCGACGTAGGTTTGGTAACGATTTAATGCTTGCCGCCAAGGGTCAAAATCAAATTCAGGTAAGAAGCCTGAAATCAATAATCCCGGCTGGACCTGAGGTTCGGCAAACTTGCCGCCAATGACAGCATGACCACTATACAATCCCTCTGGCCGAGAAATTAAATTGATGTCCAATTGTTTTCCATAGCGAATGTGCAGATTTCTTTCTTCCATGCCTATAGGCATCTCAATGTGCAAAGGAACTTGATCCGCAGCGATTTTACCCAAGGGTGCTGGCAGCGTTATCTCGGTTCCCACGAGATCAGAGTAGATGGTCAATTCACTATGACCTCGCGTTTTGTTCTCTTTGGTGTCGGCAAAAATACGCAGTTGTGCTCGGTAGTCAAAGGTTCCCTGCAAAAATTGCAGCATAGCGATTCCCGACCAATCTATCACGCGATTGATATCAGAGGTGCCCTTCATTGCGATAAGAATTTCTCGTTGCTCATTTTTATCAGAAGGCGATTCAATAGAGTCTAAATCAGAAGGGGCCGTTTCAGAAGGAACTATCTCAGTAGTAAAAGTATCAGAGGGGACAAGTGGATTACTAATATTGACGATGACGGGGCGCTGCCAGAAATTAGCGGCTAAATCATCTGCATGCAGCCCTGTCTTGTCACTAAAGTTAATCAGGCCGGAAACTTTCTCAAAAGATAATTTCAAGTCCGGCATATTAAGTACTGCATCAGCGAGCCTGATATCAATATTTTGTTTGGCCGTGAATTCTTTCGAAGCGCCCAGAGGAATTTCCAAATCAAGCGTTGCTGCCATTTTTCCTGACAACGACCAATAATCAAGCGCCGCACCAATATTCTTTCGCAAGGGTGACTCACGTAAAATGCGCAAGCCATCGTGCGCGTTGCCCTCTAACATTCCTTTGACCGTTAATTTTGTGCCGTCTGCATTTTTGTTTTTGCTTTTGCTTTTTAAAATCGGATAGGGTTCCGCCACTACTTGCACGTTTGACAATGTGGAGTTAAATATCTTCGCAGTATCGGCTGCGACATTTGTGTGAGTATCATCAATCACAACCTCTGCATTAACGTCTGATAGCAGCGGCCAACCGCGTTGGAATTGCAGCACGCCATTTTTAACATCAGTGCGTAATTGAACAGTGCGATAGGTGGCAACGTCTCTGTTTAGCGCGCCGCGATAGATAAAACCTGTTTCAGCTAATTCACCAGAACGTATACTGCTGCTCAGCCAATTGAGTAATTCAGGCGACAAAAAATAGGGAATATATTTGTCGCGAAAATTTGCCTGAACATCCCGCATACCTACTGCCAGGTACATTTCAGGGTGGCTGCCCTGGTTCGTGGGGCTCTGGCTCGTGGGAATATCCAGATAAAATTGTGCGCTTACCTTACCTTCATCACCGGTGAGTTTTAAGGTATTACTGCTGATAAATATTTTTTGTTTTTCTCGATCAATGTCCCAAGCCACCTGCCCCACTGCCTTATGAAACTGTAATGGCATTTTGTAAACCGGGGGGAAATCCAAAGAAAATTCGACAGTATCCAAGTCGACAAAGCCACGGTAAATTCCCGTCTCGATATAACCGGTGAGTCCCGTTGAACCCGGTGCACCGTGCCAAGCCGAGTTAGCGACATCAACCAGGTTGGCACGCAACAAAAATTTTTCTTTGGTGTCGGCCGTGGTGGGTATCGTCATGCGGATATTATCAAGACGACCTTTGGGTGCTAACGTTGCAAGTGTGTTATGCAATGCTTCGGGGATGGTTTTTACATTGGCTAAGATCGACCAAAGATTGCCGAGATTGAGTTTATCAACTCGCATCTCTACTACATCCCCAGGCTTGTCCGTGCCCTGAAAACGCATTTGATCTGTCTTCCAATCAGTGTCATACCAATTGAAGGCAAAATCCTGGAGGTCCACTCGCCAGCTGTCATGCGGCTTGTAGTTGACACTAAAATCCAGGGACAAACCATAGAGTGATTCCAGTGAATCGCCCAATGGTTTTAGCGGTACCTCTGGCGAGGATAATTTTCCTTGTACATCCAAGCCCTGATTCGCTGCCCAATTTGCCCATATTTCACCGTCGACTGGGACATATTGATCGATATCTTCCGTTTCTATACCAAACAGGGGGAAAAACTTGCCCGTATTGAATATGCTCCATCGAGCATGTGCGGAAACCGAAAACTCCGCCGGTTGTCGAGGGTCGCCCTTGGCCTCAACCAGGATATTAAATGAGGGTTTCTCATCATTGAGAGAGACCATAGTCGTTAATTTATGTTTGTAACCCCGGTTCTCGATCAACATATCAGTTGGCAGAACTGAAGCTGTTTTTCCGTTGCGATAGTATAAATGCAGTTTGACGCTGGTCAGCTCTAGGCTGCTGCTATACAGGAGGAGATTAAGCAGAGGGTCAAGATCAGTTTTAGTATTGGCTGTGTTACTAACTGGCGGTAGCCCTTTTATTTGCCAAGCACCGGCATCATTTTGATAAAAAGACAGTTCAAGTTGATCCACCAGAATTTTGCGAAAGACAATTTTCCTCTCTCGCAAACTGGCAACGACATCAGGCTTAATAAAAAACCCCGCCGTTTTAATAGCATCCTCGCCGCTGCCATCAACCGACTTGATAACGAAGCTACCGAGACGAAAATCAGGCGAGAGGCCAGACCACCCACCACTGGGTTCAGTGACCCTCACATCCAGCCCCAGTGTTTGACTTAATTTCTCGTTGATGCCCTGCGTCGTGGTATTAACCATGGGCAACAGTATTCTGCCCGCATTAACATACAACGCGAGTATCACCAGCAGAATCGCTGTCAAACCCCAGAGGTTGGTGAATATATTTTTAATACTTTTGTTCGGCATGGTAAAGGAGAGGTTAAATTAATATGACGTCATATTGTTCTTGGGAATAGATAGCTTCGACTTGAAATTGAATCGGCTTGCCAACAAATTCTTCAAGATCGGCCACACTATGCGACTCTTCGTCGAGCAGGCGATCAACGACTGCCTGCGAGGCGAGTACCAAATAGCCGTCACTGTCGTAGGCGCGTGCTTCGCGTAGGATCTCGCGAAAAATTTCGTAACAAATCGTTTCGGGGGATTTCAAAAATCCACGGCCTCGGCATACCGGGCACGACTCGCACATAACGTGCTCCAAACTCTCGCGCGTCCGTTTGCGAGTCATCTCGACCAAGCCCAACTCTGATACACCAGTAATGGTGGTTTTGGCAATATCTTTCTCTTGAAGTTTCTCGAGTGTACGCAAAACTTGGCGTTTATGCTCATCCTCAAGCATATCGATAAAATCGATGATGATCATGCCGCCTAAATTGCGCAGCCGTAACTGCCGTGCAATCGCTGTTGCTGCTTCAAGATTGGTTTTAAATATCGTCTCTTCTAAATTTCGGTGGCCGACAAATCCGCCGGTATTGATGTCGATGGTGGTCAAGGCTTCCGTTTGATCGATAACGAGATAGCCACCAGATTTTAATTCGACACGCCGCTCTAAGGCTTTCTGAATCTCATCTTCGACGCCAAATAAATCGAAGAGTGGTCGTTCTCCCGGATAATATTCGATGCGCCCCTGTATATGGGGAACAAAATCATTGGCGAATTGGATCACTTTTTCTGCGCACTCAGCAGAATCGATGCGAACTTTTTCAACCTGCGGTCGCACCAGATCACGCATCGCGCGCATATAGAGCGGCAAATCTTCGTAGATTACCGTAGGTGAAGTAAGCTCTTTAACTTTTCTTTCCAGCGCGTTCCATAATCTTTTTAAAAACCGAATATCGGCGATAAACTCCTCGTCCGAAACACCATCCGCTACAGTCCTTATGATGTAGCCACCCCGCCCCATGGACTCCTTCTCGGCGCAACTTTCCACTAAGTTGCGCAGACGATCACGCTCGTCACTGTTTTCAATTTTTTGTGAGACACCAATATGTGAGGTGTATGGCATATAGACCAGGTAGCGGGAAGAGACCGAAAGATGCGTGGTGAGTTTGGCTCCTTTAGTGCTTATTGGATCTTTAATTACTTGTACTACAAGTTCTTGACCATCGCGTACCAAATCACGAATATTTTCCGATTGAAATGAACGTTCCTCTAGGCCTTGTTCATTTAACATGGCAACATCACCGGCATGAATAAATCCAGCTCGCTCTAAACCTATGTCGACGAAGGCAGCCTGCATGCCGGGCAACACCCGAACCACCTTGCCTTTATAAATATTGCCGACAATTCCTTTGCTCTGAGTTCTTTCAATGAACACTTCTTGCAACATGCCGTTTTCGACAACTGCAACGCGAGTCTCCATGGGAGTCATATTTATTAATAATTCTTCGCTCATTCCTGTTCCGCCATTTCCTGTGTGGTCACCGCGTTCTGCCACCAGGGAACTGAAAAATTTTTCAGCAATTCTACCGTCTCACTGAGGGGTAGGCCTACCACACAGGAATAACTTCCTGTAATTTGTTTGACAAATACCGCACCCAATCCCTGAATGCCATAGGCGCCCGCTTTATCTTGCGGCTCGCCGGATAACCAATAGGCTTTTATTTCATTATCTGACAGGGAATTAAAAAGTACTTCGGTGTCACTCAGAAGACTTTCTACTCGCGATCCATTTGCGATAGCCACCGCCGTTAAAACATGATGTGTGTTGCCAGAAAGCAGGGAGAGCATTCTGTACGCATCGGCATAATTTGTCGGCTTCCCCATCACACATTGATTAAACACCACCACCGTATCCGCTCCCAACACGGGAAGCTGGCCAGCGGATGCTTTGAGACCCGCGAGCGCTTTTTCTTCCGCCATCCTAAGCACAAATTCTGTGGGCTGCTCCATATTCCGCTGGAGTTCTTCTATGGTCGTACTGATCAGGTTAAACCGTACGCCAATCTGCTCTAACAAAAGCTTGCGTCGAGGAGACTGAGAGGCCAAAAGGATATCTGGCTGAACAGGGGGTTCCGTCAAAACACATCCTTACGTATAAGTGTAGGCGAGTGAGTTATTCTCTCCAGCATTTACCTCTGCGAGAGTACCTCTCCGGGAGATCAGCCTGATTCATGGGACAGAAGAGATTTTTTTTGCGCCTGATATAGTAGCCGGCTTTGTATGTTAACCGACAACGCGATAAAAAGATCAACAAATTCAAAAACGTTAAGTAACGTCGAACACTTCAGTGACTTGTTGTAAAAACAGCCATATCCAAGGCCAAACTAACGCAGAAACCAATGCGGATATTAAAAACGACATGTCGTTGAACGCTACTCCCGTGATGCTCATCACCCAGTAGCAGAGTAGTTGATCAACGCCTACGAGCACAAACACAACACAAGCTTGCTGCCAAACATCATACATTCTCATGCGCTGGTACATGACCAGCAAAATATAGGCAACGACGGATAAAGCTAATGCATTTTGCCCCAGCAAACTGCCATCGATGAGATCCATAAAAATGCCCAGCAACCAGCCACTGAAGATGCCAACGCGGTGTGGCAGAGCGACAACCCAATAAATAAGCACTAAAGGAATCCAACGGGGGGCGAACCAGCCAAGATCGAAAGGAAAGGGCCAGATATTCAGCATGATCGCGAGGAAAAAACTACCGATGATGACCCAGGTACCAGTAGCACGCTGCAAGCGCATATCAACTCTGCCAATAGGTTAATTTTTCTAGTTTAGATATTTCCGAACGCGATATTTTGCGCTTCATCTCAAGGTAGCAGCGCTGTTTCTTCTTTCGACAAGCCTTTCTCTGTGAAGACCAACAGCAAATGGCGAGCTTGATTAAGTTTGGCGAAGGGTCGAACAATAACATCAATAAAGGGTTGGCCAGGGTCGCGTTTGATTTCTACAACTTCTCCCACTGGATAACCTACGGGAAAGCGTTGACCTAAGCCGGAACTCACAAGTTTGTCTCCAACCTTAATCTCCATCGTAGCGGGCACATGGCGGAGCTGCAGAGAATCCATCGAGCCACTGCCATCAGCTATCCCGCGCACGCCGTTAGAAAGCACCTGGATAGGTACTGAGTGACGCACATCAGTAATCAACAACACTCGACTGTGAAATTGACTCACCTCCGTTACCTGGCCCATCAACCCTTCGCTATCCAGGACAGGTTGTCCGACATATACGTTGTCTGCTAAACCTTTGTTAATGACGACCTCATGACGTGCAGGGTCTGGTGAAGCGCTAACCAGATCAGCAACTAAAACGGATTCATTCAGATTTTTATCAGCAGTGTTGAGCAACTGGCGAAGTCTATTTACTTCAGCAGTCATCGCCGCAAGCTTTTGTACCTTAGACTGCAAAATCAGTGACTCTGCCTGCAAGCGTTGATTCTCTGACTGTAAGGAGCTGCGGGTCGCAAGATGTGTACTCGCCCATTCGCCCAACTCAGAAGGAAAATTGGCTACCCAATAAATAGGCGAAGTGATAATGCTGAGCTTAGAACGCACACTGCTCATCACTTCATAATTATAGTCAGCAAACATCAGCCCTAACGCAATAGTACACATCAGTACCAATCGCGCGCCAATGGGTGCTCCTTTGCCAAATATCGGTTTAATAGCTGCCTCGCCGTAGTGTCAGTAGGTAACTCAAATTTCCCAAGAAATGTTTCTCATAAAAAACAGTAAACTACTAATAGTTTTAGAACAAAGGGCCTTATATTTCCAAGTAAAATTAACTTATTTAAAAATTACGTGCTGTTTGCACCACCAATTATGCTGAATATTACCAATATCAGGCTAAACTCCCTGCACTAAGGCATACATCACCTAAGACATCGATGTCTCAAGTGAAGTGCCTTAACAGGTTAGCGCTTACTTTTTATGGCCCGTGAGGTTTGAGAAAACAGGGCTTAGAGTTAGATTACCACTCCTATAGCATACTTATATTCTTGTCATTATGATTACCAATAGAACATAACGACTACGAACAAATTAAATCCACATTGTATTTGTCCATGATTTCTAATGCTCTACCACCGCCTCTGGCTACGCAGGTGAGAGGATCTTCCGCAATAATGACAGGTAATCCGGTCTCCTTCTTCAGCAGTTCGTCAATTCCTCGCAGCAGTGCGCCTCCGCCTGTCAACACAATGCCACTTTCAGCAATATCCGCAGCCAGCTCAGGAGGGGTTTGTTCAAGTGCACTTTTCACTGCCGCAACAATTGCGGCGAGAGGATCTTGTAGGGCTTCGAGCACTTCATCGCTGTTAAGGGTAAAACTACGCGGCACACCTTCAGCAAGATTTCGACCTCGCACGTCGATCTCTTTCACTTCACTGCAAGGAAAGGCACAACCGATCTCTTGCTTGATCCGTTCAGCAGTAGCGTCACCGATTAAACTGCCATAACGTCTGCGGACATGGGCAATGATAGCTTCATCAAAACGGTCTCCGCCAACTCGGACAGAAGTGGAGTAGACGATGCCGTTAAGTGAAATTATGGCGACCTCAGTGGTGCCGCCACCGATATCAACAACCATTGAGCCGCTAGCTTCTTCAACCGGTAAACCAGCACCAATAGCCGCTGCCATGGGTTCTTCAATAAGACGGACTTCACGTGCGCCAGCACTGAGAGCGGATTCTCGAATGGCGCGTTGTTCAACTTGGGTAGATTGGCAGGGTACGCAGATTAAAACCCTTGGACTGGGACGGATGAAGCTATGCTCATGAACCTTGCTAATAAAGTGCTGCAACATTCTCTCGCACACCTGAAAGTCCGCAATTACGCCATCTTTGAGCGGCCGTATTGCTGTGATATTTCCCGGTGTTCTACCCAGCATGCGTTTTGCTTCAATTCCCACTGCTTCCACATTTTTCACACCGTTATGATGCCGGATAGCAACAACTGAGGGCTCGTCCAATACAATTCCTTGGTCGCGAACATAGATGAGCGTATTCGCTGTACCTAAATCAATCGATAAATCGTTCGAAAATAACCCGCGTATTTTCTTGATAAACATCTGCTTTAAATACCTAATAAATTGGAAGTGTTGGGTGCGGAAGTGTAGCTCATCTTCCCATACAAGGTGAAGGATCGTGGACTTTACCTCTTTAAATAAAAATAAGTTTTGCCGTTTCCCTGCATTTCACCTAAAACCTCCATTGGAGCTAAGGCGTAGAACTCATTGACGCAGGCTAAGGTTTTTGCATTGCCATGAAATATGGTAACTTCACCGGTTTTACATAGCGTGCTGAATTAGCGCTGGTAATTGTGCTTTTACGCTGAAAATTATTTATCCGACAGTTTAATTAACAGTCATTAGAGACACCATGGATGCCCATCAGAGATGTGTGATCGCAATTTAAACTGATTGCGATACCTCTTCGTTGCACAGCCTGTGACTAAAAAACATAAACACTTTAAAACAGATCGGTATTGTTTTAGGAGCTTCCGCATGGCGATAAATCGCTCAGACATTGAGAAGATAGCAAAACTCGCTCGCCTCAATATAAATGAAGATGAAATAACTGAGGTGACGGAAAGCATCTCTAACATACTTTCGCTCGTGGATAAAATGCAGTCTACGGATACAACAGGCATTGAACCCATGGCCCATCCGATGGATGCCGTGCAGCGACTGCGGCCGGATATAGTGACAGAGAAAAACGAACGTGAAAAATTTCAAAAAATCGCACCAGCGGCTGAAGCCGGATTGTACCTGGTGCCAAAAGTTATTGAATAACTCAATTGCATAGCTGAGTGTACTCCAGCAGCGGCCAATCATTTACCTAGACGATCAATGTAGAAAATCATGCACACAAAATCTATTGCCGAATTAATTCGAGGCTTAGCAAAGAAGACGTTTTCCTGTAAAGAGATCACGGAACACTATCTGCAAAGAGTCGAAACCCAGGACAAGCAATACAACAGCTTTATCACCGTCACTGCTGAATCTGCGTTGGCAGAAGCAGAGGTTGCAGATAACGCACGCGCTAAGGGCGCCAATCAATCCCCGCTGTGTGGCGTGCCCATCGCCCACAAAGACATATTCTGCACTGAAGGTGTTCTCACCAGTTGCGGATCGAAAATGCTCGCTAATTTCATTTCGCCTTATGACGCCACGGTAGTCGCCAAGTTCAAGCAAGCAGGTGCAGTGATGCTGGGCAAAACCAACATGGATGAATTTGCCATGGGTTCATCCAACGAATCCAGTTACTACGGTCCGGTGAAAAATCCTTGGGATCTTACCCGAGTTCCTGGTGGATCCTCCGGCGGTTCAGCAGCAGCTATTGCAGCGCATTTAGTGCCGGGAACAACTGCAACCGATACTGGCGGTTCGATCAGACAACCTGCGGCGTTATGCGGTGTCACGGGTCTCAAACCCACCTACGGTCGCGTTTCACGTTTTGGAATGGTCGCTTACGCCTCCAGCTTAGATCAAGGCGGTCCGATTACTCGCACTGCTGAAGACGCTGCGCTGATGTTAAATGTGATGGCGGGATTTGATCCCAAAGATTCAACCAGCATCGATCGAGAAGTTCCTGATTACACGGCGACGCTGAATGACAACCTGCAGGGTTTAAGAATTGGTTTACCCAAAGAATATTTTAATGCAAGTTTAAATAGCGAGATCGCTGCAGCATTACAACTGGCAATAAAAGAATTCGAAAAACTAGGTGCATCGGTGCACGAGGTGACTCTCCCACACACCGATATCGCCATCCCAGCCTATTATGTCATTGCCCCCGCAGAGTGTTCCGCTAACCTTTCGCGTTTCGATGGCGTGCGTTATGGATATCGCTGCGACAACCCGAAGAATCTTGAAGATCTCTACACGCGATCACGTGCCGAAGGTTTTGGTGCGGAGGTTAAGCGTCGCATACTCGTGGGAACTTATGCGCTCTCTGCGGGGTTCTACGATGCCTATTACAGCAAAGCGCAAAAAATTCGTCGTTTGATAAAACAAGATTTTACCGACGCATTTAATTCTGTGGATGTCATTCTCGGCCCAACAACACCATCGCCCGCCTTTGTCATCGGCGCCATGACCAAAGATCCCGTGCAGATGTATCTAGAGGATATCTACACCATTGCGACTAACTTGGCGGGGTTACCTGGCATTTCAATTCCCGTTGGATTCGTTAACAATCTGCCTATCGGTATGCAACTGCTGGGCAATTATTTCCAAGAAGGCAAGCTACTCAATATCGCACATCAATTTCAATTGGCCACTGATTGGCATCTTAAAATCGCTCCCACGGTATGCGA
>OBEQ011439912.1_pt1 | contig 20450 bp, 18 predicted proteins | sample 1670901 | NCBI WGS metagenome assembly OBEQ01 (sample SAMEA104232315, study PRJEB22302) | groundwater metagenome | biome: forest; feature: aquifer; material: groundwater | place: USA | collected 2011-08-07 | depth 5.4 m
CCTTGGCAACAGGGCGGGGTTTTTGTTTTTTTGGTCACGCGATGTAACGACACATGAAATTTGTCGACGAAGCGACGATAAAGGTCGAGGCCGGTAACGGCGGTCCGGGGGCGTGCTCGTTCCGGCGCGAGAAGTCGGTACCCTTCGGCGGCCCCAACGGCGGCGACGGCGGCAAAGGTGCCGACGTGTATCTCGTCGGGCACGACGATCTGAATACACTCGCGGACTTTCGCCACACCCGCATGTTTCGCGCCGAACACGGCGAACGCGGCGGCGGCTCGGATTGCACCGGTCGTTCCGGAAAGGACCTTTTCATTCCGGTTCCGCTCGGCACACGCGTGTTGGATGCCGAGACCGACGAACTGATCGGCGAAGTCCTGAAAGACCGAGAAAAGATGCTGGTCGCGCACGGCGGCAAGGGTGGCTGGGGCAATACGCGCTTCAAGTCCTCGACCAATCGCGCGCCGCGCAAGACCTCGCCCGGCATTCCAGGCGAACGGCGCGACCTTAAATTCGAGCTCAACGTGCTGGCCGACGTCGGCCTGCTGGGGATGCCGAACGCCGGTAAGTCGACGTTCCTGCGCGCGGTGTCGGACGCCCGTCCCAAGGTCGCGGACTATCCGTTTACGACGCTGCATCCGCAGCTGGGCGTGGTGCGGGCCGTCGAGCATAAGAGCTTTGTGGTGGCCGATATTCCGGGTTTAATCGAGGGCGCGGCCGAAGGCGCGGGTCTCGGAATTCAGTTCCTGAAGCACCTTTCGCGCACGCGCCTGTTGTTGCATCTGGTGGACATGGCGCCGATGAACACCGAGGTCGATCCGATCGCCGAGGTCAAAGTGCTGGCGGCAGAATTGAAAAAGTTCGATCCCGAACTCGCCAAGCGTGAGCGCTGGCTGGTGCTGAACAAGATGGATCTGGTGCTCGATGAGGAGCAGGCGTTGCTCGAGAAGCAGCTGGTGAAGAAGCTGAAATGGAAGGGACCGGTGTACAGAATTTCCGCCATCAACGGTGCCGGCTGCCGGGAGCTGATCATGGACTTGATGCACCGGCTCGATGTACTGAAGCCGCCGAAAGAAGAAGCCGAGAACATCGAAGAAGAACAGGAATAACGTTACCTCATCGCCATGACTGCCTCCCGCGACTCTCTGCCGGTTCGTACCAGTATCGCGCGCGCCAAGCGTATCGTGGTGAAGATCGGTAGCGCCTTGCTGACGCGCGACGGCCATGGGCTGAACCGCGAGGCGATCGAAGACTGGGTGACGCAGCTGGCGCAATTGCGCGCGCACGGCATCGAGATCGTGCTGGTGACGTCCGGTGCCGTGGCAGCCGGCATGCAACGGCTCGGGCGTACCGAGCGGCCACATGCGCTGCACGAATTACAGGCGATGGCGGCCGTGGGCCAGATGACGTTGGTGCAAACGTACGAGACTGCGTTTCAGCGCCACGGACGTCAGACGGCGCAGGTGCTGCTCACGCACGAGGATCTCGCCGATCGCAATCGCTATCTCAATGCCCGCACGACGCTGCGGACGCTGCTCGATTTTGGTGTGATCCCGGTCATCAACGAAAACGACACCGTTGCCACGGAAGAGATTCGCTTCAGCGACAACGACACGCTGGCGGCGTTGGTGGTGAACCTGATCGAGGCGGATTTGCTGTTGATCCTCACCGATCAGCAAGGTCTGTACGATACCGATCCGCGCGCGAACCCGGGTGCGAAATTAATCAGCGAAGGCCAGGCGGGCGATCCCACACTGCTCGCCATGGCCGGCGGCTCCGGCTCGCTCGGACGCGGCGGTATGCGCACCAAGTTGCTCGCTGCCGAACGCGCTGCGCACTCCGGTGCCGCGACGGTGATTGCCAGCGGGCGCGAGACCGACGCCGTGACGCGGGTTCTGGCGGGAGAGTCGCTGGGGACTTATCTTGCGCCGGCGCAAGAACGTCTGGCGGCGCGCAAGCAATGGCTCGCCGGACCGACGCGCGTGCTCGGAAAATTGACGCTCGACGACGGCGCGGTGCGCGTGCTCCGGGAAGGCGGCAAGAGTCTGCTGCCGGTGGGCGTGAAACGCGTGGAAGGCGAATTCGACCGCGGCGATGTCGTGGCTTGTGTGGATCTGCAGGGCCGCGAAGTAGCGCGCGGGTTGGTCAACTACAGTTCGGCCGAGGCGGCGCGCATCATCGGTCAGCCGAGCGATCGCATCGAGGCGATCCTGGGGTATGTGGACGAACCGGAATTAATACACCGCGATAATCTCGCCGTGCTTTAAAGAGACGGTAACAAAATGAACTCGCCCCGTTAACTCTCTCTCCCGGAGGGAGAGGGGATAGCTATATTGGGCATGGCTTCATTTTGTAACGGCCTCTAAGCAGTTCCGGAAAAAACAAAGCCGCCTTGCGGCGGCTTTGTTCTGGTAACTCGATAATTACTTCCAGCTCAGGCGGCTTTCGTCGCCAGCGCTTTCACCTTCTTGTTCAAACCGCTCTTCTGGCGGGCGGCCGCATTCTTGTGAATGATGCCTTTATCGGCCAGACGGTCGATGACGGCGGTCGCGGAGCGATACGCGGCTTGGGCCTTGGCCTTGTCCGCACCGGCGACAGCGAGCTGCACCTTCTTGATGGCGGTGCTGAGCTGCGTACGCTGTGATGCGTTACGGGTGCGATGCGCTTCAGCCTGACGCGCGCGCTTTTTTGCCTGTGCGGTATTTGCCACAACTGACTCCTAAAAATAAGAAAATGGGGTACCCCGGGGGTACCGGAGGCGCGCCACTATGCTGATTTTCAGGCGATTTGTCAATGTATTGGCCGGATGCGGGGGAGGGCAACTTCATCTATTCTCTGGCCCCGATCATCTCAATATTGCGCTTTTCATGCCTTCCGTAGCGATACGACTTCAGCTTCGATCAAGCCCGGCCGCGCCTCGCGTGACGGGGCATTCATCCGTTCGGCTCTATGGCAACCCGTAAGCTCTTGCAGTCGACGGCCGTCACCGGGGGGATGACCTTCTTATCCCGCATCAGTGGCCTGGTGCGGGACATGATTTTCGCCAATGTACTGGGCGCGAGCGCCGGTGTCGCGGCCGACGCTTTCTATGTGGCGTTCCGTATTCCCAACTTTCTGCGCCGCATCTTCGCCGAGGGCGCGTTCTCCCAGGCGTTCGTGCCGGTGTTGGCCGAGTACCGCGCCAACGGCAGCATTGCCGCGGCACGCGCCTTTGTTGATGAGTTGGCGGGTCTGTTTGGATTGATTCTGTTGGCCGTCGCGGTGGCGGGGGTACTGGCGGCGCCGTTCATTGTGATGGTGCTGGCACCGGGCTTTGTCGAAGACCCGCAAAAGTTTGCGCTGACGGTCGACATGCTGCGCATCGTGTTCCCGTACATATTTTTCATTTCGCTGGTCGCCATGGCGGCCGGCATTCTTAATACCTATCGCCGTTTCGGCGTTGCCGAGTTCACGTCGGTATTGCTCAATCTGTCTCTGATCGTGGCGGCGTTGTGGCTGGCGCCGTATCTCGATCCGCCGGCGCGAGCGCTGGCGTGGGGGGGGTTGATCGCCGGTGTGGTGCAGCTCGGATTTCAGTTTCCGTTTCTGTCGCGCTTACAGCTGTTGCCGCGCCCGCGCCTTGTGTTCACGGCGCGAAACGAGGGTGTCCGGCGTGTGATGAAATTAATGATGCCCGCGATCTTTGGTGTGTCGATCGCGCAAGTGAACTTGCTGGTGAATACCGTGCTGGCCTCGTTTTTGGTAACCGGTAGCGTCTCGTGGCTCTATTACTCCGATCGATTGATGGAGTTTCCTGTCGGCGTGTTCGGCATTGCGCTGGCCACGGTCATTCTACCGAGCCTGTCGCACCGGCATGCCAACGACTCGCGTGAGGAGTTTTCGCGTTTGCTCGATTGGGCGCTGCGCTGGGCAGTGGTGATTGGCGCGCCGGCTACGGTCGGCCTGGTCACGTTGTCGGGCGCATTGGTCGCAACCATCTACCATCACGGAAAATTTATGCCGCATGATGTCGAGATGAGCACCAGCGCGTTGATTGCGTTTTCCGTGGGACTGCCGGCCTTCATCCTGGTCAAGGTGCTCGCGCCCGGTTTCTACGCACGTCAGGACACCAAGACGCCGGTGCGTATCGGCATGGTCTCCATGCTGGTGAATGTCGCGCTCAGTCTGGTGCTCATCTTTCCGCTCAAGCACGTCGGGTTGGCCGCAGCAATTTCTGTCGCGGCGTTCGTGAATGCCGGGTTGCTTTACGTCTGGTTGCGTCGGCACGATGTGTATCGGCCGCTGTCGGGATGGCGCGCATTTTTTGCGCGCGTCTTTGTGGCGAGCGCGGCAATGGGATTGTTGTTGTGGTGGGGCGCAGGAAATAGTGCCAGCTGGATTGCGAGCGGTGGTTGGGAACGAATAATGCGTCTCGCGTTCTGGGTAATTGCAGGTACTATGGTATATGGAGCGACCCTGTTCGTACTCGGGCTGCGACCGGCGCAGTTGGTTGTGCGCCGCGAGGCAGGATTGTTCAGTGACGACGATTAATTACGTGATGGCGATGACACATGAGTATTGCGAGCTCGGCCATTGTACAAATCTCGACGCACGACGACCCGCGTGTGTTCACGCTGGCTGAGGCCAAAGAGTTATTTCCGCTTGTCTGGCGCATCACCCGCGCCGCCCACGTCGAGCTCGAGCCGGTTCGGCGCGCGCTGGAGACCATCGCGCCGATGAGTCCGCAGCTCAAGACTGTTGAACAGAACTATGAAGCTACGGTACGCCGCTGGGTCGGCAAGATGGAACGGCTCGGCCTGGTCGTAAAAGGGTTGTGGCTGGTCGACTTCGATACCGGCGACGGTTACCTGTGCTGGAAATTCCCCGAACTGCGAATCGGCCACTACCACAGCTACAACGAAGGCTTTGGCGGGCGCCGCCGCCTGTGCGACGTAGTAGAAGAGTTCGATCCCGACTGGGCGCAGGGCTAGCGCGGGCGCCGCACAGTCCGGTAGTGCTCTATTATTCTGCGCGTCGCGAGCTTGCTTTACCGAGGCAGCACGGGACGGTACTCTTTCGGCCTTACTCATTGGTTTAGAAACCCTTTCATGGAACTCATACGCGGGTTGCATAACCTCACGTCGCGGCATCGTGGCTGTGTGGCAACCATCGGTAATTTCGACGGAGTGCACCTCGGCCACCAGGCCGTGATTGGCCAGCTCAACGCCAAGGCTCAGGCGTTGCACCTGCCGACGACCGTGGTCTTGTTTGAACCGCAACCGCTCGAGTTCTTTCGCCCCAACAATGCGCCCGCACGTCTGATGCGGTTGCGCGAAAAGATCGAGGCCCTCGGGAACGCCGGTGTGAACCGGGTGCTGTGTGTGCGCTTCGATGCGCAATTTGCCGCGTTGTCGGCGGAGGAATTCATTCGCCGAATTTTGATCGAGGGGCTGGGCGTGCGTCGTCTCGTGGTGGGGGATGATTTCCGGTTCGGCGCCGCGCGTCGTGGCGATTTTGCGATGCTCGCCGACGCTGGACATGCGCACGGCTTCGATGTCTCCGCCACGCATACGATAGTGCTGCAAGGTGAGCGCATCTCCAGCACGCGCATCCGTGAACGGCTTGTCGCAGCCGATCTCGACATGGCGCGAGAACTGTTGGGACGTCCGTATTCCTTAAGCGGGCGGGTTGCGCACGGCGACAAGCTCGGGCGCACGCTCGGCGTGCCGACGGCGAACCTGCACCTGCATCGCAAGGACGTACCGCTAACCGGTATTTTTGTGGTCGAGGTATCCGGTCTTAAGCCGCAAGCGCTGCCCGGGGTGGCCAGTATCGGCACGCGCCCGACGGTGGGCGGAACCCGGACCTTGCTGGAAGTGCACTTGTTCGACTTCGATGCCGACATTTATGGCGCCAATGTGCGTGTCAATTTTCTTCATAAGTTGCGCGACGAGCAGCGTTTCGACACGGTGGAAGAGCTGCGGACCTGGATGGAGCGCGACATCGTTCAGGCGCGGGCATTTTTCGCTAAAAACTAGGGTAATTTCCGCCATATTCCGCGACGCCGATGTCGCAGACCCCGTATAATTCGGCCCATGCAAGACGAGCAAGACTACAAACCCACCTTAAATCTGCCCCAGACCAGCTTCCCGATGAAGGCGAACCTGGCCCAGCGGGAACCCGAGACGCTCAAGCGCTGGCAGGAGCAGGATCTCTACAAGAAGCTGCGCGAGACGGGCAAGGGGCGGCCCAAATACATCCTGCATGACGGTCCGCCGTACGCGAACGGGGACATTCATATTGGTCATGCGGTTAACAAGATTCTTAAAGACATCATCGTCAAGGCCAAGACCTTGGGCGGCTTCGATGCGCCGTACGTGCCGGGTTGGGATTGCCACGGGCTGCCGATCGAACACGCGGTGGAAAAGAAAATCGGCAAGGCCGGCGTGCAGGTGGAGGCGGCAAAATTCCGCAGCGCCTGCCGCGAGTACGCCGCAGTGCAGGTCGAACGCCAGCGCGAGGACTTTATCCGTCTTGGCGTGAATGGCGACTGGGGCCAGCCGTATCTGACGATGGCGTTCGGCTTCGAGGCCGACATCATCCGCGCGCTCGGGCGCATTGTTGCGGGCGGCCACGTGTATCAGGGGTTCAAGCCGGTGCACTGGTGTACCGACTGCGGTTCGGCGTTGGCGGAAGCGGAGGTCGAACATCAGGATCGCACGTCACCTGCGATCGATGTGCGCTTCAGCGTCGTGGACGAAGCCGGTTTCCTCGCGCAGTTCGAAGGCGTGCCCGGACATGAAGGCAAAGGCCCGATCAGTGTCGTGATCTGGACCACCACGCCATGGACGCTGCCCGCCAACCAGGCGGTGGCGATCCACCCCAAACTTGAATATGTGCTGGTGCAGTACACCGGCGAAGTGGGCCCCGAGCGCCTGTTGATAGCCGATGCGCTACTTAAGGACGTCATGCTGCGTTATGGCGTCGATGAGTATCGCGTGGTGGCACGCGCCCGTGGCGCGGCGCTCGAAGGCGTCACGCTGCGGCATCCGTTTTATAAGCGCGATGTACAAATCATTCTCGGCGATCACGTGACCACCGAGGCCGGTACGGGCGCGGTGCATACCGCCCCCGGCCACGGTCTCGAAGACTATGTCGTGGGTCAGCAATACGGTTTGCCGATCGACAATCCGGTGGGCGGCAACGGATGTTTTCTGCCGAGCACCGAGCTGTTTGCCGGCGAGCACGTGTTTAAGGCCAACGATCACGTCATCGAAGTCCTGAAGACCAATGGCAAGCTCGCGCATGTCGCGGCGCTCAATCACAGCTATCCGCATTGCTGGCGCCACAAGACGCCGATCATTTTCCGCGCCACCTCGCAGTGGTTCATCGGCATGGAGAAATTGCGTCCGCTCGCGATGAAGGTGATTCGCGAGACGCGCTGGTTGCCGGACTGGGGTCAGGCGCGCATCGAGGGCATGATCGAGAACCGCCCGGATTGGTGTATCTCGCGTCAGCGCGCCTGGGGCGTGCCGATTCCTTTATTTATTCATAAGGAAACGGCGGCATTACATCCCGACACCGCACGGCTGATCGAACTCGTAGCCAAGCGCGTGGAAGACAAAGGCATCGACGCGTGGTTCGAACTGAAGCCGGAAGAGTTGATCGGTGCCGACGCGGCATCTTATGACAAGGTCAACGACACGCTCGATGTATGGTTCGACTCGGGTGTCACGCATGCCTGCGTACTCGAGCGCCGCCCCGAATTGCAGTATCCGGCCGATCTTTATCTCGAAGGTTCCGATCAACACCGCGGCTGGTTTCAGTCGTCGCTGTTGACCTCCGTGGCCATGAATGCGCGCGCGCCGTATCGCGAAGTGCTGACGCATGGATTTACGGTCGATGCCAAGGGCCGCAAGATGTCGAAGTCGCTCGGCAACGTGGTGCTGCCGCAGAAAGTGATCAAGACGCTCGGCGCCGATATTCTGCGTCTGTGGGTGGCGGCGACGGACTACCGCACCGAGATGAACATCTCGGACGAAATCCTTACGCGCACGGCCGACTCGTATCGCCGCATTCGGAATACCGCCCGTTATCTATTGGCGAACCTGGACGGATTCGACCCCGCGCAGGCGCTGTCGGGCGATCAGCTGGTGGCGCTCGATCGCTGGGCGTTGCAGAAGACGGTGCGCCTGCAGAAGGAAGTGCAGGACGCCTACGATTCATTCAACTTCCATCTTATCTATCAGAAGATTCATCAGTTCTGCGTCATCGAGCTCGGTGGTTTCTATCTCGATGTGCTCAAGGACCGCATGTACACCATGCCGCGCGGGTCGCGTGGACGGCGCTCGGCGCAGACGGCGATGCATCACATGTTGGAGGCCATCGTGCGCTGGCTGACACCAATCCTGAGCTTCACGGCAGACGAGATCTGGTCACACATGCCCGGCGCGCGTAAAGAATCCGTGTTTCTGCAAACGTGGTACACCGGTTGGCCAGCGCTGGAACAGCACGACGGCATGACGACCGAGTTTTGGGACGAAGTGCTGGCGGTGCGCGAAGTGGTGAAGCAGGAGCTGGAAAAACTTCGCGTGGCCAGCGACATCGGTGCCTCACTCGACGCCGAAATCGATCTTTACTGCGAGCCGCATCTGGTAGCGGCGCTAAGTAAGCTGAAGGACGAGCTTCGTTTTGTGTTTATCACTTCCTACGCACGCGTGCACTCGCTTGAGCTCGACCCGTCCGATAGCATCGCGACGAGCGTGAAGGGCCTGCATGTAAAAGTCAGACCCTCGGCGCATGCGAAATGCGTGCGTTGCTGGCATCACCGTGAAGACGTCGGCACGCACCGTGAGCACCCGCTGATCTGTGGGCGCTGTATCAGCAACGTCGGTGCCGGCGAGAACCGGAGCTTCGCCTGATGCTGCGGTATCTATGGATTTCTGCCCTGGTGCTTGCGTTGGATCAGGCAAGCAAGCTTGCCATCGTGCGTTATCTTGCCTATCGAGATGAGGTATCGCTGCTGCCGTTTCTGAATATGGCACACACGCACAATACCGGCGCGGCATTCGGATTTTTGAGCGGCCACTCCGGGTGGCAGAATTTTCTTTTTGTTGCAATTGCGATTTCCATTTCAGCGATGATCGTGCTGTGGGTACGGCGTTTGCCGAAGCATGATTGGCGCGTCGCCAGTGCGCTGACGCTGGTGCTGGGCGGTGCGCTCGGCAATCTGCTGGATCGGCTGATGTATGGGTATGTCATTGATTTTATAGACGTGATGTTTGGCTCCTGGCATTTCTGGACGTTCAACATCGCCGACTCCGCCATCAGTATCGGCGCCGTAATTCTGGTGTTCGATGCCTTCGCGGCCCGCAAAACATGACAGGCCTTTTCGGCCTGCGTAGAGTACGCACCTGCATATGAAAGTGATTCTTGCCAACCCTCGCGGTTTTTGTGCCGGCGTCGATCGTGCCATCGAGATCGTCGAACGTGCGCTGCAATTGTTCGGCGCACCGATCTACGTGCGCCATGAAGTCGTGCACAACCGTTTCGTGGTCGAAGATCTTCGCGCGCGCGGCGCGGTGTTTGTGGACGACCTCTCCGAAGTGCCGGACGGTGCGACCGTGATCTTCAGCGCCCACGGCGTTTCGCGCGCGGTGCAGGACGAAGCCAAGAGCCGCGGGTTTCGGATTTTCGACGCGACCTGCCCGTTGGTTACCAAGGTGCACATGGAAGTATCGCGGCATCATCGCAGCGGTACCGAAATCATTCTGGTGGGACACGCCGGCCATCCCGAAGTCGAAGGCACGATGGGACAGGCCGATGGCGGTGTGTATTTCGTCGAGACGGTAGACGACGTGAGCCGTTTGGAGGTCAATAACCCGGACGACCTTACCTATGTTACCCAGACCACACTATCGATGGACGACACGGCACGTATTGTCGATGCGCTACGTGCACGTTTTCCCGCAATCAAGACCCCGCGCAAGGACGACATTTGCTACGCTACGCAAAACCGGCAAGACGCAGTCAAACGCCTGGCGGCAGATTGCGACGTGGTGCTGGTCGTTGGCTCGGCTAACAGTTCGAACTCAAACCGTCTGCGTGAAGTGGCCGGCACACGCGGCGCGCGCGCTTATTTAATCGACGGGCCAGAAGATATTTCCCGCGACTGGTTGTCCGGTGTTGAGACGATCGGTGTCACAGCAGGTGCCTCGGCACCGGAACTGCTCGTACAGCAGGTAATTGAGAGACTGCGGGAATGGGGCGGACAGCTGGTGGAAGAACAATCCGGCACGATCGAACAGGTTGTATTCGCCGTGCCGAAAGAACTGCGTACTTAGTTACGCAGTTCCGTCGTTCTGTGCCGGCAGAGATTTATTTCCATTTCCCCTGTTCGGCCACTGAAAGCGTCCCGTCGTTATTTCTGTCCCAGTCTTTGATTCCACGCGAATCCTGCACGAAAACCCCGTCATCCCGCTGGCGGCCGGAAACGCCTGCCGCCACCGGGATTGTGAGTGTGGCGCCACCGGTGCGTGGAATGGAAGTCCGCGCAACCGAATCGCCCGGGCTCGCAATAATCGTGTAGCCGCAGGCTGCAATACACGCCGCCAATTGTGGCGCGGTCAGTGGCGGTGCCGTTACGCATGTGCTGCTGGTGCAGGCTCCAGAACTGTTATCCACTTGTATGCTGATTTGATAATGCCCCTGCGGCGATAGCGCGGTGCACACGCTGCCGGCAGGGCACAGCCCGGCGGCAATCGGTAACGGCACCTGCGGGCAACTTGCTGGCCAAACGGTAGTTAATGCGGTCGTGGTGGCCGTAGCACCGAGTGAGCTCGGGTAAGAATTGCAGTAGGTATGAAATTTTTCCAGACGATTGGCGATCAGCTGAATGCCAGCCTGCCCATCGGAGCGCCGTGCTTGCCGCGCGTAGTTCTGGTAACCGGGGTAGGCGACGGCGGCTAAAATCGCGACGATCACCACCGTGACCATGAGCTCGATCAAGTTAAAACCAGCGATGCGCGCCAACTTTTTCATAATATTCCTCTTTGTCGCTTATACGGTAACCGGGTTAGCCCGTCATCGACGTCACGGCAGCACGAAATCCTTGGGCAATACGTAAATGCGTGTGACACCGCGTTTCTTGCCTTCCGTGCTCGGTGCCAAGGAGAAACCGACAAGCGTGCCTCGCGCAAGCGAATTTAGTGATGTCGTCGTGCCGGATGGTAGGATGACCGGCGTATTCGGGCCAATCAAAAACGTATGATCGCCAATAACAACGCGGCCGTTCTCGATGTCGAGGTAATCCACTGTTCCGGTTCTGTCAATTTTAGGTGTGGTAGCAGTTTGCGGAGTACCAGCGGCCATGGTGTTTGTGCAAAGCGCCGCGGCCGCGGTAGCCACGAATACAGTCATCAGTGTCAATGATTTAGCGTTCATCTGTGCTTTCTCCGTAAAGTCATGAGCAGTGTCTTGTTATCTGACTTGCCGCCAAGACTGAATGCCGACGTCAGTATCTTTATCAGTATTGGTTGCGCCAGTGCCGGGGGCCGTTGTCGTAGACGTGCCGGGTGTCACCACTACTCGTCCGTGGCCTGTATCTAGTACCGTCGGTTTAGCCGCCATGTCCGGTTGGCTGACGCCTGCAATGACACCGCCCGAGGAGTTATCGCCGACGTTCACGTCGCCGTCGTGATTAACGTCCCAAACGACGAAACTGGGCGATCCGCCATTGAGGATATTGAATTGGTAGAACCAGCTCACACCGCCAAAGTTACAGGGGTTGGAGTCCGGAATATTGCTTACGACGAGAATGCGTCCGTCGCTGATGTACTGCGGATCGTTGTACACGCGCTCGCCGGGGCTAAGTGTGAAATCTATCTTCCAGCCCATGTTCTGACCGCCGCCGGTACCCCAGGCAGTGATAGGGTTGTTCGACACCTTGCGGCCCGTGACCGCACCCGCAGTCGACACAACGGTTGTGAGTGTCTGGGTTTGCAGTGAGGCCTTTAATACCGGGTTTGCAAAGGCGCCCTGTGAATCCCAAATGCCATAGAAAGTCTGCGTTTGGGTATTCGCTATGTCGGTGAGACCAGATTCCAGGTATTTACCGGTACCGAAGTACACCATGTATCCGCTCTTACCGTTTGGATGTCTGGTGACCTCCGGTTTTGAGGTAATAGGCTGCGCGACGTTTCCCGGATCCGTGGCGGCGAACAGTTTCTGTACAGTCCACGAACCTGGGGTGGGGCTGCTCAGGTCAAATTTCCACATATTTCCCTGTAGGTCACCGGCATAGGCGATGTCCGCCATCTGATCATTGTTGGTATCGATCACCTTTGGCGTAGCAAGACCGTTCGGAGTGGCCACCGTCCCCGCCGGTACCGTTATCTTCCGAATCGTCTTTCCGGTTTCGATATCTACAACGAACAAGGCACCGAGCCCCGTTGTGCTCGCATTGCCGTCGGCATCGGAATTGTTGTATCCGTTTCCGAAAATGGCTGCCCACTTCCCATTATAATTCATCTTCGCGATAACGGGCTGGCTGAAGGTATAGCCGAGATCGAGATCGCCTTTGAGCGGATCGGCAGTCGGGTTATCGCTGAATTCCCATAAGACGAGCGATGCGGCATTGCTCTCGCTGAAGGACGAAGGATCGGTGATGTCGAGCGCGTAAATCGCCTGACCGCCAGCGCGCAGCCCGCCTACCAACACAGTGTGCCAGCTGCCGTTATAGAACACATCGCTAATGGCGGGTGTCCCATCTACATAGAACGAATGCGTATAGGTGGGGTCGGGCAGGCGATTGAGTTTTGGAATAACCACGTTCGGAACGAACGCAAGTTTTTCGTTACCCAAATCACTGACGCTACATCCCGGATCAGTTGCGCTCATGCAGGCACCGAAGCCGTGCAGCATACCGTCGTTGGCACCGACATAAATCATCGGTGTGCGAGTAGAGTGGCTTGCCCGGAACGCAGACCACGGTGCGGTGGGCTCGATGGTGTCTGGATAAAAAACATCCGGTGCTCCGACGTATACTGCCGCCGAATTCACAATATCACCAAGCACGGAACTGCCGTTTCGATCACGGTAAGTGCCACCGAACTGTTTTTCGCTAGCGCGGTTATACCGAACGTATTCGAGGCGTTTCTGTCCTTCGGTCGCGTCAATGATCGCTGTTCCGGGGTCCTTACTGAGTGCTTCCTGCTGACTGCCGGCACCGGTTGTAAGATCACTCCACCGGAATTTTTTTCCGACGCCTAGGCCGTTAGTGGTCAGCACCGTGCGAGAATTCCAATATGTGCTGGTTCCGGGCGTCGCACCGAGGCTGTCGGTAATGACAAGTCCGGCATCGGATTTTGACCCATGGTTACCAGCGGTATCCCAATCGTTTACATCCACAAGCGTAATGATATGCGTCGTGGAATCTTCGATAAGTCCAATCGCGACCAAGGCACCGCTCCACTCGCCGCTAGTGAACTGCGGTATATAGAGCCGACTCTTGGTAGATGCGCTACTTCCGCTCGCACCGACCGACGATGCGGTGCCGGTACGTGTGTTGATATCACCAATTGCATCATTTAGTGCGGAGATCAGTTCACTTGGTTTGCGTGCACTGAGAAACTTTCCGCGGCCGTTGTAGGCGGCATGCCACAGATCATCAATCGCGTAATTCGTGTCTTCCATCTGTGTCGGAGTTTTGTTGGGCCAGCCGACCCAGCACGCGTTGGTGGGATCGGAATCGCAGAGTGACGCGGTTTTCTTTAACGGGTCAAGAAAGCCGCTCAGACCGAAGGCCACGGTATAGGAGGTCATATGCTGGTGCATCAACGTGCCGGCACCGGGGACCGGACCCTGATCGTTGGCGGCTGTGTCCCCCGGTGTCAGTGTGCCAGCAGTTAGCGGGTCAAAGTTTTTGGAGTACGGAACTTTGTTGGCCAAGCTCGGATAGAGGTCGCTTTTGTAATAATACATCGCGATATCGCCGAGCGTATCGCTCTGCGTATCGCCGAACGCCGTTGACGGCGAGTCGAATGTTCCACCGGCGTTATCGGTATTACCGTGGCTGGTGCCACCGTACCCGCTGTTGTAAAAGCCATCAGTCATCAGGATGGTAAAGTTCTGCTGACACGCACCGCCGTGGGCGGCGTCTAGGACCGGTGACAAAGAGCTCATTGTGTTGCCGCTTGCGCCGGTATGATTAGGCGACGCGTTGAATAATTTTGTCTGATTGATACCCGAATAATATTTGCCCACGGTATCGAACGCATAACGAAGTGCCGTCCCATTATGGGCGGTCATTTTGTGCAGCTGGGCTAGCAGATTGGTCTTATTCGTCTGCGCCGTGACGTTGAGCGGCGTGCTGATGTCATCGACGTTTTCAATCTGTTTGCCAACGATGGTCGATGCTGAACTGCCGTTGAAACCCGCGAGCGTGGAAAACCCTACTCGCGCCTGACTTCTGTTGAACAATTCGCTTGCTGCGCGCTTAAGAACGTAAATGCGTTTACGGTAATACATGTACCAGTTGGAGAATTGTTTTTTCTCCGCCACGGTTAAGTCGCTGAACTTCTTGCCGCCGGTGTTGCTCGCGCTCGTTATATCTCCGCATTCGCCGGCGTCGTACTTTTTGTCGCTGTTGGAGTCAGTCCAAGGCCAGTATGCCCACACGTTGTCAGCAACTGGGGCCAGATTGAATGTGGTCGAACCAGTCTGGTACGCGTCGTTACGGATATTAAAGTTCGGTGCGCCCTCGGTTCCTCCCCCGTAGAGATAGGCGTTCTGGAACGGATTGCCGCCACTGTCCTTACCTAACCAGGGTGTATAGCCACCGGTGTCTGCGATGTTGATGTCGAACGCAAACGTATTAAACCCGGGACACATGAACAGGCGCTTATTCGCCGTGTTCGGATTCAACTGAAACGGAGTGGCTGAGCTTGAGCAGTTGGTGGCGCTCGTCCCACCGCCCATACAAAAGACGCCGGCGGTGCTGTTGGTAGTGCAGGTGGCGGATGGCGTGTAGACGCCGTTGATGTAACAGCTGTTTAGTTCGTCATCATCGCCGGACAGGTTGGTGCCGTCGTTGTATACAAACTCCCAGCCCATACTTCCGGAGTCGTCGAGCATGAAAAAGATGTTGGGCTGAACGGAATTTTCCAGAAACAGCGGATTTGGGGAAATATTTAGTGATGCTGCGTAAGTCGTTGGCGGTGTCAGTCCGACTAGGGCGGCAATACCAAGCGCAGTAAGGAATCGAACGCAGCCAGAGCGCGGCGCATAAAATATACTGTGCGCCATTGTCTGCAGGCGATTCAAGACCGAACGGACTTCGATTTGGGTGTCGCTCATGGCTCTCTCCGCATTACCGACTGTTTTCTGTCTTTCTTGGGTTGGGTGCGCGTGTGTTTCTTGTTGCCGCAGGTGTTTCATTTGAATTTTTTGCTGTAACTCATCTGTGTCATGCTGACCGCGACGTTGGTCCCACCGGCGCCGCGCGTTGTGACGCGCATTACGTTGCATTGCATTGGTTGATCCGAACCGGCCGACCCCATTAGCATGTGGCTGCAGTTAATCGTGTTGGCCCACTCGATCATATACCGTGGTTGCGATGCGAATAGTGAGCTGTTAAGTGGAAGGCTGGCGGTTGTTCCCCACGGAACATTTGGGTAGTCTAGGTATTCTCCGCTGCTGGACGTATTCCAGTTAAAAGTTGTCCAGAGCGGTGCCAGCGTGAAGTCTGACGCTTTATAGAAACCATCCGTCGAACTTGATCCAGGGTTAAAACGAGCACTCACCGCCGCAGGTTCCACGTTGTTAATTTGGGCAGCATCATCGAGCCACGTCTGAACCATGGCGCGCGCGGATTCCGCCGCTTGCAAGGAAAGGTTCTTATCCTTGGCGTTACCGGCCATTTTTTCTTCAAGAGAAGAAGTTGTCAGGCCCGTAATACCGATAATTGTAAGCAGTAGCAAAAACACCAGTGACATTACCAGCACAAAACCGTGCGGTGGTGAGCGAAAGAAGAGCGAGGAGCGGAATTGTTGTGTCATGGCGTTTACTTTGGTGGTTGTCTGGTGTTAACGACAAACGTAAACACGCGCCGCGCGCTTCCGTCGTTCGCATTGGTGGGGACGTAGTTGTCCAGCTGAGGCGCGGTATCGGTAGTTATTCCGAGTACATTCAGGCCAGCGGCTGCGGTATTTTCTCCATCTCTCGGCGTCTTTTCAGTACTGGTGGCGACCACGCCTACGCGAACGCTGGTGATCGTGTACCAGTTGGGGGAAACGGTCGGGTCGGTGGAAATCTGATCTGCCGGGACGTACCACTGTGTGTCATAGTTGGTTTTCGAGCTTCCCCCGGTCAATTGCATTGCGCCATAAAATACTTTCATGTTCTCAATGCCTTCCACTAGTTCTTCACCCTGGATCGGGAAGGTGTCCGCACCGGCCTTGCGGAACAGCGCCGGAACGAGGACGCCATTTCTTCTTCGTCCCGTGTCGCCAACGTAATAGACGTTAGTCACGACCTGTACCAATTCGCTGGGTGCAGCGTAGCCGCCGGGAGGATCAGGTAGCGCAGTGGGGGAATTAGGAGCGTTATGCTGAATTGTTCTGAATCCACCGAAGGGCGGAGAGGAGGCCGCGGATACCCCTGTGATCTGAAAAAAGGTTGCCTGGTAGCAGTCGGTAACCATCCACGTCTGCCCAACTTCGTTTCCTGTAAAATCGGTAGCGCGAACCTCTAAATCTCCTGTCGTCTTCGCCGCATTTGTAATGGTAATGCCGTTAGAGGTCGCATATCGGACGACCAAGACGTCGCTATAGGGGAGGAGTATGTCGGCACCGGGAAAGTTGTAACCGCTGGTCGATAGCGGAGGCGTCCAGTCGACGGCAGGGTTGACGCCTCCTGTTCCGGTGTAATGAAAGCCCCCGACCCCAAGCATGTTGGGAACGACACCACCCGGCACGGTACTTTTCACCGTTCCCGGCTGGTTTAGAGGCAACTTTCCGCATCCAAAATAACCAGACTGACGAATGTCGTGTGCCAGGGTGTCGAGACTAAAGCGCCCGGCTTCCTGAATGCGAGCAAGACCTTCCTGCGCGTTATATGTAGTTTTGCTGGTCTGGAAGACGGTCGATATCACCGCGAGGATGACTATCGAGATCGTTATTGCGATCATCAATTCGACGAGCGTGATGCCCCGCACATGCGTGCTGGATTTGTTGGTAGATGCTGTTTGCCACACTACATGCGGAAGGTTCTTCATAGTTCCGCCTGCACGTCGATTCGCATGTTGAGGTCGTTTTCAATCCAGGTGATCGCCACGGAATACGTTCTCGATGTCGCCGCCCCCGCAGTGCAAACAAAGCTGGCGTCGAGCGTGCCGCGGCACGCAGCACCGCGGCCGAGGTTGATCGCTCTACTATTGGCGATGTTCCATTGGGCAACGTCATAGGTCGCCATTTGTGCCGGCGTGCAGACCGCACTGCCAGTTGCACTGATGCACTGTTGGGTAACTGCCGGAATACTGCCGATAGCGACGCTGTCGTAATCACAAGCGGGGGTAGCCTTAACGCATTTCCAGTTGGTGCGGATCCGATCCAGTAAATCGTAGGCCTGAACGACTGCCTGGGTACGCTCGTAGGATTGATGGTTGAAACGTATTCCCATTGTTTGCAGCGCCGCCATGCCGAGAAGGCCGATCGACAGTACGGCAAGCGTTACCATGACCTCGATCATGTTGAACCCATGCTGACGCGGAACGTATTGATGTTGTTGGGGCCTCATATGCTTTCCTAGGGGCATCCGGAGACGTAACTTCCAAGGGGGAGATCGCCACTTCTTAATACTCTGGATTGGCCGGACGCACCGATGACAACCTGGCGTCCCTGGCCCGGGCCGCGGTCGTCACAGATTGCATAGTTCGCTGCGCCTTTTTGGACAACACCGTCTGCGCCAAACATGATCGGCCCGGGGATCGCCGCCCCAGACCCTAACGTGTCGAATGCGTTAAGCGTGTTAGTGGCACCCTCAAGTTTCGGACGTTCTCTCAGGATCTGCTCTCCGGGATCGAAATCCCCGTTGCCATTTACGTCGACAAAGATGAGCCGGCCGTTTGTATAGTTTGAAGTGCCAATCGGGGCACAGGCCCCACCAGCTGCCACGGCGGGACATATAACGACTCCGCCGTTTGCAGGGGCGGGGGTGATGCCGCGCGTTCGCACCTCGTTGCGTGCAAAGGTAACGTCCGCAACGAACTCGTTCGTCTGACTCGTTACCCGCTGATTTTTTATGATGGAACTGATCGATGGAGCGCTCAGCGCGGCAAGGACTCCAACGATGGTGAGTGTGGCCATCAGTTCCATGAGCGTGAATCCGGGCATAAAACCATGCTTTCTGACTAACGGTTTATTAAAGCAGATAAACGGAAAGATGTTAGCCATGTCTGTACAGACAAACGGTTCAATATGGCAGACAAAAGGAACGTAAGGATTTCCCCTCTGCCTCGCTATTGTTTTTATGAAGCCCATCGTTCGCCACTTTGCCTCTTAAAAATAGGGGACTTCCTACTGATCTGTTACGTCTTAACAATAAAGTCTACTCATTCCAGATCGTGGTGCAATTGCCCAAAATGGTCACATCGACCACTCTGCACGCATTAGTGTCTTGGCGCGCGCCGGATTTGCCGTAGGGCCTACGGTTGGTAAAGCAAGTTGCCTTACCTGACTTATACTTGTTCTAAATGCCGAATCGGGCCCACAGCGAAGTGAACATTGGTCAGAGGTTGCGGAGTCATGGGATCAGCCCCACCGCACAGCGGGTCGCCATTGCCGGGCTGTTGTTCAGCCGGTGCGAGCACCTGTCGGCCGAGGAGATTTATTGTTTGGTGAACGAGAAAGAAGGTCGGCGTGTGTCGAAGGCAACGGTATATAACACGCTGGGTCTTTTGGCGAAGAAGGGCGTGGTGCGGGAGGTGATCGCCGATCCCAACCGTGTTTTCTACGATCCGAATACCAGTCCGCATCACCACTTCTACGATGTAGACACCGGCCAGCTATCGGACATCGATGCCAGCAAGGTCCAGATCCACGGGCTGCCGTCGCTTCCGGCGGGGACGCAGCTCGAAGGGGTCGAGGTGATCGTCCGTTTACGCTCGATGAAATGAAGAAACGCTTGGCCTGAAAAGTACTGGGCTTTATACTGCGACCCCCGATGATCAGCCCGCATGCCGGTGTAGCTCAGTTGGTAGAGCAACTGATTCGTAATCAGTAGGTCGTGAGTTCGAGTCTCGCCACCGGCACCATTATTCAGTCACTTAGCGGCGATTTATATTTTGTTCTGTCTAATACTTCGCCGCTTTGTCTAATAAATCACGTATCGTCGACTGGTTTCACTCTACGAGGTAGCCGTCGGTAGACTCGATTCGTTGTCCGCGGGTCGTCATGGCCGAGCAGGTTCTGAGCGTCCGCCGATTCACTTCCCGCTTTTGCGCGCAGGTCATGGAACGTGAATCGTTCCTCGATCAATTTCTCCTCAATCGCCTTCACCATCACGCGTTGCCAAATGCTAGAGAAGCCGTCGAGCGTATAACCGTGACCGCTGCGACTGACGATCAGCGTAAGTGCCCGTACCTTTGTTTGCTTCTTTCCTTCCTTCGCACTTCCCAATGCTTTCGCGCGCGCGATCACATCAAGCAGCTTCGGTGTGAGTTCAAAAATCATCTTCTTGCCTGTCTTTCGAGTCTGCACATGGAGCCCGTCGTCCCTGACGTTCTGTAGTCGGAGAGTCATAATGTCACCGAGCCTCAGGCCGGTCAGTTTGGCAATGTCCATCGCACACTGTACCGGGGGAGGGGCGATGTTTCTGACCGCAATAAATTCCCAATCCTGGACGTAACGATCGCGCGGCGTTTCGGTATTGCGTTTGACTAGCCGGCATGGATTGTCGGAGCACAGGCCCTTACGAATCGCGAAGCTTAGAATTGCCGAGAGCAGCGACTTCTCACGATTCGCAGCGACCGCAGGGCGCAGATCCATGTAGCTGTATATGTCGGTCGGCCTGATTTGGTCTGGACGCATTTGACCGAACACGGCCCGGAGGCGCTTGATCTGTTGAAGGTACTCGCGCTTCGTGCGCTCGGCTTTCTTCGGTAGCTCCTGCGCAATAAACGCGTCCATCACGGCGCCCATGGTGTTGAGCGCGCCCACGTCGTTAATCGACGCATAACGAGTCATCGCGCGAACGTAGTCTTTGCCGAGGTTGGTCCAGCCGCCATCGCGGCGAACGAAGAAATAGGAGCCGTGTTTGAAATAAACACGCTCGGGGAGGTCTTTGCGATGTTTGCGGCGGCGACCCATCATGGAAGATTATCCGCTCACGGTCACCGATAACGTCAGCCGCTATCTGCTCGGTTGCCAGGCCCTCGATACCACCGCGGTGGCGCAAGCCAAGCCGGTGTTCACACG
>OBEQ010982776.1_pt1 | contig 20442 bp, 14 predicted proteins | sample 1670901 | NCBI WGS metagenome assembly OBEQ01 (sample SAMEA104232315, study PRJEB22302) | groundwater metagenome | biome: forest; feature: aquifer; material: groundwater | place: USA | collected 2011-08-07 | depth 5.4 m
TCCGAGGAAGCGTGAAAAAAGAAACGAAAACAACCAAATCCCCCAAATTCGGTGAAACGGCATGTCTCTGTGCCCTCCTCCAGTCAAGTACCGGGAACCTTGTACGAAATCCGCTTCGTTCGCTTGAATCGGTGCGAGTAATCGCGGCACTTCTTCGGGATTATCTTTGCCATTCATGGCAAAGATAACAAAAATATCGGCCCCTCTCGCCAATCCGTAATCGATACCAACGCGGATAGCCGAGCCGGGGCCAGAGCGCGTTTGCGTCTTAAGGACTGTCACGCCAGCCTGTTGGATGATCGTAGGACTGTCATCAGTCGAACAATCATCCACCACCACCACTTCATCCACAAGCCCCTTGGGGAAGCGCTTGATTGTTTCTACGGCTTTTTTGCCCTCATTGAAAACCGGTCCAATAGCCATAATTCTCATACACAGACGCCCCATTCTACGGGTTTGCCATTCACACGAAGTGTATCCATTGATGAGTGAATGGTCAGTAGGTTCTGTTATAAAAAATGGAACTGATAGTTTCAAAGTTGACGAGGTACTAGCCCGCCATCCCAATCCGGATCAAACTCATGCCCCCTCACACCGCCAGCGCGGGGAATAGAACGCGGATTTTTTATAAATATCTTCAACCAGCCCGACGACCCGCGCCGGATTACCCGCCACGACCACACCAGACTCCACGTCCTTGGTGACCACACTGGCAGCCCCAATCACCGCTTTCTCACCGATCATCACACCGGGTAAAATGGTGACATTGACACCGACACGCGCGCCTTTTTTAATCCAGGGGCCTTCCAGATTCCGGCTAAGCGGGTATTTGTCGTTAGCAAAACTCGCGCTCGGCGCGATAAAAACATCGTCTTCAATCCGGGTATACTGAGGGATATACCCATTAGCGTGGATTTTGACGTTATTGCCGATCACACAGCCATAATCAATCAGCGTACCGGACCAAATTTCGACCCAGTTTCCAATTTCATTCTCTTCGCGAATCACAACATGATGACCGGTCTGAAGGCACTCTCCAATCCGGACGGAGTCATAAATCACCGTCCCACTGCGCAAAACCGCATTAGGACCCAAAACGACTCCATTCTTTTGAATCGGCCGCCCGGTTGGATACCCCAGGATAACGTCTTCATCAATCTTGCAGCCTCTTCCAATCTTGATCTTTACCTTTGCCCATTTAAGCATCCTGTGACCCCTTGAGTGAAGAATGTATGGACTTCATTCTAATCTTTTCCGGGTCAACTTTCAGCCAAATTTCATGGAATCCGTAACCTGCCATCATCATTAAAAAAGGCATGAGCGGGTAGCGGTAGCGGATAGCAGAAACGGTTAAGGCATGAATTCCCGTAAGATAAAGAATAAGCAGGTAAAACCACAAAAAATCAGGCCACTGGCCTCTTGATTGATAAATACCCGCAAGCGCTCCCAACATGATCAGCACATAGGGAACACCCGTTAAAACTTTAATCCCTAAAGACGAATCGGAATAAAAGGGATACCATAATCTTACGCCCTTTATCAGGCCATTTAAAAATGTTTGCCGCGGATTAGAAAAAATATAAGCCAACGCCTTCTGGCGGTAATAGGCATCCGCAAATACAGCATCCTCACCAATCCCGGGCAACGGGTCCTCCGGATAGCCCGTATCCACTCCCAGGCGCCATTCACCTCCATAAAGACCGGGCCGGACGGTTGGATTATTGCCAAGATATAAAGTCAAACCTGACGTATCCGTCAGGAAGACGCGTTTATCATGAATTTTGTTGCGAACAACCCAGACACTGATGAGCAGAATAAAAGTCACAAAAAAGGCGATCACCCCGCGCAGGCCCTTTTTACTTCTTAAATGACGCAGCCCCTCGACAACTGCCAGCATAAAAAAATAGTAGCTAAACGATTCTTTGGTCAGCGCACACAGCGCGGTAGAAAGTCCTAACAGGACGAAGAATTTAAACCGCAATGTATCTGTAGATTTTTTTAAAAAATAAATTGATAAAATTAAAAAAAATATGCCGAGTGTTTCCGGAAGGGCATAAACACATTGTTTTGAAAGAAGATAATCCGTGGAAAAAAAAGAAGCCGCGACACAGGCGGCACCTGCGCCAAAAAAATCTTTCGTCAGAAAATAAAGCAACAACACGCTGGCCGTTCCCAAGACAACCTGCGCAATCCAGACACCCCATGGAAATAAATGGGTTTTGATAAACAATGCCAAAAAAATTGAATAGACGGGAACCCGTCTTGCCAGGGTCTCAGCCCCGCTCTGAAAGCCGTGCCCCCGGACAAGGCTTTCTGCCCAGCGTATGTGCACTTCACAATCGCCTATGAGATGGACATTTGGATAAAAATATCCCCACAAACCGAGAATCGCCGCGCGAAAAATAAAAGCCGTGGCTCCGATGAAAAGACAATCTCTGACGATTTGCCGATTCATGCCCCTTGCTCCGCACTAGGGACGAAAGCCCATTGCCGCAATTTCAAAAGATAAAGCGCCACAATCATGCCGCTCATAAACCAAAATGGCTCCATGATACGGACAATATAAAATGTGCAGGACCCCAAGGCGTGAAACAAGAGTCCAAAAATACCCGCCGCATACCCCAGCGCGAGACCTTTCATGGTTCCATCAGAGACAGAGAAAACCCAGCGCGCAATTCGGTACAAACGCCAGAAAATGAATAGCCACAGTCCCAAACCAAGGATCCCGAGTTCTCCGAGCGTCCTGGAATATTGGTTATCAACGTAATCCCAGGAAGACATGCCCAGACCAATTACGGGATTGATTTTAAGCCTGTTAAAAGCGCGTTGAAATGAGATGATTCGCTCTTGAGAGGACATGTCCACCCCCATACTCCGGCCCTCACTTTTACCATCCAGCCAGGTAAAAGCAACCCGTTCCTTCACCTGGCGCGGCGCAATCACAGGTGAGGCGAGAAGCGCAAAGAGCAGCATCAACCGAATCCATTGAATATTGGATAATACGGCCAAGAGAATAAAACCCGCAATAAGCATAAGATAGGACGTCCGGCTAAACGTGAACAAAATCGGAATAAAAATCAACGCGCTGAAAATAGCCAGGGCAATCTTTCTTACAATGCTTTTCTGGTAGAGCATGAGACTGAAAACAATAAAAAAACTAAAAGTCAAATAACCTCCTGCCGTTGCCGGCTGGGATTTCACCTCAAAAGGTGCCGATATCCGGTTGCCGCTGAGAATTTCAGTCTGCGGCACTTGTGGCAGCGTATACAAAACAAGAGCTGCCATCGTGATAAGCACAAAGATTAAAAAAAAGCGGACTTCCTTTTCAGTCTTGATGTAGTTCAATGTCAAAAAAAAGATAATAAAATATTCCACAATTTTCCCCGTAAAAAAGATTGCGGGCAGCAATTGTACATCTCCCCGGAAAAAACCAATCCCCGTGGAAATCCCCATCACGGCCAACAGGGATGCGATTGGTTTATTGAGCGGTGACGGCATGATCAAAGCTCCGCGGGTTTGAGTCGCATTTTTGGCAATCCACGCCAGCATCAAAACAGGAATTAAAAAATCTTCAACACGAAGCTCTACGACACGGTATGCGACAGCACCAACTGAAATTTGAGGAGAGAACATCATGGCGATGGCCATGATCACCAACCCCACAGAAATGAAGCAAAAAGAGACAATAAAATAGCCAACGGCAACCAGTATCAAAAGAGGCCAGATCTCCGAGAGACCTGAAAAGCTGCTATGCAGCAGAAACACCCCCATCAGGCCCGTCAAGACAAGGCACTTGTGGAAAGGTTGGGTTCTTACGGCATTAGGTTCTGTTGACATTCAGCTCAAGCCTCATGAGGTTTATTTTTTATTCGCAGAACTTCTTCGAATTGTTGTTTGTAGGCAAGATTATTCGGCCGTTTCTGTACGGCATTCTGATAAATTAAAAAGGCTTCCTGAAGATGCCCGTTTTGAAGGTAATAACTAGCAGTTTCATATCCAAAATTCGCCATGAAATAGTCAAAATCCATTTCCAATTGGGCCAACTCCATGGCCCGAGTCAACTGAGTTATTGCTTCCTCCCAGCGTCCATGCCGGCTCAAAAGCATTCCCAGGGTATAACGGTCTTGCCATTGCGGCTTTAAAAGGCGCAAGAGATCGCTCAGATTCTGAGTATGGAGGTAGACATCGCTCAAAATCTTCTCTGTTCTTAAAGGCGAATTCTCCAAAAACCGAAGGCGCTGGAATTGTGCCAACAAATCAAGAGCCTCCGGGAGGTGCTCTTGATTAAGATGCCAGTAAGCATAAGCCCCAAGGTAAAGATCACTGGTAGGTTGAAGCTCACGCGCCTTCTGAAATGCCTCGCCCGCCGCTTTGCCCTGGTTTAACTCTTGAGAAAGCACTCCCGCCCAATAGAAACTTGCCGGCCAATAAGAATCACGGCGAACCGCACTTCGATAAAAATCAAGCGCCTGTTCCGCCCAAATCTTCTTCATTTTCGGGTCAAAGCTCAAAGACGCTCTTTTTTGCGCGAGACGGGCAGCGGCTTCGTAGACACCGCTATCCCAAGGTTCGAAATCAATCGCCTGGCGATACTTCACTAGGGCCTCATTCCAATAAAAATCCTTTTCAAGGCGTGCCCCCTGGGTCATCGCCGTTTGAGCAATCCAGCAGTTCCCGCTTAAAAAAAAACTGGCTATCACCACGGTGAGACTTCCCCACTTTGCACGTGAAAAAACAGGAGCTGTTTCTATGGCTGCCGCCGGGGCAGATTGTTTTTCCATGAGCACAGCCTGATAAGCCAACACAATGACCGCAAGCAATGCCGTGGCATAAATCCGCAGCGGAAAATCAAACTGAGACGCCAGGATTAGCGTCATGATGCACCAAAAAAATCCGGCCAACTCCGTTTTCTCTCCACTCGATAGTGGGACAGACCTTGTAACCTTAGAAACCGCATACCGGACATACTTCCAAAAAAGGGCACACACCACCAGAAGACCTGGCAGGCCTAAATCCACCCCAAGCTGCCATAGTTCATTATGGGCATAATCAATGACGTAACGATCAGCCTGTACTTTGAATCGCGGCAAAACATGCGCAAAAGTTCCAAGCCCCCAGCCCCAGGGTCTGGCCATCATCGCTCTAAGACTGCTCTGCCAAAAATAAAACCGGTGAACAATACTAGTCAAATTCCATGTCCTCCCGTTCCAGATTTCAGAAAAACGAGCCATCACAATATGAGATAAGCCTGCTTTATAAAAGCCAAAAACAAAAATGGTGCTAAGCACTGCCGGCCCAAAAAACATGCGACCCGTCAGCCGGCTTCCCCGCGTCACTGAAACAAGAAAACAACTCCCGCAAATGGCCAAACTGATCCAGACCGTACGGGATTTCGTTAGCATCAGCACGCCAGAAAATAGAAGCAGCAAAAGAAGGGGGGGCGTTTTCAACAAGGGGTTTCGTATTTTAAAGAACTGTATAAGACTTATAAAAATGGGCATGATTAAAAGTCCCGCGAAATGCCCCCCATTGACATACCGTGACGCCAGGCCAAGGGGCGCGTACCAGTAGTCTTTCTGCACAGGCCCATAGTACTGCAGAAGCCCATAAACAGAATAAAAGGTCCCCATCATTAAAAAAGCGCCTGTGATCAGCCTCCGGGCCACGGAACTCCGCAAACCAAGACGCGCGATACCATAGACGACGGTAACGCTCAGGAAGCGCAGCCAAGTCATAAGGCTGTAAAACGGCAGGACGGAAATGAAAACATAGCCGCCTGTGAGCACCAGACTTAAAAGAATTCCGCGGTCAATCACAGTCATGCGGAAGGTCGTATTATGTTTAAGGCAGAAATAAAAAATTAAAAGGAAGGCAAAAGCAAAGATAATAGTCTGAGCGGCGAGTTGATCTTGCAGACCTGTGAGCCCATGAAACCAAGGAGCGACAAGGATCAGGAGGCTTAAGAAGCAGGTCACTAATCCTGAAAGAAGTTCAGGCGCAGTCACTTCTAAACCATCATGCTGGAAGCAGGGTTCTCTTTCAGGGTTTCGTCAGGTGCAGGTTTTTCATTTCCAAGCAAGGCGTTCTGGAGTGATTTAGGCACCAGGGGCAAAAAACCAAACCGGATTTTTTCCAGGGGGCTGAAGGACTCATTTTGAATGGGCGATTTTTTCTTATGCTTCCTCTTTTTCTTATTTTCGTCGCCGTAGTAGGTGTAATAATTATCCGTGTAGTAACGGTAATAGTAGTACGGGTGATGCTCGCTTGATACGCTATTGAGAACAATCCCCAGCACCTTCCCGTTTACCGCTTCAACAAATTTCTTGGCTTGCAGGGTGAGCCGGCGAGGGATGTAGCCCGCTCGCACAACAAGAATAGTCCCATCTACATGGGAGGCGATCACAGGGGCATCCGCCACTGAAATAATGGGCGGTGAGTCGATCAAAATAACATCGTAAAGGCTTCTAAGCTTAACCAGCAAATGGCGCATTGCATTGGAGGATAAAAGCTCCGAGGGATGATCCGGAATACCCCCCGATGTCAGAACCCAAAGATTGGGAATGGACGTTTTTTGCACAGCCTCCTCCAAGGACATTTCTCCACGTAAAATTTGATCAAGTCCCCGGGTATTGTTGCTTAAGTGTAACGTCTTATGAATAGACGGACGGCGCAAGTCGGCATCCACCAAAAGAACTTTCATCCCGACTTGAGACAAGCTAATTCCCAAATTGACCGTGGTCGTTGTTTTACCTTCGCCTTTAACGGCACTGGTAACCTGAAAAATTTTTAATGACTTATCCACTGCGCCAAAAACAAAGTTGGTACGAATAATACGGTACGCTTCCGCAACATAAAGTGGTATTTTCAGGTCATTGGTACTCCACATCACCCGGCTGAAGCCTTCTTTTTCGGCCTTATCCTGCATTTGCAACATATCCGCAGTCCCAAATTCAACTTCAGGAACAATACCCAGCGCATTGACACGCAGGTAGGACTTCACATCGTCAACATTTCGAATACTGCTGTCAAAATATTCAAGAAAAAAAGCCAAGCTGATACCCATAAAAAAGCCAATGAAAAGACTGAGGAGCATATTCATCTTTTTGTTGGGCCGGATTGGCCGGTAAGGCACGCTGGCCTGCCGGATGATTTTCATATCGATCCAGACCGTTGAACCGCCCGTCACTTCCATTTCCTGCAAACGTTTGTAAATCGAGTTGTAAATTTCTCGATTGGTTTCCGTTTCCTGATCGAGAAGGCTTTTCAGATTGCGAAGGTCCGGCTCGATAGCTAGCAGGCCGGAAAGGTCCAAATGCGGTTTAACAATAAGCGTGAGCATATTCTGGCGCTGCCCGACCTCACTCTGCTGCAAATTACGCTGCATTTCCTCAAGCTGGAGGCCCAAAGACCGGATGGAAAACCGCAGACTGACAACATCCGGATATTTCTCTCCGTAAATTTTGAGCGCCTCATACAGCTTGATCTCGGCGTTTACTTTGTTAAGAGCCAGCTCACTTGTCTTGATTTTTTCACGAATTTCAGTCAGGCTTTTATTCGTCATTGAAAAACGTTTTTTGAAAAGTTCGATGTGAGATTCATGATTCATGAGAACATACGTTTCGGCAGCCGCGTCAGCAAGTTGAGTACAAATGGCCGGGGCATAACCCGTCACCGCCACTTCCAAAATACGTGCGCCGGATACCACTTGGCGCAGTGAAAGCGCCTTGCGAATCACCTCGATCAGCAACCTTTTCTCGGATTCTGACAAAATGAAATTTTTCTTCCGGGTTTCTTCAATACGCCTGCCATAGGATTCCAGCAGACTTATCTGTTCTGAATGGTCCAGGGTTAACAACGTTCTCTCGGAAAACTTATTGCTTCCAATAAGACGCGTCTGCGTCATAAGAAAGGTGGGGTCTCTCATCAAATTAGCGGCGGAAGCATCCTGAGCGGGATCACCCGTTACTTTAGGCTCAACCACAAGTTCGCTTGAGGATTCATAAACAGGGGTCTGCATCAGGTTAATAAAGAAAGAAACGACCATACAAAAGATTACGGCTGCCAGAATAACAAATTTTCGTTTGATCAGGGTATGCCAATAAGCGTGCATAGCGGCGTCAATAGGCTCATCGGCTTGGGAGGTTTGCTGCGGTGATGCTCCTGGGGACATGTAGGGGGGGGGTTGACGAACAGCGTCCATATCTAAACCCAGCTCCGCGGCACAATGATAATATTCCCGGCTTCGACGACTACATCATCCTTCTTTTTGCCTTTCATAATTTCCATAACATTCACCTTCATTTCCTGTTGTTTCCCTCCGGCATTCTTGCGTACAAGAATACGGTTAAGCGCCGCCTGATCTCCCGATCCACCCGCAAGCTTAATCGCTTCCAGCACAGTGATCTCCCCTGTCCACTCGATGGGCCCCGGATTCTTAACCTGGCCCAAAACATAAAACTTCTGACCAGTTCCGGAAGCCACATAGATCGTATCCCCGGGTTCAATCATAATATTCTGTGATAAATCACCCTTGGATAAAAGCGCCATTAAGTCAACTTCGCGAACTGTATTTTCAGATTCGGAATTTGCGGCATTCCCCGGTTGCCCTTCTTGCGGCCGTAAACCTGCGGGAACTTTTTCCTGATTGTCACCGTGGGGGCGAATGACTGTCATGCGTTTGGCGTCTGACTTGACGCCTCCAACAAGAAAGAGCATTTCTAAAAGGGGTAATTCCTGTTTGATTTTATACAAACCGGGTTTCACAACCTCACCAAAGACAAGCAGTTTTTTACTATTGTATTCCTTCACAGCCACATTCACTTTTGGATCATTCACATACCCGTGGGCAAGTTTTTCAGTGATAGTTTTTACTAAATCTTCCGGGGTGACCCCGGCGGCGGTCAGCTTACCCAAAAAACCATAGCTAATCATACCGTCAGAATCCACCGTGACTGTCTTCGTTAATTCCTGGGATTCCCAAACACTAATCTCCAGAACATCTTCCCGGCCGATGAGATAGGGTTGATCCTTCGCTAAGGCGGGAGCAGGTGCCATCCAAAGGCATACGGCTAGTACCCGGCAGAATTGAGAGAATAGTATGATGTATCTTGATTTCATAGAAGCCATAAGTAAAACGCCCGACTATGTATCTTACCATAGTCGGGCGTTAAACTTCGAGATAGATTTTGCAAATTTTTAGATAGTCGCTGACAAGCCCCCACCAATCTTCTGGAAGGTATACGACGGACGGCCTGCGCCTGAATCCTCAGATTCAAACCGGCGTCCAAAGACATAGCGAAAATCCAATGATAGATACTTGTTGATGCGGAAACTATAGGAGGGGCCAAGCTCCATTGTGATTTCATCATTGCTTTTTCCGCGAATGACGTTGTCCTGCGCCCGCCCATTAAGTAATTGAACATCCCCAAAAAGTGCAAACATATTCTTCTCATTCAAGTTATATTTAACACCCGAACCAAAGCGGTGCGAACTCATCACTCGAAAATTACGATCGAGGTTATCCAAATTGGTGGCCTCAGCGCCATCGTTCTTCAAAAAGTTGGTGTCGAAGGTGTCGACGACACTGTGATCATAATTCAGATGCCACGAGAGCTTGTGCGTCACATTGTTTGCAATTCCAACGCCGTAGATCAAGCCATTATCTGCTCTATGAAAACCTCTAGAAAACTCACGAAAGTTATGGCCAAAATGCGCCTCTAACGACGTTTGAGAACCTAGTTTATAGGCTGCACCGAGCTGGTAAGCCACCTGCCAATAATCCTTGCCATTCTGCTGTGTGAAATTTCGGTTGTTCCATACAGCACTTGGTTTGAGGGTAATCCGATCAGTAACATCATAGCTAAGTCCACTCCCCACCCCGTTGTCAATGTACTCTTGATTAACCCGAGTACTCGTATTTGCGCTGCGATCCTGAAACCATTGAAAGGTATCTTGGACATAGCCGCTTAGTATATCCGAAAACCTGTGGTTAACTTCTGCGGTGGTCGTACTCAGTGTAAAATAATCTTTAAATGCTCCCGGCACCTGGCTCCACTGAATATTGTGTTTCAACCCAAGTTGGGTTGCATCCGTAAGAGTGTATCGTGCGAGCGCACTCAAATTGTGTGTAAAAGTATTTTCAGAAATATGCGGCCCCTGCGCCGTAGCGTAAGCGAACGTGTAATCCACCTCGGTGTACAAACGATCTCCAATTGGCATTTCAAGAGTTAATCCGGTTGCTGCTCTCGCCAGCCACGCAGGCTGCGCTTTGTCTTTACTAAGATCTGCGTCCGTCGTAAAACTGGATGTCGCAGCAAAGTGAGTTTTAATCCGAGGCTTGTGCCCAACATCTTCAGGGCTTAGTTCTCGAAACATGGCCGGTAATTTGGCCTGAAAATCGGAGATAACGTTCGACAACCCGGAACCAAACCCTGTGGATGACTGGGCAGAACTTGCCGGTGTTTTAGCCGCCGTCTCCGCATAAGCGGTCACGCTGAAAAACGATACCGCAATAAACCCCAGAAAACCTATTAGAATCGCCATTGGGATTTCCTGTTTTGTCGCCATTTTTATCTCCATAATGTTAACTCTCAAGTTCCGGATTTGAAATGAATTATTCTGTTATTAAATTGTGACCGAGCCGCTGGCCGATGAACTAAACGCCCTAAAAGTGCCCAACTTCGCATCATTGAACGAACTATTCACATAGTCTCTTACTCTTTGGATGAGATCATTAAAATTCAGTGAGGCCGCAGAATCATCCCCAAGGAGCGAGGCAAGAAATTGCTTGCTGATCGCAGTATTTTTTTTCCAGCCTTCTTTCGGCTGGACGTTGAGTTTCATCAAAAAGTCAATCGCATCCTGCTCAGCAGGTGCTGCCGTCAGTTTGCTTGAAGCCCCAATCGCCTCAACGAGCCAAAGGGCGAACTGTCCCTGCGTCATTTTCTCATCGAGCTTCGGCGCGGCGGCCATTGCGGTAGCGCTAATGAGACATGCGAGAACCAAGGCAACCCCTGTTTTGACTGAACTTTTCATGGATTTTTTCTCCTTATTTTAAATTTATCGTCGCCAGAACAACTTAAATGTGAGAAGGCTTTATACCACTATCAGTAATTCGTTTTTTATTACAAACGAAGTTTACAACAAGCCTCTTAAATGTGTCAATAGCTATTTTTTTTATTTATTGCAACAACTAAAACATGACTCGTTACTCGAAAAATAGACTCTCTAAGTTAACGGCCACACGGGAAAAGACTTTAGCTTTTCTAACCGAGCCTATCTTTTACATTCCACAAGGAGTTTATAATATACCCCCGAATAAGTCAACCCCTATTGCCTTGCCAAATGGGCTTTTTCATTAACGGTCATTCTGGAGAGACCTTTAGCTCTTTTTTATTAAGCTTTCTCTCCATAATTCGGCACTGTTTTCGCAGCGTTTGATCCAGTCTTGACTCAGGGAGCGCATTTTCACCTGTTCAAACACTGTTCTATGCTGGATTTCCCGTAATCGAGTCATCTCAGATCGAACTTTGCCGCAATAAGCGGGAAGACCTTGGTTATCTAAAATTTCTTCAAGCCCGTGAATCCATGTCATCATTTCCTTAGAAATGCTTTCGTTTGTCTTCACCGCCATCGTATCGGCAGAAAGCCCCATAGACCTGAGCCAGCCGTTTCCAAATCGCAAACTTCTGATTTGAAATATACCCGATACTATTATAAGCGCTATAAGAAGCCCTAGGATTACGCAACGCACTACAGAATGTTTCCAAAGAGAGCGGGCGATGCGGCGGATGCCTACATAAACAACGTGTGCTTCTCTGGCGTAAAGACCCCGTGACCGTTCCCAGCGAATACGGCGCTGTTCCACAACGTAAAAAAGCGTAAAAATAATCACGCCCCCTGCCGCGCAAAGAAGAAGTCTGTCCAAGAAAATTTTCATCAAGTTTCAACCCCATATTCCATTGGCATTTTTTCCTCTCCCCCATGAATTTCATAGGGGAGAGAACGCGGGAGAAATTCTAAATGATCAAACGCTATCAGCTGCCGTCAAGCGTCGCCCAATCCACAACCCGGTTCGAATAACCCCACTCGCTGTCGTAGCAAAACTTTGCTGCCCCATTCATTTATGAGTAAATAGTCAGTAAGTTATTATATTGGCACCCCCGTTCCATTATAGATACAACCATCTGGTCGTAAACGAAGAAAATCTCACTCTGGGGCAAATACGCATTGATTCGTGCCGCCGCGAAGGCAAGAGCTACAGCTTGTGAATAAGACCATCGAGGATGGCAGCGGCAACCGTCGGATTATCCATCCGTTCATGCCATTGGGTTGCGGGGATTTGACTGGTGATGAGGGTAGAGGAATGGTCAGTAAGTCGTTTCAATAGTAAAATAGACCCTGTTTTTAGATCAAAATTGATATCTTGTAATCTTGATTATAGCAAATAAGTATGCTAAGTTTTTAATAGTTATAAAAAACAATTCTTAAGCCGACTTCTTGGAGGGAATTCTTAGAGAATTTTGTTCATCATGGCTTATTGTAACGCCTGTGGCTCCCCCTTAGGTGATTCCGTAAAGTTCTGCTCTCATTGCGGCAAATCGCCGCATTCCGTTTCCGATAAGACCGGCTTCGGGCAACCCCCCCGCATTGCTTCTCTCCGACGAACGCCGATTGAAAAGTTTTTTTATCTGCTAAAAAATCTGCCTAAAATTTTTACTTGGGAAAATATTGCGCGAGGAATTTGGACTTATTTAAAGCAGCGGACGATCGGAACAATTTTCATGCTTCCCGTCATGTTTGCGGCTTCATCATTAATGCATATTTATCTCATGGCCGTGAAATATCAAGGCTTTAACAAATTAAGTTACGGGGCCGATGTCCTCGGCCCAAACAATATGGCGAATGGAATATTTAAATGGAGCTTTATTCCCTTTGTTACTTTTTACCTCATCGGCATCATGCGTTCGTTCGGAATAAGCCTGCTCGCCAGCCAATTGCGCATGGTCCCCGCTGGAGCTGGAATGGCGGTCGGTGAAATACGGCGTCATATTTCGGAGCGAATCTTACAGGAGAGAGCGCTGATGACGATCGGAACTGCCTGTCTCCTGGCCCAGATTTGCCAGCGTTTCATCGGAGGATCGTTCAATTTTCTTTTTGCCGTGATTGCCATTTTACTTTCTTTAGGAACGATTCGCTCACGCAGCCGCGAAGAGCTTGCGCTGCCTCTTTACGATCAATTTTGGTGGATCAGTTTTTGCGCCGGGATTGGGCTTCTGATTGCCTATTTAGGCTACGGCTATTTTGGGATTCTTATCCTTGGAATGGGACTCTTGCTCTGGTGGCAACACAATCAAGGCCAAGGCCCGCGCGGAACGAGCGGCGCCTTTCAAGAATGGCTGATCTTCATTGGCCTGACGATCGGCTGGTATCTGATTTGTCAGCATCTTGGCTGGGCTGATGACGGGGGCGCGGCCGAATTCAAATCCGCCCATCCAAATGGAACAATTCTGGATTATCTAAAAACGAACGAAGGACAGATCGTCGTGAAGTACGGCCTGAGCGCCGGAGGCATAGCGACGGGCAGTGCCGTCGGTGGAGAATGCGCCGGCTACATCTGCGGCACGGGAGTCGTTAGTTTGAGCAAGGAAATGATTGATGACATGAATCAAATGTGGAAAACCTCCGGGGCCACGGACGGAGGCAGTGGGGATTACGGGAAAACCCCCCCTGTTTTCTATTATCACGGTTCTGGAATTTCCTCCTCAGGCTCTACGGATACAGATGATCGGGACCTCAACCCTGCGTATCCTTCTTCACGAGGAAAAAATCCCGATCGAAAAATTCCCGACAATCGAAATGTCCCTTACAACCAGAGCCATTTTGACCAGTTCAATCATCTGTCCCAGGAAATTACGGATCCGAATATTTACGCCCGGCTCAAGGCCTTGATCGCTCAGGCCGGAAAAACAGGGTCCGTTGATGAAGCCGAACTCGCAGCCATCATTGCCGCTCAAGATCAGCTTGGAGCGATTCACGACGCCAAGGTCAGAGACGACGCCCAAAAATGGGGCGCGGATCAATTTCAAAAAAATGTTCAAAAACTCAAGGACGAAGTGGAAAACGAGCGTCTTAAAAAACTGCAGGACGAATGGGATGAGAAAAAGAAGAAAATACTGGCCGCCATGCGTGAACGGCAAATCGAGCTTGAAAAACAAACTGCCCGAGGGGTGACTTTCAACGAAATCATGGAAAACTTTTCCGATAACGTCAGTCATGACATTGCCACACTTCCGGGATATTTTAAGGGCGCCGCGCGTGATGTGGTTTTGGGCATTGGCGGGTTTGTCGTCAATGGAGTTAAGAGCGCCTATCGAGAACTGACGGATCCCAATAATTACGTTGCCTTGGCCGATGCCGCTTTACACACAGGCAAGGATCTTTTAACCAGCCCGATTCAATCTACCCAAAAAGTGGCGAAATTTTACGGCGATGCCGCACGCACCGCTGGAGGAATTGTCAAAGGAATTGTGACGGATCCCGTTGGCTTCGCAGCGGGAGTGCTTGGCGTTGATAATTGGAAAAAGGTCATTGACCCCAATGTCCCCTTGGGTGAGCGGATCACGCGCGCACTTTACGGAGCCGTCGATATGGGGCTGAGCGTCGGGACCGGTGTCATGAAAATTACTGAAAAAATAACGGGAAAAGTTCTTGAGACAGGATCAGCCGTCATCAAAGCGGGCAAAACTGCGGACGGCCTGATCGGCGGGATAAAAGCGGAAACACGCTTGGAAAAAGCAGGGGCGGGCGCTTTAAAAGCTGCGCACGGGGCTGACGAAATCGCAGAAGTTGAAAAACTCAAAGGGGCTGCGGCGAGCGGCCAAAAATTTCCTCCTCCGACTCATGATCAGCGTATTGATGCTTGGAATAGCGCTAACCGGGTTGGAAAAGATAAAGTCAATGAATTCGAAAAAGCCCTCCAGAGCGGAGATCCGATGCGAATCAAACGGGTGACGCTGGAAGTCCAGGCTGATAAGCGGGCTCTTTTTGACATCAATCAACGTGACAGGGCTCTGAAGCAAAACTTCAAAAATCAAATCGAGTCTATTTACGAAAAAACAGACGCCGGGGTGCGCCAGGAAATTGCCTCACGCTACGAAGTCCTGGGCAACAAGGACGTGGAAATAATCAAACCCACCAATCCGAGCAATGCTGTTAAAGTCGGGGCTGACCGGGATGTGACTGTACGTGTTCGTGCAAAAGTGGGGGAAATCGTGCCCGACCCCGACAACCCGGGAAAATTCATCAAAGTTCAACAGGGCCAGAGAATCATGAAGGATGTGCCGAGCAAAGAATTACAGGAAATTTATGACAAACATTTTTATCAAACCGCAACCGGCCAAAAACTTGGGACAAGTCCGGCAGACATCGGCAAAGCAAGGGCATTCTCGGAAAAAATGGATCAGGTCGCAACGGATCATATTCACACGGAAGCCTACGGCCTGGGACCCAAAGATCTGAATGCCGCGCTTAAAGATAAGGCTGCGGCTTTCAGCGATCCAACTCAAGTGGGGCAGGCAATGGCTTACAAGGGCCAGCATCCTTTTGTGAGGGCGGATGAATTGCGGCAGGCCGGTGATTATGCCAAGGCAGAATCCGAGATCGGAGACGGCATGCGGCAAGTCACCAAACAATTTAAAAATCAAGCCGTAGGACGTTTAGAGGCTCTCAAGCAGCAGGGTCTGCCTGTCAAACCTCCGGACGCAAAACTCCAGCATGCGATTGAGATCATGCAAAAAGTGGAAAAACAGGGACTGGCCCCTGCACAGGTTGAGAAAGAACTCTTAAAGATCGGCTATACTCCGCATCAGGTCGCAAGCGATGTCGGCCAATACGTAGAGTCTTTACAAAAATTAAAACCCAAAGGATAAGCGATGAGCGATTTTGTTTTCTATGAAATGAGTGAAACGCTGCGGCAGAAAATGAAACTGCCTCTTCTCGCCTACCCTGTTCGTAAGGAAAAAGTCCGGGAAATTTTTGGGCCGACAGAAGTCGCCATGGCACCGCTTCTGGATGAGCTCGATTTATTTCTTCTTGAAAATCCTCAACATATTCAGCGTTACCGCGAAACCGTCAGTCTTCTGGCCTACCTTGCAGGCATCGAATTGGGAACCGAGGGATTTGCACAAGCGGCGGCTCATTATCTTGAAATGGGACTGGCCTATAATCCCGAAAATCTTTCATTGCGAGCTAATTATGCGGTCGCCCTGCAAGCATTAGGACGCACCGATGAAGCTCTTGACCAATGCGAAAAAGTATGGCGTGATCCCGAGGCTGGGATCAGCCCGATGCTTGCGATTTTGACAGCCCGTCTTTACGCTGAAAAAGGAGAGGATCAAAAAGGTTACCGGCTGCTTCAAGAATACGCTTCTTTTTTTCCAGAAGATGAAGGATTTTGGAATTTGCTGGGCGAATTGCGGGAAAAATCGAACGCGTCTTTTTTTCAAGTCTCGGAGCGCACGCTTGCAGTGCCGCCCCCGCCAAAGCCGGCTGTTTTGAAATTTTGTCCGCAGTGTGGCATGGAACTGTCAATGGTCGGGCGATTTTGTTTTTCATGCGGAGCCTCGTTAGAAAATTTTACAAACTCAAGTAAAATTTCCTTAGAAACAGATCGCCGGCGTGATGCGAGAAGAGCCCTCGAAAGGCGTGCTTTACTTTGCTGCCGTTGCAGTTCGCCTCTTGCTCCGGGAAAAAAATTCTGTACCCGCTGCGGGTATCGGCAATGAATCCGACGAAGAAAAGGAGCCCCCTTTTATGAAATGCCGTCAATGTGACAATCCTGTGGGATCGGAAGAGCGTTTTTGCGGAGAATGCGGAGCGCCTGTGCCAATACCTGTTGCTGCGGCGCCTTCATCCATAGATCGGAAAGATGGGTCCAGACCCTGTGAACATTGCGGCGCCTCTCTCAAACCCGTAGATCAATACTGTGGGAAATGCGGCGAAACGGCTGCGAGAGAAACTTTTTCTGAAGCTTCTGAATTTTCCGGAAACGTCAAAAAATCCCGCCGGAAATTTCCTTTTTTGTTCCTGCTTGGAGTCTTTTTGATCTTTTCGGTTTTAATCGTTGGCGGTGGAATTTTCATTTACCGGAACTTTCTAACTCTCAAAGCGGCTCAAAAACTTATCGATGCCAAAGAATATCACGCCGCTCTTCAACGTTATAATTGGCTTGCGTTTTTTAAACCTGGTGAGGCGAAGATTTATTACCAACTTGGCTGGATCTATGACGAGATTGACGACCATGAGCATGCGCTTCAAAATTATAGTGAAGCCATCCGTCTCAATCCTAAAGATGTGGAAGCCTATCTGGCACGCTCGCATACCTATGGCCGCCTTCATCAGTATGAGAAGATGGCTGAGGACGCTTCGAAGGTGGTCCAACTCAATCCGAAATACAGCACAGGATTCCATAACCGCGGGGTTGCTTATTTAAATTTGGGGCAAACCCAGCTGGCGATCTCGGATTTTATTGAAGCCCACAGCCTGGATCCCAAATATGAGGCAAGTCTTACAGGGCTGGGATTTGCCTATCTGAAGATCGGCCAATATCAATTGGCCATTCAAAATTATCAAGAAGCCTTGAAACTCGGCGAGAAAAAAGCGGATGTCTACAACAGCATAGGCGTCTGTTACAGAGCTTTGGGGCAGGATACCCAGGCTCTTTCCAATTTTAATGACGCACTGCGGTTGGATCCAAAATTCGCCCTTGCCTATTCCAATCGCGCGGAAAGCTATGCCCGTTTAGGGCAATTCAATGAAGCGCTTCAGGATTTTACGCAGGCCGTCAATCTTGACGGGAAAAATGCGGGTGCCTTCCGGGGGCGCGGCATGATTTACGAAAAGAAGGGCGATTTTAACCGGGCCTTTCAGGATTATCAGACGGCATTGAATTTGAAACCCGATGATCCTCTCACTTACAACAATCTCGGCGATCTTTATTTTGTACAAGGCCAGTGGCGCCAGGCTGAAGAAGTTTATCGGCAGGCCATTCACGTCAACGCTCAAGACGGCATGTTATGGGCCAATTTAGCGGGTGTGCTTTTCAAACAGGGGCGTACGCAGGAAGCGGCTCAAGCTGCGGATCAAGCCTCCCAATTGGGCTATACCAGTCATTGGGTTTTTGGCGCGCTCCAGGGGGCAGCAAATCAGGGAAATCAGCCGCAACAGAATCAGGATCAGGATCAATCCGGACAACAAATGGGACAAGCGATTCAAGCCCTCTTGGGAGCTTTCCAAAAATAAGAGCCGTTTTCCTGAACAGCAATGAAAATGCTGCGCCAGTTTTTCCCCGGAAATCCAATTTGATAAATTCCCCGCTCATTGAGTGGCAGGTTCTTGCTTTCGCCGCTCTCTAACACAAAAGGTATCTGCTCCTTTGGATTCCGGTAAGGCCGCCGGAACGCAAGCGTGGCTCGGACTGGCAGAACATTTTTCAGGATCAATGTGCTGCCTAAAGGTCTGTCCGCCCAGCCCGGATAAAGCGCGTTCGGACCCACGATGATTTTGCCCGGCTCAAGCCGAGGCTGATGCGCGACAGGCTGCCACGCAGTCAAAAACCATTTCGCCATAAAACAAAAAAGAATGACGGTCAACCCTCCTGCCAAAGTACGCCGTAATGGAAGCGTCCTTCTCAAAACTTTTTCCGGCCCGCGGCATACCCATCCCAGAGGCATCCCGTAAAAAATATGCGCCGCATAAGCAAGTGCCAGGAAACTGTAAGCATGACGGATCGCAAAGATTTCCCCGAAAGCCGAGAAGACAGCTAAGGACTCCAGAAAAAGCCCCCAAACAACGGCCCAGGCCCAATGCCTTCTCAGAAAAAGAAAGGAATAAATCCAGCCGAACGTAATTCCATTAGAAAAATGATAGGCAAATCCGAGGGCGTCTGTCCACGGCGTGGAAAAAGAAGTCCCGGCCAGCCACATCCCGTAGGCGCGGATCGGAGAAAAGGGATTCTGGCCCCAATAATGAAAAGGGATGCGAATGATATTGTAACCGAGCGTGCCCCAGAAGCCGCCGAGCAATCCCGCTTTGAAACGCAAAAGAAAATTTTCATCCGCGGTTTGCTGCGCCCATCTCCAAATACCGAACATTCCGATTGAAGCGGGAAGTCCAAGGACAAAACCAAGGCGGGACATGGGGCTCACGGCATACAAATGCCCCAGGAGCAGAACAATTGAAGAAAAACTGGCAAACCAAAAGAAAAGCCACCGCAGAAGGAAGCCGTTTAAAAAAGATTTATGGTCGATCATGGGCTGAGCAATGAATATTCCTTACGCTATCCCTGCATCCAGAGTTTTCCTTTTTGACTGATGATGATGGCATTGACGAGCGACTCCCTGTGCTCCCCTGGTTTGGATTTCTGGCTTCCGATCCCGGGTGCGCTCTCATTTTTACTTTGCTGGATCAGCAATTCGTAAAAAATCCCTCCGCTTTTTTTGAATCTTATCTTGAAAGCTTCGGATGAAACTCCGATCGCCTCGATGCAAGATCCGATCAAATGTGCTAAAGCCACGATCGCAATGTGCCCGTGCTTCGACAAATGCCTGCGTTCTTCCGCAGAAAATGCCTCAATCACTTTTTGGCCATTGACCGTTGTGCCTCTCACGGCATTCCATAACGTAGCCACCACCCAAAGAGATTTCGAATCTTTGATCGATTCCAATCGAAACCCAAGGAAACCAGGGCTGCCCATTCCGTAGGAACCCAGATCCGGTCGGATCTCTGAGACCTTCGCGCCGCGCAAATCCAATTTCATTTGATCGGCAAACCTCCGGGGAGGGCGTGAAAATCTCCAGATCCCAAAAAGAGAAAGAATGAAACCAGGAATCAAAACGGGACCGCGCAAGGCAAGCAAATCCGGTTTCCACCCTCCCCGGACTCTCCAGAGAAGACTCCAAAAAGGCGCCATTTCTTCCTCATGACAACGGATAACTTGAGCCATAAGATTTTTTAAATACGACACGATCGTCCCGAACCTTAATCATGGAAACAGATGAAAACCTCCCGAAGAAAACACAGGGACAAATTTTAGTCGTTCGGAAAACGAAGCTTTTTAAAAATAACTTCGTCCATTCTCAGCTGGATCTGCTTTAGATTTTCTCCCGGATAGAGCCATACCTTAAAGGCTTCATCCCGAATTTGATGGCGCATTAGCCTGGCACGGGGTCCTTACTTTGAAAGCATTGCACTTTCCGTCCGGACACCTACGCAAGTATCAGACTTGCGCAGCTGCTTTTTGGGGTGCCGCTTGGCGTAACTTAGGCTCTGCGAAACAATAAGTGATCCATTTGGCCGAGGGGATTTTGAGCCGAATCGAAGCCGAATTTTTCGACGCGTGTCCGTTGACACGTTAGAAAAATTTGGCAAAGATGCAGGCCAAAA
>OBEQ010804841.1_pt1 | contig 20439 bp, 15 predicted proteins | sample 1670901 | NCBI WGS metagenome assembly OBEQ01 (sample SAMEA104232315, study PRJEB22302) | groundwater metagenome | biome: forest; feature: aquifer; material: groundwater | place: USA | collected 2011-08-07 | depth 5.4 m
GCCGCATCAACCGCCCTCATCAACGCCGCGGCCTTATGCTTCGTCTCCTCGAATTCCATCTGCGGATCGGAATCCGCCACGATGCCGCCGCCGGCCTGTACGTAGGCGATGCCGTCCTTGATGAGCATGGTGCGGATGGCGATGCAGGAGTCCAGGTTGCCGCGGAAGTCCATGTAGCAGATGGCCCCGCCGTAGAGCCCGCGGCGATGGGGTTCCAGGCCGTCGATGATCTCCATGGCCCGGATCTTGGGGGCGCCCGAGAGCGTGCCCGCGGGCAGGCAGGACATGAGCGCGCGCAGGGGATGGTAGTCCTTCCTGAGCCGGCCCATCACCACGGAGACGATGTGCATGACGTTGCTGAAGCGCTCCACCTGCATGAACTGGGTAACCTTGACGCTACCGTAATCGGAGACCTTGCCGATATCGTTGCGGCCCAGGTCCACCAGCATCAGGTGCTCGGCGCGCTCCTTGGCGTCGGCCAGCAGTTCCTTTTCCAGGGCAAGATCCTCGGCCTCATCCTTGCCGCGGCGGCGCGTGCCGGCGATGGGCTTGGTCTCGGCCTGGCCGTTCTGCACCTTGACCAAAGTCTCGGGCGAGGCGCCGACGATTTCAAAGTCCCCGTAGTCGAGGTAATACATGTAGGGCGAAGGATTGATCGAACGCAAGGCGCGGTAGATGGCGAGCGGGCCCGCGGCGGGCTTGGTCGTGAAGCGCTGCGAGAGTACGATCTGGAACGCGTCCCCGGCCTTGATGTATTCCTTGCACTTCTCCACTCCGGCCTTGAAGCCGTCCTGGGTGAAGTTGGATTCCCATTTGGCGGGCGAGGCGGGCGCGGGTGCGGCGTGGTCGATGTGGGGCAGAGGCCGCGCGAGATCGGCTTCCAACTGCGCGATCTTGGCCACGGCGGACGCGTAGGCCGCTTCCAGGGTGGGGAACTCGTCGGTCAGCACGTTGGAGACGATGCTCAGCTTGTGCTTGATATGATCGAAGACGAGGAAGGATTCGTACAGGCCGAAGTGCAGATCCGGCAGATGGAAATCGTCCTTGCCGGCGGCGGGGATGTTTTCGACCAGGCGGATGGCGTCGTAGCAGACGAATCCCACGGCGCCGCCGGAGAACGGGGGCAGATCGGGATTGTCCACGCCGCGGAAGCGGTCCATGAACTTCTGGAGCTCGGCCAAGGCATCGCCCTCGATGTCCTTGCGTTCCTTGCCGCGGATTTCCACGTGCCGGCCTTTGGCCGTAAAGGTGTACAACGGATCCTTGCCTAGGAACGAAAACCGCGCCAGCTTCTCGCCCACTTCCACGCTTTCCAACAGGAACACGCGATGTCCCGGCCGCTTCAATTTCAGCAAGGCCGTGATGGGGGTATCCAGATCCGGAAGGAATTCCTTGTGGAGCGGGATGACGTTTCCCTTGGCGGCCAGCGGCCGGATTTCTTCCAATGTCTTCATGGCTTTTTCGAATCTAGCTAAATCCGATAAAAAGGGCACTTGGAAGGTCTTTCCCCTTCGTTTTCCCGGCGCGTTTCCGGGGCTTCTGCGCCGGCGAAGGGCGCGTGGGACCCGTAATTAGTTAGAATATAGGGCAATGAAACCCGCCTGCGGATCGGCCAAGCTGGCGTTGGTTTCCCTGATATCCTCCTGCATCCCCGCATTCCTCCCATCAGCCTCGGCTTCCGGGATTTCCGATCCGGTCAAAGTTTGGGTCGTGCTCAAGGACAAAGGTCCGGCCGCGGATGCGGCAATCCCGGGGTCGGCGCGTTCGCCCATCATTGCGGATCCGGCGTCCGTCGCTTCAAATCCGGTGGCCGCGCCGGTTTGGGCCGCATCCCGCGCCTATGAAGATCTTCCCGTCTACGCGCCCTATCTGGAGGCCCTGCGCGCCTACGGATTCTCCCCGGACGCCCGCCTTAAATGGCAGAACCGGGTTTCCGGATATGTCCGGACCGACCGACTGGCGGGTTTGCGAGGGCTCCCGTTCGTGACCGGGGTTTCCGAAATGCCGCGCAAGGCGCCGAAGTCCCGCACCCTGCCTTTGCCGACGCTTCCGCGTTTGTGGAAAACCGGCGCGGGTGGTCCGGAGGGCCGGGGGCAAGGCGCTTCCGGTGGATCGCCCATCGACACAATCGAGTACGGAGAAGGCAGGTCCCTGATCGACAGCCTGCGCGTCGATAAAGTGCATGCGTGGATGATCGCCTTGGGGATGCCGCCCGGAAAAGGGATCCGGGTCGCCTTCGTCGACGCGGATTTCCATCTCGGCAGTCCCATTTTCAAGGCCATGAAAAGCCGCATCAGGGATCAATGGGACTTCGTGGACAAGAAGCCCGGTTCCGTCACGGACAGCGTCCTCAACAGCCACGGGGCGGAATGCATGTCCCTGATCGGAGGTAACCTGCCCGGTACCCTGGTGGGCGCGGCCCCGGAAGCGGACTTCCTGCTCTACCGCGCGGAAGAGAACGAACAGGAGCGCTACGTGGAGGAGGATTACGTGGCCGCCGCCATCGAACGGGCCGTGGATTCCGGCGCCCAGGTGATCAGCATCAGCCTGGGGTACCGCTACGATTACAGCGACGGCAGCCCGGATCTGCCATATGCCGCCTTCAACGGGCGCGAGCGGCCGTCCTCCATCGCCGCGACCGGCGCCGCGCGGCGCAACGTGGTCGTCTCCGTGTCCATGGGGAATGATGGCCTCAAGACCGGCCTAGGCGATCAGCCATCCCTCTCCGCACCCGCCGATGCCGACAGCATCTTGGCCGTGGGCATCGTGGATCGCAAGCGCGTCCATTGCGCCTATTCTTCCACGGGACCCAGTGCGGACGGCCGCGTGAAGCCGGACGTGGTCTCCATGGGCGGTTTCGACTTTTGCACGGTGGCGGTGGCCGGCACGGACACGGAGCAACCCGCGGTGGATCATTTCGCGGGCACCAGTTTCGCCGCGCCCGCCGTGGCGGGCATCGCCGTGCTGTTGCGCCAGCTGCGCCCGGATCTTTCCGCCGCGGAAATCCGCCAGGCCCTGATCACCACCGCGGATCGGTATGCCTCGCCGGACGGCAAGGTGGGCCATGGCCTGGTGGACGCGACCGCGGCGGCCAAGCGCATCGGCATCCCTCTCGATCCGGTGCTCGTGCAGTCGGGCCTTTCGCGGCTCTATCATACCGGAGGCCTCGATCCCATCCTCCTCGATTGGGAACCGGGGAAGCCCGCGCCCGCATTGCAATTGCTCGATCTTTCGGGTCGGCAGATCGCGATCGCCGTGACTCCCGTGGGCGCGCGTTTGTTCGTGCAGCCGCAGCATCCCCTGCAAACCGGCATCTACATCGCCCGGGTGCGTTGAGCTTACACGCGCCGGGCTCCGCGCCCGACCGCAGCTCTCCGCCATCCCTTACCTCTTCCTCCTTCCCGATCCCTTCGGTGTCTCCCAAAAAGCGTAATCCCATTTCCTCGTGGTTCCGGACGCTTTGCGCCCCGGGGTCTCCCGGGATCCCCGCGATTTGGCGGAATCGTCGGTTGCCCCCTTCCCGCGTAACCCGGCGGTTGCGTGGGGTGGCCGGGTGAGCCTCGGCGTGGCCGGAAAGGCATATTTTTGCATAAGCCATATTCCGCCGCAGGAGACGATACCATGCAGATCAACAGCCAGTCCGTCCATACCCGTTCGTCCATCGTGCCTTCGGTACCCCAGGATGCCATTTCACAAGCGGCCCCGGAGGCCCTCCAACAGGCCCCGTCCCGGTCCCTGCAGCTCCCGGAAAACCGGATGGGCTTAAGCGGTCAGAGCAGTCCCTTCGCCGGGCAAACGGTGAGCCCGAACATAGGCCTCCCGGTACGGGATTTTCAGCGGCCGATGCCGATGAGCGCGCCGGGCATGGGACTGCCGAACCCGGGCTTCCAGCGGACCATGCCGATGGGCGTACCGGGCCTGGGATTGCCGCAGCCGGGTTTCAATCTGACCATGCCCATGAACGCGCCTCGCCCGCAGAGCCCCCTGGGACAGCCCGGCCGGGACATGTCCGTGATCCTCCGTGACCCGGATATGCCCAAGCGCGGTATCGATTCCCCGAAACCGCAGATGGTCGAATCCATGCCGGACAAAATTTCCGCGCCCACCATGAGCCGGGATGATAAGGCTAAGGAGATGGCCTTGGAAAAAATGGGCCCGTCCCCGACCGTCAGCGGCAAGTGGACGGATGGGCAAGTGGAAATCCACACCAAGAGCATCCTCAGCGATGCCGATAAGATGTCCAAACCTTTGCCCGAGGGCTCCGGCAAACCGGATTCGCTCCGGAACCGCGCGGAGGCCATCATCAAGTCGCAAGACAAGGAAAAGTCGATGATGGTCATGGGTGGCCCGCCCAAGGAGCCCACTTCGCCGATGGCGAACAAGCAGGCACGTGAAGATCGGATCAACACCCTGGTCAACAATTACCAGCAATTGTCCGGACTCGAGTAATCCACCGCATCCCGCGATTCCGCCCAAACACCCCAAGCGCTTTCTAACCGAAACCGATATTTTCCTCTCATGCGGATGGGAGGATTTTTCCCCGCCCGGTATTCCTTATTATTCTGCCCGGTGCTCAGGGGGGGAATGGGGAGAGAGCGAATGCGCCTTTTAGGTGGTTGGTCGATCGTTGCGCTGTTGTTGGCGATGGGGATTACGGAAGTCCGCGCGGCGGATAATGGAGACGCCGTCTCCCAAGGCAACGCCGGATCCCAAAACGGGAATGGCGCTGCGGATAGGATGTATCCCGACGGCTCGGAAAAATACCGCAAGGATCCGGGCCCCGCCGAATCCATGCCCCAAGGCCCCGCGCAAGCGGTGGAACCCATCGAACCCATTCCCATGCCTTCGCCCGCGGGCGTGCTGCGCAAGGCTTCCCAGGCCTCCGCGGCCGCGGCCATCGCCATCGACGTAAAGCCCGCTGCGGCGGCGGTGGATCTCTACAAGCCCCTGTTCGCCACCCTCACCATGTCCGTCGCCTACGCGAACCCGTTCGATCAGAACGACGTGAAGGTGGATCTGATCGCGACCTCGCCCACGGGCAAGACCATCGTGCAGCCGTGCTTCTGGAAATCCGGCACTTCGGCCTCTTCCGTGTGGGAAGCGCGTTGGACCCCGCGCGAAGTGGGCGCGTTCACCTATAAGATCACCGTGGTCAAGAACGGCGAGACGTCCACCTCGGCGGATCAATCGCTCACCGTCAACCCGTCCGACCTGGACGGCTTCCTGCACATGGACACCACCGGATCGTTCTTCACCTTCCGCTTCGATTCCGGCAAGCCCTGGCGCGGGGTGGGCGAGGACTTCGGCTGGGAAGGCGGCAAATACACCTTCGAGGTGATGTTCGATCTGCTCAAAAAGAACAACGTCAACGTGGTACGCACCTGGAAAGGCCCCGGCACCTACTACCTGGAACACGCCACGGGCAAGGCCGGCTGGTACCAGCAGGACACGGCCGCGCGCCTGGATCAAATCCTGAAGCTGGCGGAAACCAGCGGCATCTTCCTGATGCCCACCCTGGATCCCGTCATCGAATACCAGACCGGCGTGGACGGCTGGAGCGGACAAATCAAATGGCTGAAGAACCCTTACGGCACCTACAAGGGCGGGCCTTGCAACGGCCCCCTGGATTTCTTCAACGGGCAGAAGGCGCGGGACATCTACAAGAACCGCCTGCGTTACGCCGTGGCGCGCTGGGGCTACAGCCCCAACATGGGCTTCTACGAATTCTTCAACGAGGTGGACTGGGCCAACATCACCGAGCACGTGCCCACCGCGGACCTGGGCGCTTGGCACAACTACATGGGCTCCTACCTGCGCAGCATCGATCCCTACAACCATCCCATCACCACCAGCTTGTCCCATAGCGACTTCCCGGACATCTGGAGCCTTAAAATCATGGAGTTCACCCAGCGCCATCTCTACGGCTCCATGGATCAGCACGCCACCTTCCTCGACAGCTACGAGAAGAACTACAAGAAGCCCTTCGTGACCGGGGAGTTCTCCCTGGATTACAAGGGTACCACCCAGCATACCCCGGCCGAATACGGCAAAGAGGTGCACATGGGCCTCTGGCGCGGCATGATGACGGCCACGCCCATCCTGCCCATGACCTGGTGGTGGGATTTCCACGCGGACAACGGGGACTATTACCACTTCGCCAATGCGCGCAAGTTCTCGGAACAGGCCCTGGCGGAAACCCGCGGGCTCAGCAACGTGGCCGCCACCGGGCCCGCCAACGTGGAAACCCGCGCCATCAAATCCGATCGCGGGATCTTCGTCTGGGTGAACAACCGCAATACCGGTGCGCAGAACGATTTCCAGGTCAAGGTTTCCGGCGCGGGCACGTCGGCCTATGAATGGAAGCCCTACAACACCTGGACCGGCGCGTACGGCGCGGCGGCCAACGTCAATCCCGCCAACGGCGATCTCACGGTGACCATCCCCACTCTGGCGGCCGGAGCGGACATGGCGCTCTGGTTCGCGGACAAGACCCCCTCCGCCTTGGCCTCGCGCCGGAGCCTGCCGGACGGCCTGTCGCTGGACTTCAACGCGGTTTCGGGCATCCTGCGCCTGATCAATACCTCGGCGACGGATGAAGTCGCGGGCTACGCCTTGGTCGATATGGCCGGGCGGACGCATGCGGCGGGTAGCCTGGCGGTTACGGCCAACGGGAGCGCGGCCAAGACGCTGGAGATGGGGAGCCGGCAGGCCGGCATCTATGCGCTCAAGGTTTCCATCGGCGGAAGGAACCTGACGCGGCGCGTGGTGCTGGCCGCGCGGTAGGGTCGCACAGGGACCGGTCAGGGGTCGCGGCTCGAGTCAGGGCTGTGGGGCTCGCGAGGGCTGGGGGCGGGTGGTACTGCCCGTCCAAAAGAGGCAGGGCAGGGGCTGGTGCGCTGAGGGGGCCGATGAGTGATAGGGCTTAGGCGGTCTTGGCGCGCATGTAGGTTTTCAGGATGTCGTTGATTTTGGTTTGGTAGCCTTTGCCTTGGGCTTTGAACCATTTCAGAACGTCCTCATCCAGCCGAATCGAAACCATCTGTTTCGGCTTGTATTCATACCAGACGGCATTTTTGAAAAACTCCGCGTCGAGTTCCGGGATATCGGACGTGTCTATCTCCGAGTCCTTCATTTTCGCGAGTTTTTTAAAATCGGTTTTTCCTTTTTGAATTCTTTTCTTTTTCATGTTTTTTCATCCTCCTCGCCGATATAATCCGGACCGATTCACGGCCCCTTTCCGTAAAGACAATAACGACCGTCGTCCCCCGAAGCTGCCCGATTCCAATCCATCGGTCTTCGCCATACGCCCTCCTTGCATCGAAGGTAATCGTCATTGGAGCGTCAAAGACTTCGTAAACATCCTTGAAATCAACTCCGTGCTTGATAAGGTTTAGCTTCCGCTTGGCCTCATCCCATTCAAAATCCATTTCAACGTCCTACATATTGTATATATGATTTGTATATACGGCAACCGGCTTTTTTCGCAAAAACCTTGAGCCATTCGGGTTTCAAATCGCGATTTCCGCTTGACCCATAAAATGCCTCGATGAGCCGGGCCCGTCCGTGACCGGCATTCCGGTTCCACCGTGTGGATTCGCGCAAACGCCAAGCCGGGGTTGAATGCGAAATGTCAACACATTCGAACGGGTCCATCGTCAAAATCCGGATTCCTCCAGCCATCGATACGGGGCCGATTATATTCGTCCTCATGCATCATCCGCGTCCCCGATTTTCCGCCCCGCCCTTCTCCATCCCATTACTTGCCACAGTCCTCTCGTGTTCCGTTTCATTTCCCCGCGCTCAGTCCATACCATCGGCCTCCCCCTACACCACTACCCTCGTCAACCTCAAAGGCTTCCAGCAACCCACCCGCTTCGACACCCGCGGCGAGGCCGTGGATGCGCATGACGGGGAGATCGCCTTTTTCGGCGGCTTGTATTACCTGTACGGCACCAGCTATGATTGCGGCTTCCGTTGGGGACTGCCGGGCGCGCCGTTCTGCGGCTTCAAAGCCTACTCTTCACCGGACCTGGCCCATTGGACCGATCGCGGCAAGCTGTTCGATGCGTCCACGGCGGCCTGGCAGAAAAGCTGCGACGGGAACAGCTATGGATGCTATCGACCGCATGTACTCTACAACCAGGCGGCGAAGGAATACGTGCTATGGATCAACGTGTACGACAACAGCACGGGCTTCCACGTGCTCACCGCCAAGGATCCGGCCGGGCCTTTCACGGAGGTGGCTGATCCGAAATTGGCCGTCAACAACACCGCGCCCGCGGCGGGCCTCAACAACGGCGATCACGACACCTTCCTGGACGAGGACGGCACGGCCTACATCGCTTATACGGATTGGCGCACCGGGGGACGCATCGCCATAGAAAAGCTGGACGCCAGCTTTCGCTCCGGCAGCGGCAGCCATGTGGAGGGAGTCACGCCCGGGTCCACGGAAGCGCCCGCCCTGTTCCGCCGCGGCAGCCTGTATTACCTGACCTATTCGGATCCCAACTGCGGGTATTGCGCCACCGGCACCTCCTACCGCACGGCCCCGTCGCCCTTGGGCCCGTGGTCCGCGGGCAAGCCCTTCAGCAGCAAGTCCTGCGGGGGCCAACCTTCGTTCGTCTCCTCCATCGCCCTGGCCTCGGGCCCGGCGTTGATCTACGGCAGTGATTTGTGGAACAACCAGGCCAAGAACGAAGCGCTGGCCAACTATTACTGGGCCCCGCTTTCCTTCAAGCCGGATGGCTCCCTCGACACCTTGGTATGCCGGGACAATGAGACCTTGGACCTGGCCGTGGGCGAGGCCGGCAGCCAATTGCCCATTCCGGATCTGGATGCGACCGCGGGCGTGGACGGCTTCACGGGCCACTGCGACATCAAGGCGGGCATCCAGCGCGCGCAGACCTTCACGGCCACGCGCACGGGCACGCTCACCAGCGTGGCGTTCACGACCTTCCAGAATGGTTTGCCGGACGCGGCCTTGCAGATCGAAATCCACGCGGCCAACGCTTCCTTCCAGCCCGTCGGGGACGCCTTGAGCACTACGGCGATCGAACCCGGATCGATAGGGTGGTCCGCGCGCCGGATCACGGTCAAGCCGGGCATTCCGGTCGTTGCGGGGTCGCGCTATGCCCTGGTGGCGAAGTCGGCGGCGGCCCAGGGGTGCTACGGCTTGGAGTATAACGATACGGCGCCTTACCGGGTAGACGGCGTAGGCGGGGGCGAGGCCTACAGCAACAATGGCGGGGGGAGTTTCGCGGCGGAGGCCAAGCGCACTTTGAAATTCGAGACCACGGTGCGGTCAACGACCGCATTACGGGGAGGATCGCGGCCGGCTTGGGACGGTACGGCAGATGGGGCGGCGGAAAAACCGCGCCCCCAGGGTAACGTGAAAGTGACGGTATTTCCGGGCGACGTGGACGCGAAGGGATCCCGGCTACCGCCGGACGCCCCGACCGCCGGAGCAGCCAAAGCGGGCGTCCGCTACAGGATCCCTTCCCCGGAGCGTTGACCGCCTTTCCTGATTGCGCCCGCGGCCTCCTTGCGGGTCAGGCCAGCCTGGAGGCTATCTCTTTCCACTTGGGACCGGCGGACCAGACGCGGTCGATCCGTTCCAGCAATGCGTCCCGGGTAAAGTTGGCTTTTTGTTTGCTGACATCGGGCCTTTACCTGGAAATGGGGTTATTACCTTAAATAACCGGAAAATGTTCCCAACCAAAGGATTTTCATATCTGTTAAATCCTACTTTCAGAACTTTTCAGCCGTAACGGAGTGGGGTAACGCCAACTGTAATCCATACCGGAGCGTCGGGTTACGCGCAAATTGTAAGCGATTCCAACATCGAATGGATTTAGTGTAAAGAGATTCGACAGTCCTGCGGAAGAATTGCGCCGACGAATGCAAGCCCCGCAGCCAGGACAATCAATTGGCGACGTTAGTCGCCTCGACCTTGGACCTGGGTATCAGCCCAGGTCTACCAGCGCAACCCTGAGCTTCTCCACCTTGTCCTTCTGGCTTTGCAGCTTGGAACGCTCGCCCTCGACCACATCGGCCGGCGCGCTCTTCACGAAGGCTTCGTTGGACAGCTTCTTCTCTTGGGCGGCAACGTAGCCTTCGGCCTTTCCCAGCTCCTTGGTCAGGCGGACCTTTTCCTGCGCCGGATCCAGGATGCCTTCCAGCGGGATGAACAAGCGCCCTTCGGGGATGAGCCCGGAGGCCGAGAACGCGGGCTTGGCCGAATTCACGTCCACGGTCACCGTCCCCACCCGTTCCAGGCTGGCGATGATGTCCTTATGGGCTTCCACGATCTTGCGCCAGGGCTCGTCGTCGCAGCTGATGCGCGCGTCCAGGGCATGGGTGGGCGGCAGGGAGTAGTCGCCGCGGATGGAGCGGATGGCGTCCACGATCTTGAGGAGCTTGGTCATCACTTCCAGATCATGCGCGGCCGAGGCCTCGATGCCCAGCTTGGCGCAGGTATCCGCGGCCGGCCACTGCGAGGTCACCAGCAGATCCTTCTGGCCCAGGGCCAGGCGGATTTCCTCGGTGATAAACGGCATGAAGGGATGGAGGATGGTGATGAGCTTTTCGATCACGGTCGCGAACACGGACACGGCCTGCTTCTTCTCGGCCAAACCTTGTGGCGACAAAGTAGCTACATCGGCCGTAATGACTTTCTTGCGGATCTCCAGATAGCTGGAACAGAAATCATCCCAGGTGAATCGGTAGATGGCCTGCGCGGCCTCGGAGAAACGCAACCCCGAAGACTGGTCGGAACCCCGCGGCTCCAGGCTTTCCGTCACCGTCTTGATGGTCTCGTCCAGGCGCGCCAGGATCCAGCGGTCCGCCAGATGCAGATCGTCATAGCTCAGGTCCTCGCGATTGCCCTCCAGGTGCGGCAGCACAAAGCGCACGGCGTTCCACAGCTTGTTGGCGAAGTTGCGGCCCGTCTCGAACTTCACGGGCGAGAGCTTGATGTCCTGGCCTTCGGTGGTAAGAATCATCAAGGCGAAACGCACGGCGTCCGCGCCGTACTTGCCGATCATCTCGATGGGATCGATGCCGTTGCCTTTCGACTTCGACATGCGCTGACCCTTTTCATCAAGGATGGTGCCGTGGATGTACACGGTATGGAACGGCTCTTTGCCCAGGAACTTCAGCCCTGAGAAGATCATGCGCGCCACCCAGAAATAGATGATGCCGCGATCGGTCACCAGCACGTCCGTGGGATAATGCGTCGCCAGCTCCGGCGTCTTGTCCGGCCAGCCCAAGGTGCTGAACGGCCACAGGGCGCTGGAGAACCACGTGTCCAGCACATCCTCTTCCTGCACCAGCACCGCGTTCGCGCCGTACTTGGCCTTGGCCTGGGCCAGTGCTTCCGCATCAGTGCGGGCCACAACAAAGGGCGTATCCTGACGGCGCTGGCCGTCGGTTTCGCTGATCACATACCAGGCGGGTATCTGATGCCCCCACCACAACTGTCGCGAAATGCACCAGTCCTTGAACGGTTCCAGCCAATCCTTATAGGTCTTGGTGTAGCGCGCGGGCACGAAGCGCGTGCGCCCGGCCTCAACGGCCTCCAACGCAGGCACGGCCAGGGGCTTCATGTTCACGAACCACTGCTCCAGCAGATAGGGCTCCACCACATCGCCAGAGCGATAGCAGGTGGGAATCGGAATCATGCGATCCTCGACGCCCGCAAGCAATCCCGCCTCTTCCAAATCCTTCACCACGGCCTTACGCGCATCGAAGCGGTTCATCCCCGCGTACTTGCCCGCCTGATGGTTCAGGGTCGCATCCAGGTTCATGGCGATGATGGGCTTCAGCTTGTGCCGCTGTCCCACCTCGTAATCGTTGAAGTCATGAGCCGGCGTGATCTTCACCGCGCCCGTGCCCTTGGTCGGATCCGCATGCTCATCCGCGATGATGGGAATCGTTCGATCCGTCCCCGGAACGCGCACCAGCGTGCCGATCAGATGCCTATAGCGTTCATCCTCGGCATTCACGGCCACGGCCACGTCGCCGAACATGGTCTCCGGCCGCGTGGTCGACACCGTAATGAACTGCGTCGGATCGCCCGCCAACGGATACTTGATGGACCAGAAGAACCCCTTGGTCTCCTTGCTCTCCACTTCCTCATCGGCCAGCGCCGTCTGCAACTTGGGGCACCAATTGATCAACCGCGTCCCGCGATAGATCAGCCCATCCTCATGCAAGCGCACGAACACCTCGCGCACGGCCTTCGACAGCCCCTCGTCCATGGTAAAGCGCAACCGCGACCAATCGCAGGAACTCCCCAGCCGCATCAACTGGTTCACGATGCGATCGCCGTACTCGTTCTTCCACTCCCACACCTTGGCCACGAACTTCTCGCGGCCCAGATCCTGGCGCTTCACGCCGTCCTTGGCCAACTGCTTCTCCACCACGCTCTGCGTCGCGATGCCGGCATGATCCGTGCCCGGCTGCCACAGGGTGCGATACCCTTGCAAGCGCTTGAAGCGCGTCAGCACATCCTGCAGGGTATTGTTGAGGGCATGCCCCATATGCAGGGCGCCCGTAACGTTGGGCGGCGGAATGACGATGGTGAACGGCTTCCCGTTACCGGGACCGGGGCGGTCCTGGGGCTTGAACGCACCGGCGTCCTGCCAGGTCTTGTACCATTTTTCTTCAATGTCCTGCGGGGAGTAACGGCTATCCATGATATGTCTCAAAGGGTTGAATTTACAGGGAATATAAGTAAAAAGCCCCGTTGGGTCAGATAAGCGGGAGGGGCGGCTCGGTCCAACGGCGGGGCAATCAATGCCGCTTCCAAGCGGTCCATGCGGCCCGATTCCCTGTTGGAAACAAAGTCGTTCGCCGATTTGTTTTACAAAGCCGGACCCAAAAGCGCGTAATCGGGGTTTGATCGCTGAGGATTCAAGGCACGCTTATTGCAATCCGCACTTCGCAACCCATGAGGTCTCAGTTGAAAAAAATCCTCCCGCTCTTGCTCCTGGCCGCCACTATGGCGCATGCCGTTCCCATGATTTACACGTTCTCGGGAACGACTGGGGGAGTGGGAAACGATGTCATCGATGATCGGGGTTGGAGCGGTTTGTATTGGTCCAACAACATCCGCTACAACATGCCGGTGGAATACAAATTCCTGATCGATTTCGATCGCGATGGCGTTGTCATCCAACCGGATGGATCGGAAGGGTTGCCGGAAAGCCATGGAAATCCGATCTACTCCTTTTTCTACGCCAGATATTTGTCCGGAGAGTTCATTCTGGATTTATTCCACGGAACGTATCTCTTCCCTGGAGATTCCGCCAGGTCCTATAGTGCTCCGAGTTTCCACGCGAACAATGAGTTTGGAGTTGATCTTTTGCTTCCCTCCGAATACGGGGCTCGACTGCTCACGCGTCCCAGCGTATGGGCCAACTTGGATCTTGTTTCTGCAAACAAGAAGCATGCCGAGGATTGGGAAATCGGGGATCCATTCTTTACGTTGGAATACATTGAGAACCCAATGTTTGTTGAGTACTCGATTTTTTTAAATGTGAACCTGACATTGACCGACATCTCCCCGGAATCCCCCGCATCCATTCCCGAACCCAACTCAATTTTATTAATGCTGATCGGATTGGTTGTTGTTCTTGCGCATAACTTCGTGGGAAAAAAAGATTTGATTTCTTAATGTCCGCTTAAGAAAACAACTAGAATGCTGCTTTTGTTCAGCTTCTGACAAATTGGAAAAGTAGGGAGTAATTTCTGCTATCCGCCGCCTTTAGGGCTTCCAAGTAAAGTTTTCTTGTTTCACTCGATTTCGTCAGATCACCTTGTCCCCAAGTAAATTGCGGTTGGCCTAAAGTGTGGATCAAAAGCAAATCCGCGGCCATTCTTGAGTGCCTTCCATTGCCGTTTGCAAATGGGTGGATTAAGACAAGTCGATGATGGAATCGAGCTGCGATTTCATCTTTGGGTTCGGTGGTGGATTGGATCCACAGCTTTGCGTCTTCGCAGAGGCCACGTAACTTTACGGCAACCTCCCAAGATGGTACTCCGATATTTTTCTCGCTGGTCCGGTATTTTCCCGCCCAATTCCAAACATTGCCGAACATGTCCTGGTGAAGCCGAAGCAGGAGTCCTTCAGAACATATTTCTCCTTGGCTTTTTGGATAGTGTCTGTTCGTCGCTTCCAGAATGTTATCCCGCTCCGACTGGTTGAGCTGTCCTCGGGTTGTGATATGGTCAAGTTTCAGACCTTGGGCCTCTGCAGCGTTTAGAGGTGTCGACCCTTCCGGGTCTTCTTCCTGGTTCACTTCTTGTCCCAGAGCCAGCGTGGAGTATCCCTTAGCCACTCCTCCACCATTTTTGCGAGTTGTTTGGCATCCGATTCCTCGGAAAGGCCTTGGTCTTCCAATCTCATGGTATGGGCAACGATCTTCATGTGCTCTTTTGCTCTCCTCTCAGCTTGGACACGTAGCGTGTCATCCAAGGTGGTCTTAGGAACAAAGGCGTAGACCAGATCGCACTCCATTGCCTCAGCCGCACGCCGCAATGATTTCAAGGTGATGTTCCCTTGGGTTTCTGCTTTTTCCATTTCCGCGACTCTAGACACGTCCACATCAATGCGCTTAGCTAATTGCCTTCCAGACATGGCTAAGGCTCCTCGAATAGCTCGGATCCATCCCTTGAAAGGCCTCTTATTTTTTAAAGGCTTTAACTCGATTAGGGTTTCTTGAAGCTGTTCTCGAATTCTCAATGATTTTTTCATATTTGGCCAGTTTTATGGGATATATCTCACAATTATAAGAATTATTATGAGATATATCCCATAAATAAGTTAAAAAACATGAGGTATATCTCATAAATACCAAAAGAGGCCCAAAATTCCGATTTGAATAAGGTTTAAAGCCGGAAAAAGGTCTCAATGGAATTGAGAGAGAGCGAGGCGAGTTTGAAAAGAGGAATTGAACCTGAAAGGGTGCTTAGGAAGGCAGAGAAAGCCTCTTCCCTAAAAGGGTAGGAGTTCGGGGATTGATTGGAAAAGCTACGCACTGCGTAGCCAGTTAAAAATTCATTCTCGCTTAGACAAACAATCCCTCCGCCAACATCTCCGCATGCCGCTTCACATCCTTCGGCCAACCCTCCGTATGCGTCGCGAATCCCTTCGCATCCTTCCGGTACAAGGCGCGGATGGCTTCTTCATAACCCATCAGGTTTCCGGCCATCACCGACAGGAATTTATAGGTCCGCTCTTGGGTCTGCTTGACGGTGAGCGCGTCGCCGGATTTCTTGCGCGCGTCGTCCACCAGGCGGCGCAGCACGGCCGAGGCGCCGCCGGATTGTGAGGCCAACCATTCCCATTGCCGGGGCAACAGCGAAACCTCGCGGGATATCACTCCCAGCTTGGGCCGGCCGGGTCCGGCGGCTTCCTCCGCCGCTTTGCCTTTTCCGTCCCTCCCCTTTCCATCTTTCCCTTTTGCATCCTTCCCCTTTCCATCCGCTTCGCCCACGAACACTTCCAGGCGCCGCAACACGTCCTTCTCGGATCCCTGGAAGTTGAAGTCCATGGTGTTGCCGGTTGCGTCGTTGAAGATGAGGGCGGGGCTGTTGTCGGCCTTGCCCATGCGCTTCTTGATTTTGAGGATGACCTCGGTGAGGGGGCCTTTGCCCAACAAGGTGTCGCCTTCGAAGGCCGTGTAGGTTGGGGTCTGTTCCGTTTCCATCGCCGCTCCAGGTGAAGTCCTGGCTGAATAATACCCGGGTAAATTGATTTTGTCAATATTACCCGGGTAAAATAATCGGGAGGGGGGGACGCTCGGGGTTTAGAGAATCATGGGCAGGTGTACAGGTTGCCCTGGAACCCGATGTAATTCCCCGTCTGGCCTTCCCCGATAGTGAAGGCCACCAGGTAGTTGTTGCCGCCGTAGGTAAACAACGTGTGGTCCAGAACCAGGTTGCCGGGATGGCCGCCGCCGTAGATGTAGCCGCCGCTCATGTACTTTTTGTTGACGGCCAGCAAGGCGGCGCCATCGCCTCCGGCCGGTTTGATGTTGAGGTTGATGTTGGTTGACGTGGGTCCGGTGCAACCCGCGGCCGGCGTTTCGGAGTTGGTTCGGACGACCACTCCGCCCATGGTTCCATTTGTGGACGAACTGCCGCAGGAGTGGTTGTTGGCATCCTTGCATTTGATCGTGAGCGTTCCCGGACCGACCGCATCAGGCGAAAAGGCGTGCGCGACGATGTTCACCACATGGTACTCGCCTGTCGTGTTCTTCCAGGTGAAATGGGCATCCAGGTTCCCGCCATCATCATCGCTTATGCCCACGATGGTGTTGTTGGTGAAATAAGGATACACGAGGTTGGGGGAATAAAATCCGACCAGATAGGGATCCACGTTGGACCCCGCCGGATGCGTGGTATAAACGTCGATGGTATTCCCGGCATCCACCCTCAAAGTCTTCATCACTACCGTTTGCCGCATGGTGTCCGTCCCGAAGTTGATCGCCTTCGCCATGTACCAATGGGTGTGCGTCGCGGCAACCTTCCCCAATGCGGACCCCGGCGAACCGTTTTCGTCCGCGGCTGCCGGGTCCACGGCTGCGGGTAAAGTCCGTGCCTGGATTGGAGAGCCGAACCGGACGGCGATCTCGCGCATACCGGCGTCCAGCCTGGCCAGATCCTGTTCCCGGACCTTGAGGTCCATGACCGCGTTTTCATACGCAGTCGGGGCCCGGAGCGGTACCACGGTTTCGGAGGCGGGAGCGGCCGAAGTGGGCGCGTTCTCACCGCGGTCGCAAGCGGAAAGGAATAATCCGGAGGCCAGCCCCAACGTGGCGGCCAGGGAGAGGTGAAAGGGAGTCTTGGACATGATGGTTTCCTTGGAACAGGTATTGCCGCGGCGACTGACTCCGAACGGCCCGACGATTCCACGGCCTATGGAACCGGCAATTCCGCTCGCAGGTAAAAGGCGCCCTCAAACACCCCATACCCGTTGCCTAAGGAAGGGGTTCCGCGGCGTCCAGACCCATCCCATCGTGCCTCCAGAATATAGGCAGCGGAGAAACGGCAAGTGCAGGCAAGTGTATCGAAGGCATTACAGATAGCGGCGATGTGACCCAGCACACACACTATTTTCCGAAAGGATTGGAGCTCCTATTTTGAAGGAAGATGCCGGTGGGATGGAAAAGGTATAGAACTAATCGGTTCAAAATGGTATATTCAAAGCATGGGCAGGCCTAAGAATTTCGATCGTACCGGGGTGTTGGAAAAAGCCATGCCGCTCTTCTGGCGGCGCGGCTTCGCGGATACCGGCCTCCAGGATTTGGAGAAGGCCACGGGCGTCAACAAATCCGGCCTCTATAGCGAATTCAAGAACAAGGAAGACCTGTTCCTGGAGTCCCTGAAACATTACAACTCCACCCGCAAGGGCCGCGACCTTTTGTCCGTAGAGCCGTTTGGGTGGGGGAACATCGAGGCGTTCCTCAAGTTCAAGCTGTTGCGCAAGGACGGCATGCATGGATGCTTCGCCGTGAATACCATGCGGGAAGCCGATTTGCTGCCCAAGGAAGCCCAGGAGATCATCTCCGAAAGCCGCGTCAGCCTGAAAAAGCTTTTCCTAAAGAACATCGCCGCCGGCATGGCCGTTCCCGATAAGGGTTCCAAAGCGGGCAAAGGATCCAAGGCCGACAAAGCATCCGCCGCATCTAAGACCGGCACATCCCCCGAGGCCCTCACCGAAATCCTTTCGACTTGGTTCTCGGGACTCTGCATCGAGCAGAATGTGACCTCCGTCAAATCCCAGGCCCAAAAGATCGAAGACTTCCTCGTCACGCTCCGCGCTTTGTAACTCCGGGCCCTCTAGCTCCCATCCGCTCCACTTTACCCTGCCGAAACCGGCAACTTCCCCGCAGCACCCAACTCAAAAGGCCGCTAACCGCGGCCATTATTGCTTCCTCCACCTCCGTAGCTACATTGTCACGACAATGGTTGTAGCTACAAAGTAGCGACATGGGCTGACGCTACTTTGTCACGCCAGAAGTTGGCCCTACTTTGTCGTTACGGCTACCGGCTCCACCTGCTTGAACCCGAGGTAGTCGATGCCGCTGCGGGCTTCGGCCTTGGCCGCGCTCTGGGCCCCCAGCATTTCCGCCACCGGGGTCCAGGGCTTGGCGTCAGCCGCGAGAGCCTTGGCCCGGCTCTTTATCGAAAAAGCCAACGTCCCCATGGCCATGCACAGCAGGCCGATGGAGATCATCAGATCCGCCGCGTAGCCGTGGGCGCCGAAGCGCGTGTAGGCGTCCCCGCCCAGGGCCGAGCCGAAGGCCATGCCGGAAAAGAAGAAGGACGAGGACAGCGCGAGGGCGATACCCCGGAACGCCGGCTCCAGTTCCACAATGCGCCGTTGCTGCGAGGGCCACACCATATCGGCCACGAAGGGCCAGACCACCATGGCGGCCAGCATCACGCCCAGATAGGAAGGCAGCACCAATAGGGCGGCGAAGATCGCGATCAGGATCAGCATCGCGCCCTTGAGCAGGGTCTCGGCGGACCAGCGGGCCGCGGCCTTGCGTAGGAAGAAGTTGCCCACCAGGCCCGACAGCCCGAAGATCAGCAGGGCCAGGGACACGGTGCGCGTGGAGGCGCCGTAGGTGTCGCGCAGGATGGGCGTGACCAAAGTGTAGGTGGCGAAGATGCCGGCGGTGAGGAAGAAGATCACGAACAGGCCGCTCAGGGTGGAGGGCTTGGACAGGATGGCCCAGGCCTGGCGCGCGCTCACTCGCTCGCCTCGCGAGCGATCGGAAAGGTAGGTTGCGATCAGGATGCCGGTCAGGATCAGCACGCCCATCAGAATAACATACAGCACCCGGGGCCCCACGTGCGTTGCCAACCAGGAAGAAGCGGGCACGCCCAGCACCGTCGCCAGGCTGATGCCCATGGAGACCACGGCCAAGGCGCCGCCCTGTTGCTTGGGCTTGACCAGGCTCGTGGCCAGCGCGAAAATCACCGGGCTCAGCAACGCCGCGCCCAGGCCCATCAGCACCCGCGCCGCGAACAACACCGGATATCCCGTGGCCAGCGCGAAGGCCATCGCCCCCACGGTCATGATGGAAAGGCCCGTAAGGATCTGGGTGCGGCGCACCCAATGGCCCACCAGCATCTGCAGCAGAGGCGCGCTCAGGGAGAAGGTGGCGCCGAAGGCCGTCACCAGCAGGGCTGCGGCGGTGGCCGAGATATGCCACTCGGCCGAGACCGGCCCCAGAATGCCCACGATGGAAAGGGCGGAGGTGGCCTGCACGAACAGCACCACGCTGAAAAGGATGAGGAGGCGAGAGGTCTTGGTATCGATCGCGTTTTCCATGATTCACATTTTCCTTGCATCGGCGTAAAGAACCGATTGGTTCAAAATACACCAGCGCAAGCACCCCCGTCAAGGCATTTATGAACCGAACGGTTTTTAATCCCCCGGCGACCTCTAAAAACGAATACGCACGCGGAGGAAACCGCGAAATTGGCGAGTTAAAGCGGGGAGGGGTGGCTAGGCGGGAGGCAACCGACAGGCAACCGGCTGGGCGAGTTTTTTGCGAAAGCGGTCCAGGCGGCGCGAAATGGCCACCCTGGACACCCCAAGCACGCCACCGATTTCCTCTTGGGTCATGCCATGTTCGGCATAGAGGGAAATTATTTTCCGGGTGATCTCATCGCCGCGCTCGACCATTTTTTCCAATCCCCGGTTGGTTTCCGGATCGTTGAAGGCATGTATGCCTGATAGCGTCAGCAGATGGAGCGCATAGGAACCCATGCGCCTGCGTTCGCGGGATTCCTTCCGGAGCTTTTCCAGGCAGGCGTTCTTGGCCACGGTAAACACCCAGGTCGACGCCAGGGACTCGCCTCGGAAACCGTTCCGGCCGGTAAGGATTTTCGCGGCCACCTCCTGGGCCATTTCCATGCTGTCGTCATGGTTCTTCAGGTATCGCCTGCATACCCCATGTATGATGCCCAGGTTGTCGGTCAGGATGGTTTCGCATGCGGCTGTTTCCATGATTCGTGTTCCTCCACTGCGGATAAAACTATCCGAATGGGAAAACGACGTCTGCGGACATTTCGCTGACATTGCTTGTGCGCGAGCGGGCTCGCGGCAAATCAGGCTTTACGATATGCGACCGTCCGCCTTCCGCGGAAAATTTCCGGGGTGAGGTTAACAATTCCGTGCCGTGCGCATCTAATATCCCGCAAAACACACCAGGGGGCCCCCCCGCATATCATAGGAGGTTGGAAATGGTACTGTCCGCGATCCGGATCGCTCTGTTGGGTAGGGTGTGTCTGAAATGTGATGTAATTTAGGCGTTACTGGGCTATCTTTCATGGGAATATCAGGAGGTTCCCATGACAGCTCGAATCGTGAAAACAACAAGCGACACCTTGACCGTGGAAGTGCAGATTCCTTTTGGGCGC
>OBEQ010172441.1_pt1 | contig 20432 bp, 19 predicted proteins | sample 1670901 | NCBI WGS metagenome assembly OBEQ01 (sample SAMEA104232315, study PRJEB22302) | groundwater metagenome | biome: forest; feature: aquifer; material: groundwater | place: USA | collected 2011-08-07 | depth 5.4 m
AAGTTCCGGTTCGGGAAAGCTGAGCAACACCCCTTCTCCTTTAAGGAGCACGATCCGATCTTTTTCTTTAGTGATGAGATGCAAAATATGGTTAATGACGGTAGGGCTTGGAAAGAAAGCCATTTCGAGGAGACTTTCTTGTCTGACAAGAGGGTCGGGATCGTTGACAGAAAGAAGAAAGAGATATTTGAGGTCTCGACGATGGGGTTTTCGGCGCAAACACCAAAGAGCTGTCTGCCTGACTTGAGGCGCTTTGTCTTGAAGGGCTAGGAGAAGCTGTTTACGGGCTACCAGATAATTATTTTCGTACAGAGTGCCAAAAATGATGATAGTTTTTAGCCGGATGTCATCATCAGAGTTTTTGAGATAAGGAGTGATACTCGGAATAATTTTTTTGCCGGGGAAATATCTTAACGCGGTTAGAATTTGCAAAAGCAGAGGTCTTTTGGATTGCGGGAGCTTTTCAAGAAGACCGGGCACCATATCCACAATGCCTCCCAAGGACATTTTTCCAATGGCAAAAAATTGTGTTCTTTCGACCGGGGAATGGATCAAGCGGAGAAGAAGATTCAGCTTAGTCTCATAACGGTTACGGTCGAACGATTTTTCCGCCGCTTCGACAACCACTTGATTGGCATCCTCTATCAGGCTGAGAATAAGTTGGACCGCTTTTTCTTCGTGAATGTGGCCCAAGAAATTTGCCAGAAGAATTTTGAGGATCGGATCTTTGTCTTTAAGAATACGGTCGAATTCTTTTTTTAATTCTGGTTCGTCTGACGAATAGAGAGTCATCCAGGCGGCAAATCGGGCATCTTCGCTTGATCCTTCAATCATGTCCCGTATTTGTTCTATTTTCATAATGAATACATTCCCCACCAGTTTGCCGTTGCCGACCAAAGAGAATTCAGTGTTCCTTCCTTTGTTATTTTGGAAAATATTTCGGGAATTTTTTCATATTGTCCCATCCGATAAAAAATTTCGATACGGGCTTGGTCGATAGCAATCACATCGGCTTTTTCCCTTTTTTCGAGACGATCCATGGTTTCGAGAGCTTTGTCCCAATGATTTTGAGCAGAATAGACTTCGTACAAAAGCCAAAAATTTTCATCGCGGACATACTCACTGTCGCTACAAGCATTAAGATGAAAGAGAGCTTCTTTTTCGTAGGCGGCCGTTGTAATTTCGTCTAACAAATGGGATCGAGTATAACGAAGATAAGTTTTGGCTAAAAAAAGACGAGCGGATGTTTTGTAGACATCTTTTTTCATTTCTTGTTTGGCTGCTTCGAGCTGTTCGTCAAATCCTTTTTTAATGCGGGTGATGGACGAGGTTGCATAAAAACGAATTTCGAGTGAAGGATCGCTTCGGAGCGACAGAAGAATATCCACCGCCTCTGGTGTTTTTAGCTCGGCCAGTTTTTCAATAGCTCCACGCTTTAATTCAGGATCCGTTTGCCCTTTGAGGATATCGATCAGGGGAACAAAATCGAGTTCCGATAGTATTCGTTCGCGATAGTTTCCTTTTGTCTTTAATAGAATTTTGGGTTTTTCCTGCATGACAAGTTCAAATTCATAACCCGATGCCTCTTTAACTTGATGGTGCTGAGAAAACCAGTCGCACACAAAAAGAATCAGAGACAGCAACCATCCAAAACCGGGCATAAAAAAAGTAAGCATCGAATAAATTCTTCCTTTAGATGTGGAAAAAAGGAGGAGAAGCGATCCTGATAAATGAAAGAGCAAAGGACGTAAGGCATTCATTTCGTCTAGTGAGGGGCGAAAAAAATCGCGTAAAAATAAAAAATCAGCCAACCCTGCCAAAATCCAGCATACAGTAAAACGCATTATTTTCATTTTGTCAGATCCTCTTGTGCGAGGGTTATTAATTGATCGATGCTTGTCACTTTTGGCGAAAAAGTAGAGCTTCCTATTCGAAATTGTAAGTCGGGTAAAACTTCTTTTAATGTTTTTTCAATTTTTTCTTTTATGTCACTCACTTGTTTGGGACTAGCGGTAATGAGAAGAACAGCAAAAGGAATTTCAGAATCATTGAAGTGCGCCACAATATCCATTTCTCGACAGATATTGCGCAGTAATTCGCTAACACTGGTTAGCAAATTCAAACGTTGAGTAGGGTTCAGTAAAGAAAGGTTCTTAATTTGAATCAAATTAATTCCCAATGGCAAATAATAAGTTTGCGATCGCGAAAATTCTTGGCGGAGCCGGGAGTCAAAATATTTTTTGGAGTAAACTCGAAAATCGGGATCCAGAATTTCTCGACCCTTTAACTCCGTTACATAATAAGCCCTTTTAATGGCCCTGGCTGCCCATTCGAGAATAAAACTAAAAAGATTAATTGTGGCGCTGTTGAAATTTAAAAAAGGAATAGTATGAATGCAAAGTACACCGATGACTTCTCCTTGTTCTCCTTTACGAAGAGGGCCGGCGATCAAACAATCTCCCAAAAGTTGGGGGAGTTCTTGTGCCCCTCGATTGGAACCAATAAAATCCCGGATGGTGACAATTTTATTGCCCGCCCCCGCTAGCCCTGCAATTCCTTCATTTAGTTTAAGTTGTCGGTGATAGTTGCGATTTTCTTTCCAACCATAGTTTGTTTTGACTGACCATCCGTTGTTGTCACGAAGGTAAAGGGAAAGTTCTTCGGCCCCTGTTGTTTTGGCAATAAATTCCAAAATAGCCGGATAGAGGTCATTCAACTCGACGGTTTCCAGTCGTCTAGCCCCTTCGTATAGGGTGATCAATGTAGACATTTTTGTGACAATGCGTTTTTCGAGGCCGCGATTAATTTCTCGAATGGTTTTTAATTCTTCTTGAAGCGTCTCTTCATTTTTTTGTCGAAGAACAACTTCATTTTCTTGGGCGCGAATTTTTTTCTGGTAGCGCTCGACTCCCAAACCGATCATTACTCCGCCAATAATAAAAAAACTGGGAAGGACATAAAAGGTCAGATCCTCGAAAATATATCTTTCCCCCTGAAACCAATTGATTCCAACATAAAGGCTGGCGGCAACGATTCCTGCACTCAGTCCTGAAATAAGACCGTAACGAAAACCAAACAGGAGAATACCTATCCAAAAAGGGTGGGGATCTATTCCTAAAAAAGCGGGGAGTTCAGAAAAAAAATAGTGATTAATGACATAGAGAATCAAATACAAAAGAGGAATTTCGTACAAAGCGGGGTATTTTTTCAGCATGACTTATCCGACCAGTTCGCAAATTAAATCAACCAATGTGCGTGTATCAAAAGGTTTAGTGAGGCAATGGGTTTTTGCTTGAAGTAACGTTTTTCGCTCGCTATCGGTCATCGATTTAGCCGAGAGAACAATGATGGGGACATTTTTATATTTTTCTTTTTTTTGAATGAGGTCTATCAGCTCAAAACCGCTTAGATGGGGCATCATCAAATCGGTGACAATTAAGTCGTAATTATTTTTGTCGAGAGTTGGTTCTACCTCGATGGGGTCGTTAAAAACTTCAACATCAAAATCGTGAAACCGTAAGAGAGTGGAGACCACTTCTGTGAAATCCACTTCGTCATCAATCAGGAGTATTTTTTTATTCATATTAATTTTACCAATGTCCCGATAGTCCTACAGAAACATTATGGCTTTGACCGGCCACTCCCGTTAACGATTCGCGTCCATAGGCGTAGCTTCCTTCAAAATCCAACCATGATAACACGTTCCATTGAATCTGTCCTCTTAATCCCCACAAATCTCCGTTGATCAAATGCAGATGCCGAATGGTGTCTTCTCCTATGAAAAACCCCCCTTCGGTATAGAAATGGTTTGTAAGATGTCCACCTATTTGTCCTGTTAAATAATGGGCCGATACTTTTGGGAGTAGGGGGACCTGAGTAGAGAATCCACCATGATCGAAGGTGTGACTAAAAGTGTATTGATAGCCCATCAAAATTTCCGGCTTTTTAAAGAGCGTGTAAGTTAACGATGGTTCCACAATATTTTCGTAACTGAAAGCGCCATCGGGCAAATAATTTCGATCGAATTCGTATTTACCAGAAAAATTTAATTTTTTGGCAAAACGATAATTCCAATTTAATTCCGTTTTATCTTCAAGAGCACCAGCACTCACCGCTTGGGGAAGATCAACTCGCAAAGAGCGATATTGATATTGAAGTGAAACGAGCTTTCCATCTTCGGGTTGGAACATAATTTGAGCGAGCGGCGAAAATGTTGTGCGCTTAAAACTTTGTCCAAAACCGATTCCTCCTCCTAGTTGCCAGTTTTGAAAATGGTAAAGAGTTGTTACTTGTCCATGCTGAGCTTCTCCCGAAAAAGCATGCTCAGGCGAATCATAAGTGCCCGCCCAAAACTCAGCGTTTAGCTCCAACGATTGGGTGAGATAGGAGTGATAAGCGATTCCTGCTTCGGTGGCTTCGTCGGCTCCGAGATCCAAAAATTTAAAAGAAGTGGTTGCTCGGGAATCATATTGATCATGAAGTTCCGCTAAAAGATGGCGTGTTCCCCGATCGCTTGGATTTTTCTCAAGGTTTTTTTCAAGAAGGGGAATCGCCTTCGAAAATATTTTGTTGGCCAGGAGAAGTTCCAAAAAATCACTCTGAAGCGCTAAATTGTGTGGATATTTTTTTTCGGCTTGCTGATATTTTTCGATAATCGACGAGGTGAAGTCAATCCGCCCACTCGATTTGAGATCCATCCGAGCTAATTCCATTGACGGATTTTTGTGAAGACCGATGAAATGCCGAACTTGTTTCGCATCCGCTAAGGCTTTAGCTTTGAGCCCCAGTGCCCAATGATCTTCCGATGACCAAAACCAGGCTTCGGGGTCATCTTGTTTTTGAGAGAGGGCACGGTTGAGGTAGAGGAGAGATTGACGGGGGTCTCCTAAAAAGAAAAGCTCCTTGCCCAGAAGCACTAAGGTGTCGCGGTCGTTGGGTTTTAGTTTTTCCAGTTTTTGGTAATAGTGTATGGCCATCTTATTGTTGAAGAGGAGTGAATATATCTCGGCGATTCTTAAATTCATCTTAAAATTTTGAGAATCTTTTTCCAGAAATTTTAATCCGGTATTGAGCGCTTCGACATATTCTTTATTTTGAATAAGGACATCCATCAAAAGAGTGCCACCTTTAAAATTTGATGGGAAAAGAGCAAAAACTTTTCGTGACCATGAAAGAGCTTCATTATTTTTTTGTTGCAGCAAGAGAAGTTCGCCTACATCCACAGCAAACTCAATAGAGTGTGATTGCTGGACATACTTCATATAAAAGGGAATTTGGCTTATATTTTTCTTTTCGTACAAATAGATTTCGGCGAGATTTTTTTGTTGGTCGAGATCGTCTGGAAATTTTTTTAGATAATCGTTGAGAAGGGCAATGGCTTCGTCATATTTTTTGAAATCGGTGAGTGTTTGCATTAAATTGAGCCAAACATCAGGATCATTTTGATTTTGGCTCAAAAGATCCCGATCTATTTTAATGGCCTTATCTCCCTCTCCTTCTTTTGCGAGAATATCAGCCATTTCTTGCAACAAGTCGGGGCGATCTTCTTCTTTTAAACTGGGAAGTTGAAGAACGGTCTCAAGGTCTTGTTGGGCCCTATTAAATTGTTTTGTTTTTTCTTCAAAATAAGCTTTTTCTTTGAGAAGATCGATTTGATGAGGTTCTAGCTTGAGGCCGTCGTTAATGAGTTGGAAAGCTTCATCAAAATTTCCGGTTGCTGCTTTCATATCAGACAATTCTCGTCTGGCTTCGATGCTTTTAGGCTTCAATTTAATTTTTGCTTCGAGGGAAGCAAGAATTTTGTCCGTATTTTTAAACCCGAGATCCAAAGATTCCAAGGCTTCGTAATACTGTTTTGGTTTGCGGCTGATCTTTGTTAACTCCATCAGGAGTGAAAGCTCTTCCTCAGTTTTTTGTTGCCATTGGGCGTATTCGTAGGCCTCATAGAGTAGTTGTTCTATTTTTTCTTTAGGGAAATGAGGGACGGCCCTAAAATTATGAGCGATCATTATCCGAGTTTTGTACAACAATTCTTCATCATTTTTATTTTCAATGTGATCGAGATAAATATTGGCTAACTCCCAATCTTTTTTTCGATGCTCGTAGAGCTTGACAAGAAGATCGAGGGCTTCTTGGGGCTTTCCCATGCGTTCATAAACACTTACCAAACGAAGGGTGGCAAATTTGCTCCAGGGATTTTTTTCGAGATAATTTTTATAATTTTGTTCTGACTTTTTAAGGTAAGCGGTTCCTTCGTAAATATAACCCAAAAAAAGTTCGCGAGGATAGAGAAGCCATCCCATAATAAGAAGCACTAGAAAAAAAGCGCCTATTTTTGTTTTTGACAGGTTCATTCTTTTCTGATCTCTACAAAAACAGCTGGTCCATTGTTTTCTGATTTTGAAAAAGAAAGGGACAGTTGTCCGGTCCCATCGCTTTCCGCAGAAAATGTTTCTTCCGATGCAACTGAAATTTTATATTTCTGTCGGGGAAGCATTCCTCCCAATACTTCCTCACTTTTGTTCCAACCCTTTTTTGAAAAAGAGAGGTGGGAAGAATTCCCGGTAAAACGGGCGACTTCAAAACTAGCATTGATCACCCAAGGGCGAGTTGGTTTTTGATTGGTTAAAAAAATATTGTGACTATTCGAATCATCCAGAAAAACATAAAGACTCCCTTGAAAATGATTAAAACCATGAACGCCGGTAGAGCGCGTGAGATCGATGTTTCTGGCTTCGCGGTCGAAACGGATTGTTTTCATCGCACCATTATCTGTCACACGAAAACCTCCCGGCAACATCGATAGATGGGTGCTAAAAAAGTCAGTTGCTATTTTTGCGTAATGGCTTGTCGTGACAGGAAAAATGTTTTCGCTGAGTACGGTGTCGTAAACTTTTTTTAGCGAATCGAGAGAAGCCGCTCTTTCGCCGCTGTAGAAGTGATAGTAAATATCAATCGGCTTGAGTCTTCGCGGGCTTTCCAATTTATCAAATGTTTCGAGAATGTCAGAAAAACCGTAGTAAGGACCTTTCCACAAATTAGTGTAGTCATTTTCGTTTCCAGCCCCCGCATAAATTTGGCGATAATTTTCTTTTAGAATGCCAATAGGGAAAACAAACGAAAGACTGTCAAATTTTTTGTCAAACCGACTTCCTCCTCCATTCAAATTTTCCACGCCGGCTTGGTTGGCAATTCGAATGTCGCCGCCGGCCGGAATGCTGTCCCCGGTCCACTGAAATAAAGATACTGTTTTGGAAAGGTTAAAAGATTTAGAAAGTGCATTGATCATTTCGATAGATCCGCGAATTTCTTTTTCGGCGCTGTATTTATAACCAGGAATTTGCAAAGCTACTTTTCCGGTGCGCCACACAAGAGGATGGGCATAGCCGTGCGAGCCAACTTCGCAATTGGATTCGTTCAAAAGAGTTTGATAAAGTCTCATAGCCCGTGGACTTTTAAATTCGGATTGGTCGAGATAGCCTGCGATCAGTGAAATGGTAATGGGGACATTGGAATATTTTTTGAGAATTTCTTTATCAATCACTTCTCCCGAGAAAGATTCTTGATCGATATGCGACACATTAAAAATTCCGTCTCCGTCAATTTGACTAAAAAAGATCCGGCGTCCCTCCATCGTTGTGACGTCAGGCCTGGGAAGCCCTTTCGTACCAAAGGCTTCCTCAAAAAATAAAAAAGGATTAAGCCTCCAGTGGATTTTTCCCAAAGGTTCATTTTGATAATTCACAAAAGTAGGGGCGGCCATGCCTCCTTGCGGACTTGTAAAGATAACGGCCGATTCGCTATTAGTATCGTCTGTTCTTTTCATCGATAAATAAACTTTGGTTTGTGGGGAAGTGGGTTTAAAAAGGAGGTATTGCAGCCCCTCGTTGAGATCGAGCTTTCTTTCGAATTCGACCATTGTCGAATCTTTTTTGGCAATCTCCATAAAATAAGGATTATCTCCCCAGTTATTTCCATAAATGACCCCGAGTGTTTTGAAAGCGGCTTTGCATTCGGGCAACATTTTTCTTTTTTTGTCAGCAAAAATTCCCGGCTCTTCCAGAATGACTATTTTTTTTCCGTTGTTCATTTGTTCTTTAAGCCAATGGCAGTAGCCACCAGGATCGGGCACGGAATTTATTTTTGGAAACCAAGTAACGATTCCACGAAAATCTTTCATTTCACCAACAGAAGGAAGTGGAAGGTTACTAGGACGGTAGACAACCTCTAGCCCCAAATAATTGAGAGGCATTTCGATCGACTGATGAGTGGGAGAATAAAAAGGGTCGTGATAAATGTTTGAGTCGTAAAGACCAAGAATTTTTCGAAGAATCGGTTGGGTGTCAGCAAAGGCAAGGGGAATAAGGCTTTGAAGGAGAATCAGCGTCAGGAGAGGCAAGAGGATTCGACGAGTCATAAGTGATATTTAAGGTCTCACCCAGCCAGTAGACATCAGGTCTAGGATTGTTAAGTACCAGTCGTATCCCTTTTTTTCTGATCGCTGGATCGCTCCCAATGCTAAGGGGGAGAAAGGGGGAGTGGCTGACTTGTCGTAAATAATATTCAGAATCGGTTTGTTGGGGAATTGTCGCTTAAAGGTATCGAGCTGTTTTTCCCTTGTTGGAGTTTCCTTTTTGTAACCTGGATCGTAGAGGTCCTCCACGACGACTCCATCAATCTCCTGCCCATACTTTTCCAAAAGGTTTAACCCCATGTTGGGATAAATTTCCATTTGCGGATATTTTTTTCTTAAATTTTTGACAAATTGAACCATCGCCTCTTTGGCCCCCCTAAATTTTTGGGCATCCTTTTCCTCAAGGTACGAAGGGGTATCGACATTATCTAAAAACAAACCATCATATCCCTTTTTAAGGATTTCGGGAATCACTTTATCCAGCAACAATTGTTGCCAAACAGCGCTGCGGATATCCACCCGATAGGCCCCGGGCCAAGAGGGATTGGATTCGACCAAATTTTTTTGGTCGGCTATCAAATTCCAGTAAGAACGGTTTTTGTCCGCCTCTCCCACGCTGAGATAGGCGATATATTTTGTTTGCCCCTTATTTATCGGTGGGGTCATGTTGTCCGGATCGAGAATGGCCAGATCCAATTTTTGAAAAATTTCAGCTTTATATTCAGAACCGTAATAGACAAGCCAGTGAAGAGGGGAAGAGGATGCTGATCCTGTGAGGATGAACCACAAAAGAGCAATAACGTATTTTTTAGAAGGATTTATCTTTCGAGCCATTTTTTGATAAGTGTGATGAGCTCGGAGACTTCAAAGGGTTTGGCCAAATAATCGTCGGCACCTACATTGCACGCTTTTTCTTTATCCTCGGGACGGGCCATGGCTGTCACAAACACAATAGGAATCTTAGCTTGATTAGCCTTGATCAAGCGGGTGGCTTCAAAACCATCCATGATGGGCATTAAGGCATCCATAAGAATCAAATCGACTGGGACCTTTTTCAAATTTTCGGACGAACATTTATCGAGCGCGACTTGCCCATTTTCTGCATAGCTGACAGTATAACCCAGAAATTCGAGCCTCGCTCCAATTGTTTCTGCTAGGAAAACTTCATCTTCGACTATTAAAATATTTTTTTTACTATTTTGTTTTTCTTGTTTCATTAGGGCACCAATAATCTGAGTGTATTCTCTTTTTCTTCATCCGGGTTAACAAGTTTTTTTATTTTATGAAGAAGCTCGGCGGAATCGTACGGCTTGGTCATAAAATCTTGGGCCCCCATTTCCTCTATTTGTTTTTTCAGATTGGGGTCGTTAAGGCCTGTTAAGATAATAACAGGAATTTTTTTTGTTTGCCAGTGCGATCGAAGGGTTTTGAGCACATACATTCCATTGCCTGCCGGCATATTGAGATCGAGGATAACGAGATCTGGTTTTGATTTATGGACGACTTCCAGGGTTCGTACTCCTTCATAGGCCGCCAGAGTTTCAAAACCACTCATTTCGATATAGTTGGACAAGACTTCCACTAGGTCATGGTCGTCATCGGCTATCAGAATTTTTATTTTTTTATTTTTCATGATGGCATCGGTACCCCTGAATTTTTAAAAGTGGTGTCTGTCAGCAAAGCATTAAAAATGGGAAAGGTGATGTGAAAACGGCATCCCCCTTCTTTTCCCTCATCGACCCAAATTTCACCATGGTGAAGGGTGGCAATTTCTCTACAAATGGCCAACCCCAACCCCGTTCCCTTGTAGCCAGCCCCTCCCGCAGGACGGTTAATTTGCACAAACTTACTAAACAGACGATCTCTTTGATCTACCGGGATTCCCGGGCCATCATCTGTGATGATGACTTCCACATTTTTTCGAAGTTTATCTTCTGGTTTTAAAATGGTTAAAGAAATTTGGCTACGGGCGTATCTTAGGGCGTTGTCCAAAAGATTGTTGAGGGCTTGAACCACCATGTCAGGGTCGGCATAGATTTCTGGTAAATCTACAGGTATTTGAGCCTTGAGACTAATTCCCTTTTCTTTAAGAATGACTTGGAAATTGCGCATGACCTCTTGGATGAGGGGAGTAATTTTAATAGGACTTCTGTTAAAATGAGAATGCCCCGACTCGAGTCGCGATAGATCCAAAAGATTGTTGATAATTTTCACAAGTCGGCTCGAATTAGTGTGAGCAATCGTAATCATTTTGGCTTGATTTTCTTGAAGGGGACCCGCCACACCATCTTTTAAATTATCAATAGCTCCTTTGATGATAGTGAGAGGAGTACGTAATTCGTGAGAGATGGCACTGACAAATTCGTCTTTGAGACGATCGAGTTTTTTGCTCTGGATAATTTCTGCCTTAAGATGTTCGATCACTTCAGACCGGGTGACATCGTGCAAGACTATGAGATAGGCTGGATGCCCGTCCCAGGTGATTTCGGTGACATGGGTCTCTACGATCTTTGTTTCGCCACTCGCTAATGGAATGTTGAGCTCGGTAATTTTATTAGGGGTGATGGCATAGGGGAAAGGATGCCCACTCATTTGATGAATGGGGATCTCTAAAATATTTGCCGAGGCTTGGTTGGCATAGCAGACAATTTTTTTGAGATTAACAACCACCTGCCCTTGAATACTTTTTTCGACAATATGGCGGAATTGTTCCCCTTCATTTTTAGTGAACCGTTTTAATAATTCGTATTTTTCAATCACGTGACGGATGGTTCGGTGGAATTCTCTTGGATGAGATATTTCTTTTATAAGATAATCATAAGCTCCCTGGAGGACCGCTTGCTGACCCAGCGCCTCGTTTTCGGGAGAGACGATGACAATAATTGGAACTGTGGTTTTTTGATAAATTTGTGTGAAGGTGTCTAACCCTTCACTGTCGGAAAGAGCAAGATCGACAATCATCGCCTGCCAGTTTTTTTGTTTTTCGGACAAAAGCTTGAGAACGTCCGCTCGAGTGGTCGTGGTGGAAATTTGGATAGGGGAATGAGATGAGCTTTTGGTCAGCAAGCTATAGATTGAGTTCTTCTCTTGGTCTTTTTCAACCAACAGAATATGATATTTTTGGTGCAAGAGATCCCCCTACTTTCCCCTGCACATTTCCACGAACCTTAATGGTAACATAATCTCTTTGGCTATTGGAAGAGATTCTGCTTCCCCACTTAAGAATTGACTAAAGGCTTGATATGTCTTAAAAAACCGCCCATGGCCAGGTCCAGCCAGAGGCTGGTCAGCCTTAGGCTGAAGCTCATCAAATGTATTGTATTTATGTTTTAAAAAGTTCTCGCAATGGTAAAAGATATATAGGGTACAGTTCTAAGTCCCCCGAACAGAGATTAATGGAACACAATTCAGGTGCAAATCAATTTACGAGGCAAAATGGACCGTTTATGTTAAGTTATTGCGAAAATTTTGCAAATAAAACAGATGCTATAAAAAGAGAAAATTTTTTGAAGTCAGGACAAGGTAGAAAATTTCTTGATTCAATCTTAAGGCCAGGTAGCTCAGTCGGTAGAGCAGAGGACTGAAAATCCTTGTGTCGGGGGTTCAATTCCCTCCCTGGCCACATTCATTCAATTTATCGGTTGGCTTTTTTGATGATTTTGACGACTTCTTTCGGGTCGTCGGTTAGGTGAAAAATCTGTAAATCTTTTTCATCCAGATAACCGAGCTTGACGGCATTTTCTTTGAACCAATCTAACAATCCTTTCCAATAACTTTTTCCCATGAGGATGACGGGGAACAGCGGGGATTTGTCTGTTTGAATCAGCGTCAGGCATTCAAACAGTTCGTCCATGGTTCCAAATCCGCCAGGCATGATGATAAAAGCGGACGCATGTTTGACGAACATCAGTTTGCGGATGAAAAAATATTTAAATTCCAAACCGAGATCCAAATATTTATTGGCTTCTTGTTCTTGCGGGATTTCGATGTTGAGGCCGATGGATTGTCCTTTTCCTTTGGCTTCTTTTGCTCCGCGATTAGCTGCTTCCATCAAGCCGGGGCCGCCCCCAGTGATGACCGAAAAACCGGCTTTGGCAATCTCGCGGGCTGTTGTTTGCGTCAATTTATAATAGTAAGAATTTTCAGGCGCGCGAGCCGAGCCCCACATGGTGACCGCGGGTCCGATGGCTTTCAGCTCTTCGAAAGCATCCACAAATTCGGACATGATTTTGAAAACCCGCCAAGTAGTGTGCGAGTCGAATTCTTCATTTGCAATTTGTTTTTCTTTATTGGAATTTTTTCGGGCATTGTTGCTTTTTGAAAGTTTGACCATTTTTTAATTACCTTAACTATTTAATTTTGACATTATGGACACCCCATAAAGAGGGGCACAGCGGCACAAGTGCTTGTAGTCAATTATTAAATTGAACAAGCACTAGCTTATCACAATTCCATCACAGTGACGACTGTTTTCCGGTTTTGCTTTTGCAGTCTCATAATAGCGACACCGCAGGCAATAATAAGAACGGCGCCCAGAAGCGACCAGTGGTCGGGAAGTTCCTTCCAGAAAAATCCTCCCCAAAGGGCTGAAAAAATAACGGTGAAAAATAAATAAGGGCTTACAATGGAAGCCTCGGCGTATTTGTAGGCCGCTGTCATCAAGAGCTGGGCGGCTGTTCCCGCTAACCCTAAAATAATGAGGGCGAACCATTCGAGAGGAGTGGGGGAAACAAAATCTTTTATCATGAAAAGAAAAGATCCCACAGCCGAGATGAACGAAAAATGAAAGACCATGGTGAAGAACGAATCGGTTTCGTGCAATTTGCGGATGCTGATGTAGGCGATGGAGGCAAAAAATCCCGACGCAAGTCCCATCAGTCCCGGAATATTGGCGAGATTGGCTGCTGGTTTGACGATCAACGTCGCGCCGACCAGAGAGCAGACGATGTAAATGATGAGTTGCATGGGAACTTTTTCTTTCAGAAGGAAAAGTGAGAAGAACGCCACAAACAATGTGGACGTTTGGTTGAGAATGGAAGCGTCGGCGAGTGTAATTTTATAAGTCGCGTAAAAATTGAGAGAGAGGGCGATAAAACCGGACAATCCGCGAATGACGAGAAGGAAAGGTTTGTTGCCGATAAATGAATGTTTGTTGCGGACCATCAGTGGTGCGATGCAAACGACGCTGATGATGGCGCGAAAGAAAACCGCTTCCATGAACGGAATGCGGGGGGCAACCCACTTGACCATGCTCCCCATGATCGAAAAGCCGAGGGAAGCGGCGATCATCAAAAAGATGCCGTTATGTTTTAGTTTTTTCACGAATGACTTTGAGTTCGAGAACAGTGGCTTTATCTTTTTCACGGCCGACCAATGTTTTAGCTTTGATGAGATCATCGAGACACAGCACTTTAACTTTTTTCCCCTCAATTTCAAAAATATCAGCTCGGGAAGCCAGCGTTTCAAAATCTCCTACATCGGGCAATAAACTTAAGATATCCAAGACACCCAAATCTGTTCTTAGGTAGAGATTTTTGATTAATTTTTCCTCCGGATGTTTTTCCAGAAATGAAATCCTTTGAGGGGTCATACGATGAAATGGATGAAGGGAAGCCAAGAGTGTGCGGAATTTTTCTATGTGTTCCAGTGTGAGTTGTGCACAAATATCAATATCCTGTGTGATTTGAGTTGAACCGTGGAGAATAGCGGCAAAACCTCCGATGACCACAAAATCAATGTCAGACTCAATCAGAAGTTGGAGGAGTGATTGGAGTGATTCTGGATAGTTTTTTTGCATTTTGGAGCAGGGTCAGAGAATTAAGGGCTTGTTGATGTTGTTGAATACGTTGTTCTGTGGGCAAAGAAAGATTGTAAAAAAGCATTTCCAAATCAATTCCATATTCACTGGCTTCTTTTTCTGCTGTAGATAAGCACGTTTGTTTCATGACTCTCATTATAAACAATCACTTTAGTTAATCAAGAGCCTTGATCTGAGATTTTTACTTCTGGCTGTAGTCAAAGAAACCCCGTCCCGATTTTCTTCCCAAATAACCGGCTTCTACCATTTTACGCAACAGCGGGCAGGGTTGGTATTTGGCTTCACCGAGATCGTTTTGCATGACTTCGAGGGCGGCGAGCAAAACGTCAAGCCCCACAAAATCGCCGAGCGTCAGTGGCCCCATCGGGTGATTGGCGCCCAACTGCATGACGGTGTCGATTGTTTTGGCGTCGGCAACTCCTTCGTACAACGCGTAGACCGCCTCGTTGATCATCGGGATGAGAATGCGGTTGACGGCAAAGCCGGCCGAGTCTTTTACGCGCGCGGGAGTTTTTCCCAATTTCTCGGCGACTTCGGTGGTGGCCTTGATGGTTTCTTCGGAAGTTTGAATGCCGGCAATGATCTCGACTAATTTCATGAGAGGGACCGGATTGAAAAAGTGCATTCCAACAAAACGGCTGGGGTCCTTGGCCTGCGAGGCTAGCAAGGTGATGGAGATTGAGGAAGTATTGGTGGCGATAATGGCGCCGTCTTTGACGACTTCATTGAGTTGTTTGAGCAAGGTTTGCTTGACCTCCGGATTTTCGGTAATCGCCTCGATGATGAGGTCGCAGTCCTTGTAACCTTGGAGATCGGAAACGACGGTGATGTTTTTGAGAATTTTTTCTTTGGTGCCGGCATCGATTTTTTGTTTTTCAACCAGCTTGGACAGGCCCGCCTCGATTTTTGAAATTGATTTTTTGGTTTTATCTTCGCTGACATCCTTGACGACAACTTGATAACCCGCTTGGGCCGCTACCTGGGCGATCCCGTTTCCCATGGTTCCCGTGCCAACGATTCCGATTTTTTGTATTGTCATATTATTAGTCTCCTATAAAAATGAACTTGAGGCTGTTTCACTACCAAAAGAATTTCTCGAGGAAAAGAGTTTTCTTTCATTTTCTTTTATACGAGAATCAGCTAAAAAACAGTTATGCCCAAGGTTACTTTTGTTAGAGACAAATTAGTTGTCGATGTCCAAAAAGGGAGCAAAATTCCTGATATTGTGGATAGCTGCGGAGCCTCGCTCCCTTTTGGTTGCCGGATGGGGACTTGCGGCACCTGTCGGTGTATTATTGAAGAGGGAATGGAAAATCTAAACCCGTTGACTCAACAGGAAGATGACTTGTTTGAAACGCTTACCTCGGTTGGAAAAAGAGAACGACTGGGGTGTCAGTTGATTATCAATGGCGATGTGAAAATCCGAGGATAACAACTCAAATTGCTTCTGTTAATATTTCCGGAACAATCCCAGCTTCTCCAATATTTTCGGTCATCACTTCATTTTCTATCGTCGGGTGAATAACCCTAGGGTGAGTGGGACCATGATGTTGAGAATGTCTTCTTTCATGAAGAATTCTCGCCGACCGTTTGGCAAAAACAGCCGCTCCCTGAGGTGCAAAAAAAAGAGTGATGTGGTCAAATCCCGGAAGCACTCTCACCCTTGAAGAATTTAAAAAAGCATCCTCCACATTGCCAAAGTCTCCAATGCCATCGCCGCTTTTTTTAAGTTGGGAAGACATAAAAAGTTCCGCCCAACGAGGAGGCATCAGCATCGCACGTCCCAGCCAACTTAAATTTCCCGTACCAGGATTTTGCAATAAAGCATGACGAGCCGGATGCGACAGATCACCAAAAACTCCGCCATCCATGACTTCTTCGAAACGGCGCTTGCCAAGTGCGGCGTACGTGGTTTCAATCGATTGTTGGGAAAGAGAATTGATGGCGTGATGGGTCACTACATCGGTTCCTCTTCCAAAAGGGGTTTTGTAAATTTTCGGGTGGACCCCTCCGACAGGAACTGCAAGCCCCATCGCTAATCCCTCATGTTCGGTGTAGTGGTCGATGAAATATCGGAGATGATCCAACATTGCTGGAGTTTCGAGCCCCGGAAAATGGCTGACATCTTCTTTGGTCAGCGTGCCTGTTTGACGAAAAATTTCTCTCAATCGGCCGAAGGCCCAAACATGGTATCCCCCTTTGGAATAACCCCCCAGGTCGAGAGGTTTGTTGGGATCCAGTTTGATAAAATGTCTGAGACGCAATGTAAGCGGCGGCATTTCCTCACGCCAATTGGGACTCCAGGCGGCGTGCGAAACTCCGGAGGTAAAATAAAGTCCCTTTCGTTTGAAAGTCACATCCCCATTTCCAATTCCAATAACAGCAACGCGAGGTTCTATAGTTTGGGCCTGTCCGTTGGTTCCCCATGCTTTTGCCAACACATTTCCAAAAGAGTAAGAAGTGTCCGGATTTCCAAAGCCGGTGAGGACAGCCAGTCGCCTTCCTTGAAGTGTTTCGAAGACTTCGAGGGCTTCAAGCGGAATTTCCCCTTCTTTGGTGTCGGTGGTGGTTTCCAAAATACCTTGGGCTTGCGTGTCCATTTCTGCCAGAGACATAGATCGGTAAGGGGCATCGATGGATTGAATGAGCAAGTAATGGGCCAGTGTCAGACCTAAAGATTCTGTGGTTTTTCCCCCAAGAAGTGCATTCCATTGAGGTACCAAGTTGTTTATTGACGTTGCTGACTTTGCTGTCGTTGATGGAGTGGATGAAGAAGGTCTATCGGGAAGGAAAAAGAATGGCGCGGATAATCCTCTTCCTAAAGCTAGCAGACGTGGCGGCATGATTACCTCTTCCTCTCTGCATGTCTATTCCGCACCTTCTGATTTTGTTCAAGGAAAAAAATGGGGATCCTTTACTTGCCATTAGGCTCAAGACAGGTTTATCCTTTGCACCATCATGGCGAAACCCAAAACAGTCTATGCCTGTCAATCGTGTGGTTCTCAATCGCCTAAGTGGTTGGGAAAATGTCCCGATTGCAATCAGTGGAATACTTTTGTGGAAGAAACTTACTCGGCCCCTATACAACGGGGCGCGGCGCCCTCACAGTCTGAGTCTGCTGGCGGCGACAACTTTTTTACACTGACAACCGACAAGCCTTTGCCGCTCAATCAAATTTCTCTCATTAAAGATCCCCGTTTTTCGTGCGGTTCTCCCGAGCTCGACCGTGTTTTAGGGGGCGGTGTTGTTCCCGGATCTCTCATTTTAGTTGGTGGAGATCCCGGCATTGGCAAATCCACTCTCATTCTCCAAGCCCTTCACCGGATGCACCAAAAAAAGATTTCGGTTTTGTACGTCACCGGCGAAGAATCGGCCGCGCAAATAAAAATGCGGGCCGATCGTTTGGAAATTAATTCCGATCTTTTGGTCATTGCCGAAAATTCTCTCGCCCGAATTATCGACCACATCAAAAAAGTGAAACCACAGGTGGTGGTTGTCGATTCCATCCAAACCGTTTACGTTCCAGAACTCGAATCGGCCCCCGGTTCCGTCTCCCAAGTCCGCGAGTCAGCCGGAAAACTTCTCTATCTTTCCAAAACCATGGGGATTGCCACGGTGCTCATTGGTCACGTTACCAAAGAAGGGGCGTTGGCGGGCCCGCGGGTACTGGAACATATGGTCGATTGCGTTTTGTATTTCGAAGGGGACGGAAATCAGCATTACCGAATTTTGCGCACGATCAAAAACCGCTACGGTTCCACCAACGAGATCGGCGTTTTTGAAATGACGCAGAAAGGTTTGGCTGAAGTTCAAAATCCTTCCTCACTTTTTTTGTCCGAACATCCCGAGCGGGGGGTTGGCTCCGTCGTGACCGCCGCACTGGAAGGAATGCGTCCTTTTCTGGTGGAAATTCAGGGACTGGTTTCGCAATCGAGTCTGGCGAATCCGCGCCGAACAACATTGGGAGTTGATAACGGCAGAGTTGCCATTATCGTGGCGGTGCTCGAAAAAATTGTCGGCCTCAATTTGTACGCCCAGGATATTTACGTAAACGCCACCGGCGGTTTTAAAATCACCGAACCAGGAGCCGACCTCGCCGTTTTGTCCGCCCTGGTTTCAAGCTTCAAAAACCGCCCGATCACCCCGCATACTCTCATTTTAGGGGAGGTTGGGTTGTCAGGCGAAATTCGCGGAGTGAATGGGATTGAAATCCGCGTTAACGAAGCCCAAAAAATGGGGTTTAAGAGATGTATCTTACCGAAAAATATAAAGAAAATAGAAGTCGCGTCTGCTATTGAATTAATCCCTGTCAAGACCGTTGCCCAAGCCTTGGAAGCCTTATTTTAGCCTTTTTTTCTCCCTCTATTGGAAAAACCCCTTGATATCACTCCCCGGGTTTGGTAATCGCTTTCCCTCTATGAAACAAGAAATTCATCCCGAATATTTTGATACGAAGATCGTTTGCTCGTGCGGCAATATTATTGATACCGCTTCTACCTCTCAAAAGGTCCATGTCGAAATTTGTTCCGCTTGCCATCCCTTTTTTACCGGCAAGCAAAAGCTGATGGACACGGCTGGACGGGTGGAGCGTTTTAATAAAAAATACGCTAAGAAGGAAGAGCTCAATAAAAAGAAGAAAGGGCCTCGCACGATTACCATTAATTAGGTTTTTACTTCTGCATTTCGCCCAAACCTATTTGGTGTGGGTTTAGCGATCTGCAGGATTAATCCCACTCCGTGAATAGCGGGGTGGGATTTTTTATTTTTCATTTATGTTTTCCAAACTCGCCGATGTCGAAAAGAACTACGAAACCTTAACCGCCCGGATGTCGGATCCGGAGCTTCCCAATAATCAGCAAGAATACCAAAAAGTGGCGAAGGAAGCGGCAGCTCTGCGTCCCATTGTCGAAAATTATCAAGCGTATCAAAAACTCCGGCAGGAGTTGGATGACAACAAAAAAATTCTCGAAGATAAAGACGAAAATTTGCGTGACCTGGTTAAACAGGAAATTCCCCTTTTAGAAGCGGCGATCATTCGGTTGGAAAACGAATTGAAACTCCAGCTTCTTCCCAAAGATCCCAACGACGACAAAAATATTTATTTGGAAATCCGTGCCGGCACCGGCGGGGACGAGGCGGCGTTGTTTGTGTCTGACCTGTTTCGAATGTATAGCCGTTATGCCGAAGCGCATCAATGGCGGGTGGAGATTATGTCTTCCAATCCCATTGGCATCGGTGGTTTTAAAGAAATGATCCTGCAGATTTCGGGTGAAAAAGTTTATTCGCGTTTGAAATATGAAAGCGGTGTGCATCGCGTACAGCGTGTTCCCAAAACCGAGGCGTCGGGAAGAATTCACACCTCGGCCTCAACCGTGGCGGTAATGCCCGAGGTGGACGATGTCGAGATTCATATCGAAGAAAAAGATCTGCGCATCGACGTCTATCGCTCCGGCGGCCACGGGGGACAAAGTGTCAACACCACCGACTCGGCCGTGCGTATTACGCATTTGCCGACGAATAGTGTGGTGATCTGTCAGGACGAAAAATCGCAGCACAAAAATAAAGCAAAGGCGATGAAAGTGTTGCGCGCTAGGCTCTACGACAAAAAATTGCAGGAGCAACAAGAGGCGGAATCGAAAACGCGCAAGGAGCAGATCAAGTCGGGCGATCGCAGCGAAAAAATCCGCACCTACAATTTTCCGCAGGGACGATTGACCGATCATCGAATCGGGCTGACCATTTATAAACTCGATAGTGTTAACGATGGCAAACTCGATCTGGTTATCGACCCGTTGATTGCCTACTATCAGGCGGAGATGTTGAAAAAATCGTAAGGGCGACCCGGCGGGTCGCCCCTACAAAAATATGTGGACCCTTCTTTCATTATTAAACTGGACAACCGATTATTTTGTAAAAAATAAAGTCGCAACCCCTCGTCTCGATGCCGAACTTTTGCTGGCGCATCTTTTGAAAATCGAGCGACTTCAACTCTATCTTAAATTCGACCGACCGATGACTGAGGCAGAGCTGGCCGCGTTCAAGTTACTTGTCCAGCGACGAGTAAAAGGAGAACCGGTTTCCTACATTCGTGGAGTGAAAGAATTTTGGTCCCTCACTTTCAAAGTAGGACCGGGAGTTTTAGTTCCCAGGCCCGACACGGAAATAATTTTGGAAAGAGTGAAAGAAATTTTTAGGGAAAAA
>OBEQ012549552.1_pt1 | contig 20425 bp, 26 predicted proteins | sample 1670901 | NCBI WGS metagenome assembly OBEQ01 (sample SAMEA104232315, study PRJEB22302) | groundwater metagenome | biome: forest; feature: aquifer; material: groundwater | place: USA | collected 2011-08-07 | depth 5.4 m
AATTACAAAAAATGGTGGCCGGCAGATTTGCATGTAATAGGCAAGGGTATTATCCGATTCCATGCAGTTTATTGGCCGGCAATTTTACTGTCAGCTGGACTATTTTTACCAAAGAAATTATTTGTTCATGAATACATCACAGTTAACGGACAAAAAATGTCAAAAACTCTGGGGAATGTTTACGATCCAATTCCCTTGGTGGAAAAGTATGGTGCGGATTCTTTAAGATATTTTTGTTTGGCAAAAATTTCTCCATTTCAGGATGGAGATTTTTCTGAGGAAAAATTCAAGGAAAGCTACAATGCAGATTTAGCAAATGGTTTGGGAAATTTAGCTGCCAGAGTTGCAAAGCTTTGTGAGAAAGTGAATTTAACTATGCCTAAGTTACCTAATGAATTTGATCCAAAAATGACAAAATATTTGGAAGAGTTTAAATTTAATGAGGCTTTAGGCCATATTTGGGGAGAGATAACAGAGGCTGATAAAAAAGTGAATTTGGAAAAACCATGGGAACTAGAAGAAGAAAAATTAAAGCGAGTTTTGGAGGATTTAGTTAAAAGAATTCAACATATTGGCTTTAACCTGCAACCATTTTTACCGGAAACATCTGAGAAAATTTTAAAACAATTTTCAGGTGAAATAAAATCAGCTAAACCACTTTTCCCAAGAATATAAATGACTAATCAAAGTTTAGAGTTTTGGAATCAAAAACATTTTGAAAAAGAGGAACTGGTTAAAATGAGTCAACCTTCAGCTTTTGCTAAACAATCTTTGCAGTATTTTCCTGAAGAGGGCCGGATCCTTGAACTAGCTGCCGGAATAGGAAGTGATGCATTCTTATTTGCCTCTCAGGGATTTGCAGTTGTTGCCACTGATTTTTCCCAGCCGGCACTTGATAAGCTTAAGGAAAAAGCCGGTAATACTCTAATTGAAACTAAACAATTTGATTTATCAGATCCGTTTCCTTTTGAGGATCAGTCTTTTGACGTTGCATATGCCCATCTTGCTTTGCATTATTTTAATAGACAAATAACCCAACAGATATTTGATGAAATTTATAGAGTTTTAAAACCAGGCGGAGTTATTGCAGTACTTTTAAACTCCAAAACAGATCCTGAATATGAAACAGGGGAAAAAATAGAAGAAGATTATTTCGATGTACCCAATAAAGGACCTAAACGATATTTTAGTGTAGAGACCCTTCAGCCATTTGTTAGAAGATTTGAAATAATTATCTTAGATGATAAAGGCTCTGATTCAAGAAGAAATCATAAGGAAGATCTAATAAGATTTATAGGAAGGAAAGCTGAATAATGTTAATAGATACACACGCCCATTTATACTGGCCGGATTACAAACAAGATTTTGATGAAGTTATACAACACTGCCTTGATGCTGGTGTGACCACCATAATAAATGTCGGGGTTGATGTTGAACTGTCTAAAAAAGCAGCAGAGTTAAACTCAGATAAAATAAAATTCTATTCAACTATTGGCATTCATCCGCATGAAGCAGTTAAATATTTATCTGATCTTTCTGTATCCATACATAAGGACATAAAGAGACTGGAGGAGATATACGTAGAGAATACATCAAAATGTATCGGGGTTGGTGAATGTGGGTTAGATTTCTTCTTAGATAGAAACGACATTTATCCAAATATTCCCCTCCCCCACGATCAGATTAAACAGAGTCAAAGACAGCTTTTTCAGGCTCAAATTGATCTTGCTAAAAAGCTTAACCTACCTTTAATTATTCATTGTAGAGATGACAGGAGCAAAAACTCAGAAAATTCACAGGCTTGGGATCAGGTTTTGGAAATGATTGGAAATCATCCTACAATTCTCCATTGTTATAGTGGTTTAGAAAAAACAACTCAAAAGGTTCTGAGTATGCCCAATGTTTTAGTCTCCTTTGCAGGAACTATAACCTATCCTAAAAATGATTATCTGAGAAAAGCAGCAAAATTATTACCTCTGGATAAAATTTGTTTAGAAACAGATTGTCCATTCCTCCCTCCCCAATCTAAAAGGGGCCAAAGAAATGAACCATCCTCTGTCTTAGAAATTGCTAAGTTGATATCTGAGATAAAAAATATTTCTTTAGAAGAAGTTGAGCAGCAAACTACGGCTAATGTGGCTAAAATATTTGCTTTCTGAGGCTCAATTCATTACACTTAACAATACACTATGCGCCTGATTTTAATGTTTTTCATTGGGCTGATGTCTTTTTTTTACCTGTCCACAATTTTCCAAAGCCTGATTCAAAAAATCCGTTACAGCTTTATCGGCTTAATTTTTATAACAATCGGAATTATTTTAGGCTTTTCAGGTAATACTTTTTTTTACGGAGGGGTCAACATCCTTCTCGCTCTTTTTTTAACCGGAGGAGGACTGGGATTAATCCTTCATCACCTACTTTCGCGCAAATTTATTTTGTTTAAAGAATTTGAAAAAGAATTTGTTTTAAAACATGAAAATGGTTTTGAGCGATTTTTGGAAATTTTACCGGGAAGTTTAACCTGGCTTGCTCTTACCTCCCCCATCTGGCTCTCTTTCACCCTACCTTATGCTGTTGCTTATTTAATTCTGATTGCAGATGTTTACTGGCTTTTAACTGCTTTAAAAATCGGAGCCTTAATCATTGTAGGCTATAAAAAAATGGAATGGGCCAAAAAAAAGGATTGGTTAAATTTATTAAAACAAGATTACTCAGAGGAGTGGGGAAAATATTATCATCTAATTCTACTTCCTACTTATAAGGAAGCTTTGTATATTCTGGCTCCAACTATTGATGCTCTGGCGAATTGCAGCTATCCTAAAGAAAAAATTCTTCTGGCAGTTGGCTTTGAAGAAAGAGACGATCCGGAAAAAATTAGTGAAACCCAAAAATATCTTAAAAAAATTGAGACTAAAATTGCCGGTGTTTTTACAACAGTCCATCCTTATAATCTCCCCGGGGAAGTCGCCGGACAGGGTTCTAATAAAAATTGGATGATTAAACACCTTCTTCCACAGCTTGAAAAAAGAAAGATAAAACCAGAGGATGTTTTTGTAACAACATTAGATGCTGATTTTGTCATTCATCCTCAATTTCTAGCCGGAGCTTTACATAAATATCTATCACTGCCAAAATCAGAAAGAGATAAGAGAACATTTACCGGAGTGTTTCTTTATCATAATAATTATTGGCAAGCACCTACTCCGATGCGACTTATGGCAACTGGAACCTCATTTTGGCAAATGGCTGAGATGGCTGGATCTGATAAATACATGAATTATTCTTCTATGTCAATTTCTTTAAAGGCTTTATTAGATGTTGGAGGCTGGATTCCAGATAAGGTAAATGATGACAATGGTTTTTATTGGAAAGCCTACTTTCACTTTAACGGAGATTATAAAGTTGTTCCCCATTTTTTACCTATTTCTGCCGATGCTGTACAGGATACAACTCTGCTTAAAACTTTTCAGAATCAATATTTACAAATTAAAAGATGGGCTTACGGTGTAGAACATATACCTTATATTGTTAAGGAATATTTTAGCCGGGAAATTGATTTTTGGGATAAAACCGACAAAGTATTATTTAAAATCTGGGGTGATTTAAAATGGGGATTTTTGGCAATATTTGTAACTTTCGGAAGTTTATTTATTCCAATTATTAATCCGAACTTTAAAGCCTCAGTCTTATCTGTTAATTTACCGATTGTCTCTTCCTGGATACTGTCTGCTGCATTCCTGGGACTTTTTGCAACTATTTATGTCCATGAAAAAACAGTTCCGAAAAGGCCTAAGAATTGGTCACTGTTTAAAAAAGTCTGGTCCTATATTCAATGGCTTTTAGTTCCGATAATTTTAGTTACTATATCCTCTATTCCGGCTATTGACGCTCAAACTTCTTTAATGTTTGGAAAACGTTTGGAATTTAGAGTAACTAATAAGGCAAGATTATTGGAGAAGGCATAAAATGAGTTTAAAAAATAGTTTAATTGAAGAAAAAATTAACAAAATATATCTCTGGATTGGATTATCTCCGCTTATGTTATCTTTATTTTTTGTTTTAATAATTTTATTTTTTTTCCCTAAACTTCCATCCAAACTTCCTCTTTTTTATTCCCTTTCATGGGGAGATAAGATTCTGGTAAACCATGAGCAGTTTTTAATATTACCTGCAATTTTGATTCTCGTTACACTTATTAACCTGACAATTTCTTCTCAACTTCACTCTTCTCAATATTTTTTTAAAAAAATTCTTTTAATTAGCTCTTTTATTTCAGGATTAATTTTAACTCTAACCTTTATTAAAATTATTTTAATTTATATATGATTGATCTATTTACTCCGGCAATAGTTTCTTTTCTAATAACAGCCTTTTCTATTCCTCTAACAATAAAGCTGGCAAAAAAATATAAACTTCTGGATAATCCTAAACTCAGACCTCATCCAGCTCATACTCAACAACGGATAGTCCCGAGAGCAGGTGGACTTTCTAATTTTTTGGGTATAGTTTTTGCGATACTTATGTTTATTCCTTTAGAGAAATATACTGTTGGGATAATAACCGGGCTTAGTATTTTACTCGTGGTTGGCCTTTTAGATGATAAATATAAAAACCTTTCCCCCTATTTTAGGCTAGCAGTTCAATTCGCTGTTGCAATTATAATTGTTTTATCCGGAATAGGAATTAATTTTATTACTAATCCATTAGGCGGAATAATTTATCTTGATCCTTTTATTTCAGATATTCTTGCCGTAATTTGGATTGTTTGGGTAATGAACATGCTGAATTGGTCAAAAGGGGTAGATGGACAAATGCCGGGAATTGTAACTGTTGCTGCTTTTATCCTGGGACTTCTTTCTTTAAAAATTAATTTATTAGATCCTCAGCAAATAAATGTTGCCAAGATAGCTTTCATCACAGCAGCTTCTTCCTTTGGACTTCTTATTTTTAACTGGTACCCTGCCAAAATTTTTCCGGGGTTTTCGGGTTCTACAATTTTAGGGTTTATGATTGCGGTTTTATCTATTTTGTCAGGCGCAAAATTGGCAACAGCCGGACTGGTTCTTTTAATTCCGGCAACAGATTTTGCTTATACTTTTATAAGAAGAATTTTGCAGGGTAAATCCCCTGTTTGGGGAGATAGGGGACACCTGCATCATAAACTCCTGGAGGCTGGTTTCTCTCATAGGCAAATCTCCTTGTTTTACATTTTGGGATCTGTTATTCTGGGGGCAGCAGCCTTAAGTTTATCCTCAAGCGGTAAATTGTTTGCAGCAATTTTAATTGCAACAATAATCTTAGGCGCCATTTTATGGTTAAACTTTTTTGGGGGCTTTTTAAAGAAATCAGACCCAGACAATGGATAAAAAACTTTGCTGTTTTTGCGGCACTGGTTTTCTCCGGTACTCTTTTAGATAGGGTAAATCAGGTTAAAGCATTTGAGGCTTTTGTACTTTTTTGTATTTTTTCATCCTGTACATATTTATTAAATGATGTTTTTGATATTGAAAGGGATAAACTCCATCCGTTTAAGAAAAAGCGTCCTATTGCTTCAGGGATAGTCCCAGCTCCTTTAGCTGTTAGCTTGGCTTTATTTTTTATAGTTATATTTTTACCTCTTGCTTATAAACTATCTCCAGCTTTTTTCTTTGCCTCCCTTGCTTATCTTATTTTGCAACTTATATATTCATCCTACTTAAAACAGATTATCTTAATTGATGTTTTGGTGATCGCTGCTGGATTTGTCTTAAGAGTTTACGGAGGCGTTTGGGTAATTGATGCACATTTGAATGTCTGGTTTTTACTTTCCATTACTTCTTTTGCACTCTTTTTAGCAATTGGGAAAAGAAGGTCTGAGAGAACTTTAATGGAGGGACAAGCCTCAAAACACAGAGAAACTCTGCTGCATTATCCGGAAAGTTTACTGGATTCCCTTACTACTATGTTTGCAACTTCTGCCTGGTTAACTTATGCTTTTTTTGCCTTTTTACAACCACCTATTCAGGCAAAAGGATCTTTAAGCTTCCTCTTGGGAGGATTGGAGTTACCTTTTACAGAAGCAAAATATTTAATGGCTACAGTCCCTGTTGTTGTTTATGGGGTAATGCGATATCTCTATATTATCTATGAGAAAAAAGAGGGTGAATCGCCTGAGAGAGTTTTACTTTCTGATACTCCACTTCTTACTTCAGCTGTTTTATATACAGTCATGGTTATTGGAATAATTTATTATTTAGGAGTTTAATTTACTGAACTTTTTTATCCACATAACTAGAGGATACAAAACCCTCTGTCCCATCAGATAATCTTACCCTATCCCAACTTCCCTGCTCTTCCAAAAGAATAAGCATCTCCCCTGGTTTAACCTGAGCAATCTCTTTACCTGAAGTTGAAGCCTTATCCCTAACTCTTAAAAATCCTGTTGGAGTTGCTTTAACAACTACCTGAGGAGTTTGAGTGATAACCGGTGTTGATATTGAAGTTAGATCTGCCTCAGAAAGTGCTAAATCTGAAGAGATTAATAGATTAAAACCCTTAGGTAGAATTGCTCTAATGCTTCTTCTTAGATAGTTTGCATGAGTAAGTGTCAGCGTATGCTCTCCTGATTGAACATCAAAGCTTATTGGAGTCTTCCCAACAGATTTTCCATCAACTTCTACATCTGCATCCGAGGGACTTGAGATAATTGTCATACCTTTTCCTCTTTTTAAACTTAATACTTCCCCTGCTGATGAAGCTGAATCTTTTGATAAATCACGATTTATAACAGTTACAGCTCCGGCAACCAAATTTATCTTTCCCTCCCAGCTCATATTATCTTTTTCAATTTTTACCAAAGTTTCCCTAACTTCCAGATCTTTATTTTCATATGGAGTTTTACCCGCTTCTTTTCCATCAAGAAGTATTGTTGCCCCATCAGGATTTGATAAAATGGAAATTCCGCTTTTTGCTCTTATTCCAAAAACTATTTCTTCAATTGAAGATGAGAATCTTATTAGCAAAGTAACAATACTCAGTAAGATTAAAACCCAAATAAGAATCTTTTTCATCTTTGTCATTATACATTAAGCAAAGCTTGCGATCTTACGATCTAAAAAAAAGCGTTAAATCTTTGACATCTGAGCTCAAAAGTGTTATCATTCGCACTTGTCCAAAATATGGCAAAATGGTTCCGATGGCTTGTTGTAATAGCTGTTTTCTTCCCGACTTTTTTGGGCTACTACCCTACATTTGCAATCCCTCCAATTAAAAAAGTAGCGGTTTTCGCCCAAACTCAGGAACAAAACGGAGAAGTTATCCCATCTTCTTTCTCAAAACCTTTAACCTTGCCACATCCGGGGTATTTATCTACCAGATTTTCAAACTTCCATCCAGGAATAGATATTGCAGCAGGTTTGGGTATGCAGGTTCATCCGGTAACTAACGGTGAAGTAGTTGAGGCTGAATTTGATATTTGGGGCTTGGGAAACTATGTAGTTATTTCTCACGAGAATGGTTTTGCCTCAAAATATGCACATTTAGGCAAAATTTATGTCAAAGCTGGACAAAGAGTAACTTCTTCTAATATTTTAGGTGAGGTGGGATTAACCGGACATACATCTGGTCCTCATACACATCTTGAGATTACCCATAATGGGGAGTTTGTTGATCCCCAAAAACTGCTTCCGGAAATTCCGGCTATGCCTGTTATTGTTTCTATGAGATGATTTCCCCTTCAACTTCTTCTAAGGTAGCTCCGCTCATCCCGAAATGTTCTCTTTCGCGGTTTATAAGTCTTTCTAGCAAATTTTTAAGCTCTAAAGGATAGTCTACAAACTTTAAATTAATTTCACCTTTGTTCATACCAGCAGCAGAAATTATGATATTGCCATGATGCAAAAGTAATCTATCTATTATTGATTGATCAACTTCCAAATGAGTAATTTTATCAAATAAGGTGGCTGAAACTTTTACTCCAAGAACTCCTTTTTTAATTACTACCCTTCTGGTGGTCAACAAATATCTATTGGCATGATAAAGATGCATGGTTTTTAAGCTAGCAAATAAAATCATCGCAAAAAAAGCTAAAGTTAAAGCCCCGCTTTTTCCCAAACCTAACAGCCAGCCTAAACCAATTCCTGCTCCAAAAAATAACAGTCCCGGAAAAAGCAGATAAATAATAAATGAAGATCTGATATGGGCAGAGGATAAGCCGGTTACTAAAACCAGTTCCTCATCTTCAGATAAATATTTTTTAAAAGCATTTTTCTGCTTTTCAGTAGGAGATTCTCTGTAATGAAACTTAGCCATTAAAGATATTGTACCAAACTTTGGGGTAATTTAACTTCTTTTCCTCTGTATAAATGCATCAACCTGATTGAGCTCTCGCAATAAATCTCTTTTTTGGGAGACATTAACATTAGATGAACCATTTATCCTTTTCCATATACCAAGATCCGTATTGGGAAAAATTATCCTGCCCCCTGCATTAAAAACAGCAACCCCTAGTACAACTTCTACTCCTTTTAATTTTGTTCCTCCTTATACGGATCAAAATGGCTTTGAATAAGATAATCTATTGTTAAACCCTCAACTTTTGCTAAGACTTCAAATAGATTAAGGGATTGTCTCATAAAGTTACGTTCTTCAATTGCCTCAGTTGCCATTAATCCACTTAAAAGAGCTTCTTGTGCATATAACACTTTTCCATCCCTACTTTTAGCCAAAGGCCATTTTTTACGATTTAGAAAAACGGATTCTTCGTCTATTACAAAATACTGTCTCTTCTCATGATTCATATTAATATTCCCCCATGCCTTGGGGCATAGCCGGAGTAGCAGGAGTTTTTTCCGGAGCATCTGTTATTAAAACCTCTGTTGTCATGACCATGACAGCAACTGATGCAGCATTTTGCAGCGCAGAACGGGTGACTTTAACAGGATCTATAATTCCGGACTTCACTAAATCTTTGACTTCCCCATCCATTACATCAATTCCCATATTTCCGGAAATACCTGCAATTTTTGCTAAAGCAACTCCCTCATCTAATCCGGCATTTGAAATTAATTTTCTAAATGGCTGCTCAAGGGACTTTTTAACAATTTCCACTCCAACTTTTTCCTCACCCTCAAGTTTTAAGCTATCTAAAACTTTTGCAGCCCTGAGTAAAGCAACTTCCCCTCCGGGAACTATCCCTTCCTCAATAGCAGCTTTTGTGGCAGCCACTGCATCTATGACCCTTTCTTTTTTCTCTTTAAGCTCAACCTCTGTTGCAGCTCCAACATTAATAACAGCTACTCCGCCTGTTAGTTTTGCCAGTCTTTCCTGCAGTTTTTCTTTATCAAAATCAGACTCAGTTGAGGCAAGCTCTTTTCTAATCTGAGAAATTCTGGCCTCAATTACAGCTTTTTTGCCTTTACCATCAACAATTAAGGTAGCATCTTTAGTTGCAGTGACTCTACTTGCTCGACCTACATAATCCTTAGGTTCGATTGAGTCAAATTTAGCACCTGTATCTTCAGAAACTACTGTACCACCGGTTAAAATAGCAATATCATCCAACATTTCTTTTCTCCTATCACCAAATCCAGGAGCTTTGACGGCAATGACGTTAAAGGTACCTCGAAGCTTATTTACTACTAATAGTGCCAGTGCTTCTCCTTCAATTTCGTCTGCAATTATTACTAAATCTTTTGAAAATTGTACAAATTTTTCTAAGAAAGGAACAAGATCAGAGGCTGCTGAGATTTTTTTATCAGTAATTAATATATATGGCTCTCCATCATTACTTGCTTCCATCCTATCTGTATCAGTTACAAAATATGAGCTTACAAACCCTTTATCAAATTCCATCCCTTCTTTATAATCAACAGTTATCTCCAAACCCTTTCCTTCCTCAACTGTAACAACTCCGTCTTTACCGACTTTATCCAAAGCCTGGGCAATTATTTTTCCAATTGCTGAATCTGCTGCAGAAATTGTAGCAACTTGTGCAACCTCAGCTGTGGAGACAATTTTTTTACTCATCCTTTTTAATTCCTCAACCAATAAATCAACTGCTTTTTCAACTCCTTTTTTCAAAATCATTGGATTTGCTCCGGCTGATATATTTTTTAACCCCTCAGTTACAATGGATTTTGCTAAAATAGTAGCTGTTGTTGTTCCGTCTCCGGCCACATCTGCTGTTTTGCTGGCAGCCTCTTTAAGTAGTTGTGCTCCCATGTTTTCAAATGGATCCTCAAGTTCTATTTCTTTGGCCACTGTTACTCCATCATGGACAACTGATGGTGCTCCCCATTTTTTATCCAAAGCCACATTTCTGCCTTTTGGACCAAGTGTAGTTGCTACAGCCTCAGTTAAGATATTAATACCTTTAAGTAAAGACTCTCTTGCAGCTGCATTAAATTTTAAAATCTTCGCCATATTTTATTGTTTATTAATTTTATTTCTAAATCTTGCTATCATTGGGTCAACCGCTGGGCTATGATCTTCAATTTGATTATGTATATGAAGTAATTCTGTAGATGATCCAGGAATTTCATGACCAAAATATGTTTCTTGGGGATTACTTATCCCTAAGATTTTATTTTCTGTTAATTCATCCAGCAATTCCCGTTGAGCTCTTAATCCGGAAAGTTTTTTAGATAATATATCCATTTGACCAATAGAACATGTAGAATTATCTAGTTGAGATCTAACTTCCAATAAACCATCGTCAATCTTTTGGCTTATTGCTTCTATCTCTGCTGGCGTTTTTTTTATTTCAAACTTTCTTTCTGCCATATTAGTTTAGTATTGCCATTAAGTCATCAAACTTAACAAGCTTTAATTCCTTTCCATCTACTTTTATCTCATCCCCACCCCATTTTTTATAAACCACTTTATCTCCCACTTTAACTGGGCATTTTATGCTCTTACCATTCTCCATTACCATATCATCTCCACAAGCTACTACCTTTCCCTGAGCTGGTTTTTCTTGAGCAGATTCCGGCAGAATAATTCCTGATGCAGTTTTAGTATCTGCCTCTGATGGCTCAACCAAACAATAACCCATTAAAGGCTTAATTGAAACTTTTGCGCTCTTTACTACCTTAGCCATAATTCGTGCATGATTTATACCTAATTTAGCAGAGATTGTCAAGTCTTGCTAATCTTTGGTGGTCCAATTTGGCAAAAACTTAAAAGCCCACTGGTTTTCCATAAGGTACTGGAAATAGGTGTTTCCTCTTTGCCAGATAAGTCTCATGTTTAAAATTTCAAAGGCAGTTTCCAGGTTTTTTCTGTATGACTTTGCTAATCCTTTATCTTCTACAAATATAATTAACTTATTATTTCCTCCGGAGATTCCTATTAATTTTACCCGCGGAATTACTCTTAATACTAAAGTTAATATCCTTACTGTTATTAAACTACTTGGTGATTGTTTGTCTATTTTTTGTGTTAAATGTTTTCTTTTCGGAAGGAAATAATAATCATTCAAATTTTGGATTTTTCTTTTTTCTAAAAGTTTTTCTAAGGCTTTCTCAACCTGAAAGAGCGTAGCTTTTTTCCCAATCAACCATTTATGAATTTCATAGGCTTTCATTGGAAACCTCGAAAAATCTTTATAATTTAGAGTTTTTAAAATAGCTTTTTCCATACAGGCTTTATAAGCAAAGCTTGCAACAACTTTGTTGTTATAACATGTATAATTAGCCTCATGCAAATAGTTAATGATTATCCATTAAGTAAAATTACTACATTAGGAATCGGTGGACCTGCTAAAAGCTTTGCAACCATCCATTCTGAGGAGGAATTAATTGAGGCAATTAAATATGCCAAAGATAATAATCTGGAGTTTCTAGTTATTGGCGGAGGAAGTAATCTACTCGTTTCAGACAAGGGAGTTAATAAATTAATTATTAAAAATGACATCAAAGGGATTGATGTCATCCCTGCGAAGGCAGGGATCCACTTAAAAGTTAAATCAGGAACTACTTTACAGGACTTAGTTGATTATTCTATTTCTCATGGTTTATCTGGTTTGCAAAAAATGACTGGAATTCCCGGGACTGTTGGCGGAGCAGTTTATGGAAATGCCGGAGCCTATGGCCAGACAATTTCTGATCATATTTCCTCAGTTATCATTTTGAACTCCTCTGTCATCCTGAGTGGGAGAGAGTCCAGTGGACTCTCGAGGAAGGATATAATTAATCTTTCAAAAAAAGAATGCGATTTTGGATATAGAGACAGTGCTTTCAAAAAAAACCATTACACCATCCTAGAAGTTACATTCCTACTGGAAACAAAAAATGCGATCGCTCAAAATGTTTCCCACTTATTGCAGCAAGAAGCAGATGAAGTTCTAGAAAAAAGATTAATTAAATATCCAAAAGGTATAAAATGTCCGGGATCTTTTTTCAAAAATATTGTGGCAAGTACTTTGCCAAAAGAAATTTTATCTAAAATTCCACCGGAGGGAATTATGTATGGAAAACTCCCTGCCGGATATTTATTAGAGCAAGTTGGGGCAAAGGGAGATTCCTTAGATGGAATTGAGATTGCTAATTATCATGCTAATTTATTTGTAAATAAAGACCAGGGAACTGCAGAAGCTTTCTATAACTTAGCCAAAAAATATTTTATAAAAGTTTATGAAAAATACGGCATAAAATTAGAGCCCGAAGTCCAACTTCTCAATCTTCCTTCTCTTGAGGTATAATCTTTAACCTATGAATCCTGAAAGACAAACAAATATCTCTATTAGAAACCCTTGGGTGGGTGTTGACTGGTATTCAACTTTAGGCGGATTAAGCCTTGTTGAATTAAGAAGTTATGGTCGGGAGTTAAATGACTTCATCGAAAGTAGAGAAATTGATTTTGTGGGCTTAAATTGTATGCCACTTTTACTTGGGATTTGGGGAGAGGCTGTTACTAAAGAAAATACTGATCAGGCCCTTAGACATCTTCATTTAAGTCAGAGAGAATACACTGAAAAAGAAGTAAATCTCAGAGAAGATCTTATTGAATCATTTATAAATACTCTTAAATAATTTTATTTTCTAATAGATAATCTTTTACTATTTCATAAAATTGTCTATGTCCTTCACTACTCATATGAACTCCATCTGCAAGTAAACTTGAATAATCCTGATTAATAAATTTTTCATAAATTTCTAAAAATTCTACCTCAGTTTCTTTTGCTACTTCTTCCATAATCTGGTTATATTTTTTAACATCCTCATTTCTATAATGCCTTCCTGGAGCCCAGGGAATTGGATCAACCCGGCTGTCAGTTGGCATTGAACCAATAACTACAATTTTTTGAGAATAATTCTTGGCTAAACCGATTAATTCTATATAATTATTTTTAAAATCTTCCTGAGAAACTTCTAACCCACCTATGCCTTCATTATAAATACAATCATTTATCCCTAAATGAAAGAGGATAATAGTCTCCTGATTTTTATCTTCTAAATCAGTTCTAACTCTAGTCTCGCTCTCAAATCTTTCTAAAATATTTGTGCTTTTATCACCGGATACTCCCAAGTTATATACAAGGTAATAATCCTGATAGTTGGAATCAATAGTTTTCTGATCGAAGAATTTTCTAAGCCTTTGCACCCAACCGCCTTCTATATCCCAAGCTCCATAAGTTGTACTGGTTCCAAAAACTAAAATATGTTTATCCATTGCTTATTTTTAAAACTACCTCAGTTACCTCTGGTAGATGAGTGCAGCTTTCTTCATTATCCACCGGTCCTGAAAAATGCCCCATGTTATGTAAAACTTCTACCTTCGCTCCTAATTTCTCTTCAAAAATATCGCCGTATTTCAAACTGACATATGGATCATTATCTGAATGGATTGCTATAAATCTTTTAGCCATTGTTTTAATTTTTTCAAAATCTATTGGTGTTTCAAAAAAGTTGCTTAATTCTTTATAACCTAAATCATCTGTAAACCTTGCCACAAAAATAACGCCACCAATTTTTTGATTATCTTCTAAAGTTTCCAGGTATCTTAAAATTGTGATCGCACCGGCACTATGTCCTATCAGATAAAGATCTTCATCAGGAATCCCGATAACTTCTTTTAGCTTAGGTAACCATAAAGAAAGTTTGGGTAAATTAGTTTCCGGCATTTCAGGGACTTCTACCTGAAAACCTTTTTCTTCCAAGTCCTTTTTAGTTTGTGGATACCAACAATAATTCGGATAACCATCCCAACAATGTACAATAATTACCCTTTTACTCATTTTTCTTCTAAAACCTCTTTTAATTTTTGTAAAATATCTAAAGTAAAAGGCTCTTCAAGATCTCCTTTATCTACCCACTCAAAATATTCAAGTTCTGTACCTCCTGAGTCAGTAGATTTAAAGACATATCTAACATGATAGTTGCCATCTTTTTTAGTAAAAACAAACATCTCATTTTCTTTAAATTCAGTTACCAAATACTCTGACCAACTACCATCTCTACTCTGATTTTTATAAATACTCCCAACCTTAATCGGCCACTCACTTGCTTCTTCCTTAACTATGGAATCTATCCATTTTGGAGTATTCTCAGGATTGATTGTAAAAGAAAAAACTTCATTAACAGGTTTGTTTATTTGTATTTTTAATTTTAAATTTTTCATCTTATTTAGTTGCAGCTGGATTTACATATTTATCCAAAACTTGTTTTACTCCTGTATTTACACTTTGTAAAGCTGTCATTGGATCTGTTCCCTGCAAGGTTGCATTTATCCCATCACTGAAAACTTTTATCATTTCATCATTAACCCCAGCGTCAAATGTATTTGAATTAAGATACCAGAATTTATAAGTTGGGCCCTGACTGACAAATGCTCCGTAAATTGGATCAGATGCAAGCTCCGGAGTCAGTGAAACCATTGAATATGGCTTAATTAAAAGCTGATTTTGGCTTGCTTGTGCATACATATACTTTTGCACCTCAGATGAAGTTAGATATTTTATAAATTTCCAGGCTTCCTCCGGATTTGCGCTTTTGTAGGAAACTGCCTCTCCCCAGAAAGAACCCCATCCTATACTTCTTCCTGGAAGCTGAGGAGGTGGAACCACTTTAAAATGAAGGCTGGGGCTTACCAGCCTTATCTCTGAAACTTTAGAAGAAGGAGCAAAATAAAAGCCCAACCTTCCCTGTTCAAACATCTGGGTAGAGTTTGGTAAACTTGCCTCCCAGGATTTCTTCCTGGGATCTGTTATAAAACCGGTATAAAACTTAAAAATATCTGCAACTGAGGGAGTTACTAAATTTGTAAAATCCACTCCTGGCTGCTGGACCAAAAGTAACCCTAAAATATCAGAGGAATAATCAATATTATTTGTAGTTCCCATTGCTGCTCCTGCTGTTTGAATCCCGTTTTGATCTTTTACTGTCATCCTATTAGACAAAGCAATAAAATCCTCCCAGTTTTTAGGTGGAATTCCACCGATTGCATTTAACATATCCTCATTGTAAAAAAGTGCTAAGCCATCTATCTCATAAGGCAAAGCATAGATTTGATTATTGGAAGAAAAAGAAGAAAAAACCACCGGATAAAACATACTTTTGTAGTCTGATAATGGGAAAATACTCCCTGGTGCTGGAGCTAAATTCCCATCTTTTAAGAACATAGACAACCAGGAATTATGAATCCTGAAAATATCCGGTCCGCTTCCTTCCTTAAGCTGCGCCTGGACCCGGAGTCTATAATTTGTGGGAGATTGATGAACGTAATTTATAACTACATTTGGATTTTGTTTTTGATAAACATCAATGATTGGTTTTATTACACTCTCTTCATCCAAAATTCCCCAGTAAGTAAGTTGGATTGGGCCAGTCGGCTTTTTGTTAATCAAAGGAGGAGCAAATTTCCAGAATAAAAACCCAAAAACAATTGATAAACTTAAAACAATAATGATAATTTTCTTCATCTGCAGCTATTTTAAATCATACTCCAAAACGCTACAATAGCGCCGATGGCCAAAGCTTCAAAAAAATCCAAACATTTTTTAAAATTTTTAAAAGCAAACCTATCAACTTTATTACTTTTTATTACTTTAATAATACTCATAATATTCGTTTATCAAGTAGCTTCCAAAGATAAATTTTTCATTTTTAGCTTTATTGGAGATACTAGTGTAACTTTACTCAATCCGTCTGAGGCTAAAAGGGCGTTTGAAGTAAACTTCAACCAAAGAGTTAAAACTCAACTTACCTTTATCACTCCTCAGCAAACATTTACACTTGATCTTGCAACCTCCTCTGCCCAGATTGATTATTCATCAGTTTATGATAATTTTAATATCCAACACTCTGGCTCTTTTTGGGAAAAATTGCAAAAAGAATTTATCGGTTTAATTTTGCAAAATCACATTTATCCTAAAATCATATTTTCTGACGATCAAATTAATGAGATCGGGAAACAGGTACTTAAACCTGCTCAAAATGCCCAGATTAATTTTGATGAAACACCCAACAATTCTTCCTCTTCCGCAAATATTCAAATTAAAGAAGGTCTTAACGGCATATCTTTGGACAAAGATGGTTTAAAAAATAGTGTTTCTTCATATTTATTAACCGGAAAATACAATAAAAACTTACCACTCAAGACAGAATATCCAAAAGTCTCAAATGATCAGGTTCAAAAAGCCAAAGAGGCTTTGGAGGCTTTATTAAAACAACCTTTGCACCTTACTTTCGAGGATCAAACCTGGGCGATAGACGCAAAACAGGCTCTAACTTTACTTAACCTGACTGACAGCAACTCTCTTTTAGATAAAAAAAACATTGAAAATTATATAAAAAGCTTATCCGGGGAAATTGACCAAAATGTTACTGAGGGATTATTTGAATTTAATTCTGAAACTAAAAGAGTAAGCGCTTTCAGGCCCTCACAGGAAGGCAGAAAACTGGACAGGGAAAAAACATACAGTTTAATATCTGAGGCTTTAGAAAAGGGCTTATCTGATCCGATTATCCTACCGATTAATGTAGTCAAACCAAAAGTTCAAACTAAGGATGTTAATAGCTTAGGAATTAAAGAACTGCTTGGAAGAGGGATTTCCAATTTTGCAGGCTCAATTCCTAACAGGATTTATAATGTTAGCCTTACAGCCGAAAAAATTAACGGCACGCTAGTCCCTCCTGGTGAAGTATTTTCCTTTAATCAAACAGTTGGAGATATATCCTCTGCAACCGGATTTAAACAAGCATATGTTATTAAAGAAGGCAGAACAGTTTTGGATGATGGAGGCGGTGTTTGTCAGGATTCAACCACACTTTTTAGGGCAGTTTTAAATGCTGGACTGCCAGTTTTAAAAAGAGTGGCTCATGCTTACAGAGTAGGTTATTATGAACAGGGTTTTCCTCCGGGCTTGGATGCAACTGTTTTTTATCCATCTGTTGATTTTCAGTTTAAAAACGATACCAATCATTATATTTTAATTCAGGCCTACAGCTCTGGATTAACTTTATATGTAGATTTGTATGGTACGTCTGATAACAGGATTTCCAATTTAACTACTCCTATTATCAGCAATCGGACACCTGCTCCTCCTGATTTAAGACAAGATGATCCCACCTTACCAAAAGGGGTTATTAAACAGGTTGATTTTGCAGCCTCAGGAGCAGATGTATCCTTTAAAAGAATTGTCATCAGAAATGGGGAAACTATAATTAATGAAACCTGGAAATCAAATTACAGACCCTGGCAGGCAATATATCTGGTGGGCACACAGTAACTAAACTTCCCATTCTCCATAAACTTTATCTACTAAAGGTGTTCTGTCTAGATTTCGATATAAAGTATCGAAATCCACTTTTTTTACAGGCTTTGGTTGTTGATCACTCTCCCTTTTAGAAACTTCATCCAGCCCAGGTATTTGTTTTAAGCATTCTTTCATTTTAACCTCCTTTCTTATACCTAATCCCTAAAGCATCTAAAACTCTAAAAGATCTTTCTGGTACTAAAAATGTATTTCACGAACCTGTGTATACCACTGTACCTGCTACTAAAATTGTTAAAAAACCTCTTGTTTGGTTTAATCTTCTTGAACCCTTAAAACTAACCTGACTAAATTCATCATAAATATTTTCTGGTGGTAAGCTTCTAACTACTTCTTTAGCAGCCTGAATAGTCTCCCAACCAATTTTAGTTTCTTCATTTGCATAAACTCGACCATCTTCACCTTTAATATATTCTGCCATTTCATACCTCCTTTCTTCCATAAAAAAACCTCTCCATAAAGAGAGGTTAAATTTGCTTTTTTTGAGCCTAATCCTTCCCTTTTATGGGTTTGGGTGTGGCACCCGATCGCGGCTTGCCCTGAGCTTGCCGAAGGGTTGCTGGATGGATCAATGAGCCAAAACTCTCCCCATCACTCTTGATTAATATTTAGTTGTTAATTTATAACTTAGACTATCTTGTTTCTATTGTCAACATTCGGCCATTTGGGAAAGTACGGGTTATACGAGCTAAAAAATGCCGGTCCGGGGGCACGGGATAACATTCCAAGCATCTGTTTTTCAGATCCAGCTTTATCTTTTTGAGGAAGACTAACCATACGTGCTATTTCTTCTTCGACAGATACCATAAAGGTTATAAATTTACTCTGTCACTTTTTGTAAAACATGTCAAATATGCTGGTATAATTAATACATGCGGTACTTTATAGCCCTTGAAATACCAAGTGAGAATAGGCCTCAGTTTCAAGCTATACAGGATAAACTGCATACATTAATTCCTCAACTTAGAATTACTAATTTGGACAAAATTCACTTAACTCTGGCATTTTTAGGTGAACAGAGTGATGAATTAAAAGAAGAATTGGTCCAAATTATTCAAAATGCAGTTAAAGATATTCCCCCATTTGAGGTAACTCCTGCATATATTGACGGATTTCCAAATATTCACCGTCCCAATGTTTTATGGGTAGGGGTTAAAGGAGATATAGATAAGGTTTTACTGATCAGGGAATATATCAAAGACGGTCTTTCTTCTTTGCATTTACCGGTTGATGAAAGACGATTTATTCCTCATATCACCATTGCTAAATTTAATCAGGAATTTAGTATAGATAGAAACTTAGAGGTAAATTTAGAAAAAATTATGGCAGAATCATTTGAGCCGATTCAAATTTCCTCAATAAAACTTTTTGAATCAGTTCCAAATGAAGGTCATTCGACTCTGAGGGATGAGCCCTCAGGCTCAGACTCGAAGAGCTTCCATTCCCACAACACTTTAGCTGAGGTTAAATTGAGCTTGTAGCTCTTTAACCCATTCCTCTCTTCTCGGAGAATTACAAGGTTTACAAAAAGGCTTCTCACAAAAAGACAACTCATCTGTTCTCAGAATTCTTTCTATTTTATCTTTAAAAAAAGCATCCAAATTAGGCATACTTGATATTCCAAACTCCTCATAAAAGGACTCATCTTCAGGATCCTGCCAAAATTTAAGTTTGAATACAGCCTTTTCAAACCCCAAACTAACCAACTCAGGTGAAACTAGCAGCATGTATAGTTTAGGCATCAAATCCATATCCATCCGCCCTTTACCAGCCTCTGAATCTTCATGATATTTATAGTCAATTACTTCTGGAAGTCCACCCTCACCCTGCTCTACTGTATCCGGCCCACCCCAAAGCTTCAAAGGCTTCTCTCCCTGTAAAACATAGCTCCAAAAAGTTTTATTACTCAAAGATTTATGAAATTTTCCTTCGATTTTTTGATAATAGGTTTTAAAAATTTCATTTGCAAGCCCAATTACCTCAGGAGTCAAAAATGGTATCTGAGCGCTGAAAAAAGAATAAGGAGAGGGGCTATTTTGTACTTTTTGCCTTATCTCTGCCTCCGCTGCTTTAATTAAATTAGGCAAATATTCAACTGGCTGGCCATATGAATGAGAGAGATGGAACTTTTTGACTGCCAGATCCAGGAGAGAACCAACTGTCTGATTAGCTGATCCTTCGGCGAGTTCGTATTTTTTCCCCAAATGGTGATTAACAAAAAAACGGAAAACACAGAAATCAAAATCATGGAAATCACCTAAGGAAAAACTGTGGGTTCTTGGAATATCATCAAACGCCATAAACATAAGATACTACAAATTTGTTACAATTCAAATCATGATTATTCTTGGAATTGAGACTTCTTGTGATGAAACAGCAGCTGCAGTATTGCTAAAGGATCAAAAAGGCATACAAATTTTGTCCAATGTTGTAGCATCTTCGGCTAGTTTACAAGCTAAATATGGGGGCATAATTCCTGAACAGGCTGCAAGAGAACAGTTTAAATCTATAATCCCTGTTATCAACGAAGCTTTGGAACAAGCTAATATTAAGCCGGAGGATTTGGATGCCATAGCTGTAACATATGGCCCAGGATTAATCGGCTCCCTCTTAGTTGGAGTTGAAACAGCAAAAACTCTGGCTAAAATATGGGAAAAACCTTTAATCCCTATA
>OBEQ011292403.1_pt1 | contig 20424 bp, 17 predicted proteins | sample 1670901 | NCBI WGS metagenome assembly OBEQ01 (sample SAMEA104232315, study PRJEB22302) | groundwater metagenome | biome: forest; feature: aquifer; material: groundwater | place: USA | collected 2011-08-07 | depth 5.4 m
CAGCGTGGTGGCGCCGGTCGAGGTGGTGGTCAGGGACGTGCTCGCGTTGACGTCGGTGTCAATGGCGCCACCACTGGCCGTCAGGCTCACGGCCCCGCCGGTGACATTGAGGGTGTTCGCGCCGTTCGTGTCCGTGATGGCAGTGGCACTCGTCAGGGTGACATTTCCCGTGGTACTGACGGTGCCAACATTCAAATCATTCGCGGCCTGCGTGATGGAGATGGTTCCAGCCCCGCCGGTCTGCACGCTGCTCAACGTGAGTGCGCTCGTTCCACCATTCCTGATCGTCAGATTATTCCCACTGGTCGAGGTGACGGCCAGCGTCCCGACATCCGTATTGAGCCCTTGGGCCCCGTTCAAGGCGCCGATGGCGCCGCCGGAGGTCAGGGTCAAGATCCCGGTGGTGGTGATGGCCGACCCGACGTCATCCGTGTCGTTGATCGTGCTGCCCGTCACCAAGGTGAGATTCTTGGCCGCCTGGGTGAGACCATCCACGGTGAGGGCCCCGGCGCTGCTGTTCCCGATGGTCAGCGTACCAGTGGTCGTGATCTGATCGAGCTCCGCGTCCGTCAGGTTAAATGTCCCGGCCCCAGTCCCCAGACCGATCGTTGAGCCCGTCGAGGGCTGCAACAACACATTCGCCACCCCGCTCGCAATGGTCCCGGTCAACGCGATGTCGGCGGCCGTGATCGAGACGGTCCCGCTGCTCACGGCCGAACCTGCGTTGTTCTGAGTGTAGGTGCCGGCGCCACTGGCATCACTGTCGGCATTCACGGTGTACGCGCCGGTCGTGGTCACATCGGCAGTCGCCCCGGAGAGGGTGACACCGTTCGGCGCGGTCAATTGGACGGTGCCCGAGCCGGAGGTGATGCCGGCATTCAACGTGATGCTGTTGGCGGCCCCGCCGGCCGTCAGGGTCACGGTCCCTGAACCGTTGGCGGAGAGGGCGCCGCTCGTCGTGATCGAGCCGGCGGTGGTCGTCACGGTGAGATTGCCATTTCCCGCCGACGTCGTCAACCCCGTCAGATCAATGCCATTCGCCTCGGTGATGGCGATGGAGCCGGTCGTGCTATTCGTGGCGTTGAGACTCGTGACATTCGTGTTCAGGGCGATCCCCTGCGCGGCGCTGGCCGTTAGCACGCTACCAGCGATCACGCCGGCCCCCGTCGTGATCGCGCCGGTCCCGTTGCTGTCGGCATCCGCCGTGAGGGTTAGATTCCCGGTCGTCGTCAAATTATTCGCGCCGACGGCGAGGCCGCCACCCGTCAGGAAGGTGAGGTTCTTGGCCCCCTGGGTCAGTGCCGCGTCGGTCCCGATCGTGATGCCGCCGGTGTTCGTCGAGGACCCCACCGTCAGGGTGCCGCTCGTCGAGACGGTATCTAACTCCGCATCAGTCAGACTGAGGGTCTTGGCATTATCCTCGACGCCGATCGTGGTCGAGGCGGTCGCGGGGCGCAACGTCACATTACCGCCACTGAGTGTGCCGCCGCTCAGCGTCATGCCATCCGCCGTCAGCGCCAACGTGCCGGTCGTGGTGATCCCTCGGGTCGCGTTGACGGCGAGCGTCCCTTTCGTGATCAACTCCAGATTGGTCGAGCCGGCCGTGATCGCCTCGGCGGTCCCGACGGTGATGCCGCCGGTGTTCGTGGCTAACCCAATCGCCAACGTGCCAGTCGTGGTGATGTTCCCGATCTCCGTATTCGAGACATTGAAGTTCTTGGTGGTATCCCCCACGCCGATGGTCGTGACCGCCCGCGAGGGGATGAGTGACACATTGGCCGCCCCGCTGCTGATCGATCCCGTCAAGCTGATGTCCGCCGCCGTGATCGAGACGGCCCCGCTGCTCACGGCCGAGCCGGCGTTGTTTTGTGTGTAGGTCCCTGTCCCGTCGGCGTCGCTGTCGGCGTTGACCGTGTAGGTGCCCGTCGTCGTGACATCGGCGCTCGAGGAGTTCAACGTGACCCCGTCCGTGGCGGTCAGGGCGACAGCCCCAGAACCGGAGGTGATCGCCTTGCTGGTCTTGAACGTCCGCCCGGCGCCGGCCGCCGTCAGCGTGACATTGCCGGTGCCATTCGCCGAGATCGCGGTCGTGACGTCCGAGAGATTGGCGTTGGTGGTCGTCACGCTAATATCCCCATTACTGCTGGTGACAATCCCTGCCAACCCCCCGAGGCCAGCTCCACCAATGGTCAGCGCAGTGGACGGCGAATTCAGGAACACCCCGCCGCTCTGCCCGCGCGCCTCGACATTGCTCGTGGCCAGGCGAATCGGGCTCGCGGAGGTCCCGATCTCCCCCCCGCCGCCGGCCCCATTCACATCCAGGGCCACGGAGCCGGCCGTCAACAGAGAGTTGGCCGACGCCCGCACGATGCCGCTGCCGGCGGTCGGGCCATTATTGACGACGAGGGCATCGCCTGTCGTCGTCAAATTCTCCAGTGTGACATCACCACTCGTCGAGTTCGTCAGGCCCGCCCCGGTGCTCAACGTAATCTTGATATTCTTATTATTCGCATCGATGGTGGTTCCCGAGGCCATCGTCACCACCGCCGCCCCGGCATCCCGGTTGGCATTCTGGACGCCGTTGGCCGTGGTCTCATTCGCCGTGAGGGTGACGGCCCCCTTGTTGGTCGTGAGGTTGTTGTTGAGGAGGATGCTGCGGCCCGCCTGGAACGTGAGGGTGGCCCCGCTCTTCGTCAGGGAGATCGCATCGGTGACGGTGATATCGTTATTGGCCTGCAGCTTAATATTCGCGTTCGCGGCATCGAGGGTCGCGGGGGCGATCTGCGCGGTATTCGTCCCACCGCCGTCGGCAAATTGATCCACGTCCGTCGTCAGGGCGCTGCCGCCGGCCACCACCACGATATTCTTGGGATCCAGGAAGAAGGTGCCCGGCTCGCCGGCTGGCGCGCCCACGCGCACCGATCCCGTGAGTCCGAGGCCGCCCCGGCTGGAGACTTCGACAAATCCTCCATCACCACCGGTGGTCCCGCCCGAGGCGTCGATCAGAGCCTGTGGTTTCACGGTGACATGATCGCCCAGCAAGTAGATGGCGCCGCCAGCGCCCGCCTGGCCCCCGGTCGCCGTCAGCGTGCCGGATTGTTCCACCAGACCCCCGCGGCCGGTCAGAAAAATCCGGCCGCCCTGCGTGGTGACGGCGTTCGCCTCGACGATCCCCGACTGATTCACCACGCGATCGAAGATTTGCTGAGTGGCCACCGCGGTCACCAGGATGGTGCCACCGTTGGCCGTGATCCGCCCGGTATTCGCCGCGCCGTCCTGCACCCGGCCGTCCGGACCAATCACCACACTGGCCGTGGGCTCATCCACCGCCACGGCAATCTGCCCGCCCGGGTCAAAACTGACGGTTGTCTTCGCCCCGCTGGCGAGGGCCACGGTCCCCAGACGGGCGGTGATCGTGCCGTGGTTGGCCACCGCCCCGCCCAGCAAGGCGATCACCCCGCCTGGGGCCATCGTCGAGAGCGTGCCGCGATTGATCACCGCGGCCGGCGGCACCCCGTCCGGCTGGAGGAATTGGTACTGGCGAGCGAGGAAGGCCTGATTCGAGAGATCCAGACTGGAGGCGATGAGGCCGCCGACCTGCACGACGGCCGAGGAGGCGAAGCTGATCCCGGCCGGGTTGACCAGGAAGAGGATCCCGTTGGCGAGGAGCTGCCCGGCAATCTGGGAGGCCGGCCCGACGGCGACCCGGTTGAGCACGGTCGAGGTGGCGGCCGGCTGGAGGAATTGGACGCGCTCCCCCTGCGCGATGTCAAAGGAGTGCCACTGGACGATGGCCTGGTCGGAGGCGGTGACGCGGAGGGTCCCGTCGGCGGCGGTCTCCACTCCGACCGTCCCGTGCTCGACCTCCGCCCCCTGGGGGAGGGCCTCGGCAGCGCGCGGCCCCGCGCCGACCAGCCACCACGCCATGATGAAGGCGCACGACCAGCCAGCAGCCACTCGAGCGCCCGAGCCACTGAGTCGCCGCAGGGGGTGCGACATACGGCTCTCAGTCTACCGGATAGTTAGTCGGATATCAAATTAATTATTGTGTTCCGCTGGTGGCGGTGAGCGTGAGGGTCTGCGTGGAGGTACCATCGGAGAGCACGACGCGGTCCTGCCGAATCTCTTGCACACGCCACCCGCCGACGCGATCCCCGACATGGATGAGATGGTTATCCACGATGGCCGAGGGACTTTGAGGATCCCAGAGGATCCCGCTGAGCACGCGGGCGCTCGGCATCGCCGCGGTGCCGCTCGGGGCTGACCCCCGCTCCACCAGGAAAGGACTCGCCCCCCAGTCGGGGAACCGGCTGGAGGATTGAGCGCTCGCTGGGGCTGCAGGACGCGGAGCGGCAGGCGCAAGGGTGGGGCGAGGCAGCGAGGGGTGGGGACGAACGATCAGCCCATGCAGAAGCAGGGCGATGCCCACCACGAGGAGCCCACCGGCGGCCCACGGTGACTTACGAAGATCCATGAGCGTCTCCTGCATAGAAAAGGCATTCGATGGAGGCGTGGGCCCGCAGTCGGGGGAGGAACGACTCCTCCCGGTCCATCGCGACTCGACGGACCAGCGCCACACCGAGGGTGGGCGCGTGCCCCACGGCCTCGAGCCATTCCCCGAGCGCACGATACTCCCCGACGGCATCCAATTCGATGGGGACGACTACGACCCCATTGGCATCCGGAGCACGGGCCGGCCCCGGGGTCACGGTCACCAACTGGATCTGGTGGTCCCTGGCGACGACGCTCAATGCCGCGAGGGTGGTGGGCAACGTGTCGAGTGTGGGCAACGGGGGCACCGTCTCTTGGCGAATCCGATCTCCCACGCGCCGCGCCTCCTCCACCTCGTCACGGAGGTGTTCCCATGTCCGGGTCGCCCGCTGGATCGCGGCCAGCGGGGGGCCATACAAACCCCAGGTGACGATCAGGAGTGCCGCGAGCCCGATGGTGAACGCCAGCGCAGGACGTTGTTGCAAGGCGCGGAACTGACGGAGGACGTCGTCGGGGATTACTGCACGCGGCATCGGAGGTCAAACTCCACGACGGGCGACGGCTGCTCGAGGCGCCGGCTCGATCCCAGGGTGACGTTCGTCCAGATCCCGTCCGACAGCGTCCGCATGAACTCGGCGAGCACCACATCGGCGGGCCGGCCAAGGTCGCGGACTCGGCCTCGGATGAGCACGGTACGGCCATCAACTGCCAGACTGGTGAGGTACGCCTCGCGCGGGGTCAGGTGGCTGAGTTCCTTGAAGAGCGTCGCCCACGGCGGCATCTGGGCTCGTGCGTCTTGGGCCGCTAATGACGCCCGCCAGGCGGCCAATTGGGGGACGACCGCGGACCGCTCAAGTTGGCACGCGGTAATCTTGGTCTGGAGCGTGTGGAGCCCAATGGCCAATCCCACACGCGCCAGGATCGCGCCCACTACGATGGTCGTGACGGCGGCGGTCATCGCGGCGCGTCGAACATGCGCGGCGGTGGCCGCCCGCACCTCCGCGGGAACCAGATTTAAGGTGAGGTGATCGTCCAGGGCTGCGCCCAGCACCGGGACCACACTCAACGGTGCGGCCGCGACCGCCTCCGTCGAGGCGCCCAGGACGCCCGCCAATGTCTCCAGCGGGGCCGGGCAGGTCACCGGCAAACCCAATTGTTGTCCCAACCACTTGGGAAACCCCTGCAAATGCGCGCTGCCCCCCACGAGCCACAACTCTGAGATGATCGGCCCCCCGAGGACGTCCACGGCGAACGCGAGGGAGCGCTCCACCTCCACCGCCAGCTGCTCCAGTGGCCCGCGGAGCATGGAGAGGAGCTGAGCTCTGGTCATCCCCCACCGGGTCTCCCCCGCATCGCCCAACTGAGGAATGCCAAGGGTGCGCTTCGCGGTCTCCGCCTCCGCTTCGGTTAGGCCCACCTGCCCTTGAGCAGTCATCAACACTGAGGTCATCGCCTTCGTGAGGTCACTGCCGGCGATCGGAATCTTCCGGACAATGGGCAGCGTCTCGCCCTGCAGGACCAGAAATTCCGACGAGGCGGCCCCCGCATCGAGGACCGCGATGGTCCGATCCGCCCCCGGCATCGCTCGACGCACCCACGCCGCCACGGCCAGGGCCCGGGGGACGAACTGGGTTGGGGTCAGGCCCGCCTGCGTCAGCATCGCCAGATGCTCCCGCACCACCGTGCCCGGGATCGCCGCCGCCAGGAGTCGAGTTTTCTTCACGCCGTCAACGACCACCTCCCCGAGCAGTTGATACCCGACCACCGCCCGCTCCGCCGGCATGGCCAACCCGGATTGCAGCTCCCACGCCACGGCCCCCGCCATCTCAGCCGGCGGCATCGGGGGGAGGATGATCTGACGCACGCAAAGAAACGGATCGTCCACGACACTCACGATCCGCGTCAGCCCTTCGCGTGTAACGCCTTGGAGCAGTTGGGTCAGCGCCGCCTGCCGCGTGGCCGCATCGGCCCCTGCCGGGAGCTCCAGGCGCCGCAGCTGCACGACACGCGCCGAAGGGGCGGCCCCCTCGACGACCGCGAGCTTAAAGGAGGCGCTGCCCAGGTCGAGCGCCAGCGTCCGCTGCGGCCGGGTCATGGCCTACTCCACCCAATCCGGTTCGAAATAGACTACCTGATTCTGCGGAGATCCGTCATCCGCGACCACGGTTTGCGTGACGGCCCGCGTGAGCGTGTTGCCCCCGGTCGTGATCGTCCCCGTGGAGGTGATGGTGCTCCCGATCGCTTCCAGGGTTAAGATGCGCACGACCTCCGGGCTATTCTGTCCATCCCGCGTGGTCCGCAACCGCAGGTAGCTAACGTTGGTCTGTGCCACGAACGTGTCCGTCACATGGGTCGCTGCGTTGTTGGTGATCGTCACCACGGTCGTATAGCTGCTGCCGTTCGTCGAGACGGCCCAGGTGTAATCGCGGGGACGCGTGGCCGCGCTCGAGGCGAGGAATCGAACCTTATTGATGGTTAAGGGATAGGGAAAGGCGATGATGAGATCCTGTGGGCCGTCATTGTTATTCCCCGACCCGGGTTGTCCGTGGGACTCCCAATAGGTCGCGCCATCGCCATCGATCGCCTTAGCCGGGTTGTGGGTGGCATTGGTCTGCACGGGATTGTCCGAGGCGGTGGCGCCATGCGTGGCCAGCGCGAAATCATCCCGGGCCACCACCATCGTGTAGCTGCCGGCGCCCAACGTCTCGGTCGTGCCGGCCGTGGTCCAGTTCTCCCCCTGGCCCCCGCTACCCGCCGGGGTCATCAAATTCCACGCGGCTTTGTGCAAACCGGCCTCCGCCAGCCACAAGGCCTGCGCGTCGGTCTCCTCCCATCCGCTGTGCAGACTGAAGGTCCCTGCCGCAAACAAGAACCCTCCGACGAGACTGATCAAGAGGAGCATGACCGCCAGGGTGGCAATCATCACGGAACCGTGGGTCACCATCAGTTCCGTCGCTTGACCCGCTCGAGCAGGCGATAGGTCTCCGCCCCCCGGCTCAGGGTGACGTCGAGCAGGGCCACCTCGTTCGTCCCGGAACCGCTGACAGAAAGATCGGAGGTGGCCGGTGGCTGGACATCGCGCAGGTAGAGGGTTCCATCGCCGTACGTGAAGGTGCCCCCGATCCCGCCCGTGAGACTGGCTTCGCGCAACTGGTAGGTGGCTTGCGTGTAGGCGGGCGGCCAGGTATCGCTCGCGTGATAGAGGTAGAGGATGTAGGCATTCGTGACGCCGCTTTGGCGCACGGTAAACCGAATGGCATGATTCGTATCGTTCTGGAAATCGGTAGCGGGCCGCAGATCGCGGATCGCCTGCTCGAGCCCGTGCTGCACCTGCCGCTGCAGCTCCATGCGATCCAGTTGGCTCGACCAACCCAGCAGGACCGGATTGAGCGACATGGCTACCGCCGTCATCAGTCCGGCGAAGAGGAGGAGGGTGATCACGAGCTCGATCAGCGTGACGCCGGCGTCAGCTCGCATTGACGACATTGGTGGTGAGCGCGGTGGAGAGCTCGGTCTCGCCCGGGGTCCAGTAGACGGTGACGACGATCTGTTTGAGATTGCTGTTCAAGGGGGTTGTCACCGCCACCTGGCGGGAGAAGCCGGTCCACCCGGCGACCGCGGCTTTCGCCTCATTCGCGATCGAGGCGAAAGCGGTGCCCCGAAGATTCTCGAGCTTTTCCTGGGCGAGGGCGACCGCTTGCTCCATCGCCTCGGCATCCGTGGTCGCGTAGATGGCGCGGCCGAAGCACCAGGCGCAGGCCGCCACCCCTCCGACGAGCAATAGGATGGCGATCATGAGCTCCAACAGCGTGAAGCCGCCGGGGCGCTTCCGACTCGCTGCCCCGACCGTCATGCCCAAGACCGTCTTAGAATCCGCCCGTGCCGCTCGTGCCGTTGGAGACGTAGATGTCGTCACCGGCCGTGCCCGTGATCGCCCCGGCCGTGCTGATGCCGGTCACGCCGGCCGTGTTATCCGGCCCCACGGACCAGATCACGTAGTAGAGGTTGTTGGAGGATTTCGCGTATTGATACTGGGCGCTCGAGGTGCTGAAGGGATCCGTGAGGGCAGTCCCGACCAGCTTCGGGGTCGCCCCGGTCAGCGCCGATTCCCACGTCGCGCCGGCGGCCGGGTAGGCCTTGCTGTTGTGGATGTAGTACGACTCCACGGCGGCCTGGAGGGCGCGCAACTCAGCGGCCGCACGGGTGGTATTCCCCTCATCAATCATCCCACGCATCCGGGGCAAGCCGATCCCGACCAAGATCGCGATGACCGCAATGACAATGATGAGTTCGATGAGCGTGAAGCCACGAGACCTGTTCATCGCATGCCTCCGTGTTGTAACACCTTCACCAAGTCAAACATCGGCAGGAGCAAGGAAGCCATAATGAGCGCCACGACTCCCCCCATTCCGATCAACACCATCGGCTCCAGCAACGTCGTCATCTGCTTGAGCCGGAAATTCACCCGCAATTCGTAGAAGTCCGCCACTTTGTCCAGCATCGTCTCGAGGCGCCCCGACTCCTCACCGACCCGGATCATCTGCACGGCATCGGGCGCGAAGACCCGCCCGACGGCGAGCGTGGCGGCCAACCGCTCGCCACGTTCAACCGCGGTACGCACCCGCCGAATCTCTTGGGCCACCACTTGATTGTCCACGACGCCGCCCGCCGTGTCCAGCGCATTCAGAATCGGCAGGCCCGCCCCCACCAGCGTGGCGAGCGTGCGAGCAAACCGCGCCACGATGGCTTGCTGGAGGGCCGGTCCCACGATCGGCAGCGAGAAGAGGGTGCGATCCACTTGCAACCGCACCGCCGGACGCCGGAGCGCGACGCGGCATCCGAGGACCCCGGAGACGACCGCCAGCCCGAGCGCCCACCAGCCCCGACGCAGCATCATCCCGATGCTCCAGAGGATGCGCGTCGGGAGCGGCAAGCGGATGCCGGCACGGGCGAACACGGCCGCAAATTGCGGCACGACAAATCCGACGACGAAGAGGATCAGGAGCAGGGCGGCCACGAGGAGGATCGCCGGGTAGGTCAACGCCCCCTGCACCGTTCGGCGCAGCGCCAGGTCCTTCTCGACCAGGACCGCGTAGCGACCCAGGACCGTGTCCAAACGGCCGCTGGCCTCGCCCACCTGCACCATGTTGGCCATGAGCGGCGGGAACATCTCCGGATGATGTCGGATCGCTTGGGAGAAGGTCTCCCCACCATCAATCGCGCGCCGCACGGCCACGAGGGCCTCCCGGAGCAGCCGCTCCGGAATCTGTTCAGCCAAGGTCGACACACTCGTGGCGAGCGGCACGCCAGCCTCGACCAGGTTGGCTAACTGCACGGCCATCGCGACGAGCGCCTCCGGTGAGACGCTGGGTCCCCAGCGCAGAGAAGCCCCCGAGCCGCGGGCGGCCGCCGGCTCCATCCGCGTCACACGGTAGCCCATGCGCCGCAGGCGATCGGCGAGGATCGTTTGCGAGTCGGCCTCCAGCACGCCCTGCACCGGGCGCCCGGCCTCATCACGAGCGTGATACGTGAAGGCGGGCACCGCCTACGTCTCCTGCGTGACGCGGAGCACTTCGTCGAGCGTGGTGACTCCCGCCGCGGCCTTCGCGCACCCATCTTGTCGCAAGGTCCGCATGCCGCCGGCCAGCGCCTGCGCGCGGAGCTCCGCCAACGAGGTTTTGCTCATCGCCAACCGGCCGAGCGCTTCGTTCATCACCATCACCTCGAAGATGCCCAGGCGCCCTCGATACCCCGATTGCCCGCACTGGCGGCACCCGCGGCCGCGTCGCCAGGGCCCGCCCGGCGCGATCCCCAAGCGCGTCGCCACCTCGCCCTGCGCCGGATCCGGCGCCTGGCAGTCGGCGCAGAGGGTGCGCACCAAACGCTGCGCCACCACCCCGATCAGACTCGACGCCACGAGGAACGGTTCGATCCCCATGTCGATCAACCGGGTAATCGCCGTCGGGGCATCGTTCGTATGCAGCGTCGAGAAGACCAGGTGGCCCGTCAGCGCTGCCTGGATCGCCATCTCGGCGGTCTCGCGGTCACGAATCTCCCCTACCATGATGATGTCCGGATCCTGCCGCAGGATGGACCGTAGACCCGTGGCGAAGGTCAACCCGGCTGACGGATTCACCGGAATCTGACGCACGCCGGGGAGCCGGTACTCCACCGGGTCTTCAATCGTCACGAGGTTCCGCTCTGCCGCATTCAAGGTGGCCAGCGAGGCATACAAGGTTGTGGTCTTCCCCGAGCCGGTCGGCCCCGTCACGAGTACCATGCCCCAGGCCCGGTCGAGCAGGCCGCGATAGGTTGCCAGCAGCGCCGGGTCCATGCCGAGGTGGTCGAGCCCCATCTGCGCGCCGGCCGCATCGAGCAACCGGAGCACCTCCGTCTCGCCCTCGAGCGACGGCATCACCGAGACGCGGATATCCACATCATGCCCCTCGACGACCACGCGGAACCGGCCGTCCTGCGGCTTGCGCCGCTCGGCGATATCGAGGTTCGCCAAAATCTTCACGCGGGAGAGGACCGCTGGTTCCAGATGTTTCGGGAGCGTGGTGAATTCCCGCAGGACGCCGTCGATGCGGAACCGGACGCGGAGTCGCTCCTTTTCCGGCTCCAAGTGAATATCGGAGGCGCGGGCCCGCACGGCATCGGTCAGCAACAGATTCACGAGCTGGACAATCGGGGGGTCTTCGACCAAATCCTGCAACCGCTTCAACTCCGGGGCCTGCCCGGGGCGCAGGCCGAGCTTCTCCTGCGTCAGATCCGTCACCAATTCTCCGAGCTGGCCCTTCGCCCCGTAGTATTCGGTGAGGGCGCGCAGGATTTCCGCCTCGGTCGCGACAACCGGCTCGATGGTTAGCCCGGTCCGCAACCGCATTTCATCGAGCGCCGTCAAGTTGAGGGGATCGGCGGTCGCGACGGTCAGGGTCTTGCCCAGCTTGAAGATCGGCATGACGCGATGCTTACGCGCAAGGGACTCCGGCACCAGCTCCAGCACCGCCGCGTCCACGACGTAGGATTTCAATTCTACGCGCGGCAATCCCAGCGTGCGGCTCAACCATCCGGCCAAGGCCTCCGGATCGAGGACCTTCGATTTCACGAGCACCTGACGGACGGGCTGGCCGGTGCGTGCCGCTTCCGCCTGGGCCTGCGCCAGCTGCGCGGCGGTCACGAGTCCTTCGGCCACCCACTGCTCCTCAGGTGGCTTCGTCCCCCGTGCGGCGCTCATCGCGTCTCCGGTGCCAGGGCCCGGCAAATCGCCTCCAGCAATTCTCGGGGCTCACACAGTTTGCTCAGGACCGTGTAGGTGCCCGGCGGCAATGGGCGCTGGGTCGTCGCGACTCGCTCGGCCAATGCCGTGAGAAAAATGATGGGGATGGCGGCGGTCGCCGGCTCCCGTCGGAGGGCCTGATAGGTCGCGATGCCATCCATCCCGGGCATCATGATGTCCAGCAAGATCAGGTCGGGCCGCGCCTGCGCGGCGAGTGTGACCGCCGACGGACCATCGGCGGCCTCGAGCACCCGATAGGGCTGCGCGCGCAGCCGCGTGGTCAGCAGGGCGCGCACGTCGGGCTCGTCATCCACAATCAAGATCGTCGGAGGTGTCGTCATCGTCATCTCATCCCCGGGCTCGCTGCTCGGCCAACTTCAGGGCTGCGGTGAGCTCCGTGGCCTCCTGCGGCACCAATGCCCATCCCCAACGCATGCGGCCGCCCGGGAACAGCTCCGGATGGACGGCCAGCACGCCCTCCAATCGGCGCCGCATCGCACGAAATCCCTCGGGATCCGAGACCGAGAGGAGGGCGACCAGTTCGCCTCCCTCATGGGGGAGGACACGATCCTCGCGGGCGACGTGCTGCCGGAGCACCTCGATCACCTTCGTCCACTCAACCACGGTCCCGGGGGCGGCCAGAAACACCTGACAGCCGACCGACGCCCCATCCCGGGCCGCCCGATCGCGCATCGCGTGGAACTCTTCCACCAGGGCGAGCTCGGGATGAAAAGCCGGCAGCCGGACAATGAACGTGGTGCCGTGACCGGGCGTGGAGACGACGCGAATGGTGCCGCCGTGAAGCTGGACGATCTCCTTGACGATCGTCAGCCCCATCCCGGTCCCGTGCACGGCGGCGTGGATGGGCGCCTTGACTTGATAGAATTTCTCAAAGATGTGCCGTTGATCCCGCTTCGGGATCCCGCGGCCCGTGTCACTGACCCGCAGCTCCACCTGCCGAGAGGGCGCTTGAAGGGTCAGGGTGATCGTCCCGGTCGGTGGCGTGTATTTGATGGCGTTCGTCAGGAGATTTTCCACCACTTGAGTCAGCCGGGCTCGATCCCCGTAAACCGGGGGGGCCGGCGGACACTGGACCACCAAGCGCCGAGGGGCGATCAACGGTTCATAGTGGCCGGCGACCTCGCGGACCACCTCCGCCAGGTCGAGCGGCGCCCGCGCGATCGCCAATCGCCCGGCCTCGATTTTCGAGAGGTCAAGTAATTCATTCGCGAGGGTCAGCATCCGGCGAGCCTGCGATCGGACAATCGTCACCAGCTGTTTCTGGGAGGGCGCGAGCGGCCCGGCGAGCCCATCGAGCAGCTGCTGGGCCGATTCCGTGATGAGCGTCAAGGGAGTGCGTACCTCGTGACTCACATGCGTAACCGTCTCGGCGGTCGCCTTCGCCAGCCGATGCCACCGTGACGACACCAGCTCCGCCTCGCGCAGGACCGTGGCCTGCGCAATCACTTGGCTGAGCTGATCGAGGAACCGCTGGGCCTCCGGGCGCCGGGTCCAACAGAAGCGCCGCGTCGAGGAGAAGGTCGAGAGATTGGCCACGCCGACGGTGCGGCCGTTGGCCACGAGCGGCAGACAGCACAGTCCCTTCACCGGCCGGAAGCCGGGCGTGGGCTGTTGGTGCGGCACAAATCGGGTCTCTTGATCCACCTTAAAACTGCACAGCGGTTTTTGCGCGCGGGCTACCCATCCGCAGAGTCCCTCCCCGACCCGGAACGTCATCCGGCGCTGGGGAGTTGCGGGCGGCGCCACGCGGACTCCCTGCGCCCAACGCACCGCAAGTTCCTCGCCGTTGTGATCCAGCACCATGATCGAGCAGCGATCGGCCCCGCTCAACTCCATCAGGGCCTGGCAGCACCCTTGCATCAACTGATCCAGGTCGATCTGGGCCTCGAGCCGTGTGCGCCAATAGGTCAGCGGGTGTCGGCGCGACGACATCATTACTCCGAGGCCGGCGGAGCCAGCAGCATGCGAATAGTCGCCAGGAGCGTCTCCCCCTGCACCGGCTTCACCAAGCAGGCATCCGCGCCCGCCTCGAACGCCAGCTCCAGATCCCGGCTCCCGGCGCGGGCGGTGGTCACCACGATCGGGATGCGTTGATACTGCTCATGAGTTTTCAGATGCTTCAGCACTCGGTAGCCATCCAATCCGGGGAGCATCAGATCAAGCAGTATGAGCTGGGGGGCCGCCTCCCGGGCTGCGGCCAGGCCGGCCATGCCGTCGGCGGCCGCCACCACGGCGAAGCCCTGGGTTTCCAGGTGGGTCGTCAGCGCCGTCACGAGATCGCGCTCGTCCTCGACGAGCAGGATCGTGGGCCGGGCGACGATGGTGGGTGGTCGGCCCACCGGCTGGGCCACCGCCCCCGCCACCGGCGTCACGATGCCCCTCCCGCGGCGCTCATCAGATCCCGCAGCTTGCTCAAGAGGGTCTGCGCCTCAAACGGCTTGGTCAGGTACGCATCGGCCCCGCACTCCGTCGCCATGCGAATGTCTCCATCCTGCGCCCGCGCCGTAAACACCAGGATCGGGATTTTCTTGTACCGCTCGTCGAACTTCAGGAGGCGGCAGACCTTGTAGCCATCCACCTTCGGCAACATGAGGTCCAGAATGATCAGGTCGGGCCGGGTTTGCTTGACCGCGTCCAGTGCCTGCTGGCCATCGCCGGCGGTGATCACCCGATAGCCGGCCGCCTGGAGCCGCACGGAGACCAGTTGCACCAGATCCGGTTCGTCATCCACCAACAAGATCGTTCGTGATTCAGTCATCAGCGTCCTCCTTCAACCCTCTGCCAGCCCGTTGCCCCTCGAGCCGCCGGTTCTCCGCCTCCAAGAGGGAGACTTGCGCGCGGTCGGCCATCCAGGACTCCAGAATCTCCCGACGAAACCGCCACCGCGAGCCCACCTTAAACCCCGGCACCCGTCCCTCTCTGGCCAGACGGTAGACCGTCATCACATGGAGATGGAGGAGCTCGGCTACCTGATCAATCGTCAGAATCTCTTGAGTCATACTCAACCCTCTTAAGCGCGGCTAATCCGACGTAAGTATGGCTAACGGGGTGGCAAAATACAAGGGGAGAGGAAAATTTTAGTCGAACTGGAATTCAGGTAGGTTGTGGAGCGGGGCCGATCAGAATCCGATGGAGACGGCGTAGTAGAAGCGGGGGGTATCCTTCTCGACCGACGTATCGCCCATCGGGAAGCCGATGTCCAGGAGCGCCTGCGTGTAAGGGCTAAGGGTCCATCGGAACCCGAATCCCACGCCCGCCAACCGTTTCTTCTGTTCCTCCGTCTGCAAGGGCTTGCGGAGGAATCCGGCCCCCCCATCCAGGAAGGCGATCGCGGTCAGCGGAGAGCGCGGCCCGTGGTGAGGCATCGGGACCGGCGTGCGCAGCTCGAGCGTCCCTGTGGCCCCGTAGTCCCCGAGGAATTCTCCCTCCGGGTAGCCGCGCACCGTCTCCTCCCCGCCGAGCCGCAGCATCTCAGAGGGAGGCAAGCGATCGTTCGTCCATTGCCAGGAGCCGCGGGCCACGAGCTGCCAGTCCCCCCAGAGATGCTGGAGGCGACCGCCGCTCACCGTCAGGCGGACGAATTTCCCGCCCGTCTGACTCCGGGTGGCCGAGGGGTCTACGTTGCGCGAGGAACCGAGGAAGCGGCTCAGTCCGATCCCCACTTCGCTCGTGAGAATGCTGCGGCCGACGGCATCTTCCTCAAGGGCGTTGGGGCCGAACTGGAGCACGCGAAGATCATCCTTGCCGCGGACGCTCCCCGACTCGCGGGTCCGGATCCGCTTGGCGCTCGCCCCCGTCGTCCATTCCACCTCCCAATGGCGGGTCTGCCAGAGGGGTTCGGCCCAGGTGGTCTCCAGCACCGCGGAGGTGCCGGCAATCCCCAGCGGACGAAACTGCTGGCTGAGGGTGACGTCGGCGTAACTGGCCTGCACCTCGAGGGTCCGGCCCGAGGGACCGAGCGGGAGGAGGTAATTAGCGGTGGTCCCTAAGAAATCGGTGCGGTCGGACACCTCCGTCCGCACGACGAGCTGGTCATCATGACCCGTCAGATTGTTGTGGCCGACGGTCGCTCCCTGGCGATGGCGGCCGGTAAATTTCGTGCCGGCGTTATCGGCGATGGCCGCGAGGTGCCACGGGGAGCGTTCCTCAACCTTCACCACGACATCGGTGGTGCCGGTCGTAGCACCCGGCAGAAGCACGCCAGTAGCCCGCCGATCGGGATTGGCGCTCAGCCGGGCCAGATCGCGCTGCAACGTCACGTAATCCAGCAATGCCCCCGGGCGCGTCTGCATCCGATGGAACAATGTCGCCGGGCGGCTGTACCGCGCCCCCTCCACCCGCACCACCCCGACGCGTCCCTCGAGAATCTGGATCGTCACGAGGCCGCTCGTCACCTCCTGCGGCGGCAGATAAGCCCGGCTCGTCACGTAGCCGTGGCCGCGCAGCCACTGCGTCAGCGCCGCGGCCAATTGCTGGAGATCGCTCACCGCCACGGTGCGCCCCTCGTACGGAGTCACCAGCCGCCGCACCTCGTCGGGGGGGATGAGGCGGCTCCCGTCAACACGGATTTCTTTCACGGTGATGGTTTGGGTCGGCGGGGCGGCCGGGGGCAGCTCGGGTGGCGTCTTGTTCTCGATCGAGGCGGGGGGCCGCGCCGGCGGAATGACGGGCTTGGTTTTCCGACGGAACCGGCGCTCCTCCGGCCCCGCCTCGCTCCGGCTCGGGGCGTCGGTCGGGGCGGCGAGGGTTCGGGGCAACGGCAGACAGAGTGTGAGAAGGGCGGTGAGGGCGAGCGCACGACGCCAACGTGGCGTCACGCGTCGGCCTGCGAGACGTGTCGAGCGCGGTGACGAGCGGCGAGGGCCACGAGTCCGACGAACAGCCCCTCAACCACCAAGTAGGTGACGAGGAGTGGGGGCCACGGGCGGGTCGCGTGTCCCCCCGCGTAGCTGTGGAGCCCCACGAGGAAATAGTTGACGCCGTAGTAGGTCATGAGGAGGAGCAGGAAGCCGCCGATCGTCGCCACCGCCAGCCCGACGCCGCGGATCCAGCCGGCGAACCGCCCGTGCAGGATCGCGATGAACCAGAGCAGCGTGATCAGCGCCCAGGTCTCTTTCGGATCCCACCCCCAGTAGCGGCCCCAGGAAGCATTGGCCCAGAGGGCGCCGAGCATGACGCCGGCGGCCAGCAAGATCACACCGATTTGGATGATGCGGTAGAGGAGTTGGAGGGCGTTGGCAAGGGCAGCGGCGGGCCGACGGGCGAGATAGAGCCCTGCTGCCACGTGCGCGACCCCGGTGGCGAGCGTCAGCGCCGCGTAGCTGGCCACGATCGTGAGCACATGGATCGTCAGCCAGAGCGGGCTGCGCAACACGGCAATCACCGGATGGATCCCCGGCTCGAACGGCAATTGGTCCGCGAGCACTAAGGTGATCCCACCCATCACCGCGGCGGCCAGTGCGGCGTAGCCCAGGCGCGTCGCCCGCTCGAAGCCGAGGGCCAGCACGACGAGCACGCAGGCGAGCCACAACATGGATTCGTAGAGGTTCGAGACGGGCGGCCGGTTGGCGAGCACGATGCGCGTCGCCAAGCCCGCGACATGGAGGACCAATGTCAGGCCCAGGATGCTGAGTCCCAGCCGGCGTCCCACCGGCCAGTGGAATCCCAGGGCGATCAAGAGCGCTGCCAGCCCGTAGCCGAGCCACGCCACGCGGAACGGCTGCACCTCGTTGTAGCGGACTTCGAGGTCGAGCCGCCACGCCAGGGGCCACGCGGCGGAACGGCCCGCCATACTCGCCGCGCGCCAGCGCGTCACGGCCTCCACCAGCGCGGAGTCGTTCGGATCACGCGCCGCGGCCACAAGCGCCCGCCATGCCTCGGCCGACGGGGACCCGGCCGTGGGCGCGCGCCACACCCCGTCACCGGCCGGCGGCGACGGCATGACACGGAAGGCCTCCCCCGTCGTCAGCTCGTGGAATGCCAGCATCCGCTGGTACAGGTCGCTCACCTCTTGATCCAACGGGGTCAGCGGTTCATGCGATTGCTGTTTGGCGACGAGTGGTGGCAGGAGCGGCATCAACTTCCGCTCAGAAAAAATCTGTGCCGAGGAAATCGCGGCAACCGTAGGCGCCATCCCCAGGCGTTCGCACAGCGGCCGGTACGGCACGGCCAGGAGCGGCACCGACTCCCAGGCCGATGGCTCGGCCGCGATGGCCATTACCGTCCGCAGTGGATCCTGGCCCCGATAGGCCGAGGCCCCGACGAGCGTCCGCACCGTCTCGCGCGCGAAACTGTCGAGCGGCTTGACGCGGCCGCCGGCCTGAATCGGCACCCGCCGCAGCGCCTCCCATCCCTCCGCCGCCATCGCCACGTGCGGGGACAATATGAGAAGCAACGCAACAAGAATTTTGACCCCGCGAGGAAAGGGGGTGGCCCGGGGACTTCGCAGCGCGAGCGGGCATGGTGTCCCGAGGAACACGAGGGACGAGCGAGCGCGAGAACGTAGGACCACATTCCACGCTGGGGAATATGAGTCCGACCCGGCCACCCCCTTCCGAGCAGGGGAGAACGCAGCGTTCATCGCCCCGGCTTCCAGTAGAACATCGTGATCAGCCCCGCCACCACCGTCAGGAACCCCACGTAGACGAACGGCACCCCCGGATCCTTGCGCACCGACAGCACCGTCGTCTCAACGGGCGTCTCGCTGTAGCTGGCTTGGAACAACGTGTAGCCGCGATACGTCAATGGATTATTCATGCTGATCACCCGGTGGAGGGTCGTCCCCCGCGCCGGATCAGTCAGCTCCACCTCACTCTCAAAACTGGCCGCCAGCTCCGCCCCGGGATAGGTCTGCTTCCGGAAATCCACGAGCGTCACCGCGAACGGCAGCGGCACCTCCCGCTTGCGATAGTCGAGGATCATGGGATGACGATCCACCGCGACCGTTTGTGGCTCCCCCTCCGGCACCCAGACCGCCGCGCGCCCGTCGGCACCGGCCACCTGTACGCGCAGGACCGGGTTGTTCACCGCATCCGTCGCCCCATTCCGGTACTCCACGCGCGGCTCGGCCTGCGCCAGCACCTCGACCAGCCGGAGACGCACCCCGAGCACCGGATGCGTGAGCGTGTCGCCCGCGGCCATCGGCTGGCGCCGCAGGAGACGGGCCTGCGCATCGGTCACGAGCCCGGTGAGCGTCCCCGACGGCCCCCGCACGAGCCCCAGCAGATTGGGCGGCAACGGGGGATCGGCCAGTGGATGCTCGTAGGTGACGTGCACCGGGATCTTCGGCGCGATCCCGTGCGCCTCGGCAAAGTTCGGCACCCGGGCGAGTGCCATCTGCATGTCGCGCGTGTGAGGGTCGGCGATCGTGTAGAGAACGGCGGGATTGCGCGGCTCGCGGGAGCGGTTCGTGACACCCGCTGGGGTGACCGCCAGATCGGAAAAATATTGTTGGATCGTCAGGGTGTACGGGGTGTTGGGCAACGGGATCACGCGCCCCAGGGCCGCCGCGACGGGTACACGATGCGGCGCCCCCCACGGGAAGGTGAGGACGAGCGTGCCTCGCTCCAACGCCGCGATTGGTGCCGGCCGACGACCCAGCGCGGCGAGCGCCTGCGGCGTGGCCGCCTCCAGGAAGGCCAGACGCACCGGCCCCCAGGCCGCCGTCGAACGGGCCGGATCGCGCGCCCAGAGCCAGACGCTCTGCGTCTGCTGGCCCGCCGTCGCCTCCACGCGCACTGCAGGCTGGCCGGCCTCGCCCTCGACGACCGATTCCTCGACCACCGCATTCGGCAGGTACTGATCGACGACCAAGTGGTACTCGCGCCCCTCGGCCGCCATCAGGAAGTGCGTGTTCGGCGTGTGTTGCCACCGCTGGGCCTCGAACGCCGTCGGGAAGACCGCGTGCACACCAGGATTCGGCTGATGCACGACGAGGAGCCGCTCCTCCAGCTGGAGATGATCGCGTGTCTGGCCCTCGGGGATCACGAGCTCCCCCTGCACCCCGATGTGCGCGCCGAGCAGGCCGCCCGTCAAGATCGTGATGATCCCCGCATGCACCATCACGAAACCGGCGTGCCGCCGCTGCCACGGCCAGCGCTGGAACGCGGCCACGGCGAGGTTGATGGCGAGGAACAACAAGAGGATGAAGAACCAGCCGCTCCGATAAATGTCCCGCTGGACGGCCGGCGTGCCGAACCGCGCCTCGTACCAGGTGCCATAGGCCAGCGTCGCCGCGATGCCGATCACCACCGGCACCGCCAGCCGCACCGACCCGAGCAGGCGGAATACCCCCCGAGAGAAGAGAGCGGGCCTCTGTTGGGTCAGCATGGGATAGATGGCCTATTATAACCGGGTCAGAAGGGACTGTCGAGCCGCGGGGATTACTGTGCCGCCGGAGAGGGGGCGGCGGGGCGCCAATGGTGCGGGGGTTTCGGGAGCAGCAGCGTGACGGCGGCGGCCAGGCCGAGGAAGGTGGTCTGCGTCGGGCCCCAGCTCGACCAGCCATCGGGCAGCAGTGTCTTCAAGATCCCGATCGCCGTCACCATCCAGACGAAGGTGAGAAAGAGCGCGCGCAGTTGGTGCGGGAACCAGGAGATCGTGAAGTAGCGGCCGCGGCGAATCTCCTGTGCGCC
>OBEQ010540055.1_pt1 | contig 20421 bp, 20 predicted proteins | sample 1670901 | NCBI WGS metagenome assembly OBEQ01 (sample SAMEA104232315, study PRJEB22302) | groundwater metagenome | biome: forest; feature: aquifer; material: groundwater | place: USA | collected 2011-08-07 | depth 5.4 m
AATACATAAAAACTTATGGGCATTATCATGTGGGTAAACTTGATGAAACATATTTGATAATACAAGGTGAGGGGATTGTTTTGCTTCAAACCAGAAAAACAGATACAGCAGGTAATCCGATTGATGATGAAATAGAAACGTTTTACGCGATCAAAGTCAAGAGTGGTGACAGTGTTTTTATTCCTTCCGGAACAGGACATTTGGTGGTAAATATCGGCAAGATCTGGCTGGTTACTTCTGATGATAGCCCTGTTAATTTTGAGGAAAAGGATCCCGTGTCCCTGCCTGGCCATGCAGACTATGAAGTAGTTAAAAAAATGCGGGGTTTTGCTTACTATGCTGTAGAAGGAAATGGGAAGCCTTCTTTGGTAAAAAACCCAACCTATAAATCAGTCCCGGAGCCTCAATGGTTAACCCCGGAAGAATACGCTGCAACCATACATAATTTAACTTAATGAAATTCAAAGCTGTGATTTTTGACATGGATGGTTTAATGGTGGATTCAGAGCCAATTCATCAGCAAGCCTTTGATCAGGTTTTTCAAAAATACGGAAAGCGCTTCACAAAAGAAGATAATATTGAACTTTATCTCGGTAAAACAGATATGGATTGTGCTACTGACATGGTTAACCGTTATCAACTGCCTATAACTGCCCGGGAATTATTTAATCAGAAACAAGCAATAACAAGGCAACTTTTAAGTGAAATTTCTCCGCGTCCGGGGTTGATGGATTTGTTAAATAATTTAAAGCGAGCAGGTATGAAAATGGCTATTGCCTCTAGTTCGGAGCTTGTCACTATCAAAATAATTGTTAATGCACTGGATGTAAACGATTTTTTTGATGCTCTATTTTCTGCAGAACATGTGAAAAATAGTAAACCGGCTCCGGATGTCTATTTGTTAGCTGCTAAAGAAATTGGGGTAGACCCGGATGATTGTCTGATATTAGAGGATTCGCCGATTGGTGTACAGTCAGCAGTTTCAGCCGGCATGAAAGTTTATGCCATTCCTGGTGAGGAAACTAAGAATGGAGACTTTACCCGGGCCACAAAAAGATTAAATAATTTATCAGAGGTTTTTGAGGAGCTCAAAGAACAGGTGTGAACGTATTCCACCCTCCAGGTGGACTAGCTTTGCACCTGAGAGGTGTAAGCCTAATTAGTTGTTTTTGAAAGCAAAAAGGCTGGAATTGTGGCGACTATAGCCAGAAATGCACCAAGATAAAAAACTGAAGCTATTCCTGTGTGGTCTGCCACAAGCCCCATTGATATCACAGTAATTACTGCTGCTATACCAATAAACATTTCAGAAAGGGCATAGATTTTGTTGTAATGCATACTATCTGAAGTTTCGGAAAGCATTGACTGTATTACTGGTGTAGTACCCCTAGTAAAAACTCCCAGTATGAAAGTAATGAGTATTATTAATGAGAAATTAAAAAACATTATCAGTAGGATCAAACTAATAGCCATTAGGGCCTCAGATAGCATAAATACTTTTAAGTTACCCCATTTATCAACTAACCTACCCAATGCTGATTTCCCAACCAGGCTGCCTAGAGTAAAAGAAGCAATAGCAAAACCATACCCGGTTACCGGTATGCCTTTGGCAAAAAGCAGGAAAGGAATAAATATAAGCACCGGGCTGCTGGCTAATGCATCCAGGATAGCCGCAAATAGTGTTAACAGCAATCTTTTTGTTCTCAGTAATATGAGGATATTTTTAATGAAATCTGCATGATTTTCTTCGTCACCATTTTCTTTCTGGTCAGAATCCTTTTTAGGTAGAAAAAAACGCGTAAGACAAAAGATTATCAAGCCTATTATTGCAATGAATACAAATACCATTCTCCAACCAAGCAAAGGAACCAGAAAAATGGCAGTTGTCGGAATAGTCAGTCTGCCAATATCACCAATCGCAGTAAAATCACCCATATCCTTACCAACTTTACCGGAAATTTTAGCCACAATTGTGAAGCCAACTGTATGGAACATACCAAATCCTGAAGCTGCCATAAAAAAGGCCAAAGTCATAAATAGCAAATTAGGAGAAATTGAAGCTGCAAAGGCCCCAGCAGAATAAATAAGTAATAGCAATGCTAGAAAACGGAATCCCTGTAGTTTAGAAGCTAAAAATCCTGCCGGTAAAGCTAAGATACAGGCAAAAAGGGGTTGAGCAGAACCTAAAAAACCTACATTGGATAATTTCAAAGAAAGCCCTGTGGCAATAAAAGGTAGCATTGCTACAAAAGTTGAACGTACGCCGTCATTCAAAAAATGCAAAATATTTAAGCCTCTGAGTTCCCTATTCATATCTAAGTGCAGTAATTGGATCTAATCTGGAAGCACGGATAGCCGGGGCGACTCCAAAGATTACACCCACCAGCATGGAAAATCCAAAGGATAAAGCCACTGACCAAAGCGGAACCGTGGTAGTAAAGAATATTCCAATAATTAAAGATATCCCTACGCCAATGGCAATTCCCAGGATTCCGCCTAATCCGGATAAGGTTAATGCCTCAATTAAAAACTGATTTCTGATATTGTTGGGTGTGGCGCCAATGGCTTTACGCAAACCAATTTCTCTGATCCGCTCTGTTACAGACACTAACATGATATTCATAATGCCAATGCCTCCTACCAGCAGGGAAATGGCTGCTATCCCTCCCAGGGCAGCGGTTAAAACCCCGGTGATTTGGGAAATAGTAGATAAGGCCTGCTCCTGGGTCTGAATGCTAAAATCATCCTCAGTTAGCCTTTTTTTCAAAATATTGATAGCTTTAGTCTGAATTGTTTTAACATTGTTAGAATTATTAGCGGAAATATAGATGGTATTTAAGTTATCAATCCCGAACTGTCTTTGTACTGATAAAAACGGACTGTAGATGGAATTATCCGCGTCAATCCCAAAAATAGACCCTCTGGATCCCAGTACTCCGATCACAGTATATTTTTGCTTATCAACAATAATGGTCTGGCCAATAGCCCGACTTGCCCCAAACAGGTTTTCTTTAACTGTTTTGCCGATTACTACTACTTTTCTAGCAGATGTGCCTTCGGATTCTTTAAAAAACCGGCCTTCGGTAAGCTTAACCGCTGCCACGATTTTCGGATAATTGCTTTCTACCCCAAACACAGCCGTGCCTTTATCGTTTTTATTACCATATTTTGTGGTGGTATTTTTTTGAACAGCTGCAGAAACCTGGGCTTGTCCGGAGAGTTTATTTTTTAAATCCTGCGCATCCTGGTATTTTAATTTATTGGACTGGATGCCTCCGGGAGACCTGGCTCCGCCTATTCGTCCTGGGATTACAAATAGCAAATTTGACCCTAAGCCCTGGATCTGGCTGGTGATGTATGTTTGCAATCCGGTAACCAGGGAGATAAGCAGTATTACCGACATTACCCCGATTACTATTCCCAAAACGGTTAAAGACGAACGCAGTTTATTGGCCAAAATTGCAGTTATAGATAACTTAAAGGTTTCCATTTTGTTAGCTGTAAACTATTTTATAATTTCACCGTCTTTTAATCTAATAATCCGCTTGGCATTTTTGGCAATATTGACTTCATGAGTAATCATGATGATGGTTTTACCCTCATTATTTAACTTATGGAATATTTTCATGATCTCCACGCCTGATCTGGAATCCAAATTTCCGGTTGGTTCATCTGCCAGAATTATCTCCGGATCAGTGACTAAGGCTCTGGCAATGGCTACCCTTTGCTGTTGTCCTCCGGAAAGCTGGCTAGGATGAGAGTTAAGTTTATCACCTAAACCTACCTGTTCCAGAACCTCTTTTGCCCTGATTTTCCGTTCGTTGGACGTAACTTTGGCATAAACCAGGGGAAGCGCTACATTATCCAAAGCCGATGTCCTGGACAGCAGATTAAAGGATTGAAAAACAAAGCCGATTTTTTTATTCCTGATTCCGGCCAGCTTATTTTCCTTGAGATGTGATGAATCCCCACCGTCCAATTCGTATTTACCGGTAGTTGGGTGATCCAGCAAACCAATAATATTCATTAAAGTAGATTTCCCGGAACCCGAGGCTCCGATAATAGCCACGAATTCACCTCTTTTAACCTCTAAGTTGACGTCCTTCAAAGCTTGAAAAGAAACTTCTCCGGAAGAGTAAATTTTGTTGATATGGATCAGCTTAACGAAACTCATAGCTTTGAAGAGGGATTAAGTACTACTTTTTCACCTTCACTTAAACCGTTCTTGATCTCAATATCCGTATCAGAGGCAATTCCGGTTTCCACTTTTCTGGCTTCCAGCTTATTATTAACGGAAATTACCATAGTACTGTCATCTCTTACAGCCTCCTGTGGTATGGTTAAGACATTTTTATCCTCAGCTATAATAATTGAAGCCTGACCGCTTAAACCGTTAACAAAATTCAAGTCCGACTGATTAAGTTTAATTCTAACTGTCACTACTGTGGCCCCGGATGAGGTAGTTTTAGTCTGAGGAAGGATTTGGTCAACCGATCCCTTAAAAACTTTTCCCGGATAGGCATCCAGTGTAGCTTCACCGGGCTGACCAACTACCACCTTACCGATATCTGCTTCATCCACATCAGTATCAAAATAAATTTCCGCAGTATCAACTATTTGAACAATTAAATCAGAGGAGACTGTTTGTCCGGCAACCACAGGAACCTGGGTTACCAAACCGAATAGAGGTGCAACAATTACTGCATCCTGAAAAGCTCTTTGGGCAGCTTTAACACTATCATAGGCATTATCCCTGGCCACCTGGGCAGTAGTCCTGGTTTGCCTTTGGGTAAAAGATTCATCACTGCTATGATCCTTAACATCATCCAGAGTTTTATCCACAATGGCCTGTTTATCTCTTAAAGTATTTTGTGCTTGCTGCAAGGCAATGTTAAGGTCTTGAATATCCAAGCCGGCAATTACCTGGCCTGATTTGACCATGTCTCCGGCCTTAACATTGATATATCCCAGTTTTCCGGAGGATTTGAATTTTAAATTAGCGCTGCTTTTACCGGTTAGGCTACCGGAGGCAGAAACAGTAGAGCGGATATCCTGTTTTTTCACAGTAGCAAACTGTAAAACCTTTGGCTTTTGGGATTGCTTAATAAAGAAAAATAAACCAATTACCACAATAATTACTACTGCAGCCAAGGCAATTTTTTTCATAATTTATTTTAACACAGGAGTTAAGTTAACGATGCACAAACAAAACTGCATTTGGTATATTTCTTCCTGGGCCGGCCTTGTAACCACCTGACCAAAGAGCGGTTGAACCGCCTTCATCCAGATTCAAGGCCTCACCCATACCAAGGGCATGTAGAACCTTAGCCGATTCACCCATAGTAGCACCGGTTACCACACCAATATAAACTATATTACCTTTAACAGCGATAAAACTTCTGGCACCCCTAGCACCAAACTTTGGTTCATTAGGTGCTTCGGTAAAAACTATATTGCCACCGGAAACCAACAGAGGATAATTGGCAATCACTGAGTCTACCCCGGTGTCCCGGCCCCATTGCAGGGACTGACCAACAAATCTGGCTGAACCAGGAGAGAAAATTGCTGCCGGAATTGTAGAATAAACATTATTATCAGAATTAAAATAGTGTTTGTTTTTATTCATCAGTAAAGTATCAAAAGAGCCGGTTTTTCCGGCACAGGAAGGATACTCTGCCGGGCAAAAGAAAGACCCGTTGATTCCGGCAAAAGCTCCGTTTCTGGAAACATAATCAGCTAAAGGTAGCACCGGACAATTATTGGAGCAATCAGAATCAGAGGCAGTATCAACTATTACTTTAGTAGAGTTTAGGTCAGCAGCAATAATAGAAACATTAAAATTTTGACCATCGGCGCTAACAGACTGATAAGAAAAGCCGGATCCTGGTGGAGTATTAGAAGTAGGTGTCTGGGGTATAGCAGTTGGAACTATCGTGGGGCTAGGAACAAGAGTTGGTGTGGCAGAAGGTGAGGCAGTCGGAGTTGCTGAGGGTGAAGCTTCAACAGTAGTAGATACAGGTATTACTGGATCTATTTTGTCTGACCTTTGCTGATAGATAAAAAACAAGGAGCTAATGATGGTAAAAAAAACCACTATTAAAATCGGCGCAAAACCAGTTTGGTTGGCAGGTTTCATTGGCAGCTATTTCTTATTTTCAATAATTTCAACAATTTTTTCAACAGTCTCATCTAATTTTCCAGGAGCATTATCGATAACATAATCATATTTATCCTTAAATTCCTGCCAGATGGCCTGGTCATCGTGCATTCTGGTTTCGATTTCCAGCGAAGGTAGATTACGACCTTTTAGTCGCATCAAAATAACATCCTCAGAGGTAGTGATATAAAATACCATTAGATGCTCTATCAGTTGATCCGCTTGCTCCTTAGAATAAGCTCTTTTAATAAAATTCCTGGTCTCTCCTGCCCTGGATGGATCTATCCGCCAAATACAGGCCTGATGCAAAGCAGCTTCCAGCTCGGTTTTTTCCGTGCCATACAAATTACTGCCGTACTCCACATACTCCACAAAATCCCCGGATTCAATTTTTTCTTTAAACTTCTCGCGGGTATAAAAATGATAATCCACACCATCTTTTTCTCCTGGTCTGATAGCGCGGGAAGTGCTGGTAATAATTCTATGTAAATCAGGGTATTTTTGGCGAAGTTTAGCCGAGATGGTATCTTTTCCGGATGCTGTTTTGCCGGTTAATACTATTAAAAAAGAGCTGGATTCCACTTAACTATTATGGGCGATTTGAGTTAATCTTTCAAGGGAGAAATCTTTATAAATTATTTTTCTGTGCTCTTTTGGCAGAGTTAAGCCCTGAATTATACCACCTAAAAGCATGCCTTTAGTAAATAACAAATCCAAAATACCGATTGAGGTAAACAGAGAAATAACCAACAGGATGGTAAAATTCATCCAGTGATGAAAATGGATTACCCGCCCAAATAAGTTGATCCGAAGCACTGGAAAGATTTGCAGCCGCTTTACCTTAATATTAGGCAATCTTTTGCGGATTCTGGCGTTGGGATGGGTAGTGGCACGAAGTGTCAAATAACCTAAGGCAGTGGCAGGAACAAGGGACAATAATTCCATAAATTTGTACTCTAACTATATACATAAACTATTAATAAATGCAAGTTAAAGCGATAACACATTGTACCAGAATCCTACCTATTAATCAAACTATAGGACTTTTATGGTATAATTAGCCCTTATGGAAAATCCTTTGAACAGGATCCTCGAGACTCCTGTGAATGAATCAAGAAGAAAAATGTTTAAAACAGCCGCTCGCACAAGCATAGCGGTTGAACTTGCTTTGTTTGCGCCTTCCTTACTGGCTGCATGTACAAGTAATCCAGATACAGTTGTTCCTACTAAAGTTGAATCCAGGATTCCCCCGGTGCTTAGATATGAAGGTCCAATAAATCCATTTAAGGAGTTAGAATATACATCTGAAGCTTCAATTAGTAGATTAACTAACGCATTGATAGTAACTGGTCATCCTTTTTTAGATAAAGTAGCTAAGGGTATAAAGTCCCTACATGGTGTTAATATTAGACCTGATGAGTTTCCTGACTGGGTAGATGAAAGAAGTTTTCCTTTTGCCATTGTCCAGGATAATTCCAATACATTTACAACTGAATTCCAGATTTCCCAATACTCTGAGGATATAAATTATATTGTTCCCAGCTCTGGAGTAATGGAATCGCAAGAAGGAATTGATAAACTTTTAGTGGGGATAAAGCTGGGATTAAAGAATACTCCTATATTAGGTGACCCACTATTACCGGCGTTGCTACTTGCTAAAGAATATTTAACTTTATTACAAGGGATAGCTTTCAACGAAGAAATCTTTGACACAGTAAGAAACCTGTATCCTGATATGAGATTTGTCGATGCTTCCTTAAGCACAGAGTTTACCAACAGGTCTCAGCAGCAAGCGGTTGGAAGAAGATTTTTGTATAACAATCTAGAAAATGAGGGTGGTGATGTGTGGAAAATTATGGATGGTTTTCCAATCCTTATGCTAGGCCCTGTACTTCGGGATTTGGTTTCAACCGGAAAACTCAGAAACTATAAGACCCTTAGTGTAGTTGCTTTGGCTGCAAATGTATTTACACAAAGTCCTCCTGAATTGCAGCGGGATTTAAAAGATTTTATGGAGTCCTGGCGTTTAAAAGGCGGGTTTACCTTTCCTAAAGGTTCAGCAGCAAGAATTTTATCAGCGCCAATCAGTAGCACAGTAATTGATTTAGAAAACCAAATGATTCAACGTGGAATTGGCTAAAAAATCTAATCTGTATTAAACACGTTCCCACTTGACATGTGGGAGGCTTGATAGAAAGCTTGAATTGATATAGATATAATCGGTTGTTCTTTGGATAATTTTGCGGTATTATAAAAAAATGGACGAAAATAAGTTAAAAGCTATCGTTGAGGAAGCAATTAATACAGCAGTTAATCCTATTAAAACCATTCTTGAGGATCATACTAAAAGGTTTGGTAGAATTGACGATACACTTGAAGACCATACTCGAAGATTAGATAAAATTGATGATACGCTTGAGGAACACACTAAAATACTTGAAGACCATTCCCGAAGACTAGAGGCAATAGCCGGTGATACAGAACAACTAATACAAGATGTAAAGGGAGCTAGAGATAAAGATGGAATGTATCATTCCCGCAACAAAAGAGAAATAGATGAGATTAAAAAGCATATTGGATTACCCTTAATATCTGACGTTCCAGAGGTCTAGATTTGCTATTAGGAAATAAGTGTGTTAGACTTAGAATAGTTGATTTAAGAATCATTAGCTACAGATCTTTTTTTCCTCACGGACTAACTTTTCAAGTAGCTCCGTTTTTTTTCAATTTATTATGTATTATCAAAATAGTCTTAGAAATCGTACATCTATCCGCAGTGGCGGAGCACCAAGATATGGTAGACCCTCCAGAGGAGGTAGTTTTAATAGACCCGCCCGTTCCTTTAATAACTCAGGTAGAGGCCCCAGAAGAAGCAAATTAGAAGGGGTTGATATTAATATGTTTATTAAAAAGGCCAATCCGGTGGAAGAGCCTACTGAACAAACCATTTCCCAAGCTTTTACTGATTTTGATCTGGTTGATTACTTAAAGGTTAATATCCAAAATAAAGGTTATACCATTCCTACACCTATTCAGGTTCAGGCTATCCCGCCAATTTTACAAGGCCGGGATTTAATCGGACTGGCTAATACCGGTACCGGTAAAACAGCAGCTTTTTTAGTCCCCATTATTAACAAAATCTTTAAAGATCGCCAAAACCAGAAAGCGATTATTATTACACCAACCAGAGAACTGGCAGTGCAAATTAATGAAGAACTTAAATCTTTTACTCAAAATATGAGTATTTATTCCGCCCTGTTAATTGGCGGGTCCAATATGCACCGGCAGATTTCTGACTTAAGAAGAAACCCGCATATTGTCATTGGTACTCCTGGCAGACTAAAAGATTTAATAGAAAGGAATCAGCTTAAATTGCATGATTTTCAAACCTTTGTGTTGGATGAAGTTGATTTAATGGTGGATATTGGTTTTATTAATGAGGTTAAATATTTCCTGTCTTTTTTACCCAAAGTACGACAATCCTTATTTTTCTCAGCCACTATTTCTCCTAGAATCCGGGATATTTTACAAAATTTTGTTCAAAATCCGGTGACAGTATCAGTTAAGACCCAGGATACTGCTCAAAACGTCACTCAGGATGTTATCAAAGTGCATGATTCTTCCAGAAAAATTGAACAACTGCATGATTTATTAATAAAAGACGGTTTTGATAAAGTGTTAATTTTTGGCAGGACCAAACATGGAATTGAAAAACTTAACAATGAACTAACCTTTAGGGGCTTCAAAACAGGTTCACTACACGGTAATAAAAGACAAAGTCAAAGAAAAAGAACCTTAGACAGCTTTAGACGAAATGAAATTAAGATTCTCCTGGCTACAGATGTAGCCTCCCGTGGTTTGGATATTGATAATGTAACTCATGTAATTAACTATGATTTGCCGGAAACTTATGATGATTATATTCACAGGATTGGTAGAACCGGCCGAGCCGGAAAAACCGGTTTTGCCCTAACATTCGTTACTTAAGTGTGTTATACTGCAGCAGTGCAAACCTCCTTTTTAGATCGAAGATCGCAAAAAGGTTCGAATTTACAAGAACCTTTTTACACCAGCGGATTCCTTTACAGCCCCAAAACTCATCAAATTCTCTTAATACAATCAGCACAACCAGACAATACTCGTTCTTTATGGTCAACCATAGGGGGAGAGTCTAGTGGTGAAGAAGAAGCGCATATAGCTTTTCAGCGGATTATCAGTAAATTACTAAATTTAAACCTTAAAGCCAAAGATATTTATGCGGTTTATGACTATTTTCATGATAAATTGGCCAAAATGAACTATGTATTCTATGCAGAAGTAAAAAATTCCAGGGCAGTTTCCACCCCTGGTAAAGACAATTTTTCCTGGGTGGCTTTCGGTGAAATATCCAAACTGTTATTTACAGACCATACAAAGCAGGACATTATAGTGGGCGAGCGGGTGATTAACTTAAAATGGAGAGAAGATACTAATGTTGTTCCCTGGTTATCCCCGGCCAAATAATTACTACCTATGTTAGTTGATGAGACAGATTTGATTATCAGAGCAGGGCATGGCGGGCCGGGGCGGGTTTCTTTTAAAGGTAAAAAAAGCGGAGGACCGGATGGAGGAGATGGAGGAAAGGGCGGGCGCGTTTATATCAGGGCTACCTCCGATATCTATGCCTTAGGTCAGTATGTATCCAGAAAATTGCTTAAGGCTGCTGATGGGCAAGCTGGCGGACAAGGCTTAAGATCAGGAGCAAATGGTAAAGATCTTGTTTTAACCATGCCGGCGGGAACTTTTCTAACAGATGATAAGGGTATTGAGGTTGAATTAACCAAAGAAGGCCAGGAAGTACTGTTGGCAGAAGGTGGGCTGGGAGGAAAAGGCAATGAATTTTTTAAATCCTCTGCTAATACCACCCCCAGATATGCTCAACCAGGATTAAAAGGACAGGAAAAAAGATTTAAAGTAGAACTTAAGTTAATTGCGGACTTTGGTTTAATCGGTCTGCCAAATGCCGGCAAAAGTTCTTTACTCAATGAAATTACCAATGCCAATGCTAAAATCGGTGATTATCCTTTTACCACTTTGGAACCAAACCTCGGAGTATTAAATGGCAAGGTCTTAGCTGATATACCGGGTTTAATAGAAGGAGCATCCGAAGGTAAAGGTTTAGGACATAAATTCTTAAAACACATCGAAAAAGTTAAACTTTTACTGCATTGTATATCCTCAGAATCAGATAATCCCCTAAAAGATTACAAAATAATCAGAGAAGAGTTAAAAAAATATAATCCTGAGCTGTTAAATAAACAAGAGATTATTCTGCTCACAAAATCAGATCTTAAACAAACTAAACTGAAAAAAATTGGCAAGGAAAAAGTCATCCCCGTATCTATCCATAACTGGGATAGCATTCAAGCCCTAACCAAAATCCTATTGACTTAAATATTTCCTTAGTTTATTATATCCCCATAGGGGGGATATGTCATATAGACCTAAAGATACACAAGAAAGAATAGTTCATAGATTAAAAATTGCTCAAGGGCATCTTAAAAAAGTAGTTTCAATGGTAGAGAAGGATTACTATTGTATTGATGTTATCCATCAACTCCAGGCTGTTGAAAGTGGTTTAAAAGAAACTGGAAATGTTTTACTGGAAAATCACCTCTCCGGCTGTGTTGCGGATGCAATGACCAAAGGCAAAAAAGAACAGGCGATTCAAGAAGTAATAGAAATTTTTAAGAAAAGATCCTAATATGGCAGAGATTACTCAAACCTACCCAATAAAAGGAATGCATTGTGCTTCCTGCGTAAGACTGATTGAAAGATCACTTTCTAAAGTAGCGGGTATTAAGGAAGCTAATGTTAACCTGGCAACAGAAGAAGCTACAGTTACTTATAATGACGATCAATGTGGATCATCCCAAATAGTCTCAGCAGTAGAAAAAGTAGGGTATACAGCGTTAGTTGAGCAAACTAAAGAGCAAGAACATACCCATATAGTTGAGAAAGAAACAGAATTAAAAAGTTTAAAAAACAAAGTAGCAGTAAGTTTAATTTTAGGCGGGTTAATTTTATGGGGTTCTTTTCCAGGGCTTAGTGTTACTTCTCCTCTGTTCCTAAGACTTCCATGGGTGCAATTACTTCTAGCTGTTCCTGTTCAGTTTTGGGCAGGCTGGGAATTTTATAGAGCAACGATTCCTGCATTAAAAGTAAGACAAGCTAATATGGATACTCTTGTAGCTTTAGGAACTACAGTTGCCTTCGTATTCTCAGCATTTATTACCATTTTCCCTAAAGCTGTAATGAATATTGGTATGGATCCAATGCCGTATTTCGATGTTTCAACTTTGGTGATTGGTTTGATTCTTTTAGGCAGATATTTCGAGGCCAGAGCGAAAGCAGGAACTTCTGAGGCTATTCATAAATTAATAGGTCTTCAGGCTAAAACAGCCAGAGTTATCAAAGACGGGAAAGAAGTAGATATCCGGATAGACCAAGTTGTAATAGGAAACATCATCAGAGTAAGACCAGGAGAAAAAATTCCTGTTGATGGAGTAATAGTAGAAGGAGAATCATCTATTGATGAGTCAATGATAACCGGTGAAAGCATTCCGGTAGACAAAACTAAAGGAGATAGCGTAGTTGGAGCAACAATTAATAAATCAGGAACATTTACCTATAAAGCTACAAAAGTTGGGTCTGATACTATGCTTGCCCAAATTATTAAGTTAGTCCAGGAGGCCCAAGGTTCAAAAGCACCTATCCAGAGAATTGCAGACATTATCTCTTCATACTTTGTTCCTTTGGTTATTGTCCTAGCAATGCTGACTTTTGGTGTTTGGATAGTCTTTGGTGGAACACAAGGACTCTTATTTGCCCTGTTAAACTCTGTAGCAGTATTAATTATTGCCTGTCCTTGTGCTATGGGATTGGCAACGCCTACAGCCATTATGGTTGGCACGGGCAAAGGAGCTGAAAATGGAATCTTAATTAAGGACGCAGAGAGTTTGGAAATAGCTAACAAAATTAATACAGTTATCTTTGACAAAACAGGCACTTTAACTAAAGGCAAACCAGAAGTTACTAATATTATTACTACTAATAAAATTAAAAAGGAAGCAATTCTGAGGCTTGCTGCTTCTATAGAAAAAGGTTCAGAGCATTCATTAGCTGAAGCCATAGTTCAAGAAGCAGAGGAACAAAAGATAAGGTTAACTCCAGTTACTAAATTTAAAGCTATAGCTAGTCACGGAGTAGAAGGCATTATAGATGATAGACAAGTATTTTTAGGTAACAGAAGGCTAATGGAAAGAGAGAATGTCTCTATTAGCTCTTATATTGATCAAATAGAAAAATTAGAAAGTGAAGGTAAGACTGTCATGATGTTGGCTCTCGATAAGAAGCTAACAGGATTAATCGCTGTTGCAGATACTGTCAAGGAAACTGCGAGAGCAGGTGTAGGAGCATTACAGAAACTAGGAATAGAGGTCGTAATGATAACAGGAGATAACCAAAGAACAGCTAATGCGATTGCTAGAAAAGTAGGGATTACTAGAGTATTAGCAGAGGTACTTCCTGATCAGAAAGAAGCTGAGGTTAGAAAAATCCAGGCTGAGAGCAAAAAGGTAGCCATGGTGGGAGACGGCATTAATGATGCACCTGCCCTGGCAGCAGCAGATATAGGTATAGCTATGGGCACAGGGACAGATGTAGCAATCGAAGCAGCAGATATTACTTTAATCAATAAAGATTTACAATCTGTAGCTTCAGCCATTAATCTTTCAAAAAAGACAATGAGAACTATAAAAATGAATCTATTTTGGGCATTTGGTTACAATATAATATTGATACCAGTTGCTATGGGAATTTTATATCCGATCTGGGGAATATTACTTAATCCCATTTTTGCATCAGTAGCTATGGCAACCAGCTCTATCTCTGTAGTCTCAAATTCGCTATTATTAAAGAGAGTTAAACTATGAATTTTTGGGTGATATTTATTACTGGATTAACAGTAGGAGGACTTACATGTCTGGCTGTCCAAGGTGGCTTACTTGCATCAGTCATTGCAGCTAAAGAAGAAGCAGATTTAGAGAGCGGTAGTAAAAGAAAACACACTATCTTTGCTACACTAGCTTTTCTAGCAACAAAACTTATTGCTTACACGTTGTTAGGTTTTATTCTTGGTGCTTTTGGAGGAGCTTTAAATATATCCTCCCACGTTCAAGTGGTGATGCAGTTTATAGCTGGTATCTACATGATTTTAATAGCCCTTAATTTGTTAAATGTTCATCCCATCTTTAGGTATGTTGTTATCCAACCTCCAAGATTTTTAACAAAATTGGTTAGAAATCAATCTAAGTCTAGAGATTTGTTTGCTCCAGCTTTCTTAGGAGCTATGACCATATTTATTCCTTGTGGGACCACTCTGGCTATGGAGACCTTAGCTATTTCTTCTGCTAATGCGCTATTGGGAGCCTTAACAATGTTTTTCTTTGTTCTAGGTACTTTACCTGTTTTCTTTGGAGTAGGGTTTTTAACGACAATCTTAGGTGATAATTTCCAGGGAAGATTTTTAAAGCTAGCAGGACTTCTTGTGCTATATTTAGGCATTACTTCTGCTAACGGAGCGTTAGTAGCTGGGGGATCACCGATAACTTTACCATCAGTAACAATTGATCTAAGTGGTTCTAATAATTCTCAAGTACAAACTGCCAGTCAACCTAGTATACTAATAACTCAAAGCCCCCAAATAAACATAACATCCTATGGTTACTCTCCTGATCGCATTAGGGTTAAAAAAGGTGAAGCAGTTAATTTAACACTTAAAACTACCAATACCTTCAGTTGTGCATCAGCTTTTAGGATTCCATCTTTAAACATTGCTAAAAACTTACAGCCTAATGACACTCAGCTTATTAGTTTTGTCCCTACTCAAGCAGGACCAATACAATTTAACTGCTCTATGGGAATGTATAGGGGAATAATAGAAGTTATATGAATAGTATAGTCAAACAAAAACTAAAAATTGAGGGTATGCATTGTACCTCCTGTGCCATGAATATTGATTTTGACCTCGAAGATTTAGAGGGAGTTAAATCTGCGAAAACAAATTATGCTAAACAAGAATCAGAGATTGAATTTAATAAAGACTTAATCAATATAGACAAAATTATAGAAACTATTGGTAAAACCGGATATAATGTAATATTATAAATCCATTTTCTTTCTTTAACTATCCTTTGTGTTGCTTTAGTGTTTACTTTATGAAATAGTTATCTAATAGACCAAATAATGAAAAGCCTGCAGGAAATATTTAAAAAAGATGGTAAAACCCTGTTGCTGGATCTTACCCAGCATTTTGTCTATACCTTGTTCATAGTAGCTTTGACTTCTTTTGTTACTTTCTTTTTACTGAGCAAGTTTTTTAACCAAACCATCAGTGATATCCGCCTGGATAATGCTATCACTGCCATAAGTAGTAAAAAGCCGGTTGTTATTCCTAATATTGACGAAGCATTATATACAGAAAGGGGTAGTCCTTATGACAATAGGACACTGGAAGGAGCCAAGCAAAACGCTAATGTTATTTTCCACGGGCCCAGAGATAAAAAGAAAATTGCCATTACTTTTGATGCTGAAATGACTGATGGAATGAAAGCAGCCTATATATCTGGTAAGACAAAAAGCTCATATGATAAAAGAATTATAGATATACTTGATCAAACTCATACTAAAGCTACATTATTCTTAACTGGTATGTGGATTGAGTTATATCCCGATGTCACAAAGCAGCTCTCAAATGATCCATTATTTGAACTGGGAAGCCATTCATATACTGATAGTTCCTATCATGGTTTTTGCTATGGTTTAAAACAAATTCCCCATACTCTGGTTATCGAAGAAATTGGGGCAACAGAAAAGCTGCTCAGAGAACACGCTGGTGTTGATAATCATTTATTTAGATTTCCCGGCGGTTGTTATACGCCGGAAGATGTAAAACTAGTTAATGAAGCGGATGATGTAGTTGTGCATTGGGATGTGGTTGGCGCTGATGGTTTTAACCAGAACCCGCAGCAAATTATTAGAAATGTGGTTGATAATACACAGAATGGTTCAATAATTGTCCTGCATATGAATGGAGCACCTACTGCTCCTAAAACAGCCGAGGCCCTGCCTTCGATAATTACTCAACTGAAGAGTAAGGGCTTTGAATTTGTTAAAGTATCAGAGTTGTTAGGATTACCTGCTACCCCCAGGAGTAATTAATAAAACTACAGGGGAAATTACTTCTTTGAATCTTTTTTATCATCAGAGCTCTTGCTGGGAGCTGTGGTTGGCGCTGGTGGTGGAGCAGCAGGAGGAGTTTTGGCTGGTTGTGAAGCCGGCTGAACAGGAGCAGAGGTAGGTTGGGCAGCTGGCTTAGCAGCTGGTTGAGTCTGTGTTTGTTCAGTTTTACCAGAGCTGTTTCCTACAACTGTAACTGAAGTAGCTTTAATTTCTACTGTTGGTTTAGCTGGTACCTGGGTAGGTACAGCAGAAATAACAGGGGTAGTTGCCTTATTGGCTGGGACCGGGACAGTAGAAACAAACGGGCTAGGTTTAACCGTAACTTGATTTTGGTTATCCTGACTCTTAACTGTATTGCCGGTATTTCCGGAAGCAGAAGCTGCCTTTTGGCTCGAGGAATTTGATGTTATAGTGGGCGTAGCTGAACCAGTACTTACCTGTGAACCTGTAATACCAAAAACTACCACCTGGGAACCTGTTTTAATTCCTTCCAAAGAAACATTGGTATCCTTGGATTTAACAGTAGTGTTACTGTCTACTTTAACTATATTAACCTGACCTTTCTGGTCGATTACCTTAATCACTCCCTGGTTTGGATCTACAACGGTTACTGTTCCCTGGTGTTGATCGGTTAATCCCTGGGGAATGTTATTCAAAACAAATTGGGCATTGATAGTATTACTATTGTCACTGGTTGGTCCAAGCACCGCCACTTTTGTACCTACTTTTAAGGCATTCGTGTCTTGACTGGTTTCCTGATCAACTGCTCTGACATTGGTCCCGGTTGTTAAATTAACTTGCTTGGTTGAGCCATCATCAAATTTTAAGATCATTTGGGTGGAAGAAACCTTATCAATCACTCCCACTGTTGGCTTTTGTTGAGTTGGATTGACAATAACGGAGGAATTAATTACTGGCGAAATCTCGGATTTCCCTTTTTGATAGAAATTATAAACAGAATCAACAAACTGAGCTTTCTGCTCATCAGGAACATTAGCTGCCTTATCTGACATTACAGCATAATATAAATCATAAGTTTTTTTAATCTCAATTAATAGCGTATCTTTTTGAGGGTCATTTTTGGCCAAATCAATGGCATTTTTTATATTATCTACGGCTTGTGATAACAGTTGATCGGTATTTTTTACCTCACCCCTGGAGAGAGTACTTTTGATCTCAGACAAACGGCCATTGGCCAAATTCAGGTAGGCTTTTGCTTTCTGGGAATTATTAAAACTTAGAGTTAGTTGAGTATTTTCCAGGGTTTTTTTAAGGCTGTACAACAAGCTACCCGGAGTGACTAAAGCTGACTGGACATTATTAATTTGTCTGGTATCCGGAGCTAAGTCTTTGGAAGTAATACCTAAGTCTTCAGCTGTAACCTGAGGGAATTTACTGCCGGTATTCGTTCCCAGAACCTGGTCTGTCTGATCAGTGTAGTAAGTTGGTCTGTTTAAAAAAGCCAGGTTCTTTTTTTGAGGTGAAGGTAATGCTGCTAAACTTTTACCCACATATTTTGGATCCTGAAAATAAGCCACCTGGGCCAGCTTGGCCACAATGGCCGGATCTCCGCTATTGGTAAAAACGACAAATACGAACGGATCTGAAGGTTTATAAACAATTCCTCCATCGTGGTAAATTGGCGCCCATTCACCGGTTTTATGGGCAATAACAGTATTATCGGGTAACTTAGCCGGGATCATATCATTAATTTTTTGCCTTTTTAAAATACTTAGGATTTCTTCCGCATGCGGAATCTGGTGGGTATAGAGAGCGCTAAAAAAAGTAGCATAATCCTTTACAGTTGTTGTATTAGGTTGTCTTCCTGGTACTCCCAGGTCTTGTTGAAACTGTCCACCATCTAAATTAAGCTTTTCTCCTACCACTGTTTCTGTAATCCCAATACTTTTTAAAGCAGCATTGATATTTCTTCGATCTAAAATATCCAGCAAAGTATTATAAGCAGTATTATCACTTTGGGTAATCATCGCTTCTACCAGTTGTCTAATGGTTGCTTTTGTACCTTCTTTGAGTCTGGGAAATTCATCTGTTTCCAACTCTGTCGATACAGTATTGTCAGCAGTAATGGTAATTTCCTGGTTAAAATCAATCAGACTTAACCTTTTTTGCCTAAATGCCTCCAGTAATACATAAGCTTTAATAGTGCTGGCAGGAATCCATGCTTTAGTAGGCTCCAAACTGACTTCGGAATTTTGCTGGAGATCCTTAAAATACAGGCTGACATTATCAGACACACCCAGCAAAGCCGCTTCCGCAATCAAATACTTCTTCAGCTCCTCAGGATTTTTAGGTTGTACAGCCAATGGCTGGGTAGTAGCAATTGGAGCTGGGCTACTTTTGGGACCTTGGGTGGTAGAATTTTTGTAAAGGGCATTTATTTGAAATATCACAACAGCAGTTAAGCTAACCACCAGTAGAAATATTAAGGAGGAAATTCCTCTTTGATTTCTGTAAATGCTACTTGCTTTCACATCATTATTATTACATATAATTAGGACAATGGCAAAGAAATTAAGTAAGAGGGCTATGTTAAAAAGGCATGTATTAACTCATAAAAAACATTATGCTTCCTTAGTGCTATTAATTTTCCTGGCATTTGGACTTGCAGAAATAACCATTTTCGCTTATCAGAATTTTAATAGCTTAATATATCCTGAACTTCCCAGAAGCCAACTCTCCCCCAAACAACTAATTAATGACCGCTTCCCCCAATCTGAGCAGAAAAATATTCCGCCAATTGTAGAACATGGTTCCAGATTTCAATATAAGGTGGCTTTAACCTTTGATGCAGACATGACTGTCGGAATGCAAAGAATGCTAAAACTGGGTATGGTGAAATCCTGGTACGACCAGACAATTAAACAGACTCTGGATAGAGAAAATGCTAAAGCCACTATTTTCTTTACCACTCTTTGGGTCCAAACCTATTCACAAGAAGCCAAGCAACTGGCCCAGGATCCATTAATAGAAATTGGTAATCACTCTTATTCTCATCCGGCATTTACTAAAGATTGTCTGGGATTGCTCTTTCTGGATGATGCCAAAGGTAAAGGCGAGGTCTTCACTGCCCAGGAAGCTATAAAAAAGGCAACCGGTGTTACCCCAAAGTACTTTAGGTTTCCGGGCAGTTGTTTTGATAAAACAGATTTACAATACATAAATAATTTAGGATTAAAAGTTATCTATTGGGATATCGCATCCACTGATGGATTTAATAATGATGCCAGTTCCATCATACAAACTGTTGAATCAAAGGTTCAAAATGGTTCAATTATAGTTTTTCACCTGCAGGGAGGGTTATTTGCCCCAAAAACCAGCGAAGCTTTAACCAAAATAATCCCTGATCTTAAAAGAAGAGGCTATCAGCTAGTCACAATTTCAAAGCTTTTAAATGAGACTGACCCTTAACTGATGGTATAATTGCTTCAATGCAGCGTAAATTTCAGGTTCTGCTTTATTATAAATATACAGAAATTAAAGACCCAAAACAGTTGATGATGGATCAAAAAGCCTTATGCGAGAAGTTAAATCTTAAAGGCCGGATTATTATTGCCACGGAGGGGATTAATAGCACTTTGGAGGGGCTAAAAGAGGATACGGAAAAATATATTAAAGCCTTACAAAAAATACCCGGGCTTCAAGATGTTGATTTTAAGAAAAGCCCTGGCACTGGCTCTGCTTTCCCTAAATTATCCATAAAAATCAGACAAGACATCGTTAGTGATGCAATTTCCCATCTTAGCTTAAATCCAAGTCAAGTTAGTGGAAAACATCTGATGCCTGAGCAACTGCATGAATGGATTCACTCTGATAAAGAATTATACATAGTGGATATGAGAAATGATTATGAAACAGCAGTAGGCTATTTTGAAAATTCTCTGAAGGCTCCTTTTGAAAACTTCAGGGATCTGCCAAAAGTTTTACCAATCCTAAAAAATTTAAAAGACAAAACCATTGTCACT
>OBEQ011009702.1_pt1 | contig 20421 bp, 11 predicted proteins | sample 1670901 | NCBI WGS metagenome assembly OBEQ01 (sample SAMEA104232315, study PRJEB22302) | groundwater metagenome | biome: forest; feature: aquifer; material: groundwater | place: USA | collected 2011-08-07 | depth 5.4 m
CATTCACATTCGTGACCTTTCCCTTCTGCACCTGTTTGGAAACCGCCTCCGGCACAGTGGCCGCTCTAGGAGCCACCTCCTGGACCGCCTCTGAAGACTCACCTTTCACAATAATGGGGGGAAGTTCCACGACATCTTTTTCAACCCGCGCGATTTGGCGGCTCTCCTCGATCGTCTTTTCATACACGGAACGGATCTGCTCGATCTCCCCCAGGCGCGTTTCGAGGACCTGATTGATCTCCTTCACCTGTGTGGCCAATTGGTCCCGCTTTTCGTTGATCTCCTGGAGGCGGCCGCGGACCTCGGTTAGTTCCGTCTCCATTCCGCCCTTTTCCTGAGAGACGTGCGAGAGCTTGCTTTCAAGCGTCTCTTTTTCGCGTTTGATGCGGGCATAATTTTCACTGAGGCTTTCCGTCACGGAAATCCGCCCCGCCTTTTCCTTTTCCAAGGAACCGGCCATCGCCTCCATTTTGGACTGTTCCTGCCTCAGTTTTTCCTCGATCTTCACCTTCGCCGTCTGAATCTCCTCAAGGTGCGCCTCTAAGGCATTGCGCTGGTCCGTAATGGAGACCAGTTCCCCCCGGCTATCCTCGATCGTCTTTTTGAGCCCCTCAACGTCCTGGTCAAATGTCTTTTTTTCCGTGAGAAGTTTCGCGAGAAAAGGGCTTGACTGAAACTGTTTCAGTTTCCCCTCGAGGGCGAGTTTTTCTTCGCGGGTCTGCATCCATTTCTTTTCAAGGGATTTTTTATCCCTGAAGGCGATCTCATACTTGGCCTTGAATTCCTCGACCTCCCGGCCCTTGCGGTTCAGCGTGTTGCTCAGCTCCTGCATTTTTTCTTCCAGGGTCGTCCCCATCGCCTTGACCTTGGCAAGCTCTTCCTTTAAAGAAGAGATGGTCTCAAGGAGCGATTCCTCCTTTTCTTCAAAAATGTGGCGGGTTTTTTCCCGTTCATGAAAGACCCAGACGGAACTGATAACGCTTGCGGAACCGAAAAAGAGGAGGAGAAGGAAGATCCAGCGGGTTTCTGAAGGAATTTTGTGCGCGTCGTATCTCATCGAATCATCGGATTTGTTTCAAGTATACCAAAACAAAGAAAAGAGCGCAACTACGCCGTGCGGGTGAAAAGTTTCCGCATCGAAGTGCCGATTTCCTCGAAAATCAGGTAGAGACTCGGGACGATGAAAAGGGTCAGAACCGTTGAACTGGAAAGACCCCCCAACAGGACCACCGCCGTCGGAGAAAGGAGTGTGGAGCCCTCTCCCTTATAAAGTGTGAGGGGGAGAAGACCCATGAGAGTCGTGGTGGTGGTCATCATGATCGGCCGGAGGCGAGCCTCTCCCACGGTGAGAAGCGCGCGCAAGGTTCGGACGCCCCGTTCCCGGGAACGGTTTACCGAATCGATCAGAATGATGGCGTTATTGACGACGATCCCCCCCAAGAGCCAGGCGGCAATGTAGACGCCGACACTGATCGGGGTTTTGGTCAGTTTGAGTCCCGTCACCACACCGATCGCGGCCTGCGGCACGGAGATCATAATGAGAAAGGGCTGCAGGAAGGACTCAAAAAGAGAAGCGAGCACCAAATACACCAGGACAAGACTTAACACCAACCCCACAACCATTTGGAACTGGTTGTCTACCATCCGGTCATAATTTCCTCCGAAATGAGAATAATAATCTTTGGGAAATTCGACACGATCGATCCGTTCTTGAATGAGAGCCACCGCTCTGCTTAACGAAAGTTTTCCTTTATTGGCACTGACCTGGATCATCCGGGCCCTGTTTTTTCTCCAAATTTCGCTCGGGCCGAGATCAAACACAAAGGAGGCGACCTGTTCCAGGAAAACCGGCTTTCCTTGGGGGGTCGTGAGCGTCAGCCGCCGGAGGTCGTTCAGGTTCTTCCGGTATTTTTCATCGAGCCGCGCGATCGTTTCAACTTCCTTAGACTCGGTGTGGTACCGGGTTGCCACCAGGCCTCTCATCTGCGCGTGCACGGTTTCCGCGATTTCAGCGACATCCAGCCCGAAAAAAGCGGCTTTTTGTTTGTCCACGACCACCCTAATCTCCGGGCGGCCTTCGCGGTGTCGGATTTTGGCGTCGGTGAGGCCCGGAATGGAGGCCATCTGCGAGTAAATGGTTTTCGCGAGGTCTTCCAAAATTTCGTAATCGTACCCGTAAATATCAACGATCACTTCCTGCGAACCGACCTGCCACGGCTCTTCAAAATAAATGAAGGCCGGTTCGATATTCTCGACCTGAGGCCGGATCGCCTCAATCACCTCCGCGTTCGACTTTTCCCGCTGGTCCTGGGGAACGAGGGTGACATAAATTTTGGAAGACCACCGCTCAATGCGCGATTGAAAGGTCTTGACCTCTTTCATCTGTTTCAGAACGTCCTCGACTTTTGTCACGATTTTGTCGGAGATATCAAGTTTCGCCCCCGTCGGAAGTTCTATGAAAACCGTAAAATCATTTTCCTCGGTTGTTTGGAGGAATTCTTTATCAATTCGGTAGGAAGCGATGTAAAAACAGAGCCCGAAGAGGACCAGGCTCAGCGTCAGCAGGGCATAACGATGCCGGAGGGCGATTCGGTTGAAGGAACGGTAAAAGAGAATTCCGAGCATCAGAAAAACGAAAAAGATGGACGCGGTGAGAACGCGGGTTTTATCAAAAAAGGTCTGGGCCCGGTCATAGAGCCACGCCAACTCTCCGATCTGATCAAAGAAACGGGCACAGGTCAATAAAAAAATCGTGATAAAAATGAAAAAAAGCCCCGCGAGGAAAAAAAGCAAGGCCTGGAACCGCTTAAAAAAAAGGGGAAGAACATACCGGTACCGTTTTTCGTTGGAGAAGGCGATCACCCCGATAAAAAGAAATGTGGCAAGATACACCCACAGGACCGAGAAAGGGCGGGTGAGAGAGACAATGAGGCAGCAGGAGATCACGAAAAGGGATCCGGTGATCCAGGGGTTTCGCGCGAACCCCATCTTTGAAGTAAGGAGAGGGGTGAGCGTCAGGGCGGCGAGGAGCGAGGTTATGAGGCTAAAGGTGATGGCGAGCCCTACCCCCTGATAAAGAAGTTTGATCTCTTCGTTGGCAAAAATAATCGGAAGAAAAATGACCACCGTGGTCATCGTCGAAGCGATAATGGCAACCGCCATCTCGCTCGATCCTTTTTGAGAAGCCGTGGTGAGGTCTTCCCCCTTCCCGCGATGAACCGTCACGTTATCCAGCACGACGATGGAATTGTCGACCAGCATCCCGATCCCCAGCGAAAGCCCGAAAAGGGTCATCATGTTGAGCGTCAGGTGCGAAGCCATCATCAGCGCAAAGGTCGTGATTACTGAAATGGGGATAGTGACACCAATAATAAAGACGGGCCGTTCACTCCGCAGGAAGATAAGGAGAACAATGACGGAAAGAAGCGCGCCGGTTATGAGCGAGTTTAAGACGACTTTGATCATCTTATCGATAAATTCCGCTTGGTCACTTACAGGGAAAATAATAATTTCTTCTCCAAGTGTCTTTCGAATCTTTCCGACCTCCTCCTTGACCCGCCTGGACACCTTCAGGATATTCGCCGTCGTTTCCCGCTGGATGTAAAGCGCCACCACCGGTTTGGCATCAATGCGGGCGAGTCCCTCCGGTTCGAGATAAGAGTCTTCAATGCGCGCGATATCTTTCAGGCGGATAATGATACTTTGGGGCGAGGCGGTGATCCCGATATTTTTAATATCTTCAAGGGTTTTGTACTCGCCGATCGTTCGGACGAGAAGCTTATCCCTTCTTCCCTCGAGCTCCCCTGATAAGAGATTCAGGTTGTTGGCCCCCAAGACATGGATCACCTGCTGGATCGGAATGCTGTAGGCTTGCAACCGTTTCTGATCGAGCTCTACCAGAATTTTCCGCTCCCTTCCGCCGATCACCTCCACATTCGCGACGCCCGGAATCCGCTGGAACCGCTCCTTCACCCTTTCGTCGACGATCTTGCGGACCTCCTCGGTGGACATGCGGGGACTGGAAAAGGCAAGAGTAATAATGGGAACGTCCGCCTGATCGTATTTGGCGATGACCGGTTTCTCCACTTCGGCAGGAAGCTTGTCCTTGACCTTCTCAAACTTTTCGCGGACTTCAAGGGCCGCGAAATCCATGTCAATTCCCGGTTCAAAACTGAGGACGACGCGGGATTCCCCCTCTTTGGAGATGGCCAGAAGACTCGTCATGTTCGTGACGGTGGACATCGCTTCTTCAATCGGCCGGGTCACCTGACTTTCGATTTCGGGGGGAGGAATTCCTCCCCGCACCTCGGTCAAGATGGTGATGTCCGCGAAGCTGATGTTTGGGAGGAGTTCGATCGGCAACAGCTGAACGCAGATCGTCCCGAGGATGAGACACGCGGTAACCCACATGATGATCGTGACAGGGCGCCGGATGGAAAATTCAGGAAGTCCCATGGTTATCCGTTCATTTTTCTATCGGTTCGTACCAGCGGCCGGGGCCCAACGGTCCGACCCCCCGGAGAAACCTTTTTTGGACGAGCTCTTTGAGATCCCGCGCGGCCGTCGGAACTGAAATTTTAAAATACTCCGCGTATTCCTTGCGCGTCAGTTTTCCCTGTTGCCGGATATAGAGGAGGGCTTCTTCCTGCCGTTTGGAAAGAGAAGGCGCCGTTAACGGAGGGGCTTCGGGTGAGACCTCATCGGAAACGGGTTCAACTTTTTTCTGGAGAAAGCGCAGCGCCGGAATATAGGCGGGCAAAACTTCCTGCGCGCGCTTCATCAGGTGGTCCACACTGATAAAAATGGCCGGAAGCACACCCAGAGTGAGAAACGTGGAGGTTGTCATACCGGTCATCACCGTCAGGGCCATCGGTTTGCGCAGCTCAGACCCTTTCCCGGTGCCGAAGGCGAGAGGGAGAAGCCCCACAATGGTTGTGAGACTCGTCATCAGAATCGGACGGAGTCTTCTCTTCCCCGCCTCAACCAACGCCTCTTCGATAGGGAGCCCTCTTCTCATCAGAATATTTCCATATTCCATCAAGATGATTCCGTTATCGACGACGATTCCACCCAGGAGAATGATCCCGAGGAGGACCAGGGCGTTCAAAGAAAGATGCATCAAAAGAAGTCCGAAGGCGACACCGATGATGGACATCGGCAGTGTCACAAAAATGACAAAGGGTTGCCACAAAGATTCGAACTCGGCCGCCATAATCATATAAACCAAAACCAGTGAAAGAATCAGGGCAAAACGGAGGCTGTCAAAGGATTCCTTAACCCTCTCCTGCTCCCCCACAAGCCTGACACTATACCCGGAAGGCGCCTGAAGCCGGTCGATGGCCATCTCGACATCCCGCGCGACCGCATTAAACCCTCTCCCTGAAAAATTGGCCGACAGGAGGACGGTGCGGCTTTGTTCAAGGCGTTTAATCTCACTCGGCCCGAATCCCCGGGAAAGATACGCGACATCCGAAAGAGGGATAATCTGATTGAGGGGAGTTTGAACCGGAATCCTGCGCAATTTCTCAAAACTCTCCCGGTCTTCGCCGCGGAGCCTTACCCGGACATCAATTTCACGCCCTCCCTCCTTGAATTTCGTCGCCACGACCCCCTTCATCGCAATCTGGGCCGCCTGCGCAATCGTCGTGACCGAAAGCGCGTGAAGAGCGGCGCGGTCCTTAATCACATGGACCTTGGTCTCCGGAAAAGGTTCGCCTACATTTGTCTTGACGCCGAAAAGACCCGGGATGACAGAAAAGGAAAGCTGCAGTTGCTTAGAAAGTCTTTCCAGAGTTAAGAAATCATACCCCTTGATCTCGACGACAATCGGTTCACCCTGTTCGATCGCAGAGGCGAAAATAGTCCCCTGAACGATGTATTCGATCCGGGCCTCCGGAAGATTCATCCGATTGATGGTATTTTTTAAGAAAGAGAGTATGTCATCCGTTGAACGATCCCGTTTCTCTTTTAAATTGACGACGAACTGCGCCTGATGAGAGCCGAGGGTTTCGATTTTTTCCCCTTGGGATTCCTGGCTTGAACCGATGCTCACCGTGACATTATCGAGCTCGGGGAGCGAAAGAAGGAGCCCTTCGACTTCTTTCGAAATCTGGTTTGTGACCTCAAGCCGCGTTCCCGCTTTCAGGTCCATCTTCATAATAAACTGGCCCTGATCGACTTTCGGAAGAAACTCGCGATCCCTAAAGGCCAAAATCGGGATGCTGATGAAGAACAAAAGAAAGGTGAGGGTAATGTAGAAGCGCCGGCGGGCGAGAATTTTTCTCAAAAAGATTTCATACAATTTTTCGATCCTTGCCACCAGCGGCATCACGAGCCGCGAAAGCCATCCCCGAGGGGAAAGAGACTTCTTATCTTTCTCTTCCAACAAGTAATCAAAACCGGCCGTCCCTCCCCGAATCCACCCCGCCAGCGCCGGCATGAGAGTGAGTGACACAAAGAGGGACGCCATCAAGGAATAGGTTACCGTGAGCGCCAACTCCCTGAAAAGCTGCCCGACAATTCCGACGACAAAAATGAGGGGTAAAAAAACAATCACGGTTGTTAACGTCGTCCCCCACATGGCGCTCACGACCTCTTCGGAACCCTGGATCGACGCCTCTTTGGAAGATTTCCCCTCCTGGCGGAATTGGAAAATATTCTCGATCACGACGACGCCGTCGTCTACGAGCATTCCGACGCCGAGTGCGAGCCCCCCCAAAGACATTAGGTTTACCGTCAAACCGGTAAAATACATCAGGGAAAAAGTAGCCCAGATACAGATGGGAATGAGTGTCGCGATAATGAGTGCGCTCCAGATGTCCCCCAGGAAAAAGAGGAGAACGAGAAACGCCAGCCCCCCTCCCTGGACCGAATCGTTTACAAGCCCGTCAATCGACTCCCGGATAAACTGCGATTTGTCATAAACAATGTCCATGGTGATGCCGCGGCGGTCCAGAATGGGCTTCAGGGAAAGGACGACTTTCTTGATATTCTTTGCGACGCGGATGGTATTCGCCTGGGCCTGCTTCTGAATGGCGATGGAGACATTTTCCCGGCCATTATACCGTGAATGGCTGGTTCTCTCTTTCAGGGTATCCTTGACGACCGCCACATCCCGGATTTTAACGGGCCGGCCCATTTCCTCGCCGTGAAGCGGCGGAAGGCCCCGGAGTTTCCGGAACGTCTCTTCCGGCTTTTTTTCACTCTCCGGATCATTCACCTTCACCACGATATCGTCAATCTCGTGGACCTTCTGAAATTCTCCAATCGTGCGGATCAGGAATTCATAAAAACTTTCCTTGATGGTGCCGGCCGGAAAATTCAAGTTCGCGTTGGAAACCGCTTTGACCACGTCGGTGAGAGAAACTTTCGCGGCCTCCAGGCGCGACTCATTCACTTCCACCGCGATCTCCCTCTCCAGCCCTCCGGAAATGTTCGCGGATGCGACTCCCTCCAACTTTTCAATTTCGTCTTTGATCACCCTGCGGCAGATTTCCAAAAGTTCATTGGGGGCCACGTCACCCGTGACGCTTAAAATAATGACGGGGAGTTCAAACGGGTTATACTTGACGACAATCGGTTCCTTGGCATCCCTGGGAAGGCGTTGCTTGACAAGGTCGATCTTTTCTCTGACGTTGAGGCTCGCCACATCCATATGGGTTCCCCAGTTAAACTCAACGGTCACCAGGGAAAGCCCCTCGCGGGAAATGGAACTGATCCGGCGGGAATTCTGGGCGGTGCCTACCGCCTCCTCAATAATTTTGGTGATGAGACTTTCGACCTCTTCCGGCGCGGCATTTTCATACCGGGTAATGACGGAAAGCTGGGGATAGGTGATCGGCGGGAAAAGTTCCTGCGGAAGTCTCATCCAGGCGATCGTCCCTAAGAGGACGACCCCGATAAAAATCATGATGGTCGTGATGGGACGACGAACCGAGAAGGAAGGGAGACTCATGAAAACAAATTATCCTGTTCCTTCCTGTACCTCAATGACCTGGGCTTTCACCCCATCCTTCAGTTCCTCAGGGGCCTCGACGACGACCAGTTCTCCTTCCTGCAGCCCTTCCTGGACGACCCAGTAATCGGTCGATTTATCATAAAGGATTTTCACGGGACGGGTGTGGGCGACGTCCTGGTCATCAATCACATAGACGCTTTCAAAAACACCGTCATGGTCCAGATCATTGACGCTGACACTCGGAACAAGGATCGCTTTTTCGAATTCGGCGAGATTGACGTTCACGCGCGCAAACATCCCCGGGAGAAGCAATCCGTTCGGGTTGTCATTGGTGACGCGAACTTTTGCCGTGAGGGTCCGGGATCCCCCTTCGACGATGGGAAAGATATTGTCAATGACTCCCCAAAACTCCTTGCCGGGATAGGCGTCGACGTTCACCCCGGCGCCCTGCCCGAGCGCGATCTTATTAATATCCCGCTCGATAATCCCCACATCAATATGGACTTCGTGGATATCGATGAGCGTACAGATCCGATCCGACGGAGAGACGACTTCGCTCGTCTCAACATCTTTGATGCCGATCACACCGTCTAGAGGAGCATACAGAATCGTTTTATCCAGTTCGGAACGGGACGAATCGAGTTCCGTGCGCAGCGTTTCCATTTGATACCGGGCATTGTCTCTTTCGAGACGGACTTCCTGAAGGCGCGGTTCGATGATGGCGCCGATCCGGTAAAGATCTTCGTGAATCTCGAGTTTTCTCTGGCCCGCTTCAAGGCCCGTCTCCGCCGCCTTGAGGCGCGATTCGTTGTAACTCACTTTTAAAAGCGCGTCCTTCTGGTCGAGCATCGCGATGACCTCACCCTTCTTGATCACCTCCCCTTCCTTGAAATTGAAGCTCTGAAGAACCCCGGGGACTGGAAATTTGAGATCGATCTCTTTGACGCCGTGCACGACACCCAAAACCGCGAGGGTATCTTTAAAATCACGCCGGGAAACTTTGTAAGTCCTCACCGGTATTTTTCGTTCGGACTTCGCCTTTTTTTCCTGTTCTTCCTGCTGCTTTTTCTGCTCCCCAAGTCTTGTCTTCGTCACGGTTTCCTGCCAGGTCTTGACCCGCGGAACCAGCGCGATGACGATGGCCACCAACACGCACAAGATGCCTACGGTCCGGAAAAGGATCCAGAAGCGTTTATTGTCCCTGAGTTTTTTGAATGTTTCCCTGAAGGCCATACGTTCTCCTCGGCTGTACCTCATCCAAAAGCTTGACCGGCTGAATCGTTTCCATCGACACAATGTCACAGGCCGCAAGGTCCTCCGTGACCCGGATCACCTTCGCCTGCGCCACCGTCTCCCCCTGCCGCATCAGAGAGAAGAGTGTCCCGACGATCACGCCGTCTTTCTTCCCCCGATTCACCACGACAAAATCTTTTTGGGGACTCACATAGACCACATGCGCCGGCTCCCGCGGCGGCACGCCCTCGCCGGAAGACCTCTCCCAAAATTCTTCGCGGGCGCGCAGGAGATGCCGAGCCTCTTTCGTCAGAGGAACCTCTTTCCCTTGATGGGGCCTGGAATTGAAATACCCTTCCACACCGACGGCGTGGTTCAATTGCGCGACGGAGGTATGATAACCGGCGAGTGATTCGATATACGTGGTCTTCACCTGAAGCAGACGGGAAGCGGTATCAAAAAGGTCCTGAATTCTCGCCTCATCCAGAGACACCTGGGCGCGCACCACCTTAGCACTCTCTTCGGCAAGGGCGACTTCAAGGCCGGTGCTCTTCATCTGATCGTGCGAACGCTGATAATCATAAAAGGCCTGCTTCGCCTCAAGGGTGACTTCGCGTTTGGTCCGCTCCAGTTCCGAAAGGGCTTCATCCAACCGGACAGAGGCCTCGATCCGCCCCGACTTCAATCGGTCAAAAAGGGAAAGGCGCAGCGTGTTGCTTTTGAAACGGGTGCTCGTAAACTGCCCGACAGACGGCACCTTATCCTGTGTGAGAGCCTCGGAGGAAACGGTATTCGGCCCCCACGGATGAGACACATTCACCCCCAAAAACCATTCTGTTTTCAGACTGAGATCCTCCGTTTCAAAAACCTCCGACCGCTCACCGAGCGACCCAGTCACATTCACTTGCAGTTTATCGAGGGCATCGGCCGCATCTTTACCGAACTGATTGTATTGAACAAGGAGTTCTCCGATTTCAATCTCGGGGCGGTTGGCAAGACCCAAAAAGAGGGCGGCGTCTAGTGTGACGTTCACGTCTTCGTACGCGAGCGGTTCGTCGATATCAATCATCTGATCCGGAGAAAGATTCATCGACTGCCCGAGCGCCAGATAAGCTAGAGAGAGGTCCCGTTCCATGGCTTCAAAGCGATGGACGAGATCCCGATACTGGGACTCGACCGCCAAAAGATCCAAAGAACGATTGAGTCCGAGGTCAAACCGGCGGCGGTTCCTCTCCAGGTCATCCTTGGACTGCGCGACCGCTTCCCGATAGGCTTTGACGACATGCTTGAGCTGAGCAAGATGGTAATAGGATTGTGTGATCTCGAGGCGCGTATCCGAGAGCATCCGGTCGTAACTGGCCTGCGTGATTTCATAATTGACTTCGGCCTGTTTGTAGAGGGCCGTTGCGCGCCCTCCGTCGAACAGAAGCTGCTGTCCTTCCGCCGTAAATTCGCGGCCCTGGAAATTCTGCGTCGTCAGCCCCGCCTCTCCCCGTGTTTCCGTCCATTTGACGGAGGCGGTCGGATACAGCCCGCGGCGCGCTTCAGCGACCTTGACCCGGGCGAGTCTCGCCTGTTCTTCCGCCACCTTGACCGCGCCGTTATTCGAAAGCCCGATCTGAATGCATTGGGCCAGTAAAAGAATGGTGGCGTTGGGGAGCCGGTCTTCCGGGGTGAGAACCGATTTCCAGATTCTCTTTTCAGCGAGCGCTACCTCTTCTTCCGCGTCCCGCCTTTCATGGGGAAGATTTTTGAGGAAAAGAGATGTTGGGGCGGAGGGCGCTTCCGGAAGCAGAAAGGCATCGGTCCCTCTTCCCTCTTCAACTTCAATGATAATGGAGCTGTTTTCTTTTTCGATTTTGTAGGAAGCGTCCTTTCGCAATTCGACGGTCACGGAGTCGACTTTTCTGCCCGGATAAATGTCGGAAGGATCGGTCCGGAAGAATCCGCTTCGCACCTCTTTGATGAAACCACGGTCAAAAAGGAGCGAGTCGCTGGCAAGGCTATAAATATTTCCTCCGACCAGGTCGACCACGACGCGCGGGGGATTTCCCAATTTGAAATCGAGGATATCGATCGGAGCGGAAGTCTTGAGTGTCACCTGTGAGACGCGCCCGATCTCCTGAACGCCGATATCGGTCAGTTTCACAATTCCTTCTGAAGAGGAAAGTGCGGCGGGAAATAGAATGAAAAGAAAGGCAAAAAAAGAGACGATTTTCAGAGCCGTTTTAAGCACAAAAAGTCCTCCAGAATAGCCTTTATTGTAGCACAGTTAGACATTTTTGTCAACCTAATATCCTACAACCAGTTAAGTAAAATATGATATGGTGATGATACGGTTATTTAGGATTTTAGAACGGTATCCAGAAGCGATTTGGCTTCTTTCTGGGAGGGGGCTTCCGCGATCAAGCGGACAATCGGCTCGGTATTGGAGGGGCGGGCGTGAATCCACCCCCGGGGAAGGTCGATGCGGACACCGTCCAGGCGGGTTACTTTTCCCCCCTTAAAAAGGGTGGGAAGTTTGGCCAGAAGGGCGTCCATTTTCTCTTTGGAGAGGGTCAATTTTTCCTGCATCATTTCATAATGAGAAAAACGACTGATCAGCTCTGAAACCGTTTTCCCGGATTCGGCAAGAGATTCAAGGATAAGGGCTATCCCGACGAGACTGTCCCGCGCCGGATTGATGGCCGGATAAATCACACCGCCGTTCCCCTCTCCTCCGATTCCCGCCTTCACTTTTCTCATCTTTTCGATCACATAGCGTTCGCCGATTTTTGAACGGTAGACCTTGACCTTCCTCTGACGGGCCAGGTCCTCGATCATGCGCGAAGTGGAAAGATTGATGACGATCGGGGAACGTTTTTTTGAAAGGATGTGGTCCACGGCAAGGGCGAGCGTATACTCCCCGCTTAAAGGAATTCCTTGATCCGACACCACCGCAAGCCGGTCTCCGTCGGGGTCTTGGGCAAAACCGATCTGTGCGCCTTTTTTTTTCACGAGGGAGGCAAGCTGCGAAAGATGGGCCGGCGTCGGTTCAGGAGGATGCGCGCAACGTCCGTCGGGGCGGTTGTTGATGGCCGTGACACGGCAACCGAGCGCTTTGAGAAACGGTTCAGTCACCACCGCCCCCGTTCCGTTGCAGGGGTCGATGGCCACGTGAAAACGGGCGGCACGAATCTTCCGGACATTAACGCCCCGCAAGATGGCGCGAACATGCCGTGAAAGGCCGGAACGGTTTTGAGAAATAGTTCCCCGCTTCGCTCTGCCGAGGAAAGATCGCTCCGACCAGGTCCGGACAAGCCGCTTCATTGCCCCGGTATCAAGAAACTGCCCGTCGGCGCCGACAAATTTAAGGCCGTTCCATTCGGAAGGATTGTGACTTGCGGTAAGGACCATCCCCCCTGCCGCACGAAGCAGGCGGACATTAAGAAGCACCGTCGGGGTCGGCGTGATGCCGAGGTCGACGACCGTGCGCCCTTTCCCCCGGAGGGCCTCCGCGGCGAGGCGCCGGAATCGTTTCCCGCTCGGCCGCGTATCCTGGGCGACGAGGATCTTCCCTTTTTTGGAAACGGTTGCAAAGGCCTCGGCAAAATCGCGGACGACCGCCTCGGTCAATGTTTTTCCGACGATGCCGCGAATACCGGAAATGCTGATTTTAAGGGGGGCGTTTTCCAATTTTCTAGTAGGAGAGAAGCCCGCTCGGGGCAAACAGATTGGACAGGACGAGAAAACTTGCCCCGATGCACCCGGCGAATTCTCCCCGGAGTTCGGAAAGTTTGATCGTCACCGTCTGGGCGGGAACTTCGAAAGCGAAGTTTCCGACGACCTCACGAACGGGATTTAACAGGAGCTCTTCCGCGTGCACCAGATCTCCGCCGAGGATCACCAGTTCCGGGTTGAGGAGATTCACCAGAAACGCGATCCGGATACCGAGCTTGTGGGCCACGGCCTGCAGCACATCCAGAGAGACGCGGTCATTTTTCCGGGCCGCTTCCAGCACCACATCCGTCGTGATGGCGCCGAGATTATCCTTGACCATTTTCTTGAGGAGGCTGGGTGTGCCGGCCACAATCTTCTGCACCGCCTGCTCGGCGATCGGGGGATCAATTTCCCACGGCCGGAAAGGATTCCAGTCTTTCTCCTCTATCCCGCTGATATCTTTCCGGCCCGAAAGACGGAGCCCGAGCTCGCCGGAGGTGTGGCTCGCCCCCCGGTAAATCCGGCCGTCGATCACGAAACTGCATCCGAGCGCCATCCGGTCCTCGGCGTACCGCTTGATATGAATATACAGAATATTTCTCACATCCCTCCCCACGCCGATGTACCGTTCACCCAGAACCCCGACGTTGGCGTCGTTATCGACATAAACGGGAAAGGTAAAATGGTCCTTTAAAAGATCCCGGATCGGGATATTCTTTTCATCGACGACATGACCGAAAAGGATGACCCCCTTTTCCGCATCGATGAGGCCCGGTATGGAAACGCCGATCCCCTTGATTTTATCGAGGCGAATGTCCGAACGGATATCGGATTTATTGAGGAGCTCGTCGACCGCCGATTTTATTTTCTGAACAAGCTCTTCCCGGGTCCGGGACACCTCATTCTTCCGCTTCACCCCCATCAGGATATTTCCCTTCAGGTTCGAGATGCCGGCGCAAAGACTTTCGAGTCCCACTTCCACGCCGATTGTGAACCCGGCCTCCGGATGGAGTTCAAGGAGAATCGGGCGGCGGCCGCCGCTTGAGACGTCAAGGCCCACTTCCCGGACCATCTCTTCCTCGATCAGTTCCTTCACGAGCCGTGTGATGGTCACTTTGGAGAGTCTCGTCAGGCGTGTGAGATCCGCTCTTGAAATCGGACTTTTCTGATGGATGATGGAGAGAACCAACGTTTTGTTGCGCCGCTTGAGTGCTTCCAGGTCTCCGGAAAGAATCTGTTCCATGACGCGCCTTTCTTTCAATGAGTAGGGAACGGTCGCGACCGTTCCCTACTTTATTTTACGTCCCATGACCACCTGGACCCGGTGGATTTTACCGTCGCCATGCGGAGGAATTACATTCGAGTCCCACCGTTTTCCGTCCAGAAAAATTCGCTTCACTCCCTTTTCGACCCCCTCCGGATTTTCAATCGTCACCTCATAGGTCGCCCCCCGGAAGGGCCTGCGGATCGAGGCCCGCTTCCAGTGACGCGGGAAACAGGGATCAATCAACAATCCTTCATAGTCCCGTCGGACGCCCAAGATCCATTCGGTCGCGGCGATAAACATCCAGGGTGTCGTTCCGGTATTCCAGGTAAAATTTCCCTCGCCGAATTTGTAACGCGATCCGGGGCCGATCACATACTCCGCCCAGACAAAAGGTTCGGCGGTGTATTTGGTGTGGTCGCTTTTGGCGGGGCTCATCGGAAGCAGTTTGCAGTATGTTTCATACGCCTTGTCACCCCGTCCGACCAAGCAGTCCGCGACGATCTTGAAGGCGCAGGCGTGGGAGAAGACCGCGGCATTTTCCTTTGTTCCCTCCGCAAAAGCGGTGACGCGGCCGATGCCCGGATCGAACCGGGTATAACTCGGAAGAAAAAGGGCCGGGCCGTATTCGGTATCAAGATATTCGTCAATCAGTTTCAGAATTTTTTTCCGTCGGTCGGGCGGGGCCACCTCACTCAAGATCGCCCACGTTTGACTGTTGAGAGGGACCTTCCCCTCTTCGTTCTTCGCGGAGCCGATACGGTATCCCTCGTCGTTATAGGCGGCCAGATACCATCCGCCGTCCCAACCGACGCGGTTAATGATCGCCGCCAGCGTCCGATATTTCCTGCGCATCTCCACTTCCGTTTTCCGGTCCTTCAGAAAATGGGCAAGCCCTTCAAGCTGTTTGCAGGCGCGCGCGAGGGCCATCCCAAGCCAGACACTTTCCCCTTTTCCGCCGAGGCCCACATGGTCGTAGGCGTCATTCCAGTCGGCTTTTCGGATGTAGGGAAGGCCGTGCTCGCCGCGCTGTTTGTAAAGATACCGAACCGCCCGCTTGATATGCTCATAGACGGTCGCTTCGCCCCCGTCGTGAAAACGGTATTTTTTCTTCAGGAATTCCGTGTCACCCGTTTCCTTTACATAGGACACGATCGTATACGGAAGCCAAACGGCCACATCGGCCTTTCCGGTAATCACCGCCTGGTGGTTCTTGTCCCACGACCCTTCGGAATAGGAAAACCCCGAAACAGCATGGCCGGTATGGTACTGATAATAGAGGAGCTTTTCGATTTTTTCCATCGCCGCGTCAAGCCGGAGCGCCAAAAGCCCCTCGCTGTCCTGGGCCGTATCACGGTATCCCAAGCCCCCTTCCGTCCCGTGATAACTGGAGGTCCCGCGGGAATGGATAATGGCGGAAAGCTGATACTTGCCCCAGACGTTCACCATCAGATCAAAGTGGGGATCGGGCGTATGGACACGGATCCGGTCGACGACCCCTTTCCAATAACTTTTGATTTCGAGAAGCTCTTCTTCCGCCACCTCCCACCGACGGTATTTCCTCAAATAGGAGGCCGCTTCCTGCGCGTTTTTCGCAAATCCGAGGCAGACGACAAAAGAGGTTTCTTCCTTCGGCGCGAGATTGAGACGGAGTTCGAAAGCGCCGATCATATCCTCGCCGCGAACCGAATTATTCTTGAGGGTTCCGTCGCGGATTTCATTCGGCGAACCAAGGTCATTGTAACGGCCGATAAAGGTCTCCTTGGATGTTTCGAAACCGTGAATCCGGTGGCTCACGCTGAAGAAATTAAGCCACTCGACCTGCCCCCGCCGGAAAGGATATTTGCGCGCGAGGATCGCCTTCAATTTATCGTCGTAGACGGCCTCGTTGTAGAGGGAAAGGATATTGCGGTAACAGGTCTCCAGTTCAATATCCCCTGACACAAACTCTACAAAAGGATAGACGCGGAGCTTCCTCGCTTTTTTATCGAGATTTTTGATCCGGACCATCCAGATCTCGACGGGGCTGTCCTGGGCGACGAGATAGGTGATCTTCCCCTCGATGCCGTTTGTCCGCGACGTCAGGGTGGTATACCCGAGCCCGTGACGGGTTTCCCAGAAATCGACTTTTTTCCGGACCGGCTGCCAGTTGACCGACCAGAATTCCCCCGTTTCTTCATCCCGGACATAGACGTACCGCCCCGGCCGGTCGGTCTGGATATGTTCGTACCGGAGAATCCGGTTCGACTTCGGGTCGTCGTAATAACTGTAGCCCCCTCCCGTCTGAGAGGTGAGGGCATGATAGAGATCGTTAAAGAGATAATTGAACCACGGCTTCGGAGTGTCCGGCCGTGTGATGATATATTCAAGTCCGTTCTTTGAAAAATGTCCGCATTGCATCGTTTATGCCTGCGCGAATACGCTTTGAATGACAAGACTCGCCGCGCCCAGGGCGACGGCGTTCTCCCCTAATCGCGAAGGGATAATCCGCACATCCGCCGCATGCTCCGCGAAAGAACATTTCTTCACAATCCGTTTGATCGGCTCAAGGATGATAGACCCCGCTTCCTCCATTCCGCCGCCGATCACCACCACTTCCGGATTTAAGAAATTGACTAAAAATGCGATTTTGATCCCGAGGGCGACCCCCGCCCCTTCAACCAACTCCGCGGCGAAAAGATCCCCTTCCTTGGCCGCTTCAATGATTTTTTTGGCGGAGAGATCCGGCACATTTTTAAGAACGGTAGAGGCCCCTTTGGCAATCGCTTCCCTCGCCTTCTCAATCATTCCGATATCAAGCCCGACCATCGTCAGGGGCCCTAGCGGGGGGCCTTCTTTTTCTCCGGCGGGAGCGTAAATCGTGACTTCGCCGGCGCCGCCGCTCGTGCCCCGATATACCTCGCCGTTAATAATAATGCCGCATCCGACGCCGGAATACATATAAATAAGGTTTTTAATTCCCGGCTCAAGGCCAAGCCAGAGCACTCCGAAGGCGGCGACCGTAGCGTCGTTTTCAATAAAGGTAGGAATATTGAAACGGTTCTCGAAAAGATCCTTGACGGAAAGGGCTATAGAAACATCGTAAGGCCCCTCTTTCCCCGGAACACCGAGCTGCGCGGTCCAGCGAACGGTCCGGCCCGGTTCATCGATAATGCCGGGCATCCCGACGCCGATCCCTTTGATCTTGGTGCTGTCCACTTTTGATTCTTCGATCAGGTCGCTCACAAGCTGGATAAGGCCGTTGATAATAGCCTCCGCCGACTCCTGTGAAAGAGGGCTGTTCCGGGTCGCGATGACGGGAGGCTTCTCCCGCTTTTTTTCCACCACGACATTCCCGGCAAGGTCGGTCAAGACCCCGACCATATTGGACATGGAGAGGCCGAGGCCCACGACATACCCCACCTTCGGGTTCAATTCCAGAAGAAGAGGCCTGCGCCCACCGCCCGAAATGTCATACCCTTTTTCAATCACAAGCCCTTGTTCGATGAAATGGTTAACGTAGTTGGAGATTGTTACAATGTTGAGCTTGGTCAGTTTTGAAATCTCGGTCTTGGTGGTCTCTTTCTGGCGCCGGATCGCCTCCAGAATCTGGAGGTTTTTCTGTTCCCGGTCTGTAAGGTCTTCATCGGTCGAATAAACGCGACGCATCTCTCCCTTTCTTAATTTCTTTTAAAAAGTAACTACTTAATGTAGCACAAAGGAAAATAGGTGTCAATGGTTCGACTTCCGCTCACCATTGACCCTGAGCCCTTCGACAAGCTCAGGATGGTTCGAAGGGTGGTGAGCAGAGTCGAACCACGAGACAAAGCCGAGTCGAATGGGTCAATACTTTGTTTCAGGGGGCTTTTTGGAACGTTTGGTAGGTGCGGGTGAGGGCTTCCCAAACCCTCTCGGGATCGTCGCTTTTAAGCCAGGACATTTGACCGGTCCCTTTGTAGGCCCAGGCGGCAAAGTTGCGGATCCCTTCCTCATAAGCGGCCCGAAGGGCTATTTCGATATTCTTTTCCGTCCCTTTTTTGATTTTAAAGTTCAGAACCCAGATCTGCGGCTCCTTTCCGTAGCGGAGGGAAAGATGATAGACCTGACGGGCATAATGACGGACGAGGCCATCCACATCCTTAACACCGATGTGCCAATACGGATCGGTCCCGAGGATATCGAGACTCGGGATTTTGGCGACCTCTGACCAATCCTGGAGCGCGTGGATCGAATAGACCTGCGGGAGAAGACAGACCGAATTCCGGAATCCCTCTTTTTTGGTATAATCGCAGAACTGTTTCAAAAACCGGACGGTCGATTCTTCGCGGAAACGCATCACTTCCTCGGTCAAGGCCTTCGGGAGCGGTTTTCTGAATTTTCTCTCAAAAAGTTCCTGGCAGAAATCACAGCGGCAGCTCCAAAGTCCCTTTTCCCCTCCCTTAAAAATATGGAAATGAGGCTCATCCCAGAAAAAATAATCGATCTTCATTTCAAATCCTGCGTCACACCATTCTTTTAAAAATTTTTGAAAGCGTGGGTGATTGGGGCAGGCGATGGGAAGCGCCTTCCCTTTCGAGCTGACTTGTCTTGTCTCCGGATGATGCACCAAAAATTCTGAGTAGGATTCCCCTCCAAAAACCCGCCCGACAGCCCACGGATCCAGATGGACCGTGAGTCCCTCATCGTGCGCGGCCTTCACCAGATCTTTGAAGGTGCCGCGATAATACTGAAGATCCTGTTCGCTGAAAGTCAAGACGATAAAATTACATCCACCGCGCGCAATTTCTTTTACATCCTCTTTGAAATGCTCCAGAAAATAATTCCCGAAATACGACACGCCTGTTTTCAACGAAAATGTTTTTGCCATATGGGCTATAGTCTCCTAAACCGTTCGAGGCGTTTCCTGGCCTCCTCAAGGGAGCGCTGCGCGTCAAGGTAACGGGGATTAATGGCGAGCGCCGCCTCATAATGAGCGATCGCCTCCTCCCATTGACCGAGCTCGTGATAGGCATGCCCCAGCCCATAATGAACATCGGCGTATTTCGGATTCTGTTTCAGGACTTTTTCGTAAATCCGGACAAGGGTGTGATAAAATCCGATGTCTCTTTCGGACTTTCGGGTCACCATCAGGATATCGGCGAGCATCGGATCAATCATCATCGCCCGGGAAAAGGCCTCTTCCCCCCAAGGGATGAGCGATTCTTTGTCTTGCGTCCCCTCCTCTAAGAGGCGCAGCCCCTCTTTAATCGCCTCATTCGCCGGGGAAAGGGCCATGGCGCGATGAAACGCCTCTTTGGCGCGCGGAAGATCTCCCAACAGCACATAGGAGTAGGCAAGTTTTGTCTGCGCCTCAAAATAGTTGGGGTTCAGGCGTACCGCCTCCTGAAATGCCCGGGAGGAGTCGGCGTAATTTCTTTTTCGGCTCAAAACCATCCCGCGCAGATAATGGAGATCGGCATGGTCCGGCTCGCGGGCGATCGCGCGCCCAACCCATTGCATCGCTTCTTCATGCCGCCCCGCATTCAAATAGACAAGACTCAGCCGCAGGCAACCGGAGGGGCTGTCATTTCCTTCCCGCACCACGATAAAAAATTCCCGGATCGCGTCTTCGTATCGCCCCTGATTGTTATAACAGATGCCAAGATAAGCATGAAGCTCGGGGTTTGCCGGGATCAAAGAAGAGGCTTTCTCAAATTTTGGAATCGCCTCGACGAAACGGCCCTCATGCATATCAATGAGGCCCAGGTTTCGATACGCCTGGCCGGTGTAAAAAAGAGCGAGCCGGGGGTAGAGCCTCCCCTCCCCGAAGTCGCCGCGCGCGACCTTTTCAAAAGCCTGAATCGCTTCCTGATAAGAAGCGCGGTTGTAAAGTTCCATCGCACGGTTGTAGGTTTCGTTTCCGCCCAATGTCAGAATTTTTCGTAAAATTGACATGGCCATTCCCTCCCGCTTAATAGGCCCCCCGGCGGGACAACACCGCCGGGATCGTTCGAATTAAAATCTTGATGTCCAGAAGAAGCGATTGGTGCTGAATATAATAGAGGTCCAATTGCACCCACTCCGAAAATGAAATTTCACTGCGGCCGCTCACCTGCCAGAGACAGGTGAGTCCCGGTTTGACTTCTAATCTTCTTTTCTGGAGGGGGGTATACAGCGCCACCTCTTCCGGGAGAGGCGGCCGTGGGCCGACCAGACTCATCGACCCTCCCAAGACATTCAAAAGCTGCGGTAGTTCATCGAGGGTCGTGCGGCGCAAAAAACGGCCGAAACGGGTCACCCCGGGGTCCTC
>OBEQ013036396.1_pt1 | contig 20421 bp, 23 predicted proteins | sample 1670901 | NCBI WGS metagenome assembly OBEQ01 (sample SAMEA104232315, study PRJEB22302) | groundwater metagenome | biome: forest; feature: aquifer; material: groundwater | place: USA | collected 2011-08-07 | depth 5.4 m
GATTTAGTTTTGGGGCGCCAACCGAAATTGAAATTGAGTTAGCCAACGCAATTCAACGTCTGATGCCGAGCATGGAAATGCTGCGTTTTGTGAGTTCGGGTACGGAAGCATCCATGAGCGCGATTCGTTTAGCGCGTGGGTATACCAAGCGCAATAAAATCGTGAAATTTTCGGGTTGTTATCATGGTCACGCGGATAGTTTATTAGTCGCGGCAGGTTCAGGCGCGCTCACACTCGGCGTTCCCAACTCTGCTGGTGTGCCCGCAAGTATCGCCGCGCACACATTGATTGCGCCATTTAATCAATTAGAACAAGTTGCAGATCTTTTCAAACAATATGGCGATGACATTGCTTGCATCATCGTTGAACCAGTTGCTGGCAATATGAATTGTATTTTACCTGTGCCTCACTTTTTGCAAGGCTTGCGTGATTTGTGCGATCAATATCAAAGCATTTTGATTTTTGATGAAGTGATTACTGGTTTTCGCGTCGCACTCGGTGGTGCGCAAGCGCAATATGGTATTCGACCTGATTTAACTATTTTAGGAAAAATTATTGGTGGTGGTTTTCCCGTCGGTGCATTTGGTGGGCGCGCAGAGGTGATGCATTCGATTGCGCCATTAGGGCCTGTTTATCAAGCGGGTACGTTATCAGGAAATCCAGTGGCGATGGCGGCGGGTTTAGCAACCTTAGAAATTATTTCAGCGCCGCATTTTCACGCGCGTTTAACCGCAAAAACCAATAGTTTAATTCAAGGCATGATCGCGCGCGCTAAGGCCGCTCATATTCCTTTTTATGCGCATGGTGTCGGCGGCATGTTTGGATTTTTCTTCCCAGACACAGATGTTACGCAAATCCTGTTTGAAGCAGACGTCAAACAATGCCATATTGAGCGCTTCAAACAATTTTTCCATTTAATGTTGCAAGCAGGCATTTATTTAGCGCCTTCTGCATTTGAAGCAGGATTTGTTTCATCTGCACATACGGATGAAGATATACAAAAAACTTTACAAGCGGTAGAAAAAGTATTTGTACAATTGACAGCAGATATCATCGTGCCTTTAACCGCTATGGCGAGGTAACCTGGGTAGTATTGAAAAATAGTGCTCCATTTGAATCCTTGTTTGTGTTAGCGTGTAAAAAATTTATAAAAAAATTAACGAGGAGAATGTTGCCCATGCTGCGCCATGATCAAAATAATATTATTCATCCAATTTTAAATGAAGAGTTAAACAAGTTTTGGGTCATTGTATATGAGGCGGTTCGTTTATTTTTAAAGCCAGCAACAGCTGCGCTTAGCATAGGCGTCCAAGAGACCGTATTATTGACCTGTTTGCATCACTTAAATATTTCTTTTTTTGAGTTAAAACAAATACCACGACCTGAAGCACGTTTTTTATTTGGTTTTGAATTGGAATTATCTCCGCAGGATGAAAAATTAGCAAAGCAATTGTTACTGAGTTGGCAAGAGTTGCATGCTGCTATTCGCGCTACCCATTCGTTACAAGAAGCAGCAAAAGAGTTATTGCTTACCCGCGGTACGTTTTTGCAATTGTTGTGTCAAATTAGGCGTGATCATTTTGCAAGCCATTCAGCAGATGTTATTGGCACAAACGTGATTCCTTATAGTGCGACTGATATTTATCGTTGGTTATCGCAGCAAGAAGAAGAGAACCTGGCGCGTTTATATCCTGATGCATATCAAAAACCATTATCGTTGGATAGAACCGATATTTATAAACGTATTACTTCTACCGATCCAAATGAAATTGCTAGTTTTCGCCATGATTTTTTTGCTGAAATTAAGTCTGCAATAGATCTCTTTGAGGCTGCCGCTAATTTAGGTGTTCCCGTTTTATTGTTTGCTACCATCGTGGAGCAAGAATATAATTTTTTCTTAAGTAGACAATCTGATCAAGAAATGAAAAAACTAACAACTTTTACAAAGGAATTACAGGTAGTGAGTGAGATGACGAGAACTCTAGAAAAAAACACTGACGTATTACGATTATTTAACGAGACAATCAACCAACTTAATACCCAAGACCAGAAATGTAAAGGAATAGTAAAAGCAGAAGTTAATTTAATATCAACTATCGCGCAACGTAATGACAGTATCAAGAAAGTATTAGTAAAAAGATCTCAACCTGTTCCATCATTAATGCCCGGTCATGCTTTTACATTAAATGGCGCAACAGCAAAATCGCATAGAGAGAAACAAAAAAGAACAATTGAAAATTTTCTTAACGAGATAGCACCCTCGACATCTAAAAAAACATTTAAAAAACAATAGCGGGCTTCACCACCGCTAAAATTAAAATCGCCAATAAAAATACGATAGGGACTTCGTTTAATACGCGATAAAACACATGACTATGGCGATTGCGATTTTGTTTAAATCGAAACATTAGCGCGCCTAAATAAATATGATAAATAATGAGTAACAACACCAAACTGAATTTGATATGTAACCACATCATTTTCATATAAAACGGTTCTAATGCGATCAGCCACACGCCAAAGAAAATAGTGAAAATAGCGCCTGGCGTCATGATGCCAAAATAAAGTTTGCGCTCCATGATTTTAAAACGATCAAGACTGATTTGATCTGTTGCCATGGCGTGATAAACAAACAAGCGCGGTAAATAAAACAAACCACTAAACCACGTCACCATAAAAAAAATGTGTAATGCTTTGATCCACAGCATATTATGTTTCCTTAATAAATGACAGCCGCCGATTATATGGCTTTTTCTCGCTTGAATTCTATGAAAATCTGGTATAATCATCCTCCAATAAACGAGGCCACGACGATGTCAACATCCATTACTACTATGCCAGATCCCGTTATTTTTACGGATCAAGCCGCAGCAAAAGTCTGGGAACTTATCCAAGAAGAAGGTAATTTCAGCTTAAAATTACGGGTTTATGTTACCGGCGGCGGTTGTTCTGGCTTGCAATATGGTTTTACGTTTGTGGAAGAAACACAAGCAGATGATACTGTCGTCACTAAATTAGTAAAAAAAATGCGTGAAAAAAAAGAAGCTGACGAAGAAGAAACTGACGAAGAAGGAGGTGACGAAGAAGGAGCTGATGAAGAAGAAGGGGATGGCGACGGCGACGGATCAGGCACGTCGGTGCAATTATTGATTGATGCTTTAAGTTTTCAATATTTGGCTGGCGCAGAAATTGATTATAAAGAAGACATTGAAGGTGAACAATTTATTATTCGTAATCCCAATGCAAAAACCACGTGTGGTTGTGGCTCTTCGTTTACAACAGAATAAATAAAAAAGACAAAAGGGAATGTCATGTTACAGCAAGCTGCAAATACATCTATTAATGCTATCAATGCAACACCACTTAAAATAGGTATTATTGGTGCGGGATTTTCAGGCACGGCGCTGGCCGCCACGTTAGCGCGTCTAACACAACAATTTTCTCATCGCGTCATCACGCTTACGTTGTTCGAAAAAACCGGTCAATTTGGCCAAGGTCATGCGTATCGCACACCTTTTCCTTTTCATTTATTAAATGTGCGCGCACACAATATGAGTGCGTTTGAAGAAGACCCCGATCATTTTGTGCACTGGTTAACATCACATCCAAGCGGTATGCAATTCTTAGAACCGACACTTTCTTATGCGCAACAATTTGCACCACGCATGTTTTATGGCGAATATTTGCAGTCATTATTAAAAAATATGCATCAAGCAGCACACATTGAATTGCAATTGGAAGCGAATGAAGTAATCAACGTGACTATTTCACAGACGAATAAAGTAATATTGACGTTGCAAGATGGCCGCACATTAACAATGGATAAAGTGGTGTTCACGGTCGGCAATAATCAACCGGCTATTCCACCTTTTCCAGTCGCGGAGCAGATGAATATTATTGCAAACCCATGGGATTACACGGCACCTTGCGCTATTCCTCCTGAAGATGACGTGCTGATTGTCGGCACCGGATTAAGTATGATTGATGCCGTATTAACTTTACATCATCATCACCATCAGGGAAAAATTTATGCCATATCGCGTCATGGATTATTACCATTACCACATGTGCATACAGAAATACCGGAAACATTTAGTTTTGATTCGCGAGCGTTGCCAGCAACGTTTCGTGAATTAATGCGATATATACGTACGGCAAGCAAACAACATATGCAAACAGGTGGCAATTGGGTGTCGGTCATGACGGCGTTGCGATCGCACATCGCAACTATGTGGTGTGATAAAAGTGTGATCGATAAAAAACGATTTTTGCGACATATTCTTGTTTATTGGAATGTTCATCGACATCGCGTGCATCGCACTATTAAGCAATTGTTGGATGAGATGCAAGCAACAAAACAATTAGAAATTATGGCGGGGCGCGTGTTAAGCGTGACAGCAGATGCAGCAGTTATTCAATTGCGCGGTCATCAACAACGTTCACTGCCGATTAAATGGTTAATGAATTGTATGGGACCGTCATTGTCGATAGGAAAAAATGCGGCGCAACATCCGCTGTGGTTGCAAGCATTGTTGCGGGAAGAGGAGGCGTGTTTTGATCCATTACATATTGGTTTAGAGGTCGCGCAAAATGGCGCGTTAAAAAATAAATCTGGCCAAGTGTCGCGTTTACTTTATACCATGGGACCGCCAGCAAGAGCAGCGATGTGGGAATGCACGGCAGTGCCAGATATTCGTAAGCAATGTTTGGTGGTAGCGAAAGAATTGTTGGGAGAGGCCGACCGCGCAGTGGCGGGTAAGGGGTTTTAGTTGTAAATAAAAATTTAAAAATAGGAATTAAAAAAATGGAATTACGCAATCAACAAATTAAAATACAAAAAAATAATCAGCAATATAATAATCTTCATACTGATAATATCGATCACGCATTCGTCGAATCTCTTCCCGCGCTCACGCTTACCCTTCGCCAACTTTGTGACATCGAATTATTATTGAATGGCGGATTTGCACCGCTTACGCAATTCATGGATCAACAAGATTATTTGCATGTATTGCAACACCTGCGTTTGCGTGATGGCAATTTGTGGCCCATGCCTATCATGTTTGATGTTGATCAACATTTTATTAATACGCTTGAAAATGAGAAAGCTAATACGATCGCACTGCGCGATGCGGAAGGATTATTAATCGCTATTTTAGACATTAAAGAACATTGGAAAATAGATAAAGCATACGAAGCTTACGCAATTTATGGTACGACGGAAGATGATCATCCGGGTGTTGCTTATCTTTATCATCAGACCAAAGATTATTACATCAGCGGAAAATTACAGCGCATTGCACTACCACATCATTATGATTTTAAACATTTGCGGCACACACCCGCTGAGTTACACACGCTGTTCCAACAACAACATTGGCAACACATTGTTGCTTTTCAAACGCGCAATCCCATGCATCGTGCTCATCAAGAATTAACCGTACGTGCTGCGCAACAAACCGGCGCAAAATTATTATTGCATCCTGTTGTTGGCATGACCAAACCGGGCGATATTGAATATTACACGCGCGTGCGTTGCTACGAACATATATTGCAAACGTATGCGCCGCACACAGCTAGATTAAGTTTGTTGCCATTGGCGATGCGCATGGCGGGTCCGCGTGAAGCAGTGTGGCATGCATTGATTCGAAAAAATTATGGTTGTACGCATTTTATTGTCGGGCGCGATCATGCTGGTCCAGGAAAAAATCGCGCGGGTATTGCTTTTTATGATGTTTATGCGGCGCAGGAATTAGCGCTGACGCATCAACAAGAAATGGGCATACACATTATTCCATTTCAAGAAATGGTTTATAGTCATCAACAAAATAAATATTTTCCGGTGAATGAATTTCCTCAAGATGAAACTCCTGCCAGTATTTCCGGTACCGAATTGCGTGAAAGTTTACAAAAAACCCAGGAAATTCCCGCTTGGTTTTCTTTTCCGGCAGTGATTACGGAATTACGCAAAGCATATCCGCCCCGTTCCGCGCAAGGGTTTACTATTTTTTTAACGGGATTACCTAGCTCAGGTAAATCAACGATTGCGAATGCATTGGTGTTATTGCTGCGTGAAATAAATGATAGACAAATTACGTTACTCGATGGTGATGTGATTCGTACGCATTTGTCTAAAGGATTGGGTTTTAGTGAAGAAGATAGAGAAACCAATTTATTGCGTGTGGGATTTGTTGCCAAAGAAATTACGCGTCATGGGGGCATTGCTATTTGCGCATTGGTTGCGCCTTATGAAAACGTGCGTGCTGCCGTAAAAAATAGGATAAGTGCGGTTGGTGGTTTTATTGAAATTTATGTCGCCACCCCGCTTGCTGTATGTGAAACGCGTGACCGCAAAGGATTATATAAACAAGCGCGTGCGGGAAAAATTCCACAATTTACCGGCGTGAGTGATCCTTATGAATCACCACTCACACCTGATATTAAAATTGATACCTCACATATTGCTATTGATGACGTATTAGAACTTATTATTAAACAAATTAAATTATTGGGTTATATTCGATGACTAATCAAATAAATAATCAAAGTAATTCTCTGCAACATATTTTTGTCGTATTAGGCATGGCGCGCAGTGGCACCAGCGCAATTGCCAGCGGCTTAAATGCATTGGGTGTGGATTTTGGCCAGCATTTATTGCAACCTGACGCGACATGGAATGCTAAAGGATTTTGGGAAGATACCGATATTGTTTATAAAATTAATCGTAATGCATTGTTGGTGCTGCAAGAAGAAGGTATGCGTATCCAGCCGTTAGATGCGCATGACGAAGTGAAATTAGCAGGATTGAAACAGGCGGCGCAACAATTAATACGTGATCGTATGCAATCATTATCGCAATGGGGGTTTAAAGATCCGCGCACGGCGCGTTTATTGCCGTTTTGGCAGCCGATTTTTGCGGAATTACAATTGCAAGAACATTATATGATTGCTGTACGCAATCCGCTCGCTTCCGCGCATTCGTATCAAAAAGTAATGGGGTGTGATATTGAAGTGGGTTTATTGATGTGGGTGATGCATTTGTTTAATGCAATCGAAGGGACGCATCACAAAGAACGCTTAGCGGTGAGTTATGAAATCATGCTGCAACAACCGCGCGAACAATTACATCGTATAAAAACTTTTTTTCAATTAGCAGAGGTGCCTGCAGAAAAAATTGATCGTTATGCAAATGAATTTTTGGATAAAAAATTACGTCATTATCAACACGATCAACAAGCATTATTGACGCATCCCGCCATTGCCGTCGTACCTATTTGCGTAAAAATGTATGCTTTATTGCAAGCGGTGACGCATGATGAAATGACTTTTGAGAGTGCGCAATTTTATGCAGAATGGCAGGCGATTAAACAAGCGTTTGAATTACAATATCCGCAATATCAATTTATGGATATGTTATTACGCCGACAAAAACAAATGGAACGCAAATTGCGGACGATTCACAAATCATGGCCGTGGAAAATGATGTATCCGCTGCATGTGTTGGATGATAAATTGCGCGCACGGCGGCGCGCACGCTTGGCGAAACGGTTGGAAAATACCCATTTGACACATGTTACGTGATACGTTATAAGTTGCTATGATATTTAATTTTAAACATAAAGGGTTGGAGGCATTTTTCCTAAAAGGAAGTACTGCCAAAATTAATCGAAATCATGCCAACAAATTAAGATTAGTATTGGCTAAGCTTAATACCAGCATGTCTATAAATGACATGAACTTTCCTGGTTCAAATTTACATCCATTAAAAGGTGAAAAAAAAGGATATTGGGCAATTAATATTAGCGGTAATTGGAGAATCATATTTCGTTTTGATAATGAAAATGCTTATGATGTTGATTATGTAGATTATCATTAAGAGGTTAATATGAAATTGATAAAAAAAGAAATACTTAAGATGCACATGCATAATCCACCGCATCCAGGTGAAATATTAAAAGAGCTTTACCTAGGTCCTCTTCATTTAACAATTTCCACCGTTGCCAAGGGAATTGGTGTATCGCGAAAATCTTTATCAGAGTTAGTGAATGGAAAGTTTGGAATCAGTCCAGGCATGGCTATTCGTTTAGCTATTGCATTTTCTACTACCCCTGAAAGTTGGCTCAATTTACAGCAGCAATATGATCTTTGGAAAGAAGAAAAAAAACATAAACGTGTAAAAATAACAGTGTTTGTGAATGTTAATACAGTAATACGCTAAATAATGCAGCTTATTGTATTTCATTTTTTATTACTCCCGACACAAAAAAATTTTGCTAAATGTTGACCCTCTTAATTTTACCTTAAGCTTTCTTCAGTATGATTGACCAACTACAAAAAGCGAGCATACAAAAGAAGGGGTCGATGAGCGTGATTTGAAAAATAAGGAATAAGGTTATTTAAAAGGAGATTAACGTGATCGCAGTTTATTAAAATTAAAATATTCAATATTAGAATATTTCAACGTTCGGATAATCAGGCCACCAGGCGATTAGCGCGCTTACACTCAAAAACAATGATGTGTTCAATGTCATGGCAAAAGAAAGCGATGGCGCGATATCTGCTGCTACGCCCACTATTAATCCCACCACAAATATTGCTGCAATGACACTGCATTTTCCCCACTGAGAACGCAGGTAGAATAGGCATGCCAAAATAAAAATAGCGGATCCGCTGATGATGACAACATCAACGCTGATGACGAAGAAGCTACTCGCCAACAACAATAAACCATACACGCTCACGAGCGCGTATTTATTTTTTAGTTGTTTTAATTGGGCGAATTGTGGGAAATAAACATCGAGCGCCACCAAGGCGTACGCAACAATAAGTACGCCATTCAAATTAGCTAAAAAATGCGATAACCATAATTGAAAAAATAATTTATTTAATAATAATCCAGCTGGATTAAAAGCAAATAAATGTAAGCAGAGTAATATCAAACTGGTTATGGCAAGCAACAAAATGGCCAGCCCAATAAAAGTAAATGTTTGCCAGCGGCGATAAAAAATTAAAGTGGGTTGTTGAATCACTCGATAACTAATAGATAAAAGTAAAAATGCTTGTAACATAAATAAGCTGGCGCCGGTGATTGCTAAATTCGCATTGGCGGTAACTGAGTAATATGCAATCAATGTTCCTAACCCAATCCCTGGCAAAATAGTGGGCCCGCGCAGAAAAATAAATGCACACGCTGTGCCACTTGCCAGCCACAAGGGAGTGGCATAAGGTAACAAGGTGCTTAACATCAGGCCAATATATTGCAGTAATAACACAAACATATTTTCTGCAAATAAACGCATGATCACTAATTTTTTGTAGGGATTTTTAAATGTGGAGATGAGATAAGCTAAGGACATTGTTATGCTTGTTTATTCTTGATAGTTAGACAGAGTAGAAAAATGATTTTTAATGATATTGATTTACGTTGTCAACAATACCTTACGCAATTATATGCAAATTTACCAGTAGCAACCGCTAGCAGCATTTTTTCTAAACAACGACAACCTTTTACTGAAACCCATGGTGAAATATTATTTCCCAGTATGACAAAATTACTCTCCATCATGGCGTTGACGAACCAAGATGTATTTGTGGATTTGGGTTCGGGCATTGGAAAAATTACGGCACAAGTATTTTTGCAGTCAAACGTAAAAGAAGCCATGGGTATTGAAATTGTGCCGCACTTACATCAACAAGCCTTGCATGCAGCCACACAATTGCGTGCGCAACCATTGCATGCCATTGATTTTTCTAAACGCAAATTAACTTTTCTAGGAGGAGATTTTTTAGAATTACCGTTGACAATGACAACCGTTGTTTTTATTAATGCTATTTGTTTTAGTCAAACTATGTTGCTGTCATTGGGGGATATTATTAATCGTACGACCTCTATTCGGCAAGTCATTACTTTGCGTCCTATTATTAATTTAGAACGCTTACCTTTTAAAAAAGCCATACACATAGAATGTTCTTGGGATTCAGCATTGTGTTATGTTTATCATGCGTAAATTAGCATGATGGCTTTATTTTCTTTTTTGACGTTTGTTTTTTATACTGCGTGTTAAGTCATTTAATAAAGCATCATTACTTTCATAGGAATGTGAAAAGAATAATGTTCGGCAGAGTGGATCATAAAATACTGTTTCAGCACTTATTGAATATTTGGAGAAGGTTTTTTCAGTTTCTGTTTGAAAATAGGCTGCTTCTGTTTGAAAATATTCTGCGATGACTTCATCTACCGTTTTATTTTTTAAACAGATTTTCCTTGTTTCTGTAGAACCCATCGCAGGGGCTGTTTGATTTTTATTGGCAGAGCCAGGTTTTCTCGATTGTTTTATAAGCGTATAAAATTCATCATACGTCATTTTTGTTACTCTTATTTCAGAGCGATTCTTTAATGTATAAACACCGGAAATTATTTCATTATTTTTATTGTGGTTACAATTTTTTAATTGTTTTTCATCGAATGCTGGAAGGCGTATAGATATATTTTTCTTAATATCCACATAAACCCAAATATCTTTTTTGTGATTTAATGCGCTCATGGTGATATGTTGAATAGTAATTTCCTCACCATTTTTTAATTTATATGCCGCAAATATTTTGGGTCGTTCCATGGCGCTTGATTTGTTATAGTTTAAAATTTTTTTTGGATCAAAAATTTCATTTTGTTTTTGTAAATAAGTCGTTAGCAGTTGATTGGTATCTGCTAAAATCCATTGTAAATTTTGCGCGCGCTTACGCGAGGGAGTGTCAGTATTGTTTTTTTCAGGATGAGCGGTTAACGTTAAAGATATTTTTTTATAAGAAGGAAGCATAATAATTATTTCCATTTTCAAAAAACTGCGAATGAATAAAAATAAATACGTTAAGCGGACACGCTCCTCATGAAGACTTCATGAAGATAATAATAGTTGCTTTTATCTAAATCACTATGATAAAGTTCGCAATGTCCTTTCAGCGCATCTTAAGTCTGTTTATATCAGTGAATTGGTTTATGTAAATATCCAAAGTTATATGCAGCATTTGCCTATTCTCTAATTCAAATTCACCAGAATTTCCTACTCAAGAAGCTGAATTCAAGCATTTTTTTTTATTAATAGCAATATCCATTTAATTCAAAAAACTTAACCAAGGAGTATTTTTCATGGACAACGTTATCCCTATTCGCCCTTTACGAGAATCCAGAGAATCAATCGCAAAAAAAGAATTGGCCCGCCTAGAGAAAGAGCGACCGATTGTGATGACAGGCGCGCATCAATTTTTTCTAACCGTGATTCAAGTATTACAAGAAAATGGTTTTCAGCACGGTAGTTTTCATGACTTATTTTATGGCGGTTGTATTTTTATCGGGATGCTTTTTTCAAAATTGCCTAACCGTCCGCGTTATCAATCAAAATCGGGGCGACAAGCAATCAATATGTTGCTACTGAATGCAAAAGAAGGCAGACACATTGCGGAACCATTATGCTGGTTGAACCAACCTTTTTCGTTGTCATTATTAAATGCAGAAATGCCGCCTTATAATTATGAAGAAACCTCTTTATTGCAATACCATTTTTTTGAAACAGCGCATTTAATCCGACGTCTCTGCGCAGAGCAAGCTGATTTTTTTTCTTCCCAACAGCATCATGATGAAAAAAAGATGATTAAAAACTTCACTCAAATTGAATTTCCACTCAGAGAAAAATTAACTGCCTTAATTAAAGAAGAATCTAACCGTTATCAAGCCTTCAATAAGAGCGAAGCGGGAACAAGTACAACTTTATTTTTACATTATCAGAGTCGCTTGGCGCATCTTGCAAGTATTAGTGCATTATTATTGCAGCAACCATTGATGACGTTTATGCAAGCAGGCACAACTAAATTTCTTAAAGTGACGGGGTATACGCATGAACCGGAAGTGAAAGATTATTTAAGTATTATTGATTGGTTTTTTGAAGAATAAATAAAGTAACAAGAAAAAAATGAGCGTGATAAGTAAGAAATAATCGCTGGTTTTACTTTCTTTTCTTTTTCATCTTTTTCATTTCTTGACTTGTCAAGAAGGGCATATTATTATTTTGCCCTTATTTCCTCATACTTTATTAATTTTTTTATTTTTTTGAGCTCTGTAGACACAAAGTTTAATGTTAAAAATGATGACACTACACATTGAAAATTATTAAAAACGATATTCTTATGCATCAAGCATTACCACCAGAACAATCAGCGTTGGGAAAGAAAACGGCTTATGATACACATTATAATCCGGATATATTATTTCCCATGCCGCGAAAACCGAAACGTGACGAAATAGGTGTGACAGCGACGCCATTACCGTTTTTTGGTTTTGATCAGTGGAACCATTATGAAGTGTCGTGGTTGAATGAAAAAGGAAAACCCGTGGTAGCGATAGCAGAAATTGTGTATGGCTGCGAATCGATGAATATGATCGAATCAAAATCGATGAAACTTTATTTTAATTCATTTAATAATACCGTTTTTAAAGAGGTTGCAACGGTAGCTGCTACCGTTCAAAAAGATTTAGCAGATTGTTTGGGCGGTGGAGCAATGGCTATTCGGGTGATACCTTTAGCGCAAGTACAAGAAACAATATTATCACCGCATTTGCAGGGAATTTATTTAGACGAATTAGATATTGATTGTTCGGTGTATCATGTGAATCCAGCATTTTTAACCACGGACAATGAAATAATAGCAGAAACACTTTGTTCTGATCTTTTAAAATCAAATTGTCTTGTGACTAATCAACCCGATTGGGGCAGTGTGCAAATTATTTATAAAGGAAAAAAAATAAATCATGCGGGTTTGTTGCGCTATCTTGTTTCATTTCGCAATGACAATGAATTTCATGAACAATGTATAGAAAAAATATTCATGCACATCATGCAATATTGTCAGCCAACAACATTAACGGTGAGCGGCCGCTCAACGCGACGCGGCGGCATTGAGATTAATTCAGTACGCTCGACAAAATCGTTGATGATAGATGAAATACAAAATGTGCGCTTGTATCGGCAATAATAAAGTAAGGATAAAATTATGAAATTAATTAATACCAATAACATATTAAGTTTCAGTGTAGAAGAAGATCAAACTAAAGATAAAACTGAAACTGACATTGCAGCTGAAAAAGATTTTTTAGAATACATGAAACAATATACGATGAAAGTAAATGGCGCTGGCGTGTTAGTTTACGACCAACAGAATCGTTTAATGATTTGTATCAATCCTTTTGATAGTACCTTATTTATTTGCAATGATGATAACGGCGATGCGTATGAGCTGGCTTCTCGTTTTGGTGCAAAACGTTTTGTAGTAGGTGCGGCACTGCAACAAATCAATGAAGACAGAGCCAAACAATCGAATATTGTAAATTTTCCGCGTGATTTATTATTTCCTATTGAAAAAAGAGAAAATGAAATAGTTGTTGATTATAAAGTATTAGATTTGGCAGGTGTCACAGATTATTTCCGTGCGGATAAAACCAAATTATATGATCAATTATCGAAATTATTTATTCTTTGTGCGGATTTTACGCAAGGCAAACTAGAAGAATATAAGAGTGGTGGTAATCTGCAAGATAAGTATTGTCGGTTCAATCCAGAAAATAATATTCATAAAAATGAAGTATTAAACGACCAAATTTTTTTAATGGATAATAAAAATAATATTATAGGAACTATTAGCGCTGCGGTTATTGAAAACAATCATGGTGGAGTAGATATTTATTTCTATGATGAAATAGTGGATTATTTTACGTTGCTCAATGAGAATGAAATTAAATGGCTTAATGAAAAAACAGAACAATTGAACAAAGCAAAAGGAACAGGCTTAGAGGCAACATTGAAGAAGGAAATTGCTGAATTAATCGAACCAAAGCGTGCTCAATTAATGGCGCAATTATTTGCTGCCGCAAGACAACATCTTAGAAAATCGGTTAGTGATCTCGATGCAAAAATTGCAAATGGTTTAGTGCATGCTTTTATTCGTGCAGCTGCAGGTCGTGAAGCTGCATATGTTGATTTGGGTTGTAGTAAGACGAACACAACGAGTTTTGTTATTCATGGCCCACGTACGGCACAACTTAATATGCTGGATGCTGATAGAAAAGCATGGGCTGCAGAAAAGTTAAAAGCATTACAGCCAACACCAAGCACGTTATCTCTGTTGTCATCTCAAGAGCGAGTGGGTGTTGTAAGAAGTTCACTGGAGCAATTACAAGTATTGAATATAAATACTGAAGCCAAATTGAAGAAGTAATTTTAAGACCCTATATATTGTAAGGATTAATGGTAGGTAGCCAGTTCCTATCATTCTGAAAATAATGATTTAGCTGCGGTATTTTAAGTCTATGGCCAGAGACGGGATCGAACCGCCGACACGAGGATTTTCAGTCCTCTGCTCTACCGACTGAGCTATCTGGCCATTTTGCGTAGTGCAAAGAGAGGCTTATTAAACCGAGAGTCAGGACATGAGTCAAGTAAAAGGTCGTTATCACTACAAACGTCCATCTGCGGTCGATTTTGAACGAAACTTTTCGCCGGCAGTAGCGAATGCAGCTGGTATCTAGTCAGTTTTTGGCACATATCCCGCTGGTTTTTCACTGCCCGTACCAAATAAAAAATTTTCCATTTCAGTCAGTAAAAAGGCGCGTGATTTTGGATCAATCATGCTTAATCGATGTTCATTGATTAACATAGTTTGATGATGTACCCACATGTCCCAGGCTTCTTGTGAAATATTTTCATAAATTTTTTTACCTAACTCACCGGGTACGGGCGGCCGCACCAGGCCTTCTGCTTCTTTGTTTAATTTTGCGCAATGAATGAGACGCGTCATGATGTTTTTTTCTCGCTGTATTTAATTTTCTCACTAGATTCAATAAAGTTTGTGTTGGTTTCGGTAAACCTATGGTTTCGGGTTGTTGCAGGTTATACCAAATTTCTTGGCTGGCTGTCACTGACGTCGAAATCATCTCAATCAATACCGGTGAAATATCTAAATGATAATGACTAAACGTATGACGAAATGGCACGAGTAATTGATAATCTGTCACTGCCGTTTGTAATTGTTGTTGTGCGTAATGTTTTATGGTTTTTTTATTAGGCTTGCCTGCTAATTCTGGCACGCTCCACAAGCCACCCCAAATCCCATTCGCGGCACGCTTGTGTAATAAAATTTTTTCGTGATGTTTGAAAATTAAAAAAGTCACTGCTCGCACCGGCAACGTTTTTCCCGCTTTCTTTTTTGGCAATACTGTTACCAGATTTTGCGCATAAGCTGCGCAATATGTTTGCAAAGGGCAGCTATCACATTGCGGTTTGGTGCGCGTGCAAATGGTTGCGCCTAAATCCATCAATGCTTGGGTGTAATCTGCAGTACGCGTCTTAGACATATACTTATTTGCTAATTTCCATAATATTTCTTCACTATTTTTTTCATTAATGGGTTTTATGAGGGCATGTAAGCGCGCCAGCACGCGTTTAACATTACCATCTAAAATGGCGGCAGGTTGATTGAAAGCAATCGATAAAATCGCGCCCGCTGTTGATGTACCAACGCCAGGCAGTGTTTGTAAATCGATTAAATTATCGGGAAAAACACCATTAAAATTTTCCATGACCATTTTTGCAGCGCGATGTAAATGTCGCGCACGACTGTAATAACCAAGACCTGCCCAATAATGCATGATTTCATCGTCACTGGCGTGCGCCACATCGGCAATCTCGGGAAAACGTTGCATGAAACGTTGGAAATAAGGAATGACGGTTGCAACTTGGGTTTGTTGCAACATGATTTCAGACACCCAGACGCGATACGGTGTTTTATTTTGTTGCCACGGCAAATGTTTGCGCCCATGTTGATCAAACCATTGCAATAATAAGCGTTGAAATTTTTTTGCGGAAATCATTATTAGGGCCTGTTTACAATTCACATTGGCAACCACATAAAACCACACGCCATTGCGACCAGTGACACATAATTTCTTTTCAATTTATCGTACCTTGTTGCTATTGCGCGAAAATGTTTTATCCTTGCAAAAATGTTTTCGACCAGGTGTCGATATTTGTATAAGCCCCAATCCATATCATCGTTTCCTGTTTTTGAATTACTTTTTCTTGGAATAACTGGTACTGATGATTTTGCTCGGATAAGATCACGAAGCTCTTCACTGTCATAACCTTTGTCTGCAATCATATAGTTTGCATCCGGAAGTTTTGCAAAAAATTCTGGAGCAACTTTGCAATCATGAACTTCGCCACCAGTAATTTCAAAATCAATTGGAAGACCGTGTGCATCAACCGCCATGTGAATTTTTGTCGTATTTCCAGCTACGGATTTACCAATTGCTTCATCATCAGAACTAGCAGCACCTGTACTGTGTTGATGTGCTTTCACAATGCTGCCATCAATAAATTCCCACTCAAGATCAGGGTCATTAACAAGCGTTTTAAAAATTTTCATCAATTTATTTTTTGATGACCAACGATTAAATTGTTGGTAAATCGAAATCCATAAACCAAAAAAAGATGGTAGGTCACGCCAAGGTAATCCTGTTCGCATACGGTACAAGATCCCTTCAACTGTTTTTCGTAAGCTGGGCTTGTCATAAATTCCGTGTTCGCGCATGATAATCCGTAGCTTTGACCAGTGCTCATCTGTGAGCATAAGTCTAAGCATTGCAAACTCGTTTTATTGTAGATATGGGAATCGCAATTTTACGAGTTTGCTTTTTTAAATCAATTTGTTACAGCGAATTGTAAACAGGCCCTAATAAACTTGAATATGTTTGACCCGTTGTATCAATCATGAAGTCGCGCTTACTCACTTCTTTAATGTCACCGGTACGCGCATAACCATCAATCGGATAACAAGCGCCTTGTGATTTGGTAGTGGCATTCCAATCTTCGGTGCAAGCATAAATACTTGCCACTTTAGGTAAACCCCAACTGGTTCCAATCACATTATCAAATTGAACGATAGCATGTCCTGGCGCCAACGGTTTATTGTAATTGTTTTTATCATTTGGCGCGCCTAATAAACTTGCGTTTCTATCAGCAGAATAAATTCCCCAATGACTTTCTGTTCCCTGACCAGGTGACTTATCGAATAAAGCGAAAAAATAAGAAACTGGCGCTATTTTTGCATCGCGATTGTACCAATAATTCAAATAATCGCGCGCATAATTGCCACTCGGAGCAGCTTGGCCAACAACAGAACCATTACTCGGCCAGCCTTCTTCGGTTTCAATAATTTCATTATTTTTTCTAATCAAATTAATATTATTCCAATAACTTTCAAAACTTTTTTTCGTTGGGCTGTCAATATAAGGGTAATTGCCATAAGCAACGCCACCCCAATAGGGATAAACATTTGTTCCAATAAAATCAGCTACGTTTTTAATGCTATTAAATTGTTGGTTGAAAAATATTTTATTAACAGCATCGGATGTTTGTGCCGTACCCACTTTAATAGACTTATTATTTAATCGTGTTTTTATTTTAGTAATATCTTCTACCATGCGTAATTGTAATTTCAACCCTGCAGTGTCATTCGCTAAATTTTCATTGCCGACAATAATTCTATCAATTAAATCAGGATAATCATTGGCACTTTTAATGGCAGCATCCACTTGTACTTGCGTCCATTCTTGGCAGGCGATGTCACTGACACAAGCATCCATTCCAGGACGAAATTCATACACACCGAGCGCTAATTGAATGGCATTTTGTGGATGTTGCAGATTCCACGCATTCACCACATCAGCAATATTTATTTCCACTCGCTGCGCCGGATTATTCCCCAAGGAAGAATAAGTGGTAAAAAAAGTTTTGAGATAGCGAATATTATTAAAACCATTATTTTGTAATTCAATGAGTTTATCTAAGTCAGCATTGATGGCATTAATCATGCCTTGTTTATCATCTAAGCCAACTGCTTTAGCAAATTCAAATGAATGAACCGGATCATAATTAATACCGCGCACGATTTGACTGCTGGCAAAAAGAGATTGGGAAAACGCTGTTAAGATGACTAATAATATTATTTTTAATGTCAGTTTCAGTTTCATTTTTAATCCTCGTTTTACACAGATATCGCTTTTAAGAGCGGAAATTATAGCAGATTGAGCACGGAAGAGTCCCCTGCGATGATTCACAGGTGGAGCATAAGAAGAATTTTTTATCCATCATCGGGTTAAATTGGTTATTGTTTTATTTTTATCGGAATGTAATGAAACTAAAGGTGTTGGAACATTATTAACATTACTTAAATGGGATTGAAACAAAAATGTCTTATTTGGTATTGTGGTTTCCTTTGGATGTTTTATTTTTTCTGCTTTGCTTTTATTTCGCGATCGTTTGGTATAAAGAGCGCCTCGGGTAGTTTCTTCAGTTTCTGCTTTTGTATATTTATGAAGCTGATTCAAAGGAATGATCTCAGTAGTTTCTTTTTTCACAACTACTTTTTCTTTTGCAAGGAGACGATGTTTAGTATATTTTTTAATTTTCTCTTCATCATCATTTTTACGTTTTTTTGTTGGAATTATTCGAGTTGTATCCCTGCCTACTTTATTTTTATCTTGATTAATCATTGGAAATAAAGATGGATTTTGAATTCTAAATAATGATGCGGTTTGAGAAATTTCTTCAATCTCTTTTGCTTGATAATTGTTACATTTGTCAGGTGGAATTATCTCAACAGTTCCTTTTTTAACAACTACTTTTTCAGCGCTAATTTCAATTGTTCTATTATTCATTTTAATTTCTCTATTTATCTCATGAGCCGTGTTGGGATCAAACCAACGACCCGCTGATTAGGTTTCATTAGCATCACATATTTAAGATAACGATATATAGTTTCTTTTAATGTATGTTTTTTTGCTTCAGAGGTTTTAAAATGACGGCCTTCACGAATTGCAGTTTCAGTTTGTTGTGCCCATTTTCGCGCATCAGTTAATCTTGCGAATGTTGCATTTTGTGTTGGATAGCCTTTGAGGCGAATTTTTACTCGGAAGGTTGTTTGTCCATCTTTAGTGTTTCGCTTTTCAATATTTGCCATACTAACCACCCCATGATTATGGTAATTTTTATTAGCGGCAGTAAGTTACAATAAATATCAAAAGAAGGCAACATTATGATAAGTAATCATATGAAAAATCATCTTAACTATTTAATTTAAAATGTTTTGTCTATACTATTTTAAAATCTAGGGGCACTTATGGGGCAGCTTGGTAAAAAATCAAACCAAAATTTGTAAAAAATTATTCATTAATAAGGTGCCTCAATACATATGAACTTAAAAAATTCCGGTCGCTACTGCGTTCCAACAGATGAAGATTTCGAACCTGACTCAAATAATGAAGTGCTCAAAAATTATCTTGGCATTAAAACTTTAGCTGAAATAGAAATGATAGAAGAACAAGAATTAGAGCGAACTGAATTAGAGTTAATAAAAATCTTTGATGAGAATCATCTATTCACCGCTGAAGACATTTGCAATATACATGAATTATGGCTTGGTGATATATATCCAAGTGCGGGCAAATACCGTACCGTCAGTATGTCAAAAGATGGTTTTCCATTTGCAGCACCGCAACGCATTGAAACATCCATGCAAGAGTTTGAAAAAAAATATTTAGCGAAATACACTCCTTGCCATTATTCAAATCTTGATGAGCTTACTAATGCTTTAGCAATTACTCATGTTGAACTAATAGTGATTCATCCTTTTCGCGATGGCAATGGGAGAACAGCTCGTTTATTAGCAGATTTAATGGTCATGCAAGCAAATAAACCGCCGCTCAATTTTACTTCTATCGATCAAACGAATAATGAGAAAGGTTTTAAAGAATATATTCTAGCGATTCATGCGGGAGTAAGCGGAAATTATGAACCCATGCAAAAAATTTTTCGCACGTTGCTAGAGCAATCTAGCGTTTAATCAATTTATAAATTTTTTTATCTTTTCTTCTAGGAATTTCAAAATAAAAAGTATTGGCTGGCACTTTAATGCCTTCCACACCGCAAGAAGTTCTTACAGAGCGCGAGATTAATTTTTTTCTCATGCTCGCGTTTTTTAAATATGGGTTGGTTTCAATCAGTGGCTTAGTTTTCATTTCAGTAGTTTAACAGAATAAGAATATTTATCCCTTACTATTCCTGCTATCAATTATTGCCATTTATTATTTCTAACTGCCCATTAGTGCCCCACCAGATGGCAGCCATTCAGATAACATTTCCTAACTATTTGATTAATAACCTGGGCCGTGTTGGGATCGAACCAACGACCCGCTGATTAAGAGTCAGCTGCTCTACCAACTGAGCTAACGGCCCGCATGATGAGGGTTGAGGTACCTATTACATGTATTTACATATTATGGGGTGAGCGATGGGGATCGAACCCACGACAACCGGA